>Ga0247823_10000529_pt1 | contig 32022 bp, 34 predicted proteins | sample 13C_PalmiticAcid_2_FD_192426 | JGI IMG/M metagenome (GOLD analysis project Ga0247823, IMG submission 192426) | Soil microbial communities from agricultural site in Penn Yan, New York, United States - 13C_PalmiticAcid_Day30 | ecosystem: Environmental > Terrestrial > Soil > Agricultural land...
GAAATAGATGAGGCCGCTGACCAGCGTGCCGGTGCCGGTGCGCCAGAGCACGGCGTTATACGCGCCGAGCCCGATCGACAGCCCCTTCATCAACACGTCCATCGCCGAAAAGGTCGCGATCCCCGCGCAGGCGATCAGGAAGGGAATGACAGGGGACGGCGAATCGGGGCGCATGGGGGGGCTGTAGCCGAGTTCGGGGAGAGAGGCGCTAGTCGATCCCGTCGGTCCGGCGGATGAAGTCGGCGGCGTCGGTGCGCATTTCGGCCAGCAGTTCGGGTTTCACATAGACCATGTGGCCGGCGGTATAATATTTATACGCGATATTCGCCTGCAGGTCCTTAGGCACCGGCAGGTGCCGTAGCTCGTAACGGCCGGCGAAATAGGGGGTCGAGACGTCGAAATAACCGCCGGTGACGAGCAGTTTCATCTTCGGATTCTGCTTCATCGCGACCGCGAGATCGGGCAGCACGTTGGGCAGCGCGATCAGCGCGCGATCGGCGCCCGGCGGGCGGTGCTTATAGTCCCAGCTGGAATATACATCGAGCCCGCCCTCATAATGCCGGCCTGCACCATAGCCGAGCGTGCCGCGGACATAGTCGTTGAGCGCGGCGGTATAGGCGGCGCCGATCGCCGCGCCCTGCGGATCGTTCGAGGCGACCTTGCTCAGGGGATCGAGCGTCGCGCCGGTGAAGCGCGTGTCGAGCGTTCCGGTCGTCAGCCCCTTGTCGGCGAGCAGTTCCTTCTGCAGCGCGCCATACTGGATACGGAGGTTGGTCTTCACGAGATAGTCGACCGGCAGCCCGGTGTAGCCATGAAGCTTCGTGGCGATCGCCTGTCTTTCGGCGTCGGGGAGGTCGTTGCCCTTCATCAGCGCGAGCGCATAGTCGGTCGTCGCGAAGGTCTCGGCCTCGGCGAGCCACGAGGCGAGATCGCGCCCGACGCCGGCGCGCTTGTGATACCAGGCGGTCGCGGCATAGGTCGGGAGCGTCACGACATAGGGAAGGTCGACGCCGGGATTGACCTGCGGATCGTCGGGGAGGAGGTCCCAGTTCAATATGTCGGAGAGCAGGATCACGCCATTGAGATCGATGTCCTGTTTCTGGAGCGCGAGCGTCATCCCCGCCGCGCGCATCGTCCCGTAACTTTCGCCGTAGAGATATTTGGGCGATTTCCAGCGGCCGTATTTCGACAGGAAGTCGCGGACGAAGACGGTGAAGGCGTGGATGTCCTGATCGACGCCGAACCACGCCTTGTCCTTGTCCTTGCCCGCGACGCGGCTGAAGCCGGTGCCGGGGGCGTCGACGAAGACGAGGTCGGAGACGTCGAGCAGGCTCTGGTCGTTGGCGACGGTACGATAGGGCGCGCTGCCATGGACCAGATCGGGCGTCTCGACCCGCACGGGACCATAGGCGCCCATGTGGAGCCATAAAGTCGGCGACCCCGGCCCGCCGTTGAAGAGGAAGGTGACGGGCCGGCTCTCGGCGGGCGCGCCTTCCTTGAAATAGGCGGTGTAGAACATCGACGCTTCGGAGTTCGGGATGTCTTCGGCCGCATCCTTGTCGCGGCGGCGTTCGATCGGCACCGTATCGTCCCAGCCCTTCGGGTGGATGACGAGCGTGCCCGCGACGGCGCGATACGGGATCGCGACGCCGCCGACGGTCACCGACCCGCGGCTCTCGACCTCGGTCGGCTCGAACATCGGCGCGTCGGGTGCCGGCTTGTCGGCCGCGGGGCGCGCCTCTTTCGATTGCGCGGTTGCACAGCCGCCGAGCGCGAGGGCGAAGGACGCCGCAAGAAGGATCTGTTTCATCGGAATGTCGCCTGTCCTGCGCCGTCTATGTTGAGTTTCTGGCCCGAGCAATAGCTGTTCGCATCGCTGACGAACCAGACGACCGCCGCCGCGACGTCGGCGGGGACAGCGACGCGGCCGAAGGGCATTTTGGTGTCAAGGTGGTGGATGTCGTCATTGCCGGTGATCGCGCGCGACAGTTTTTCGCCCATGTCGCTGACGGTGAGCGCGGGGGCAACGATATTGACGCGGACGCCGTTCGCAAGTTCTTCCTTGGCGAGGGCATAGGCGAGGGCTTCGCCCGCGGCTTTTGCCATCGTGTAGGGCGCGCCGTTCGGCGAGTGGGTGTAGGTCGCGATGCTCGAGATGACGATGATGTCGCTACGGGCGTGGGTGCGCAGTTGCGGGAGCGCGAGGCGAGACAGGCGGTGCGGGCCGGCGGCGTGGACGGCGAAGAGCTTGTCGACTTCCTCGGGACTGGTGTCGGCGACCGAGAGCCCGCGGCTCGCGATGCCGGCGTTGTTGATCAGGATCGACATCGGGCCGAAGCCGGCCTCGACCGCGGCGACCATCGCGGCGCAGGCGGCCTCGTCGGTGACCGACGCCTGATAGGCCTTCGCCTTGCGGCCGAGCGCCTCGATCGCGGCGACGGTTTCGGCCGCCTCCTGCTCGCCGCGCGTGTAGTTCACCGCGACGTCGGCGCCGGCTTCGGCGAGGCCGATCGCGATGCCGCGGCCGATGCCGCGCGAGGCGCCGGTGACGAGCGCGACGCGCCCCGCAAGAATCCCGTCAGCCATCTGTCTCTCCCTAACCCATCAGTTCATTATAGATGTCGTCGTCGCTGCGGCTCGCGGCGTTGCGCCATTTGGGGGCAGCCTTGCGGTTGAGGACGGTGCCGTTCGCATCGAGGATCGCGACGGTCGGCGTGCCCTTGATCCTGAAGCCGAAGCGCCTGGCGACCTCGGGATTGCGCCCGGAGCCGCGGATATGCGGCATGCCGATGTCGGCGTAGACGATCTCGTAGCGCGCGCGGACGGGGGCGAAGCGGTCGGTGGCGATGAGGTTGGCGAGCCAGGCGCTGTCGTGGCAGCCGCCGGTGCCCATGACGAGCAGGACGGGTTTGCCCGACTGTTTGGCTTTGGCGAGCGCGGCGTCGATCACGGGCATCGGGTCGGCGATAAAGACGTCGCTCTTGTAGGGCTCGGCTATGCCCGGGATCGTGCGCGTTTCGCTGGCCGTGGCGGGTGCGATCGCGAGCAGCGCGGCGGTGAGGGCGAGGATGATCGGGCGCGTCATTCGCCGACGATAGGTTTTGCATGACGTTTCCGTCAACGTAAGATAGCCTTCGTCCCATGAGCTGGGAAAAAGAGATCGACGAACTCGCTGCGCGCCGGGCGATGGCCGAGAAGATGGGCGGCGAGGAAAAGGTCACGCGCCAGCACGGGCGCGGCAAGATGGACGCGCGGGCAAGGCTCGCGGGGATCGTCGACGAAGGCAGCTTTCGCGAGATCGGCAAGATCGCGGGGCGGGGGCGCTATGGCGCCGATGGCGAACTCGAAGACCTCGCCGCGAGCAATTTCATTTTCGGGCGCGCGAATATCGACGGGCGGCCGGTGGTCGCGTCGGCGGACGATTTTACCGTGCGCGGCGGCGCGGCCGATGCGGCGCTGCACCGCAAGTTCGTCCAGTGCGAGGCGATGGCGCATGAGTATCGCCTGCCGCTGATCCGCATGATCGACGGCACGGGTGGCGGCGGCTCGGTCAAGACGCTCGAGGACATGGGCTACACCTATATCCCGCACGTCCCCGGCTGGGACGAGATTATCGCGAACCTCGACACGGTGCCGGTGGTGGCGCTGGCGTTGGGGCCGACCGCAGGGCTCGGCGCAGCGCGGGTCGTCGCGAGCCATTATAGCGTGATGGTGCGCGGACTGTCGCAGCTGTTCGCGGCAGGGCCCGCGGTAGCGGCGGCGATCGGCGATACGCTGGACCGTGAGGAACTGGGCGGCAGCGACGTGCATACGCGCAACGGCGTGGTCGACGACGAGGTCGCGAGCGAGGCCGAAGCGTTCGCGGCGGCGCGGCGCTTTCTGTCGTACCTGCCCTCGTCGATCCATGACCGCGCCTTGCGGACGGCCTGCAGCGACCCGGTCGGCCGGCGCGAGGAGAGTCTGCTGTCGATCGTGCCGCGCGAGGCGAAACAGGTCTATTCGATGCGGCGGATTACGGGCGCGGTGTTCGACGAGGGCAGCTTCTTCGAAATGGGCGCGCGTTGGGGACGGGCGGTGATCACGGCGTTCGCGCGGCTCGACGGTTATCCGGTCGCGGTGCTCGCGAGCGATCCGTCGTATCTCGGCGGGTCGTGGGACGCGAAGACGAGCGAGAAGGCCGAGCGCTTCGTGAAGATGGCCGACCAGTTCCGGCTGCCGATCGTTCATCTTGTCGACAATCCGGGCTTCATGATCGGCGGCGAGGCCGAGCGGACGGGGACGATCCGTTATGGCGTGCAGGCGATGAATGCGATCTACCGCGCGACGGTGCCGCTGGCATCGGTCGTGGTGCGCCGCGCCTACGGGATCGCGGGGAGCGCGATGTCGAACGCCGAGCGCTTCCAATACCGTTTCGCCTGGCCGTCGGGCGACTGGGGCAGCCTGCCGATCGAGGGCGGGGTCGAGGTTGCGTATAAAAGCGAACTGGAAGCGGCCGAGGATCCGGCGGCGCACCTGGAGGCGATCCGCGAACGACTCAATCGCGTGCGCTCGCCGTTCCGCACCGCGGAGAAATTCGGGGTCGAGGACATCATCGACCCAAGGGATACGCGGCCGTTGCTTTGCGAATTTGCCGATCTGGCCTGGCGGGTGCTGAAGTAGAAATATCCACCCTCGTCATCCCGGACTTGATCCGGGATCCATTTGCGCGATGTTGCCTGGATCCCGGATCAAGTCCGGGATGACGAGGGTGAGGGGAGCGGGACGGGCATGACCACGCAACGCCATCACGGCATGGACTGGCTCCGGATCGGGGCGTTCGGCTTGCTGATCCTCTATCATATCGGCATGTATTTCGTGCCGTGGGGCTGGCATGTGAAGATCGCCGAGCCGCTGGACTGGGTGCAGTTGCCGATGCTCGCGACGAACAGCTGGCGGCTGCCCTTGCTGTTCCTCGTGTCGGGTTATGCGAGCGCGGCGCTGTTCGCGAAGCTGGGCGGCAGCGGCGCCTTTGCGCGATCGCGCAGCGCGCGGCTGCTGATCCCGCTCGCTTTCGGCATCGTCGTCATCATTCCGCCGCAGCCGTGGATCGAGCTGATGGGGCAGCATGGCTACCAACATGGCTTCCTGCATTTCTGGGCGCATGATTATTTCCGCTTCGGATCGCTGGGCGGCATCGTCCTGCCGACGTGGCAGCATCTGTGGTTCGTCGTCTATCTGTGGGTCTATACGATGCTCGCCGCGGTCCTGCTGGCGGTGGTGCCGGGTGCGATGCGGGTCCGGATCGCCGATGGCGCGGCGCGATGGCTCGGCGGCTTCGGGCTGCTTGCGTGGCCGCTGGCGCTGTGGCTGCTCATCTATGCCGCTTTCCCCGATCATGACGAGACGCACGCGCTGTTCGACGACGGGCCGTCGCACCTTCACTATCTGATCCCCTTCCTTGTCGGCTGGCTGCTCCGCGTGCGGCCGCAGTTGTTCGAGGCGGTGGCGCGCTGGTGGCGCCCGGCGCTGGCCATCGCGGTCGTCGCGTTCGGGGTTGTTGCGTGGATCATGTGTCTGTGGCTGACCGGCGCGCAGCCCGCCGACTGGGGGCGGCTGCCGTTCAATATCGCGCATCTGGTGCAGGGCTGGGCGACGATCGTCGCGCTGGTCGGGATCGCCGACCGTTACTGGAACCGCGATCGCCCGTCGCGCGCGACGCTCGCCGAGGCGGTATTCCCCTTCTATATCATCCACCAGACGATCATCGTCGTGGTCGGCTGGTATCTGCTGCAGGCCGGTGCTGCGGCGCTGCCGTCCTTCCTGATCCTGCTCGTGACCACCGCGCTAGGATGCTGGCTATTCTACATCATCGGGCGCAACATCGGCTGGCTGCGGCCGCTGATCGGACTGCAGCGCAAATAGGGAGGGCGGCATGGGAGCATTGAAAGGCGTCTTGGCGATCGTCGGCATTGCGGCGATCCTCGTCGGCGGATTGTGGGTGCTGCAAGGACTCGATATTGTGCGCTGGCCCGCGAGCAGCTTCATGCTCGGCGACACGGTCTGGACCCGCAACGGCGTCATCCTCGCGGTCGTCGGCGTCGTGCTGGTCTGGTTCGCACGAAAGAAATAACCGGGTACGACTACATATGTAGTTGATCCGTATTGTCGATATGATACACCCTTTTCCGGCCGGGGCTGGATTGGAGATAGGGATGATTCGTTCTTCGCATATTTTGCCCGCGCTTTTGCTCGCCGGGATGGCCGCCGTGCCGATGTTGGCGCCGCCGCCCGCCTATGCGGCGGACGAGGCGAGCGCCGACGGGATCGCCGAAAAATATGCGGCCCTGCTCGAGCGCGATTATGTCTATCCCGAGACGGGCAAGCGTTACGCCGCGGCGATCCGCGCGGGCATCGCGGCGGGGCGCTACAAGGCGCTCTCGGGCCCGGCGCTGGGCGAGACGCTCGATGCCGATGTGAATGCCGTCGCGCCCGACGGCCATCTGCGCCTGCGCACACCCGAGGGCGCGGGGGCACCGGCGGCCGCGGCGCCGGGCGGCGTTGCACCCGTGCGCCGCCCGCCGAAGGTGCCGGTCGAACAGGCGGGCTGGATCGCGCCGGGGATCGCCTTTATACGCTTCAACGTCTTCCCGCAGGACGAAGCCGTGACGGCGGCGGCGGCGAAATTCATGGCCGACCATGCCGATGCCAAGGCGCTCATCTTTGACATCCGCACGCATAATGGCGGCGGGCTCGACCAGATGGATGCGATCTTTCCGTGGCTGTTTTCAGAGCCGACGCGGCTGGTGACGATGGCGACGCGCGCCTCGGTCGATGCGCGCGGCGGCTCGCCGATCGACGGGCTGGCGTCGATGCGCGTGGTTAAGGGCGACGCAGGCATGGTGGCGCGCGAACATTGGGCGACGCCGAATGCTGACAAAAGACTGCGCGACGCGAAAGTCTATGTGCTGACGTCGGGAGCGAGCGCGTCGGCGGCCGAGCATTTCTCGCTCGCGATGAAGCATACGGGGCGCGGCACATTGGTCGGCGCGCCGACCGCGGGCGCCAATCACTTCGGGACCGGTGAGGATCTGGGCGGCGGCTATGGCGCGTTCATTCCGGTCGGTCGGACTTATGATCCGGAGACCGGCAAGGATTGGGAAGGCGAGGGCGTCTTGCCCGACATTGCGGTCCCGCCCGCCGACGCACTCGCGCGCGTGCTCACCGATCTGGGCGTGGCGCCGGCGGAGGCGAAGACGCTGTCCGACGCGCATATGCCGAGCTGGCCGATGGAGCGGCGGAAGCCGCGCGGGACTCGCTAGCGTCCCTCGAACTTCAGATATTGGCAAGCGTCGTGAGCGCGTCGCCATCGACGCGCATCACGGTCCATTCGTCCATCAGCCTGGCGCCGAGGCTCTGGTAAAAGCCGATCGCCGGGGCGTTCCAGTCGAGCACCGACCATTCGAGCCGCGCGCAGTCGCGCTCGACGACGAGGCCCGCGAGATGCGCGAGCAGCGCCTTGCCGAGCCCCGAACCGCGCGCTTCGGGGCGCACGAACAGGTCTTCGAGGTAGATGCCGGGACGCCCCTCGAACGTCGAGAAATTGTGGAAGAAGAGCGCGAAACCCTGCGGGCTCCCGTCGATCTCGCCGATCAGCACCTCGGCATAGGGGCGCGGGCCGAACAGCTTCTCACCGAGCTTCGCCTCGTCGAAACGGACCTCGTGCGCGAGCTTTTCATACTCGGCGAGGTCGCGGATGAACCGGGCGATCAGCGGCAGATCGGCGGGGGAGGCAGGGCGGATCGAAAGGGTCACGGGGTTATCCTGCAAAAAGGGACGTTGCGGCGCTTTTAACGAGGGTGGCGCGGGGGGCAATGCCGGACCATCAGAAGCTCCGCGCTTGTCGCCGCGTCAGCGTCCTGTATCAGCATGGCGAACCGGATGAAGCGAACGACGGGAGATGCCGATGCTCGAACCCAGCGATGTGGTCGATCCTGACGGCCGGATCGCGCGGTGAGCGCGCGATGGCTGGCATTGGCCTTGCTGATCGCAGCGACGGGGACATCGGCAGTTGCGCAACCGCTCCCCGCTGCATCGTCCGGGAAGGCCGCGCGCGATGGCCAGCGGGATTTCGATTTCGAGATCGGCGAATGGACGACCGAGGTGCGCGTGCTGCGCAACCCGTTGTCGGGCCAGCCGCCGGTCTGGGCCGAATATCGTGGCACCAGCCTGGTTCGGGGCTTGATGGATGGCCGGGCGAACAGCGTCGAGCTGTCGGTTGCGGGGCCCGCGGGCAAGATCGAGGGCATATCGCTGCGACTCTATGATCCCGGCGCGCGACGGTGGAGCCTCAACTTCGCGAGCCTGCGCGACGGCGCGATGACCCCGCCGGTGATCGGCGGTTTCGATGCCGACGGTCGCGGAGTCTTTTACGGCGACGACAAGCTGGGTGGGCGCGCGATCCGCGTGCGCTTCGTCATCACGCAAGTTTCGGCCGACGAGGCGCGTTTCGAGCAGGCTTTTTCGGCCGACAATGGCGCGACATGGGAAGTGAACTGGATCGCCGTTGATCGGCGACTCGACGCCGCCGCCTTGCCCGCCGATCTTGTGCAAGCGCTCGAGGCGCACAACCGGGCGACTGTACGCAAGGACATCGCGGCGCTGGGTGCGTTGGTGACCGACGATTATCTGCTCGTGAACTCGGACGCGACCACGCAGGGCAAGCAGTCGTATCTCGCCGATTTCGAAATGCCCGACTTCCGGATCGAGCCGTTCACGATCGAGCAGCCGACCCACCGCGTCGATGGCGACACGGCGATGACCGGCGGGCTGATGACGCTGCGCTGGACGCAGGCCGGACGCCAACAGAGCCGCCGCCTGCGTATCGTGCATATGTGGATCAAGCAGGGCGGGCACTGGCGGATCGCCTATACGCAGCTCACGCGAGTCCCGGGCTAGCGGGGTCCCCTTACGCCGCTTTGCCGTGCAGCGTGTCCATGCTCACCGAACTGCCGGCGTCGATCTCGGCCGCCTTGGCCTCGACGAGCTTGACGATGTGGCTGATCATGTCGGCGTCCTCGACATGATGGTCGGTGACCCCTGACAGAAAGACCATATGCTTGCCATTGCCGCCGCCGGTTATGCCGATGTCGGTTTCGCGCGCCTCGCCGGGGCCGTTGACGACGCAGCCGAGGACCGAGAGCGACATCGGGGTCTTGATGTGGCTGAGCGCGTCTTCGAGCGCCTGGACAGTGCGGATGACGTCGAAGCCCTGCCGCGCGCAGCTCGGGCACGACACGACGCGGACGCCGCGAGTGCGCAGGCCCAATGATTTCAGGATTTCGTAGCCGACGCGCACTTCCTCTTCGGGCTCGGCCGACAGGCTGACGCGGATCGTGTCGCCGATGCCCGCCCAGAGGAGGTTGCCGATGCCGAGCGCCGACTTGACCGTGCCGCCGATCAGCCCGCCGGCCTCGGTGATCCCGAGATGGAGCGGGCAGTCGACCGCGTCGGCGAGTTGCGCATAGGCCGCAACCGCGAGGAAGACGTCGCTCGCCTTCACCGCGACCTTATACGCGTGGAAGTCGTGATCCTGGAGCAACTTGATATGGTCGAGCGCGCTTTCGACGAGCGCCTCGGGGCAGGGCTCGCCATATTTTTCGAGCAGGTCTTTCTCGAGCGACCCGGCGTTGACGCCGATGCGGATCGCGCAGCCGTTCGCCTTGGCGGCGCGGACGACCTCGCCGACGCGCTCGCTGCTGCCGATGTTGCCGGGGTTGATGCGCAGGCACGCCGCGCCGGCGTCGGCGGCTTCGAGCGCGCGCTTATAATGGAAATGGATGTCGGCGATGATCGGGATGCGTGAAGCGCGGACGATTTTGCCGAGCGCCGCGGTCGACTCGACGTCGGGACACGATACGCGGACGAGGTCGGCGCCGGCCTCCTCGCAGCGACGGATCTGATCGATCGTCGCAACCGGATCGCTGGTCAGCGTATTCGTCATCGTCTGCACGCTGATCGGCGCGCCGCCGCCGACGGGGACATTGCCGACCATGATCTGGCGGCATTCGCGCCGCGCGATGTCGCGCCAGGGGCGCAGGCCGGGGTTGTGATCGCTCATAATGCGGGCTCGACAAGAAAGGGAGATATACGCCGCTCTTTAGCCGTCTCGCCGCCGCTTGGCAAAGCCCGGCATGCGCGAGGCGAATTGTTGCTGGAAAGACACAGTTTGACACCGATTCGAAACATTTGAGCAATTTTTGTTTGTGCATCGCAGCAAAATCGGCAACTTCTCAAGCGTTCGCAGTCACACGCCCGCATTGAAGAGGCGCGGATGCGTACGGCAGGCCGGGACGATCCGTTTTTTTGGTTAGGGGGATCACCCATGAAGTTTCTTACCAAAGCATGTTTCGGCGTGCTGCTCGCCGCGTCGGCCCTGTCGACGCCTGCCTTTGCCCAGGAAGAAGAAGCCGCCAGCGGCCCGTTCTCGCTTTCAGGCGGCATCGCGGTCACCACCGACTATCGCTTCCGCGGCATTTCGCTGTCGAACGAAAAGGTCGCCGTGCAGCCGACGCTGACCGTCAGCCATGAAAGCGGCCTCTATGCCGGTGTCTGGGGCTCGTCGCTTCCGGACAGCGATGCTTATGGCAAGTTCGAACTCGATCTGTATGCGGGCTTCAACACCGAGATCGCCTCGGGCACGACGGTCGACCTTGGCGTCACCTACTACACCTATCCCGGCAGCCACGACGGCGGCGCGCCGACCGACTATTTCGAAGGCATCGGCAAGCTGTCGCACGACATCGGCCCCGTCTCGGTTACCGGCATGGTCGCCTATGCGCCCAAGCAGAATTCGCTCGGCGACGACGACAATATCTATCTGAACCTCGGCGCCGGCCTCGGCATTCCCAACACGCCGGTCACGCTGACCGCGGGCGTCGGCTATAACGACGGTTCGCTGGGCCTCGTGTCGCCCGACGGCAAATATGTCGACTGGTCGATCGGCGCGTCGGTGCCTGCGGGCCCGCTGACCTTCTCGGTTCAGTATATCGACACCGACGTCAAAAAGACGGGCGTGAAGGCCGTCGACACGCTTTACGATCCAACCGTGGTCTTTACGCTGGGCGCATCTTTCTGATCGCCTGACGGGTCAGCGACCACGCGCTAAGGGGGCGGCTTCGGGGGAGGCCGCCCCCTTTTTCGTGCGCGAAAGGCGGGCAGGTCGTCTCGTCGCTTCGCGCTTGACCGTATCGATGAACCGTGCAAATTCGTCGACAAGTTGAAGCAGCGAAAGTTATCCCCCATGACTCAAAGCGTTTCGGTTCCCCCCATTCCACCCGCGCGATCTGAACGAAGTCCCGGCGTCAAGCTGGTCATCGCGGTGCTGATCGCCGTCGCGCTGATGGTTCCTTTGTTGATGATTTATGGCCTGCTCTGGGATCGCCAGCAGCAGGCCGAAACCGCGCAGGCCTCGATCGGGCAGGGCTGGGGCGGGCAGCAGACGATCGCCGGACCCGTGATCGTCATCCCCTATCGCGCGACCGAAACGACAACGGTGCAGGAAAATGGCAAGGATGTGACGCGAACCGTCAACACGATCCGCAACCTCTACCTCTCGCCGCAAACCAACAAGGCCGACGTCGTCATCAAGCCCGAGAAGCGCAAGAAAGCGATTTACGAGACCGTCGTCTATGAAAGCCAGATCGCGGGGCATGCCGAGTTCGTGCTGCCCGCCGATATCGCGCGTTACGGCGTGAGCCGCGAGGCATTGATGCTCGACCGCGCCGAAGTGCGGCTGGGGATCAGCGACGCGCGCGGGCTGGTCGACGGGAATAGTTTGGCGGTCGACGGCAACCCGCTCGCGCTGCAGCCGGGCAAAGGGCTGCTCTCGACCGGCAATTCGGGCACTTTCGCCTTCGTCGACTGGAGCGCCGCGGCGCCGATGAAGGTCGATTATAGGATCGGGGTGCGCGGGCTGGGCGATTTCAAGCTGATCCCGCGCGGGGTCGATACGCGCTGGACGGTAAAGTCGAGCTGGCCGAACCCGAGCTTCGGCGGCGATTTCCTGCCCGCGAAGCGCGAAGTGAAGGGGAGCGGCTTTACCGCGACCTATGCGATCCCGAACCTTGCCCTCGGGCAGGCGCAGGTGCTGACGGGCGATCTGTCGCCGCCGGTCACGACCAATTACGGCCCGCGCGAAGTCTATATGGAGCCGGTGGCGGTCGAGGCTGCGGGTGGCGGCAACACGGGCGAAGCGTCGGGCGGCACCGCAAAGGCGGTCGCGATCAGCCTGATCGAGCCCGTCGACCTGTACAGCCAGGTCGACCGCAGCATCAAATATGGCTTCCTGTTCATCGGGTTCACCTTCGTCGCATTTTTGATGTTCGACATCATCGCAGGCGCACGCGTGGCGGCGGCCGAATATCTGCTGACGGGTATCGCGCTGGTGCTGTTCTTTGTGCTGCTGCTTGCCTTTGCCGAGGTGATCGGGTTCATGCCCGCCTATATGGTGGCATCGGCGGCGATTATCGGGCTGCTGACCTTCTATAGCGCGGCGGTGCTCAAGAGCTGGAAACGCGCGCGTTTCCTCGCGGCGATGCTGATCGGGCTTTATGCCCTGCTCTACACTTTGCTCAACCTTGAAGCCTATGCGCTGCTCATCGGGTCGGTGCTGATGTTCTTCGCCCTTGCCGGTGTGATGTACATGACGCGCAACATCGATTGGGGCGGGATCGGCAAGAAGGAGGAGCCGGTGGCGGCGTAACCTCTCTTAATCGTCATTCCCGCGAAAGCGGGAACCCAGCTCGACGGTCCATATCGACGCCAGGTTGGAACCGGGTCCCCGCTTTCGCGGGGATGACGAAAAAGGGCGGGTCAGCGCCAGCGAAGATTTTGGGGGCCGAGATCCGCGAGGGTCCTGGCCCCCATCAATTTCATGCCGCGCTCCATTTCGGCGCGGAGTAGGGCGATCGCGCGTGCGACGCCGTCCTCGCCCGCGGCGGCGAGCGCGTAGAGATAGAGGCGGCCGCCCGAGCAGGCTTTGGCACCGACCGACAGCGCTTTGAGCACATGCGTGCCGCGCGTGATGCCGCCGTCGCAGATCACCTCGACCTTGTCGCCGACGGCGTCGACGATCTCGGCGAGCGCGTCGAAGGGCGCGATACTGCCGTCGAGTTGCCGCCCGCCATGGTTCGACACCATGATCGCGGTTGCACCGATGTCTGCGGCGCGCTTCGCATCCTCGACCGCGACGATGCCCTTCAGGCAGAAGGGGCCGTCCCATTTCTTGCGGATCGCCTCGGCGCGTTTCCAGTCGAGGCTCTGGTCTAGCATCGACGTGAAATATTCGGCGACCGATTTGGGGACGCTCGATCCCTCGGAGACATGCGTCGCGAGATTGGGCAGGCTGAATTTTTCGCGGAGGACATAGTTAAGCCCCCAGCCGGGCTTGGCGGCATAGCTCAGCATGTTCGACGCGGTGAAGCGCGGCGGCGAGGTGAAGCCCGAGCGCAGGCAACGTTCGCGGTTGCCGCCGACGATCGTGTCGACGGTGAGCGCGACGGCGTCGAATTTTGCGTCGCGCGCGGCGTCGAGCATTGCCTGATTGAGCCCTTCGTCGTGGTGGACGTAAAGCTGGAAGAGCTTGGGGCCGCTGGTCAGCGCGCCCGCTTCGGCGAGGCTGATCGTCGCGAGGCTCGATATGCCCGCGACGGTTCCGGCGTTCGCGGCGGCGCGGAGTACGGCGCGTTCGCCCTGCCAATGGAACAGGCGCTGGAGCGCGGTCGGCGACAGGAAAAGCGGCATCGCCATTTCGCGGCCGAACAAGGTCGTTCGCATATCGACGCTTTCGACCCCGGCGAGGACGCGCGGGATGAGGTCGCAATCGTCGAAGGCGGCGCGGTTGCGGCGGCGGGTGACCTCGTCGTCGGCGGCGCCGTCGATATAGTCGAACACCGGCCAGGGCAGGCGGCGCTTCGCGAGCGCGCGGAAGTCGTCGATGTTATGGCAGTCGGTGAGTTTCATTCTTGCCCCGATCAGAAAACGGTCCGCGCCGCGACCGTCCCCTTGGTCGCGAAGCTGAAGCGCGGTTCGACCGCGAGGTTCGCGTCGAGGATATGCGCCGCGACGCGCTTGCCGACCGCGGGCCCGTTCTTGAAGCCGTGTCCCGATCCGCCGCCGACGAGCCAGACATGCTGCTGTCCCGGAAAGCGGTCGATCAGATAATCGCCGTTCGAGCTGTTCTCATATTGGCAGACGCGCCCGCCGAGCAGCGGCGCACTGGCGAGGCCGGGGAAACGGCGCTGCATATAGGCGCGCGCTTCGGCGATGCCCGCGGGCGAGAGCTGGCGTTCCATCGTGTCGGGGTCGACCGCCGGACCATGGACGTCGATTGCGATCTTGAACCCCACGCCTTCGAGGTCGGGGATGCCATAGACGATGCGGCCATTGTTGAAATCGGCCCACGCCGGAAGTTCGGGCGGCGCGAAACGCGTGTCGCCCTGCGGCGCGCCGAAATGATAGACTTCCTGCCGCGTCGCGACGATCTTGTTCATCAGTTGCTGCGGGAAGAGTTCGGCGATCCACGGGCCCGCGGCATAGACGAGATGGTCGGCGGTGCCGCCGTCGGGGAGCGTGTGGAGCTTCGTCTTTTTCGAAAAGAGCGGTGCGGGCATGACGACGCGCTCGACCTCGATCTGCGCATCGGCGATCAGTTCCTGCACCCCGCGCGCCGCGATCAGCGCGCCCGCTTCGGTCTCGAGGATGCCGGTTTCGCCCTGATAGAACTGGATCTGCCGATATTTATTCTGGAGCCAGCTGACGTCGCCATGTTCGTGCCCGACGCGGTTCGCCTGCAGCCACGCGAGCGATTGTGCGGTGTAGCTGTCGCCCTGCGGCGCGAACCACAGCACGCCGGTGTTGTGGAAGATCGGCGCACTCGCGCTGTCGGAGAGATCCTTCCAATATTTGAGCGAATCGCGCGCCATCTCCGAATAGATGGTGTCGGCGCCGTACCCCATGCGGATGACGCGGCTTTCGCCCCCCGACGAAGCGCGCGCGTTGCCCGCGCCATAGGCGTCGAACAGGCGGACCGACTTGCCCGCGCGGAGCAGATGCCACGCGGTCCATGCGCCGAACACGCCCGCACCGATGATCGCGACGTCGACGTGCTGGACTTTGGGTTTGGCGGGTTTGCGCTTTTTCGAGCGGCGTTCCTTGCGCTCGGCGGCGGTCGCGGCCGCCGCGACAGGCAGCGCCGCAAGGCCCGTAAGGAGTGTGCGCCGGGTCGGCGTATCAGCGGCCAACGGTCGCGCCCTCATTCTTCTTGTAATAGCGATAGCCGCCGATCCAGGTTTCGAGCGGGGTCATGCGGCGGATTTCGTCGGGGCTCGCGAGCATCGGATCGGCGTCGATGATCAGGAAGTCGGCGCGCATGCCGGGCATCAGCGTGCCGATGCGGTCCTCCGCAAAGCCGGCGAACGCGGCGGTGCGCGTGAAGCCGTCAAGCGCCGTTTCGCGCGTCACGATCTCCTCGGGGCGCCAGCCGCCGAAGGGTTCGCCCTTGGCATCGGTGCGCGAGATCGCGGCGGCGATGCCAGGGAAGGGGTTGGCGCTTTCGACCGGCACGTCGGAGCCGAAGGCGAGGCGCACGCCCGCCTTCTCGAGGCTGCGCCACGCATAAGCTCCCTTGAGGCGTTCGGGGCCGAGCCGCGCTTCGGCCATCACGCGGTCGCTCGTCTGGTGGACGGGCTGCATCGACGCGATGACCTTGAGCGTTGCAAAGCGCGGGATGTCAACGGGGTCGATGATCTGCGCATGTTCGATACGCCAGCGGCGCTCGCCAGGCAGGTCGGCGGTGAGGTCGGTGATCGCGTCAAGCGCCTCGGCATTGGCCGCGTCGCCGATCGCGTGGATCGCGACCTGGAACTTGTCCATCGACGCGCGCACCATCTTGTTGCGGAGCTGCGCGGGGGTGAGGAGGGGAAGGCCCTTCTGCCCCGGCGCGTCGCTGTACGGTGCTTTCAGCCAGGCGCCGCGCGATCCGAGCGCGCCGTCGAGATAGAGCTTCACCCCGACCATGCGCAGCCGGTCGTCGTAGAGCCACGGCGTCGGTTCGCTGCCGGCGATGATCGCCATATTGTCGATGTCGCCGCCGTAGCTGAGGATGCGGACCGCGAGCTGTTTCTTGTCGCCGGCGCGGCGATACGCCTGCCAGTCGGCGATGCTCGTGCCCATGTCGGCGATCGCGGTGATCCCCTGTTCGAGCAATTTCTGCTGCGCGAGGTACAGCGCGCGGTCGAGGTCGCGCGCGAGCGGTTTGGGTTTCGCGCTGTCGACGAGGCTCATCGCGGCGTCGACGAAAACGCCGCTCGGCTTGCCGCCTTCCATTTCGATGCGGCCGCCCTCGGGCGACTTGCTCGCGGCGGTGATTTTCGCGGCGGTCATCGCGGCGGTATTGGCCCAGCCGGCGTGGCCGTCGACGCGTTCGAGCCAGACGGGGCGGTTCGGCACCGCGGCGTCGAGGTCGGCGGCAGTCGGAAAACGGCCGAGGCCCCATTTTTCCTGATTCCAGCCCGATCCGATGATCCACGGCATTTCGGGATTTTCGGCGGCATATTTGCGGATCGCCGCCTGCGCTTCGGCGAGGCTGTTGGTGCCGCTGAGGTCGAGCAGCATAAGCTGGAAGCCGAGGCCCATGACATGGCCATGCGCGTCGATCAGCCCGGGGATGAGCGTGCGGCCCTTGCCATCTTCCTTGAAGTCGGGGCGTTCGGGGCGTTTGTCCTTGCGGTCGAGCAGTTGCTTGACCTTGCCCTGCGTGTCGATCACGAGGCCGGTGAAGCGGACGAGCTTGCCGTCCTTGTCGAGCGTGATGCCGTTGACGTTGTCGACGAGCGTGTCGGCGTGCGCGGGGGCGGCGAGGGACAGCGCGAGCGCGGTCAGGATCAGGCGCTTCACTTCGGCAACCTCGTCACGAGGGAACTGGTGTCCTTTCGTCCGCCGCCGGCCTTCTGCACATCGGCGTAGAACTGGTCGACGAGGCTCGCGACGGGGAGCGTCGCGCCGTTCGAACGGGCCTCATCGAGCGCGAGGCCGAGGTCTTTGCGCATCCAGTCGACCGCGAAACCGAAGTCGAATTCGTCCTTCGCCATCGTGCCCCAGCGGTTGAGCATCTGCCAGCTCGCCGCGGCGCCGCCCGAGACGGCCTCGAACACCTTGTCGGTGTCGAGCTTCGACGCCTGCGCGAAACGCAGCGCTTCGGAAAGCCCTTCGATCACCCCGGCGATCGCGATCTGGTTGACCATCTTCGTCGTCTGCCCCGCGCCGGCGCCGCCGATGTGGACCATGCGCGCGGCATAGGCCTGCATCACCGGTTCGGCGGTTTCGAACGCGGCCTTGGTGCCGCCGCACATGATCGAAAGCGTGCCGTTCTGCGCGCCCGCTTCGCCGCCCGAGACGGGGGCGTCGAGGCAGAGGAGGCCTAGCCCGTCGGCCTCGACCGACAGCTGGCGCGCGATACGCGCGGAGACGGTGGTGTGGTCGACGAAGAGCGCGCCCTTCTTCATTGCCTTGAACGCGCCGTCGCGGCCGAGCGTGACTTGCGCCAGATCGTCGTCGTTGCCGACGCAGGTGAGGACGACATCGGCGCCCGCCGCCGCCTCGGCCGGGGTCGATGCCGCCGTGCCGCCATGCTGCGCCACCCAGGCGTCGGCTTTCGCGCGCGTGCGGTTATAGACGATAAGGTCGTGTCCCGCTTTCACGAGATGACCCGCCATCGGTCCGCCCATGACGCCGGTACCGATGAAGCTGATACGCAATTTTTGTTCGCTCATGCGCGGTCCATAGCATTGTTTGCTTCGCGCGCCAGATGGGCTAGGGCGCCAGACATCATGACAGAGCAACTCACCCTGACCTCCGCCGCCGAACTCCCGGCGATCACATTGGACGATGTGCGCGCGGCGGCGGGACGAATTAACGGCTCGGTCGTGCGGACGCCGACGCTGCATTCGCAGACGCTGTCCGAAATGGTCGGCGCCGAGGTATGGCTGAAGTTCGAAAATCTGCAATTTACAGCGGCGTACAAGGAACGCGGCGCATTGAATGCGCTGCTGCTGATGGACCCGGAAGCGCGCGAACGCGGCGTGATCGCGGCGTCGGCGGGCAATCATGCACAGGGGCTCGCCTATCACGGCAAGCGCCTCGGCGTTCCCGTCACCATCGTGATGCCGAGCACGACACCGCAGGTGAAGGTGTCGCAGACCGCGAGCCACGGCGCGACGATCGCGCTGTTCGGCGAGAAGTTCGACGACGCCTATGCGCACGCGCGCGAGCTCGAAGTCGAGCGCGGGCTGACCTTCGTCCATCCCTTCGACCATCCGCATGTCGCGGCGGGGCAGGGGACGGTCGCGCTCGAAATGCTCGAGGACGTCCCCGAGCTCGACACGCTGATCGTCCCGATCGGCGGCGGCGGGCTGCTTGCCGGCATGGGCACCGCGGCGCGCGGGATCAAGAATGACATGCGCCTCGTCGGCGTGCAGGCCGAGCTTTATCCGTCGATGTATGCCGAGCTCAACGGCGTCGATATGGCGTGCGAAGGCGACACGCTGGCCGAGGGTATCGCGGTCAAGGAGCCGGGGGCTTATACGCGCAAGCTGGTGGCCGAACTCAATGACGACATCGTGCTTGTCGCCGAACGCCATCTGGAACGTGCGGTCAGCCTGCTGCTCCAGATCGAAAAGACGGTGGTCGAAGGCGCTGGCGCCGCGGGGCTCGCGGCGATGCTTGCGCATCCCGAGGAATTTGCCGGGCGCAAGGTCGGGCTGGTGCTGACCGGCGGCAATATCGACACGCGCCTGCTCGCGAACGTGCTGCTCCGCGACCTCGCGCGGTCGGGCCGTATCGCGCGGCTGCGTATCCGGCTGCAGGATCGTCCCGGCGCGCTGTTCAAGGTGATGAAGCTGTTCGACGAGAAACAGGTCAACATCATCGAAATCTATCACCAGCGCATCTTCACGACGCTGCCGGCAAAAGGTCTGATCACCGACATCGAGTGCGAAGCGCGCGACCGCGAGCATCTCGACAGCCTCGTCGTGGCGCTCCGCGATGCGGGCTATATGGTGACCACCGTCGAGCTGGCATGAGGGAGTTCACGCTCGAACTCACGGCGACGCCCGAGAGCATCGACGAGCTGGGGCATGTCAACAACGCCGTGTGGGTCCAGTGGATCCAGCAGGTCGCGACCCGCCATTGGGACGCGGCGGCGCCGCAGAGCCACAAGGACGCGTATATCTGGGTCGTGGTGCGGCACGAGATCGACTATCTGCGCGCGCTAGGCCCCGGCGAGACGGTGACCGCGCGAACATGGGTCGCCGACAAGCCGCAGGGCGCGAAGTTCGACCGCTTCATGGAATTCACCGGCGAGGATGGCAAAGTGCATGTGCGGGCGCGGACCGTGTGGGCGCTGCTCGACAAGGCGACCGGTCGGCCGCTGCGTGTGACCGACGAGATTGTTGCTCCATTTCTGGCGACAGGCTGAGCGGCGGGCTGCATGCGTCGCTAGGCCATGCCGCCGATCCGTTTTCGGGTTTCGTCATCGACAAGTTGCCGTAGCCGGGCGAGCAAGGGGTGCCGCGCCGTATGCTTTGCGCCGTAGCCGAGATTGAAGGCATAATCGAAATCGGGCGCATTCTGGCCGACAAGATGCTGAAGCATCGTTTCCAGCTTGTCGAACCCCTTGGCGAGGACAGCTTCGAGCGACGCCGCGGCGCTATATTCGTCCCAGAGCGCTATGATTTCTTCGCGAAGATCGGCAGGCAGGGGAGCGCAAAGCGTGACGAGATCGGCGCGTTCCTGCTGCGCCCGTCCGTCGCCCGCGACCTGTCGTGTTGCGGGTACGTCGCCCGAGAGCGCCTCGCCGAGGTCGTGCACGATGCACAATTTGAGTAATTTGAGCCGGTCATATTCGCCGATCTCACGATCGAACAACATCGCCATCAGGCAAAGTCGCCAGCTATGTTCTGCGGTGCTTTCGGTACGCCCCTGCGCGGTGATCCCGCTTCGCAGCGTATCCTTGAGCTGCTCGGCCGCCTGCAGAAACGCGATAATTCCTTCCAGTCGGGCGCTGTCGCCCGAAACGGCGGATTCGATCGAATGGTCAGCGGCTGTGTCTCTCATTCCGCCGCCATAAAAAGCCTTGCGGGGCGCTGGAACGCAAAAATTATGCGTGGTTGTCGACGGTGGTCGCCAGCCGCCCGGTGCGTCCGCCCGACAGGGGGATGCTTTCCCAGCATATCTCGCCCGGCGCGACCGGCATGTCCGTGCTGTCGTTGCTGCCGGTCCGGAAGCGAACGGATTGGAACGGGCGTTCGAACCAGCCTGCGCCCGCCAAAGCCTCCTCCGCCACCACGATCTCGTGACTTGCGAAGCGCCAGAGCGAGGTGCCGAGGTAGGACTGCGCGCCGCCCTTCCATTCGGCGGTGCGCGGGGCCGATGCCGCGAGCAGGCAATGCGTCGCGTCGCAGATCAGATGGACCGCCTGCGACGAGGTTTCGACCAGCCGTTTCAGCGCCGCGTCCGCATCGTTGGCCGCGTGCGCGGCGATAAAATCCGAAATCTTTTCGCGATGCGGGGCGTCGGGTTCGTGGGTGCCGCTTTCCCATCGCGATACTGTCCCCTGCGACACGGCGAGCCGTTCGGCGAAATCGCCCTGCTTGATGCCGTTCAGGCGGCGAAACCGGCGCAGCGCCGGACCCATGGGAATATCGCGGAGCATGGGTGGATATTAGCGTGCGAGGATGGTGACACAATAGATTTGGCGGCGATCGGGCCGGCTGCATCGCCGCGTGACGCGTAATCTGGAATAGTGCGTGCAATGTCATGCTGGAGGCGTAGAGCAAAATTCATGTTGATCCGCCCCGCCACCCAAGCCGATGCCACTGCTATCTGGACGATCATCGGACCGGTGATCCGCGCGGGCGAAACCTACACGCTCGATCGCGATATGTCCGGGGAGGATGCGCTCGCTTACTGGTTCGGGGCGGATAAGGAGACATTTGTCGCCGAGGAAGAAGGCGCCGTCCTTGGCACCTATTATCTCCGCGCCAATCAGGCCGGCGGCGGCCGTCATGTCTGCAACGCGGGCTATATGACCGGGGCCGCGGCAACGGGACGCGGGGTTGCCCGTGCGATGTGCCTCCATTCGATCGACCATGCGAGAACGAGCGGCTTTCGTGCGATGCAGTTCAACTTCGTCGTCAGCACCAATGTGCGTGCAGTGGCCTTGTGGCAGTCGCTGGGGTTCGAGGTGGTCGGCCGTCTGCCGGGGGCGTTCGCGCATCCGAGCGAGGGCTTCGTCGACGCGCTCGTGATGGTCCGGGCGCTTTGACTATTCCTTGATGCGTTCGCTCAATGGCTTGTCAGCCAGCGCCTTCAGCGCCTTCAATATCGCCCCGTGGACATCGCCCACCTCTTCGAAGAGCGCGCGATAGACCTTGCTTATCTGCACGCTATAGGTGTCGATGCGGCGGAGCTGGTCGCGGCCCGCATCGGTCAGGCGGAAAATCTTGCGCCGCGCGTCGGCGGGGTCGGCGTGCTGGGTGATCAGGCCGAGACGAAGCAGCGCGGGGCATTTCTGGATCACCAGCTGATGCGACTGGCCGAGCGCGCGCGCGAGGTCGGCGGCCGAGGCTTCGCCGGCCTCGACGAGGGCGGTGAGCAGCGAGCAGGACCGCACGGGGACGGTGATGCCGGCGTCTTCGAACAAGGGGCGCGTCTGTTCCTCGATCCGCTGGCTCAGCGCTTCGCTGAGGCGGCCGAGGAACGAGATGTCGTCGAGATCGGTCGAGATGTCAGTCGAGGCGGGCATAGGTCAGGGTCGTTCCGTCGCGGTCGATGCGTTCGAGCGCGACGACCTTGTCGCCTTTGCGCTTAATGTGGAAGCGGAAGTCGCGCACGCCCTCGACCGCGAGCAGGTCGCCGGCGAGCGGTTCGAGCGTCAGACGCAGCCGTTCGCGCCAAGTGTAGAGCAATTTGCCCTGGACGAGGTCGATGCGCCGTCCTTCGTAGCGGCCGGTGATCGCCTTGAGCGTGGCGGTGGTCGGCTGGGGGCGCGGCGCGAGCGTGGGCGCGAACCAGTCGGCGTCGGCCCGTTTCGCGGGATCGGCCTTCGCCAGATCGGCGAGCGCGAGGCGGTGCGCGACGGCGAGGGCGTCGGCTGATGGCACCTGATGATCGGGTGTCACGCCTTGCCCCTCGAAATCGCTGCGGTCGACGGGATCGCGGATCTGGCCGATCGGCACCTGTACGAAAAAGTCGGTGCCGACGGGTTTGCGGTCAACCGGATGCGCGCCGCCCGCGGTGCGTTCGCCGACCAAGGTCGCGCGGCCCAGTTTCTTCAGCGTGTAGGCTAACCATTCGGCGGCGGAGAAGCTGGTCGAACCGGTGAGGACATAAACGGGCTTGCCGGTCAGTCGCTTCGCTGGAAGCGCGGGGAGCACCCACTGGCCACGTTCGACGCGGCGGCCGTCGAGATTATAGTAATAGTCGAACAGTTCCTGATCCTTGTCGCCCGGGAAGAGCTGGCTCGCGAGCAATTGCGCCATCTCTAGATAGCCGCCATTATTGTAGCGCAGGTCGTAAATCACCGCGTCGCCATTCTCGATGAAGCGCATCGCCGCGGCGGCGGCGTCATAGCCGGGCTCGGGGTCGGCGAAATGCGAGAGGTCGACATAGGCGATGTTGCCGTCAAGATAGCGGAGGCCCGCAAAGCCGAAATTCTTCCGTGTCTCCTCGCGCCGTTCCGCTTCGCGTACCGCGGCGGCGCGGGCGGGGTCCTGCTTCGCGGCATAGTCGGCGACCCACGCCGGATCGACCCCGACCGCGAAATGCAGATCGCCCGACGCGGCGATCAGATCGTCGGTCAGTTCACTCGCGAGCGTGCGCCGGTCGGGCGCCGCGTCATATTCTCCGGTGTCAAGGTGTCGGCGGAGCGTTGCGGCGATGGTCTTCGCCTTGTCGGGAAAGACATAATTCGCCTCGAGCGTCTGACCGAGCTGCTCGACGATGGCACGCTTGTCGGCCGCCGTGAGCGGCGCGTCTTGCGCCGTGGCGGTGCTTCCCGCCCACGCGGTTGTGGCAGCCAGAATGAGTGCCCAATGCCGGATATTCATTTGTTTTCCAATCCGCGATGATAATTACAACATATTGCGCAATATGTTGTAATTATCATCGTCGCAAGCCCCGCAATCGATTGAAGCGGCGGGAACCATCGTCCGGCGAAGCGGTTTTGCGTGTGCGGCGCGGGCGTGAGAGGAGTCATCCATGGAAACGCAATTGCTGCACCGCGGTCGGTTGATCGATCATATCCAGCTTGTGGTCGCCGACCTGAAGGCGAGCCGCGCTTTTTACGGTGCGATCTTCGATGTCCTCGGCGTTCCGATCGGCGGTGAGGCCGAGGATTATTTCTGGGCCGATGAGCTGTTCGTGTCGACGACGGACAGTCAGGCGGCGCTCGGCAAGCTGACCGGCCGGCACCATCTGGCGTTTCAGGCGGCGGATCGCGCCGCGGTCGATGGTTTTTACAAGGCAGGTCTTGCGGCGGGCGGACGCGACAATGGCGCGCCGGGTGAGCGGCCCTATCATCCGGGCTATTATGCGGCTTTCCTGCTCGACCCCGACGGCAATAATATCGAGGCGGTCTATCATGGGGAGCATGAGCGCAGCACGCCGTCGGTGGAGATCCGCTTCGAGGGTTGAGTCCGCTTTTGGGTCGGAGGCCGCCCGGGCCATCTCTCCCGCTCAGCCAAATCTTCCGCCCAAACAAATGAAGTCCGCCGGCAAGCCGACGGACTTCAAGAGAGCAAGATGGCCTTGGTTCCACCTTCCTCGGGTCGCACCCGTTTAATGTCCGATTCGGAGGATTGTTTCACTACCCACGTGGGTAGGGGACAGAATATTTTCATTTTGTCGCATTGCGCTTGCCATCGCGTCTTGCCTGCTCTCAAATGACGGTGCTGCGGGTCTTCTGGGGGGAAGTGCATGCAGAGCGACCAGCTACCGACCTTTCCGTCCGACCATAATGCGCCGGCCGAATGGGAAGTGCTCAACGCGCTGATCGGCGAAATCTACGATTCGGTGCTGCACCCCGAAAGCTGGAACGAAACCCTTGCCCGCATCACGGGCACGCTCTGCCCGCTCAGTTGGGAAGCGGCCTTCATCCTCTGGGAAAGCAACAGCCCGCCGAGCGCGCGCTTCGTCGCCGCGACCGGTCTCGCCGCCGGGGTGCAGGAAATCTACACCGCCGTGTACGCGGGCAACCACCCTTGGTCGCGCAAGCTGATGCGCTACGGCAATGGCAGCGTCGTCGACAGCAACGACATCATGACGCGCGACGAATTTCTGGAAACCGAATTCTTCCGCAATTTCCTTGCGCCCTGGGGAATCGACCGGATGATCGCGGTGCTGCTCGACAAGCGCGACAGCGAGCGGCTCGGGCTGATGCTGCCAGGCCCCGGCGACCGTGATGTCGGACGGTTGAAGCGCGGGCTGCGCGTCCTCGCCCCGCATATGCAGCGCGCGATGCGGATCAGCGACCGCATCGCGACGCTCGACCTCGCCGCAGGCGCAGCACGCGCCGCCGCCGACGCCGCGCCGTTCGCGATTTTCAGCCTCGACGATCAGCTCAACATTCTCGCCGCGAACAGCCGCGCCGCGCGCTACGAACGCGCGGGCTTCATCCGCACCGCGCAGGACCGCTTCGCCTTCACGCATCCCGCCAGCCAGAAAAGATTGCTCGACCTCGTCAAAAGCGCCGACCCCGCGGGCCTCGCCTTCCAGACGGTTGGCGACGCGGACCGCGAATGCCCCGTGCTCGTCGCGCGCGTCACGCGCCAGTCGGCGCAGCAGCTCGGCGGCGTGCGCCTCGGCGCCTCGCTGATCGTCACGCTCGGCAGCGCGCCGGGCGAGACCCCCGTGGTCGAAATCGACCGCGTCGCGCAATGGTTCGGGCTGACGCCGGCCGAAGCCCGCCTCGCCGTCGCGCTCGCCGCGGGCGACACGCTGCAGGATTATGCGGCGCTGCGGGCCGTTAGCGTGAACGCGGTCCGCTTCCTGCTGAAAGGGATTTTCCGCAAGACCGGCGCGACCACGCAGGCGCAGCTCGTCGCGCTGCTCGCGCGGCTGCCTGCGCCGGGCGCGAATTAGGCGCGCCGGCTTCGCTCACGCATAACCCACCCAGCCGCGCCAGGTGAAGGCGGCGTAGAATTGTTCGACACCGTGGAAACCGGCGGCGCGGAGCACCTCTTCGTCGGCTTCGGGGCTCAGCATCGCGACATGGGTGGCGACGGCTTCGCGCCCCTTGGCGACCTGTTCCGGATCACCGCCCGACGCGATCGCAAAGGCTGCATAGCGGTCGAGCCAGCGGTCGCGTTCACCGGCGCCTTGCGGGAAGCTGCCATGCGCGGCGACGAACGGCGCGCCGGGTTTCAGGCGCGCGCGAATTTCAGCGGCGGTGCGGATGCGCTCTTCGGTCGCGAGGAAGTGGAGCGTGAGCAGGCAGGTCGCGCCGTCGAATGGCCCGGCGGGTGCGTCGTCGATATAGCCTTCGATCAGCTCGGCGCGGTGGGCGTTCGGCCCAAGCACATCAGCCGCGAGGTCGAGCATCGGCCCTGCGGGATCGATCCCGGTGAAGCGCCAGCCCCGATGCGCCTCCGCCATCGCCTTCAACTCGCTGCCTCCACCCGCGCCGAGCACGAGGATATGCGCGTCGTCGGGAACGCGTTCGGCCAGCAGCAACCCGGTCATGCGGTGGAGCCCGTCGAGGCCGGGCACGAAGCGCCGCGGCCCCTCGGTATAGCGCGCGACCGCTTCGGGGTCCTTGAAGCTGTCGAGGAAATGTTGGGCGCCTTCAGCCATGGATATGCTCCTGTGCGGTGGGGGACTTTGTTCGCGCGGCCATGCGCGCGTGGAAATCGGCGGCGAGCGCCGCGAGCGTTACCTCGCCGAAGCGCGTGAGCAGCAGCGCCTCGGCGTCGTGAAAGCCGGTGTCGAGCGCGGCGTTGACCGCCTGTTCGACGAGGCAGCCGGGCGCCTCCGTCCGGTTGCCCATCGCCATCAGGCCGGGGCGGCCGATTGCGTCATAGACGTCGCGCATCGTGATGTCGGCGAGGTCGCGGGCGATCGTCCAGCCGCCGCCATGGCCCTTTTCGCTGTGGACGAAGCCCGCATCGCGAAGCCCGCCGAGGATACGGCGGATCACGACGGGGTGCGTCTGCATCGCCTTGGCGAGCTGGTCGGAGGTCATCGGGGCGCCTTGTTCGGCCATGTGGAGAAGGACGTGGAGCACGCCCGAGAGTCGGCTGTCGCGTTTCATGTAACTTTAAATAGTGCGTGAAAGGCGATCGTCAAGCCGGGACTTGATCGGCGGACGCGGCGCTGATAGGTCCGCTCGCGATGACCAACGACCAATCCCTTCGATTCAAGGCGTATTGGCGCTCCTTTACATAGGAGCGGCATGGCATCACCTGTGACCATCGCCGCCGTGTTCGGACAAGGCGAATGGTCATCATCACACCACTACCCCCGGTCACGGCGTGCGCTTTTTGAAGAAGACGCGACATGACCGATACCTTGCTTGCCCTGTCGACCGACCATTGCCGCATCACGCCGCTGTTTGCCGACGACGCGCGCGCCTTGTCCGCGATCACCGACGAGACGGTGACTTCGCAGGTCCATTTCCTGCCCGCTCCCTTTACCGAGGCCGATGCACGCGCGCTGATCGCGGGATCGGGCGGCGGCGATGTGTTCCATGCGGTGCGCGACGAAAGCGGCCTCGATCTTAACGGCGTGATCGGGGTGCATCGCCGCGTCGGCCAGGAATATGAGATCGGTTACTGGTTCGCGGCGCGCGCGCGCGGGAAGGGCATCGCGACCGAGGCGGTGCGCGCGGTCGTCGGGGCGCTCGCTTCGTCGCGGCCGGGCTGCTCGATCGTCGCCGAATGCCATCCCGATAACGAGCGGTCGCGCGCGTTGCTGCGCCGGGTCGGCTTCGTGTCGACAGGGCGCGCGGGGAAACGGCCGGGGCGGATGCTGATGGCGTGGCGGGCGGCGCCCGCCTATCGCATCGACGTCTGCTGATCGGGCGCGTCGGCGCCGACCTCTTCGGTCAGCGCCTTGACGATGGCCGCCACGGAGGTGGGCGCATAGGCGAAGCCCATATGGCCGCAGTCGACCTCGACCTGCCGGTCGCTTTCGTGCGGCTGGCCGCGCGCACTGCTGACCGCGACGACGCCGTCATGTTTCGACCAGAGCGCGAAGGTCGGCATTTCGGGGCGCGGCGCTGGGTGGAAGTCGATCGGCGGATTGTCGACCGGATGGCGTGCGATCAGGTGATAGAGGCGCCATGCGCGGTTAGCGCGGCGACTGCCCGAAAAGGGCGAGCCCAGCGTGACGACGCGTGCGACCTTGCCGGGGTGATGCTTGGCATATTCGCGCGCATAGATGCCGCCAAGGCTCCACCCGACGAGCGCGGGGGCATAGCCGGTGCGGTCGATGATCCACTGGACGCGCGTGTCGATGCGGTCGATGATGTCGGCGGTCGCGCCGCGGTTGAAGCCGAGACCCCAAGCGTAACAGCGAAAACCCGAACGGCGAAGGTCGGCGCGCAGCGCCTTGGTCGCCCAGTCGCCCGACAGGAAGCCCGGCAGAACCATCACCGGCGGATGCTCGCTGTCGGGGTTAGGTTCGGGCGGCATCGGCCGGACGCGCCCGCCGATGGCGCGCGCCAGCGACCCGATCTCGCGCCACAGCAGCGTCAGCGGCGGCAAGGCGTCGGGATCGGGGATGCGCGCGGGCCATTCGGCGCGCCGGGTGAGGAAGCCGCGGATCATGCGGCGTCCCTTACCTTTTTGGAACGAGTTTCACCAGCTTGCCGCCGTCGCCGTCGGTGAGCAGCCAGATCGAGCCGTCGTCGCGCACCTCGACCTCGCGAATACGGTCCTGGAAATCCCAGCGGTCGGATTTGTGGAGCTTGTCGCCGTCGATCGCCATGCGCACAAGTCCCGCGCCGGACAGTGCACCCATCAGCAGACTGTTCTTCCAGCCCGGATAGAGGTCGCCGCCATACCAGACGAGCCCGGCGGGCGAGACCGACGGATTCCACCAGAGCTTCGGCGCGGCGAATTCGGGACGCGTCGGATGATCGGGAATATCCTTGCCGTCATAATGGTCGCCGTTCGACACGATCGGATAACCGTAGTTCGCCTTCGCCTCGACCAGATTGACCTCGTCGCCGCCCTTGGGGCCCATTTCCTGGTTCCACAGCTTGCCGGTACCGTCGAAGGCGAGCCCGAGGATGTTGCGGTGGCCGAGCGACCAGATTTGCGCGGTCACGCCGCCCGCACTGGCGAAGGGATTGTCGGCGGGGATGCTGCCGTCGGGGTTGAGACGGAGGATCTTGCCGAGATTGGCTTTCATATCCTGCGCCGGATCGAACTTCTGGCGCTCGCCCGAGCCGATGAAGAGATATTTGCCGTCGGGGGAGAAGGCGAGTCGATGCGAAAAATGGCCCTGCCCGGTGACTTTCGGATCCTGTTTCCAGATGACCTGGAGCCCCTCAAGCGTGGGAGCGGCACCCTGTTTCAGCTTGGCCTTGCCGACGACGGCGCCGTAAGTCTTGTCGGCACCGGCCTCGACCCAGCTCAAATAGATCGTGCCGCTGGCCTGAAAGTCGGGCGCGACGATGACGTCGCCGAACCCGCCCTGACCGCCATAGGCGACCGCGGGTACGCCCGCGACGTCGAGCGTCGGGCCGCTTTCCTGCCAGAGTTTGAGTTTGCCCGATCTCTCGGTGACCAGCGCGGCGCGCGTGCCGGGCACAAACGCCATCGCCCATGGTTCGTTGAAGCTCGCGACCTCCTTGACCGTGAACGGCGCCTCGGCGAGCGGCGTCGCGGGCTGCGCGCCCGACGCGTCGAGCTTGGCGGTGTCGGCGGAGGCGGCTTCGGTCGACGCGGGGGCGGCGGAGCAGGCCGCGACGCCGAGCGCCGCGATCAGGGCCATATGCGGCAGGTTTTTCATCGGATGGCTCGCTTTGCTGGGGAAGGATGCACCCATCTGACCGGGCGGCGCGGCAAAGTCGAGAGGGCTTAGCGGTTCGCCGCCTCGCGCCGCGCGGTGATCGTCTCGACGCTGTCCATGATCGCATCGACCGCTTCGCTCGCTGGCGGGGCGTCGGCGCGCTTTTGCGAAAAATGGCCGCTGTTCATGATCTCCTCGAGCGCGGCGCGCGCGCGCGAGACGCGGCTTTTCATCGTTCCGAGCGCGCAGTCGCAGATGCTGGCGGCTTCTTCATAGGATAATCCGCCGGCGCCGACGAGGATCAGTGCTTCGCGCTGGTCCTGCGGCAGTTCCATAAGGCCGCGCTGAAGGTCGGCCATCTCGCCGCTGTCTTCCTGGCTGGCGGGGGTCGACATCGTGCGCTCGACCGCGGTCTCGTCATATTCGCCGACGAATTTGTTGCGGCGCATCTGCGACAGGAACGTGTTGCGCAGGATGACGAAGGTCCACGCCTTGATCGACGTCCCGCGCTCGAACCGCTCGCGCGACGCCCACGCCTTGACCATTGTGTCCTGCGTCAGATCGTCGGCGAGGTCGGGATTGCCCGACAGGCTGCGGCCATAGGCGCGAAGATGCGGAATGACGCCCGCGAGCAGCGTCTTGAATTCGCTGTCGGACAGGGTTTCGGCCTGCGGCTGCGAAGCAGCGGCGGTGGTTCCGGTCATTATTGCTTCGGGCTTTTCTGATCGAGCTGGGAAAGAAGGTCGAGCATATTGTCGGGCAGCTTTTCGGCGACGACATTGCCATAGATCATGCGCAGCTTCGCGCTCACCGGCTCGGGTGCCTGACGCCCGGTCAAGGTGCGATGCCACTGATCGCCGTTCGTGCCGGGAAAGCTTCCCTGCATGCGGAGCGGCGCATCGGCGCCCGGGGGAAGGGGTGCCTTACCGTTCATCCTGTTGTTGCCTTGCGTAGCCATGCGGGAGCAACGACGAAAGCGGCCGCTGGTTCCCATGCCGGCGGTTTTTTCGACGAACGGTGTTGCAGCGAGAGCACAGCTTCCATGGCGGGCAGGCGCTTTCCGGGCCCCAAATGCGCTTTGGGTTCCCATAATGGTTTCAACCCGCTAAGCCCTATGTCTATTCAGCGGCGCTTCACCGTGCCCAACCGATCAGGATTGTGTGACTAGCGACGAAACGCCTCAGCCGCTCGACGATTCCAGCTTCAAGCGCGAACTCGCGGCGATGTTGCCGCACCTGCGCGCGTTCGGACGCAGCCTGACGGGCAATGCCGACCTTGCCGACGATCTGGTGCAGGAAACGATGCTGAAGGCGTGGAAGGCGCGCGCGCAATATGTGCCGGGGCCCGCCAGCATGAAGAGCTGGGCATTTGTCATTCTGCGCAATTGTTTCCTGTCGCAGATGCGGCGCAAGAAATTCACGGCCGAATATGACGAAATGGCGGCCGAGCGCCTGCTTGTCGCGCCCGACGACCAGGACGACAGCCTGCACCTGGCCGACGTGCAGCGTGCGTTGATGCTGCTGCCGGTCGACCAGCGCGAAGCGCTCGTACTGATCGGGGCCGGGCAGCTATCCTATGAGGAAGGCGCCGCGATTTGCGGTTGTGCGGTCGGGACGATGAAAAGCCGCGTATCGCGTGGCCGCACAGCGTTGCAGGCGATATTGGAGAGCGGCGAAATGCCGCGGCGCAGTGCCGACGAAATACCGTCCAGCGAGGCGTTCCGCACGATCATGGACAATGTCGATCAGTTGACGGGCGGAGGTCCGTCGCCGGATTGACATATTCCGGGCTTCTTGAGGCAGGCGGTAAACTTCTTCGATCTGCATGACAGGGATGATCCTATGCCCGATCCGCTCCCGATCTGCCTCTCGGCTGCCTCGCTGTTTGCCCTCGCCTGCACGGGCACGGGACATGCCCAAACCGGGCACGCTGCGCTGTCGCCCCCGGCGCAGGAGCGGATTGGCAACGAACGGATCGTCGTCGAAGGCAGGCGCGAGAAACGTCGCAGCGGCTGGAAACGGGCCGAAAGCGAGCATGTCCAGATGCTTAGCGATGGCGGCGAGGCCGAACTAAAGCGGGCCGCAAGCGACGTCGAGCGGCTGCACCGGCTGATGGTGCGGCTCTACGGGCCCGACGTGCAGTCGGGCGAAACCGCGAAGATCAAGATCATATTGATCGAATCCGCGCCCGCCTATCGCGACATGGCGCTTCGCAACCTGCGGTCGGAAGAGGGGCCCTATGTGCCGCCCTTTGCCCAGCAACGCTATTATGATCCGCGCGATGATGGCGCGGTGCTGGTCCTGCCGCGCAGCGACCAGATCATTGATCTCGATACCGCGAAGGCCCGCAATGCCTTTTGCGACGAGATGGGCCCCGACCTGCTGCTCGCGGAGATGACCTGCGCGGAGGTGAGCAACCGGCCGGCTCCGGTCGCGCGGCCGTGGGAGGCGATATTATTCTCGGCCTACGCGCAGCATTTCATCCTGAACTATCTCCCCGCGGGCTATCCGCGCTGGTATCTCGACGGCATCGGCGCGCTCTTCTCGACCGTCAGGATACGGCGCGACGGTGCGCTCGACTATGCGAAAATATCGCTCGTGAACCGGCAGGTTTTCCGGTCGTACGGGCGCCTGAATGTCGGCGAGGTGCTCACCGGCCGCTATCTCGACGCCCCGTCCAGGCAAATGGAGTGGACGCCGTTTCACGCGGCACTGCTTGTGCATTTTTTCGTCTATTCGGATCTGAAACCCGAACGGCGCGCGCAATTCCGACGCTATATGACCGCCATTCACCAAGGTACGCCGATGGCCGAAGCCGCCGCGGTTTTTGGCGACATGCGCAAACTACAGCGCGAGGTTTCGGCCTATGCCGGGCGCAACGGCCTTGACTATGCCCGCACCGGGCCGCCCGAACTGCCGCCCGAAGATCCCTCGATCACCCTTCTGTCGCCCGCCAGCACGAAGGACTGGAAATAGG
>Ga0247823_10000530_pt1 | contig 32007 bp, 28 predicted proteins | sample 13C_PalmiticAcid_2_FD_192426 | JGI IMG/M metagenome (GOLD analysis project Ga0247823, IMG submission 192426) | Soil microbial communities from agricultural site in Penn Yan, New York, United States - 13C_PalmiticAcid_Day30 | ecosystem: Environmental > Terrestrial > Soil > Agricultural land...
CGCATCCATAGCCGCGCTGGCCTATCTGGTCGCGGGGGTCCTGTTCATCCTCTCGCTCAGGGGCTTGTCCAGTCCCGAGACCAGCCGCCGGGGCAATACCCTGGGCATGATCGGCATGGCCCTGGCCGTCGGCGTGACCCTGCTGACGCTGGGAACCTCGGGCGCGCTGGACCTGCTGACCCTGGCCCTGATCGGCGGCGGCGTCGTGGTCGGCGGCGGGGCGGGGGCCCTGATCGCCCGGCGCGTGCCGATGACGGCCATGCCGCAACTGGTCGCGGCCTTCCACTCGCTCGTTGGTCTGGCCGCCTGTCTGGTGGCGGTCGGCGCCGTTTATGCGCCCGACGCCTTCGGCATCATGACGGCGGCGGGCGGCATCAAGACCCTGTCCATCGTCGAGCTGAGCCTCGGCGTGGCCATCGGGGCCATCACCTTCACCGGCTCGGTCATCGCCTTCCTGAAGCTTGATGGAAGGATGAGCGGTTCGCCGATCCTGTTGCCGGCGCGGCACCTGATCAACATCGGTTTGGCCCTGGCCCTGGTCTTCCTGATCGGGGTGTTGATCGGCACCGGCGGCACGGCGATCTGGGCTTTCTGGGGGATTTTCGCTCTCAGCCTGATCCTGGGCGCGACCCTGATCATCCCCATCGGCGGGGCGGACATGCCCGTGGTGGTGTCCATGCTGAACTCCTATTCCGGCTGGGCGGCGGCGGCGCTGGGCTTCACGCTGGAGAACATCGCCCTGATCATCACCGGCGCCCTGGTCGGCTCGTCCGGCGCCATCCTCAGCTACATCATGTGCAAGGGCATGAACCGCAGCTTCATCAGCGTCATCCTGGGCGGCTTCGGCGGCGGGGACGCGGCGGCGGCGGGCGGCGGCGTGGTCGAGACGCGTCCCGTCAAGCAGGGCTCTGCCGAGGACGCCGCCTTCATCATGAAGAACGCCTCCAAGGTCATCATCGTCCCCGGCTACGGCATGGCCGTGGCCCAGGCCCAGCACGCCCTGCGTGAAATGGCCGATGTCCTGAAGGAAGAGGGCGTCGAGGTGAAATACGCCATCCATCCCGTCGCGGGCCGGATGCCGGGTCACATGAACGTTCTGCTGGCCGAGGCCAACGTCCCCTATGACGAGGTGTTCGAACTGGAGGACATCAACAGCGAGTTCTCCTCCGCCGACGTGGCCTTCGTCATCGGCGCCAACGACGTCACCAACCCCGCCGCCAAGACCGACCCGCAATCGCCCATCTACGGCATGCCGGTGCTGGACGTGGAGAAGGCGGGCACCGTGCTCTTCATCAAGCGCGGCATGGCGGCGGGCTATGCCGGCGTCGAGAACGAGCTCTTCTTCCGTGACAACACCATGATGCTGTTCGCCGACGCCAAGAAGATGGTCGAGGGGATTGTGAAGGCGCTCTAGGCTGAGCGTGAGAACCCTTCGCGCGCCGGTGCGTTGGCTTGCGACGCTCAACCTGAGCCGTGGAGAGATGATGACCGTGTTCCAAGGACTGAAAACCGTCGCCGTGCTGGGCGCCATGGCCGGACTGGCCGCCTGTGGTCAGGCGGAGAAGGCGGAGGAGAAGGTCACGGCTCCGGCCGAGGCGACGGCGGCCGCGCCTGAGGCTGCTCCTGCGGCGGGCGGCGCAGCGACGATTGATCAGATGTTGGGTGTTCAGGTCGCCTATCTGGAATCCAAGCTGGGTCCCGCCCGCACGGTTCAGGACAAGGAACGGACCTATGAGGTCGGCGACTGCACGGTCCGGGTCAGCGCCGAGGGCGGCGAGGTCGTCGGCTACGCCGTGCCGATGACGCCCGCCTGTTCGACCCAGGCCCTGGCGGCGCTGAAGGATTATGACCTGCCGCAGAAGATCGACCTGACCATGGGCGAGTTCGCCGCCGCACGCGGCAACGCCGACTTCAAGGCCGACTGCCTGACGCTGTGCGGCAATGCGGCCAATCCCTGGATCTATCTGGAAAGCGCCGGTCCGCGCGTTTCGCCGGGCATCCGCGCCTCGGCCGTGATGGTCAGCGACGCCACCATCGACGCCGCCTTCCGCATTCGCGACGCCATCAAGGCGGCCAAGGGCGAGGACTATGTGATCGACACGACCTTCAACTGCAGCGCCGACTTCGACCAGATGGCGGTGCGCGAGCTGAAGAATGTCCGCATCGACGAGATCGAGGTCGGCTACGTCCCCTACGCCGGGTGCTGAGGCGCCGTGCGGCCTGGCGCGCCGGGCCGGCCCTGGCGGCGGCGGCCTCTCTGGCCGCCTGTTCGGCCATGATCCCGGTCAATATCAGCGGCGGTCTGCAGCGGCCGACGGCGAGCTTCGGCCCCGATCCGACGCATCCCCAGAAGGCCTGCCTCGGCGGTCTGGCCGTGCATGAGCTGTCCCACGCCATGATGCGGCCTGTGTGGTCGATCGAGGCGCGTGGTCGCGAGTGCCGGGGCTTGCGCCAGATCGTCTATGGCGAGGCGCCGGACGGGTTCGAGACGACAGTGGAGGCTCTGCCGCTGAAGCCCGGCGTGCGCTACGCCGTCGTCGGCTATGGCGTCTCTGGCGGACCGCTGAGCCGAGTCCCCTGGCGTGGCGGCGGCGACTTCGTCTTCGAGGATGGTCAGTGGCGCTCCGCAGAGGGCCCCGGGCTTGGCGTTGGGCAGGGCGCCTAAGCCTTCCTTTTATGGTTGGGACGCGGCGACGCGGCGTTGAGTCTCGCCGCGAACAGCGCCATCAAGTCCGCCAGATCAGCAGCGGGACGGCCATGACTGAGGAGGGGGAGATCGTGTTCAGTGCGGACGAGATCATCGCCAACCTGTCATTGAGCCCCCATCCCGAGGGCGGGCATTTCCGGCCCATGGCGCGCGATCCCGGGCTGGCGGCCTGCGGGTCGGAGGCGGCGACCGAGTATCGGTTGTTGACGGCGGAGGGCGCGGACGACTGGCGTCCGGTCGAGGCGACCGAAATCTGGGCCTTCTACATGGGGGCGCCGCTGGATTTCGAGATCGCAACGGATCGCGGGGTGAGGTCGTTGGTGCTGGGACCGGATCGGCGACAGGTGGCGGCCCCTGCCGGCGCATGGCGGCGGATGAGCAGTCAGGGCGACTGGACCCTGGCCGCCTGTTCGACGGTGCCGGGACTGGCGATCGATGCGGTGGAGGCGCCCCATGTCTGAACCCAAGACCCAGCCCACGGACGCCTCGGTCGAGGATTTCCTCTCCGCGGCCGAACCGGCCCGACGGCGCGAGGAAGGCCGCATCATTTGCGCCCTGATGCAGGAGGTGACCGGCGAGGCGCCGGTCCTGTGGGGTCCGTCCATCGTCGGTTTCGGGCGCTACGCCAACGTCACCGCCAACGGCAAGAGCGCCGACTGGCCGCGTATGGGCTTTTCCCCGCGCAAGGGCGCGCTGACCCTCTATCTGGCTTCGTCGCCGCAGACCGAGGCCCTGCTGGCGCGGCTGGGGCCGCACACCACCAGCGTCGCCTGTCTCTACATCAAGCGTCTGGACCAGGTGGACCTGGGCGTGTTGCGCGAACTGTGCGTCGCCAGCCGGGACGAGATGAACCGCCGCTATCCCTGAATCGCTTGTTCCGGGTGCGGAGCGGCGTATAGCGGATGCCCATGCGCACCTTCCTGATCGTCGCCGCCGCCGCCCTGTTGTCCGCCTGCGCCACGGCGCCGCTGACGGCCGTTGAAACCCCCGTCGAGACGGTCGACCTGCTGCTGACCTCGGCCACGGTGGTGGATGTCGAGAAGGGGACGACGACCCCCGATCAATTGGTGGCCGTACGCGGCGGCGACATCGTCGCCGTCCTGCCCGAGGGTCAGGCCGGCCGCTATCGCGCGACGCGGACGGCGGACCTGGGCGACCGCTATGTCATGCCGGGCCTGTGGGACATGCACGTCCACTTCGGCGGGGGCGAGGCCCTGATCGAGGAGAACGCCGAGCTGATGCCCCTCTATGTCGTCAACGGCGTGGTCGCGGTGCGCGATGCGGCGGGCGACCTGGCCCAGCAGGTGCTGGACTGGCGCGACGCCCCGCCGACGCCCGACAGCCCGCGCATCTTCACCTCCGGCCCCAAGATCGAGGGAATCGCCCCGGTCTGGAAGGGTGTGATCGAGACCGGCAGCGAGGCCGACGTGGACGCGGCCCTGGACCGGTTGCAGGCTCTGCGGGTCGACTTTGTCAAGATCACCGACAACACCCTGAAGCCCGAGCTCTTCCTCTACGCCGTGCGCGAGGCGAAGAAGCGGGGCATGAAGACCTCGGCCCATATCCCGGCCAGCATCACCGTGCTGGAGGCGGCCGAGGCGGGCCTGTCGTCGATCGAACATCTCGACTATGCCATGAAGGCGGGCTCGAAGGACGAGGCGGCCATCGCCGCCGACTATCTGGCGGGCAAGTACACCTACGCCCAGACCATGCGGCGCTACGCCGACACCTTCGACGTGGAGACGGCGCGGCGGGTCTATGCGCGGCTGCGGGAACTGGGCACGGCGGTGTCGCCGACCCTCTACGGCTCAACCACGCTCGCCAACCTGGATCTGGACGACCATTCGCACGATGATGGCCTGGCCTATGTCGGGCCGGGAATTCGGGCGACCTATGACTGGCGCGTGCAGCGCGCCGCCCAGGCCACGCCGCAGCAGGTGGCCGACCGGCACTTCGTCAAGGAGGTGACGTCCCGCACCCTGCCCATGCTTCGCGATGCGGGCGTGACCATCCTGACGGGCACGGACGCGGGCTTCCTCAACTCGTTCAACTATCCGGGCTTCTCGCTGCACGACGAGCTGGAGTTGTACGTCAAGCTCGGCCTGACGCCGCGCGAGGCGCTGATGGGCTCGGTCGTGGACGGGCCGCGCTTCCTGAACCAGGGCCAGCGTTACGGCGCGGTGGCGGCAGGCAAGTCGGCTGACTTGCTGGTGCTGGAGGCTAACCCACTTGCGGCCGTCAGCGCCACGCGCGACGCCGAGGCGGTGGTGCTGCGCGGCCGTCTGATCGAGGCGGATGAGCTGGAACGGATGCGGGCCGAGATCCGTGCCCGGGTCACGGCGCGCAACGCCCGTTTTACGCCTTCGCCAGCGTCCTGACCCGGAAGGCGACCCAGATCAGCAGCAGGCCGAACAGCACGGCCCAGGCCGCGATCAGCCACAGCAGGCCCAGGGCACCCGCGCCCGGTGCGAAGACCAGAATCAGGCCGAAGACGACCGACAGGGCGCCGGCGACGCCCAGGCTCCATTCGTTGGCTATTTCCTTTCGCAGGCGGATGGCCCCGACGATTTCCAGCACGCCGCGCATGATCGACCAGAAGCCGATCAGATAGACCAGGACCAGGGCCGTCAGGCCCGGCCAGACGAAGGCCAGTCCTCCGGCGACCAGGCTGGCGATCCCGCCGAGCGTCAGCCACCAGCGCGGGGCGATCCCGCCGCCGCGAACCGCCGCGATCAGGGCAAGAATCCCGTCGGCCACGGCGTAAATTCCATAGACCAGGATCAGGCTGACCAGGCTGATGCCCGGCCAGACGAAGGTGGCGACCCCGAAAGCCACCGCGATGATCCCGCGCAACAGCAGCAGCCACCACGAGCGATGCAGGGCGGACTTGACGAGGCCTTCCAGCGAAGGCGCGGCGGTGTGGGACGATGTCATCGGCAGCTCCCCTCGAGCATGACCGGAATGGTCATGCTTCGGCGAACGTTGGATGGGGAATCGGGTTCCCGGCGCGGCGCTTTGATCTGGCCAGGTTTCAGGCCGCCATGCGCCGGTCGTGCGCGGCGGTGGTCGGCGCGGCATGAAATTCGTCCCACAGGGCGTCCTCATCGGAGTAGCGGCTGCTGGCCGAGGCGGAGATGACGTCCACCACCTGTTCTTCCTGACGGTCCCAGATGACGGCCAGGTCGCCCTCGGCCTCGCACGGCACGATCATGTAGCGGTCGGCGAAGGTCTTGCGGGCGGGCTTCTGGACGGTGGGGGTGCGGGCGAAGGCCATGTCGTGATCTCCTGAAGCGATTGCCTCTTGCTGATGTTGGAAGGATGCGACAGCATTGCGTCAGTTTCGGACGTAGTTCTGTGGAGAAGTTTCTTGCGGCACGACAAGGCGGCGATGGTCATTGATCTGGCGCGCGGCATGGCGGCCAGCGCCGAGGGGCTGACGCTGAACGAGATGGCGGGCCAACTGCGGGTCGGGCGGCGCACCGCCGAGCGGATGCGCGACGCCGTCCTGATGCTGTTCCCTCAGGTCGAGGAGATCAGCGATCCGCCGACCAAGCGCTGGCGTATTCGCGGCGGCCTGTCGGCCTTCGAACAGGCCCCGACCGCGACCGAGATGCTGGAGCTGACCAAGGCGGCGGCGGCTTTGCGCGCGGCGGGCGAACCGGCGCGGGCGGCGGCGCTGGAAGGGCTGGAGCGCAAGGTCAAGGCGGCCATGCGCTCGACCACCCTGAACCGGATGGCGCCCGATCTGGAAGCTCTGGTGAGGGCCGAGACCATCGCCGTTCAGGCCGGGCCGCGTCCCACCGCCGACGAGACGGTGCTGGCTGAAATCCGAGGCGCGGTTCTGGCCGAGAGGCCTCTGAGCTTCATCTACGCCCGTCCCGGGGCCGAGGCGCGTAGCCGCGGCGTCGCGCCCTGCGGCCTGATGTTCGGGCGCGCCAACTATCTGGTGGCGGCGGACCGCGAAAGCGGACGCATCCAGACCTTCCGCCTGGACCGCATGAGTTCGGTTGAGGCGGGCGAGGGGACGGCGCGGCCGCCTGCCGACTTCGACCTGGCCGCCTTCGCCAGCCAGTCCTTCGGCATCTATCAGGACGAGATCGAGGAGGTGGTGCTGCGCATCGCCTCTGAGGGCGCGGCCGAGGCGAGGGGCTGGCGTTGGCACCCGACCCAGACCATCGAGGATCAGCCGGACGGTTCGGTCCTGGTGCGCTTCCGTGCCTCGGGGATGCGCGAACTGGCCTGGCACCTGTTCACCTGGGGCGAGCAGGCCACCATCGAGGGGCCGCAGCGGCTGAAGGCGGTCATGGCGGGCGAGCTGGCGGCGGCCGGGCGCGCCCTGTCGCGGGCGCAATCCTGAGCAATCCGTAAGCTGACGCCGCGCCGCTCGCGGCTATGTTCGAGCTGAACCGTATGGAGTCCGTCGTCTTGCGTTTGAAAGCCCTCGCCGCCTCGACCCTTCTGGCCGCCGCTCTTCTAGGGGCCTGCGCCGCCGCGTCCCTGCCGCCGGGGACCTGGGACGCGCGCGCCGCGCCGGTGGTCGAGGTCACGCGCGACGGCGACCGCTGGACCGCTGACTATGTCTTCAACCGTGACGCGTCCGTCTGGGCTTTTATGGATTCGGCCCTGATGACCGACGTGCGTCAGCCCTGGCGCCCGACCCAATGGACGGTCGAGACGCCAGGCGTCGTCATGGAGCGGCGCGGCCACTACGACGTGATCCGCAGCCTGGACGGCGGCCCTGTGCCGCGCCACGTCCGCTTTTCGCTCAAGCCCAAGGCCGTCTATCTGGAGGCGGAATACGGGACCCTGACCTTCTCGGACGGCGCCGTCGCCCTGCCGACGCGCCAGTTCGACGTCTTCGCCCTGCCGTCGGTCGAGGCGGCCGAGGCCATGCCGGCCGACCTGAACGGCGTCGATCTGGAAGGCGGGGCCTCGACCGTGAGCTGGCGGGATACGGCGGGGTCGGTGCTGTTCAACGGCAAGCGGCACGCCAGTCTGACCACGACCGGCGAGCGTTCCTACGTCCTGCTGGGCCAGGCGCGGGTGACGCCGGGCGAGGGGCTGACCACGGTCATCGATCCCAACCTGCCGCCGTGGATCGGCGAGGAGATCCGCAGCTTCGCGCCGCACGTCGGCGACTACTATCTGCGTCGTCTCGGCGCGCCGGGCGTGGGCAGCGAGACCTCGACCGTCATGGTCAGCTGGAACGGTCCGACCGAGCGTCTGTCCAGCATGGGCGGCAGCGTCCTGCCCGGTCTGATCGTCATGAAGTTCGAGGGCGTCGGCGTGCTGAACCCCAGCCGGGAAGTGCTGGAGCGTTCGCGCTGGTTCATCGGCCACGAGAGCGCGCACTTCTGGCTGGGGCAGGCGGTGCGCTATCAGTTCGCCCGCGACGCCTGGATCACCGAGGGCGGGGCCGACTTGATGGCGGTACGGGCGCTGAAGGCGCTGGACCCGGCCTATGACGCCCGCGCTGAACTGCAGACCGAGGTGGACGACTGCGTCGACCTGGCTCGCGGCAAGTCGGTGGCGGAGGCCGGGGACCGGGGCGAGCACCGGGCCTACTACGCCTGCGGCGCCGTCTTCGCCATGGCGGCCGAGGGCGCCCAGAAGCGGCGCGACGGCGGCGACTGGTTCGACTTCCTGCGTCCGGTTCTGGCGGCCAATCGCGAGGACGGCGTCCTCACCCGCGCCGAGTGGCTGGAAGCCCTGAGCCGGGCCTCGGGCGACCCGTCCCTGGCCGCGACCATCGGGCGGATGCTGGATCAGGGCGCGGCCGATCCGGCGGCCGAGATCGCCGACCTGTTCCGCAAGACGGGCGTTCCCCATCGGGTCGAGAACGGCAAGGTCGTGCTGCTCTGATCGCCGTTATTTGATCGGGATCAAGGACCGAAGCCCGCCCCGGGCGTTCTATCGTTCAGGAATGAGAGGAGGTCGCCATGACCTGGTCCAGCCTGATCGTCTATGTCGATGACGAGCCCGACAACACGCAGCGGATCGAGCAGGCCGTCGATCTGGCCAAGGCGCACGGTGCTCACCTGATCGGGGTTTCGGCCTGCGCGCCCGAGACGCCGGTCGCCGACGCCTATGGCGCGGGCATCCTGATGGGCGAGGTGCTGACCGCCCAGCACGAGCGGGCCGAAAGCGCGCTGAAGGGGGCCGAAACGCGCTTTCGCGACATCGCCACCCGCAGCGGCGTCTCTTGTGAATGGCGCGCCGACGTGGGCGACCCGACCGGTTTGCTGGTCAAGCACGCCCGCGCCGCCGACGTCCTGATCGTCGGGCGCGACGCGGCCAACGCCAGCGGCTGGCGGGCGCCGATTCCGTCCGATCTGGCCATGCGAGCGGGGCGCTCTATCCTGATCGCGCCGCCGAACCCGGCGCGCCCGGTCGCCGGTGCGCCGGTGCTGCTGGCCTGGACCGACAGCCGCGAGAGCCGCCTGGCTGCGATCGCCGCTATCCCCCTGCTGCGCGAGGCCGAGAGCGTGCGCGTGCTGGAGCTGTGTGATCCCGAGGACATGGACGGCGCCCGGCTGCGCACCGCCGACGTGGCGGCCTGGCTGCGGCGGCACGGCGTCAAGGCCGAGGCCGACGCCCGCGCCCACGATGACCGCTCGGCGGGGCGGCGTCTGCTGGACTGCGCCGCCGAGATGGAGGCCGGCGTCATCGTCAGCGGCGCCTGGGGTCATGCGCGGATGCGTCAGTGGATCTTCGGCGGCGTGACCCAGACCCTGATCACCGAAAGTCCGGTGGCCTTGCTGCTGGCGCACTGAGACGTCAGGCGAAGGGGTAGGGGCTGACGGACTTGGACCAGTCGTCGACCGTCAGGGCGCGGCCCACCGGCGGGGCGGCGCGTTCGGCGCAGGGGTGGCGCTCGCATAGGCGGCAGGCCGGGCCGATGGGGGTGACCTCGGGCTCTTGCAGGTCCAGACCGCGCGCATAGATCAGCCGGTGGGCGTGCTTCAGCTCGCAGCCCAGGCCGATGGCCAGGTCCTGACCCTCGGTGAAGGCGTCCTGGCCCTGGCGGTCGACGGTGCGGGCCAGGGTGAACCAGCGCGATCCGTCGGGCGTCTCGATGATCTGGGTGACGATGCGGCCCGGCGTGCGGAAGGCCGAGTGCAGTCGCCAGCGCGGGCAGGCGCCGCCGAAGCGCGAGAAGGGGAAGGCGCCGGACGCGTAGCGCTTGGACACGTTCCCTGCCTGATCCACCCGCATCAGGAAGAAGGGCACGCCCCGGGCCGTCGGGCGGGACAGGGTGGTCAGGCGATGCGCCGCCTGTTCGAAGCCGACGCCGAACCGGGCCTGAAGGCGGGCCAGGTCGTAGCCGGTCTCCTCGGCCGTGCGCTGGAAGGCAGCGTAGGGCATCAGCACGGCGGCGGCCAGGGTGTTGGCCAGCGAGGCCTTCAGCAGATTGCGCGTGGGGGCGTCCGGCGCGCCCGCCGCCTCGGTCAGGGCCTGAAGCTCCGGCCCATGCTCCATCAGAACCAACTGGTTGGCGACGGCGAAGGCGCGCGACGACGGCCCCAGGGCGTCGGACAGCAGCAGGCGACCCCGGTGCGGGTCGAAACGGCGGGTCCACTCGACCATGACCTCGGCGGGCAGGGTGCGGGCGGTAAGGCCGTGGCGGGCGAACAGCCGCCCTCGCGCTAGGGCCTCAAAGCCTTCGTCGGGGCCGGGAGCTTCGGCGCGCAGGGCGTCATGCAGGGCCTCGCCCAGCGTATCGAGGTCGGGGAAGTGGTTGTGGCGGGACTGGACGTATTCGCGCACCCATTCCGACGGGCTGTCGGTCGGGGCTGCGCCGCCGCCCGCCTCGACCTCGGCCCGGTCGCGCACGCGACGGTCGGTGAAGGCGCGATAGAGGCGCAGCACGGCGTCGGCGGCGGCGGGCTGATCCTCGGCCAGTTGCATGATCTCGTGACGCGGCACGGCCAGACCCTGAAACAGGGGATCGGCGAAGACCTCGGACAGTTCGGCCTCGGACGCCGGACCGCCGGACTGGCCGAGGTTGCGCAGGTCGACGTCGTAGGTCTCGGCCAGACGCAGCAGCAGCTGGGCCGAGACGGGGCGCTGGTTGCGCTCGATATGGTTCAGATAGGAGGGCGAGACGCCCAGATCTGCCGCCATCGCCGTCTGCGACAGGTCAAGCTCGCGCCGCAGCCGCTTGAGGCGGCCGCCCAGAAACAGCTTGCGGTCAGCGGCGGCGTTCATGGCGCGATCATGTCACATCATGACTTCATGGCAAGTGTCATGATGTGACTGTTTGACTTAAATGATGCGGCTGTCGCTGTGTCAATCATGACGGCGGCGTGTTCAGGTCTTCGGGACGGCGGCTGCGGCCGCGCCTTATCGAGACCGAGACGAACATGACGACCTTCGCCGATCTGGTTCCTTCGCCCGCCGGCCGTTTCGACGGCATTGAGCGCCCCTATTCGCCGGAAGACGTCCTGCGTCTGCGCGGCTCGGTGCCGGTCACCCATACGCTGGCCGAGCGGGGCGCCAACCGCCTGTGGGAGCTGCTGCACAGCGAGCCCTATATCAACGCCCTGGGCGCCGTGACCGGCAATCAGGCGATGCAGATGGTCCGCGCGGGTCTGAAGGCCATCTATCTGTCGGGCTGGCAGGTCGCCGCCGACGCCAATACGGCCAGCGCCATGTACCCGGACCAGTCGCTGTATCCGGCCAACGCCGCGCCGGAACTGTGCCGCCGCATCAACCGCACCCTGCAGCGCGCCGACCAGATCGAGCACGCCGAGGGCGGCGCCAAGCGCGACTGGTTCGCCCCCATCGTCGCCGACGCCGAGGCCGGTTTCGGCGGGCCGCTGAACAGCTTCGAGATCATGAAGGCCTTCATCGAGGCGGGCGCCGCGGGCGTCCACTTCGAAGACCAGCTGGCGTCCGAGAAGAAGTGCGGCCACCTGGGCGGCAAGGTGCTGATCCCGACCCAGGCGCATGAGCGCAACCTGATCGCGGCGCGTCTGGCCGCCGACGTCTGCGGCACGCCGACCCTGACGGTGGCGCGCACCGATGCGGAATCGGCCCAGCTGATCACCTCGGACATCGACGAGCGGGACCACCCCTTCATCGACCGCGAGAACCGCACGCCGGAGGGCTTCTATCGCCTGAAGCCGGGCACGGGTCTGGACCACTGCATCGCGCGCGGCCTGTCCTATGCGAAATACGCCGACCTGCTGTGGTGGGAGACGTCGCACCCCGATCTGGACGATGCGAAGAAGTTCGCCGAGGCCGTTCAGAAAGAGCACCCGGGCAAGCTGATGGCCTACAACTGCTCGCCCTCGTTCAACTGGGAAGCCAAGCTGGACAAGGAAACCATCGCCAAGTTCCAGCGCGAGCTGGGGGCCATGGGCTACAAGTTCCAGTTCGTCACCCTGGCGGGCTTCCACAGCCTGAACAACGGCATGTTCGAACTGGCCAGCGGCTATCGCGATCGCGGCATGGCGGCCTATTCCGAGCTGCAGCAGCGCGAGTTCGCCAATGAGGCCATCGGCTACACCGCCACGCGTCACCAGCGCGAGGTCGGCACCGGCTACTTCGACGACGTGGCCACGGTCATTTCCTCGGGCCAGTCCTCGACCACGGCGCTGAAGGACTCGACCGAAACCGCCCAGTTCCACGCCGCCTGAGTTCCACGCCTGTCAGGAAAGGAAATGACATGGAACCGATGACCCGTCCCCAGGCCATCATCGACTTCTGCCTGGCGCCTCTGGCGCTGGACGGATCGAGCGAGGCCGAACGCGAGGTGCGCCGCCGTCTGGAGCATGTGCTCAAGACCTTCGAGGCCAAGGCGGCCCGGCCGCTCAGCGTGGATTTCTCGTCCATGCCCAGCCAAGTCATCAACGAAGCCGCCCACGGCTACGAGTAGGAGAAGAAGACCCTCAGGCCGCCTGAACAGCGGCCTGAGGCGCGTCCGCCGTCAACTCGGCTACCATGGCCAGCAGGGCTTCGATGCTGAAGGGCTTGGCCAGGTGCCGGTCGGCGCCCGCCTCCATGCCCGCGGCGATATGTTCGGGCAGGGCGTTGGCGGTCAGCATGACGACCGGCGTGCGCGGCATGCCCATGGCCACCTCGTGCAGACGAATCTCGCGGGTGGCGGTCAGGCCGTCCATCACCGGCATCTGCATGTCCATCAGCACCAGATCGAAGGCCGAGGCGCGACAGGCTTCGACCGCCTGGGCGCCGTCCTCGACCGATACGAGCTCGACCGAGGCCTGATCCAGGATCAGCTCGACCACGCGCCGGTTGGTGGGGTGGTCGTCGGCGACGAGGATGCGCAGGCGACGCGCCGCCGAGTCGGACGGGACGTCGCTGGTCGCGACGACGGTCGGCGTCGGCACGACAGGGGCTTCAGCCAGGCGCAGGGGCAGGGTCAGGATAAAGGCGGCCCCGCCGCCCGGCTCGCTCTCGCAACCCAGGCCGCCGCCCATCATGGCGGCCAGCTCGCGGCTGATGGCCAGGCCCAGGCCCGAACCGCCGAAGCGTCGGGTGATGTCGCCGTCGGCCTGTTCGAAGCGGCTGAACAACCGGTCGCGCGTCTGGGCGTCGAAGCCGATGCCGGTGTCCTGAACCACGAAGCGCAGGCCGTGCTGTCCGGCGTCCACCGTCAGGCTGACGAAGCCGGCGGCGGTGAACTTGACGGCGTTGGACACCAGGTTGGTCAGGATCTGCTTCAGGCGTACGGCGTCGCCATGCACCCAGACGCGAGCCTCGGGCGGCACCTCGACGATGAACTGAAGCCCCTTGTCGCGGGCGGCGGCGGCGTAGAGCTGGGCGGCTTCCTCGGTGGCGCGGGCCAGGTCGAAGGGTTCGTCGCTCAGTTCCAGTCGACCGGATTCCACGCGCGCCAGGTCCAGGATGTCGCTGAGCAGGGTCTGCAGGGTGCGGCTGGACGAGTGGATCAGGTCCAGCATCTCGCGCTGCTGTTCGTCCAGATCGGTGCGGGCCAGGGCCTGGGCCACGCCGATGACGCCGTTCAGGGGCGTGCGGATCTCGTGGCTCATATTGGCCAGGAACTGGCTCTTGGCGCGGTTGGCGGAGTCGGCGGCGTCGCGGGCCTCGGCCAGGGCCTGGGCGTCGCGTTTCAGGTCGGTGATGTCGGAGCAGACCGTGACCGTGCCCTTTTCCGCCGTGCGGCGGTCCTGAACCCTCAGCCAGCGGTCTCCGATCTGCTGCTCCATGGCGCCCTGGGGGCGGCGACGGTTGGCCATGCGTTCGGCCATCCAGGCCTGTTCTCGGCCCTTGGCGCAGGGATAGAGGTCGGCCTTCAGCCCGGCCTCGAGGATTTCGCGGAAGGTGACGCCGACCTTGAGCGCGGCGGCCACCTCGGGGTTCACCTCGGCGTAGCGCTGGTTCCAGATCGCCAGGCGGTCGTCGGCGTCATAGAAGCCCAGGCCGTCGGGCATGGCTTCGATCGCCTCGCGGAGTTGACCCAGGGCGCTGTGGCGCGACCACCAGACCATGCCGGTCAGGAAGGCGGCGATGACGACCAGCAGACCGACGCTGGCGCCGATCCAGACGGTCAGGGCCGTCTCGGCGAAGGCGGCCACAGGCAGCAGCACGCCGGGGGTCGGAGTGATGACCACGGCGCTCATGGCCACGAAATGCAGCCAGCAGACGCTGAGCGCGCCCAGGGCCGTGGCGCCGAGCACCCGTTTGAGTCCGCCTCGCCAGGGCAGGAAGGCCATGGCGCCGACCAGGGTCAGGCCTCCAACCACGGCGACGACGACGAGGGGGACGTTCCACGACAGGACGGCGCCGGACAGGCTCAGCGCGGCCATGCCGAGGAAGTGCATGGCGGCGACGCCCAGGCCGCAGGTCAGGGCGGCGGTGATGCGGCCGATGCGGCTCGTTTCGGCCAGGGCCAGGTGCATGGCGATGTAGAAGGCGAAAACGACCACGAGCAGGGAGCCGCCCGTTTCCCAGGCTTCGTAACGCACGGGCACGCCGACGTCATAGGCCTTCATGGCGATGAAGTGGGTGCTCCATACGCCCAGGCCGGCCACCAGGGGGGCGGCGATCAGATAGACACGGCGCGAGCGGCGCGCCACGCCGCGGGCGCGATCGAACAGGGACAGTGCGATCAGAAGGCTGAAGACAGAGACCATGAGGGCGAATGGCAGGATGCGCCAATCGTGTTGCTGAACCAGACAGTTCAGGATCGTATTCACGTCAGAAACCCCTCGGTCTGTCGTCGTGACTGCCGCAAATCGGTGAACAAACTAAGCTAAGCGAAAGAATCCCGACCCCCGGCCGATGACCCCGTGTTTCTGACAGGTTAGGGGCTGTCGCTGAACAATGAGATAACGTCGATCCATATGCCGTACGAGCATTCGCCTTCTCCGGTCGCGCCCACCGCCTCGTCCCGGCTCTGGACCGCCGGCGCCAGCGGCGGGGTGGCCATCCTGGTCATGGCGGTGCTGGCGGTGATGAAGCCGGAACTGGCGGGCTGGCTGGCGGCGGGGGCGGCGGCGGTGGCGGCCGCGACCTGGCTGGTCAACCGCCGGCCGCAGCCCACGGTCAGCATCAGCGACCTGGACGGCGGTGCGACGGCTGACCTGGCGCCCGACGGCGCCCTGCTGGGGGATGTCTTCGAGGCCCTGGGGGATCCCATCCTGATCGTCAGCGGGGGAGAGGCGGACGACATCGCCGGACGACGAATCGCCCTGGCCAACGCCGCCGCGCGGGAGTTGTTTCGCCTGGACGGCGCGGGCGGCGGGCTGCTGGTTTCGGTGATCCGCGACCCCAAGGTTCTGGAGGCGGTGGACGAGGCTCTGTTCGGGGGATTCAGCAGCACGGTGGATTACGTCGGCGGCGGCGCCCAGGAGCGGCACTGGCGAGCCTTCGTACGACCTCTGCCCGAGCGGGACGCCCAACTTTGGGGGGCGGGCGCCCTGGCCCTACTGGCGCTGCGCGATGAAACGGACGCCCGTCGCATGGAGATGATGCGCGTCGACTTCCTGGCTAACGCCAGTCACGAACTGCGCACGCCCCTGGCCTCGCTGTCGGGCTTTATCGAGACGCTGAAGGGCCACGCCAAGGACGACCCCAAGGCGCGCGACAAGTTTCTAGACATCATGGCCATCCAGGCTGATCGCATGGGGCGCCTGGTCGCCGACCTGCTGTCGCTGAGCCGGATCGAGCTGAACGAGCATATCGCGCCCCTGGGGCGGGTTGATCTGGCGCGGGCGGCCTCGGACGTGGTGGACGCCGTCAGCGTCATCTCGCGCGAGCGCGGGGTCACCATCAAGGCCGACCTGGGGCAGGGGGGCGCGACCGTGACCGGCGACCGCGACGAGATCGTTCAGGTCATCCAGAACCTGGTGGACAACGCCCTGAAATACTCCAGCAACGGCGGGATGGTCGAGCTGTCGATTGATCGCGGCCGCACCCTGGACGAGGCCATGGCTGCGCGCATGCCCGAGGGAACCCGCCTGTCGCTGGAAACGCCTGACCGCGAGGCGGGGGTGAAGTACGCCGTCGTCACCGTGCGCGACCATGGCCCCGGCATGGCGCGCGAGCACCTGCCGCGTCTGACCGAACGCTTCTATCGCGTCGAGGGCCAGAAAAGCGGCGAGCGTCAGGGCACCGGCCTGGGTCTGGCCATCGTGCGCCACATCATCATCCGTCACCGCGGCGGGCTGAGCGTGGACAGCGCCCTGGGCCAGGGGGCGATCTTCACCGCCTGCTTCCCCCTGGCCCCCGCTCGAGAGATCGAACCTGTGGGAGGATCGGCTGCGTAACAGAACTGTCACGCAGCCGTCTTATTCCGCTCGCCAATCGCAGGCAGTTTCCCGGCCGAAACGCGCCGGACCCGGCACGTTAATGATTCACGCGTGCACGGACCCGGATGATCTGGATTTTCCTGTTACTGCTGATCGCCTTCTCCGGGCTGGCCTATCTGGGCGGGCGCCGGCTGGCGACGCGCCGCAGCGCGGGCGTTAGAGCCCATTCGCGTCCGGGCCAGCATGGCCTTTACGCCCTGATCTGGGTCGGCATGCCGGCCTTGGTGGTGCTGATCGCCGCCTCGATCTTCTCGGCCCCGCTGGAACGTCAGATGCTGGCCGCCGGCGCGCCTGACAGCGTCACCCAGCTGGAGCCCTTCCGGCGCGAGGCCTTCTTCTCGGACGCGCGCCGTATCGGCGACGGGCTTGAAGCCCAGCAGATCTGGCCCGCCCCCTATGCCGAAGAGCTGCCGGCCGAAGGCCGCCGCGCCCACCGTATTTCGTCGGCCCTGAGCTGGGGCGGCGGTGTCGCGGCCCTGATCGCGGCCGTTCTGGGTGGGGTCTTCGTCTTCATCCGCATCCGTCCCGATTTGCGGGCGCGCAATCGGGTGGAGAGCTGGATCAGCCTGGTCCTGTTCGCCTGTTCGGCGGTGGCGGTGCTGACGACGGTCGGCATCATCTTCTCCCTGGTGTGGGACAGCCTTCGCTTCTTCGCCTCCGTGCCGGTCACCGAGTTCCTGTTCGGGACCAAGTGGAGCCCGCAGATGGCCATCCGCGCCGACCAGATCGGCTCGTCGGGCGCCTTCGGGGCCGTGCCCCTGTTTGCGGGCACCTTCCTGATCATGCTGATCGCCATGCTGGTGGCGGGTCCTATCGGCCTGTTCTCGGCCATCTATCTGTCGGAATACGCCGGGCGTCGCACCCGCGCCGTGGTCAAGCCCATGCTCGAGGTCCTGGCCGGGGTGCCGACCGTGGTCTACGGCTTCTTCGCCGCGCTGACGGTGGGGCCGGCCTTCCGCGTCTTCTTCAACACCATAGGCGGCTGGCTGGCCGGCGGACCGCTGGACGGGGTGGGGCAATACCTGCTGCTGGTGCAGAACCAGATGGCTCTGGTGGCCGGCGCGGTCATGGGCATCATGCTGATCCCCTTCGTCAGCTCGCTGTCCGACGACATCATGAACGCCGTGCCGCAGTCCCTGCGCGACGGTTCCTACGCCATGGGCGCGACCAAGTCCGAGACGGTCAAGAAGGTGCTGCTGCCCGCCGCCCTGCCAGGCATCGCCGGGGCCTTCCTGCTGGCGGTTTCGCGCGCCATCGGCGAGACCATGATCGTGACCATGGCCGCCGGTCTGGCCGCCAAGCTGACGCTGAACCCGCTGGACACGGTCACGACCGTCACGGTGCAGATCGTCACCCTGCTGACCGGGGACCAGGAGTTCAACAGTCCCAAGACCCTGGCCGCCTTCGGTCTGGGCCTGACCCTGTTCGTGGTCACCCTGCTGCTCAACATCGTCGCCATGCGCATCGTGCAAGCCTATCGGGAACAGTATGACTGACGCCGCCCAAAACCCGAGCGCCGTCAGCCCGCGCACCCAGCGCCTGCAAGCGCGCCTGCGCGGCCGCTATGCGCGCGAGACCCGCTTCAAGTGGTATGGCCGCGCGGCCATCGGCTTCGCCCTGGTCTTCCTGGTGATCCTGCTGGGCAGCATCATCATGCAGGGCCGCACGGCCTTCTACAGCCACAGCGTGACCCTGCCGGTTCACATGGACGCGTCGCGCATCGACCGGTCCTATCCGCAGGGCGCCAATTTCGAGCAGATCGTCGCCGAACAGCAACTGCGTCGTCTGGGCGTTCAGGACGACGCCCAGGGCACGAAGGCGGTGGCCATGAAGGCCCTGTTCTCGTCCGAGTTGAAGTTCCAAGCGGCGGGCATGATCGCGCGTCAGCCCAGCCTGCTGGGTCAGACCGTGCCGGTGACCGCCCCTCTGTCCGACAACGCCGACCTCTACCTGAAGGGTGAGATCTCCAGAGCCGTGCCCGAGGATCAGCGCCGCGTCAGCAATGAGCAGATGGCCTGGCTGGACCGGATGAAGGAGTCGGGCGCTGTGCGGGCCCACTTCAACACGACCCTGTTCACCAAGGGCGACTCGACCCAGCCGGAGCTGGCGGGCTTGCTGGGCGCGGTGGTCGGCTCGGCCCTGATGCTGCTGGTCACGGCCCTGATCGCCATCCCGGTCGGCGTCTGCGCCGCCGTCTGGCTGGAGGAATACTCGCCGCGCAACCGCATCACGGCGATCATCGAGGTCAATATCAACAACCTGGCCGCCGTGCCGTCGATTGTTTACGGCCTGCTGGGTCTGGCCCTGTTCATCAACTTCATGCACCTGCCGCGCGCCAGCCCGCTGGTCGGCGGTCTGGTGCTGGCCCTGATGGCCCTGCCGACGGTGATCATCGCCACGCGCTCGTCGCTGAAGGCGGTGCCGCCCTCGATCCGCGAGGCCGCCCTGGCCATGGGCGCCAGCCGCACCCAGACGGTGTTCGGCCACGTCCTGCCCCTGGCCATGCCGGGCGTCATGACGGGTTCGATCATCGCCATGGCCCACGCCTTGGGCGAGACGGCGCCTTTGCTGCTGATCGGCATGATCAGCTTCGTCCCCGGCGTGCCCCACGCCATCGACGAACCGGTCGGCGCCCTGCCTTCGCTGATCTACATCTGGGAGAACGCCTCGGAGCGCGCGTTCCACGAGCGGACCGCCGCCGCCATTCTTGTGCTCCTCGCCTTCATGATCGTCATGAACGCCGCCGCGATCCTGCTGCGTCGGCGCTTCGAACGCCGGTGGTAGTCTTATGATGTCCAAAATCTTCCGCGCCCCCGAGGGTCTGGCCGACGGCGGTTCCGCCGGGGCCGCGACCCTGTCGACCGCCCCGGCCGTGGGCGCCCACGCCTCGGCGCCGTTGGGCCCGATCAAGATCGCCGCGCGCGATGTCAGCGTCTTCTACGGCGAGAAGCAGGCCCTGTTCGGCGTCTCGCTGGACATCCCGGACAAGACCGTCACGGCCTTGATCGGTCCGTCGGGCTGCGGCAAGTCGACCTTCCTGCGGACCATGAACCGCATGAACGACACCATCCCCGGCTGCCGCGTCACCGGCGAGATCGAGATGGACGGCGGCGACATCAACGACCGCAAGATCGACCCCGTGCTGCTGCGCGCCCAGGTCGGCATGGTGTTCCAGAAGCCCAACCCCTTCCCCAAGACGATCTATGAGAACGTCGCCTATGGGCCGAAGATTCACGGCCTGGCCTCGTCCAAGGGCGAGCTGGACGACATCGTCCAGAAGGCGCTGAAGCGGGCCGGCCTGTGGGACGAGGTGGCCGACCGCCTGCACTCGCCGGGCACGGGCCTGTCGGGCGGCCAGCAGCAGCGTCTGGTCATCGCCCGCGCCATCGCAGTCGAACCCGAAGTCATTTTGATGGACGAGCCCTGCTCGGCGCTGGACCCGATCGCCACGGCCAAGATCGAGGAGCTGATCGACGAACTGCGCGAGCGCTACTGCATCGTCATCGTCACCCACTCCATGGCCCAGGCGGCCCGTGTGTCGCAGCGCACGGCCTTCTTCCACATGGGCAAGCTGGTCGAGACCGGCGACACCGAAGAGATCTTCACCAACCCGCGCGAGCGCCGCACGCTCGACTACATCACCGGCCGCTTCGGCTAAGGGCGCGAGCATGAACCAGCATACGGTCAAGGCTTACGGCGACGAACTGAACCAGCTGACGGCGGAAGTCGTCCGCATGGGCGGTCTGGCCGAGGCCCAGGTGGCGGACGCCATCGAATCCGTCGCCCGCCGCGACGTGGCCTTGGCGAAGGCGGTGGTCGAGCGCGACAACCGCCTGGACGCCCTGCACCGCGACATCGAGAAGAAGTCGATCCGCCTGATCGCCCTGCGCCAGCCGGTGGCCTCGGACCTGCGCCGGACGCTGGGCGCCATGAAGCTGGCCTCGGATCTGGAGCGGACCGGCGATCTGGCCAAGAACATCGCCAAGCGGGCGCTGATCCTGGCCGAGGGCGAGCCGATGCAGCCCCTGACCCGTTCGATCGAGCGGATGGGCCGTCTGGTGTCGACCCGTCTGCGCGACGTTCTGGACGCCTATACGGCCTCGGAGGTCGAGCGCGCCCTGTCGGTGTGGAGCACCGACGACGAGGTGGACGAGCACTACAACGCCCTGTTCCGCGAGCTGCTGACCTACATGATGGGCGACCCGCGCACGATCACGGCCTGCACCCATCTGCTGTTCATGGCCAAGAATCTGGAGCGGATCGGCGACCACGCGACCAATATCGCCGAGACCGTCCACTATGAGATCACCGGCGAGGAAATGCTGGGCGAGCGGCCCAAGGCCGTGCCCGGTCCGGGCGAGGAACAGACGCCCACGCCCCATGTCTCGACCCCGCCGTCCGATCCGACGGACGCCTGACTTCCCTTCCTGCTGACGACTTCGACCGACCGGAGAGCCTGACGTGCAACCCTATATCCTGGTGATGGAAGACGAGGACGCCCTGGCCACCCTGCTTCAGTACAATCTGGAGAAGGAAGGCTATGACGTGACCGTGGCCGCGGACGGGGAGGAGGGCCTGCTGCAGGTCGACGAGCGTCTGCCGGACCTGGTGCTGCTGGACTGGATGTTGCCCAAGCTGTCGGGCATCGAGGTCTGCCGTCGCCTGCGCGGCCGGGCCGAGACCCGCAACCTGCCGATCATCATGCTGACCGCGCGCGGCGAGGAGACGGACCGCGTGCGCGGCCTGGACACCGGCGCCGACGACTACATGACCAAGCCCTTTTCGATGACCGAGCTGACCGCGCGCATTCGCGCGGTTCTGCGTCGCATCCGTCCGGGTCTGGCCGACGACCGGGTCAACCACGCCGACATCGTCATCGACCGCGTCGCCCACCGCGTCCGTCGCGCGGGCAAGGAAATCCACCTGGGCCCGACCGAGTTCCGCCTGCTGGATCACCTGATGAAGCATCCCGGCCGGGTCTTCAGCCGTGAACAGCTTCTGGACGCCGTCTGGGGTTCGGACGTCTATGTCGAGGCCCGCACCGTCGACGTCCACGTCGGCCGTCTGCGCAAGGCCCTGAACGTCGAGGGCACGGTCAACCCGATCCGCACCGTGCGTTCGGCGGGCTATTCGCTGGACCTGAACAACTAGGCTGGATCGTCGGTCGCGGTCGGCGCGTTTTAAATTTCAGTCATCTGCATCTGCTGCGGCGAGCGCTCGCCTCATGACGACAGGTCATGGGGAGGGGCGCGATGCCGGACGCGATCATTGCAATGCTGGCTTGGGTCGGCGCCGTCGCTGCGGGCGGAGGTCTGGCGGCGATTCTGATGAAGGGGCGCGTGCGGTGGGGATGGCTGATCGCCGCCCTGCTGCTGATGGCGGCCTATGACGCGCTGCTGACGCGCGGCTACGGCCATATTCCCCTGTCGTTCGGCGAATCGAACTGGAACTGGGAAGGCAAGGCGATGGCGGTGGTGCTGTCGCTCGCCGTGGCCAGCCTGCCGGTCATCGGCTGGCGGCGGGCGGGCCTGACGCTGAAACAGGATCGCCGGGGTCTGACGGGGGCTCTGGTCCTGTCGGGCCTGCTGGTCGCCCTGTTCCTGGGACTGGCCCTGTATTTCCCCGGGCAGGGGTTCGATCTCGACAGCCTGGCCTTCCAGTTGACCATGCCGGGTCTGGATGAGGAGCTGTTTTATCGCGGGGTTCTGCTGCTGATGCTGAACGAGGCCTTCGGCAGGCCGGTTCGCATTCTGGGCGCATGGATGGGGTGGGGCGCGGTGTTGTCGTCGCTGGCTTTCGGCCTGACCCATGCCCTGGGCTATTCAGGCGGCGGCTTCACCTTCGAGCCGCTGCTGATGGCCTCGACGGGAGGCGCGGCCCTGCTGCTGGTCTGGCTGCGCGAGAGGACCGGCAGCGTGCTGCTGCCGATCCTCCTGCACAACTACGGCAATGCGATCTTCATGCTGGTCTAGGCGACCGGCTGTTCGATCTCGGCGGGGTCGATCTTGTAGACGGTCGAGCAGTATTCGCAGGTGGCGTGGATCATGCCGTCGTCCTCGACCATGGCGGCGCGGTCCTCGGGCGGGAAGGACTGCATGACCGTGACCAGCCGTTCCTTGGAGCAGCGGCAGACGGCGGCCAGGGGCTGGGCGCCTTCCAGCCGCACGCCGTCCTCGTGGAACAGACGATACAGCAGGGTCTCGGCGCTGACCGTGGGGTCGATCAGTTCGTCGTCGCCTAGGGTGTTGAACAGGGCGCGGGTGCGTTCCCACACCTCCTCGGTCGAGCCGCGCGCCTCGTCGCCGGCGATGACCTGAATCATGGCCCCGCCCGCGCGCCAGCCGGTCCCGGCCTCGGTCGTCGCCTGACCCACGGCCAGACGTACCTTGGTCGGCACCTGCTCGGACTGGGTGAAGTAGTGCTCGGCGCACAGCGACAGGCTCTCGCCCTCGATCGGGGTGATGCCCTGGGTGCGTTCAAAGTCCTCGCCGCGGTCGATGGTCATGATGAAGACCCCCTTGCCCAGCAGGGTCCGGGCGCCGGGGCGAGCGAAGCCCTCGGAGGCCTTGGCCACTTCGTCCGGGTCAAAGCGGCAGAAGCCGCGAAGGGTCCCGGCCGTATCATAGTCGGCGACGACGTAGCGCACCGGACCGTCGCCCTGGGCCTGAACGATCAGGCGGCCTTCGAACTTCAGCGCCGAGCCGACGATGGCGGCCAGGACGCAGGCCTCGCCCAGCAGGGCGGCGACGGGTTCGGGGTAGTCGTGGGCCGACAGGATTTTGTCCACCACCTCGCCGAGCCGCACCAGGCGGCCGCGCACAGGCCAGCCTTCGATCTGGAAGGCGGCGGCGAAGTCGTCGGTCGGGGCGTTGACGGGCTGTGCGGCGGGCGCGTGATCGGTCACGGCGAAAATCCTGAATAGGCGAAACTGTCGGAAGCGGCGCAACATAGGGAGGCGATCCCCGCTTGGTAAGGGGCGGCGGGGCGGGGGCGAGGCTCTTGCAGCTTGGCCATTTACAGCGGAACCTCTTTCGACCCGGTTCGCTCCTGTCCTGACGACGGTTTTCGACAACAAGAGGTTTGAGTGCCCATGGTTCGACAGTTCAACGCCGTGGACGAGGTCCGCAAACACCCCGGCATCACGGCGGGCGTGGTCGCCGTCCTGGCAGGCGTGGGCATCGCCGCCCTGCTGCTGAACCAGCGAACAGGCCCGACGCGCTATGAGCGGCTGCGGGAGCGGGTCGATCCGCGCGGCTGGTTCGACGCCGAGGCCCTGCGTCATCGCTTTGACGACATCGCGCGTGGCGTGCGTCATGGCGCCGAAGACCTGACGCATCGCGCCGCCGATCTGGGCGGCTATGCGGGCGAGCGTGCGGAACGGTTCGGCCATGACGCGCGCGCGCAAGCGGAGCATTGGCTGCAACTTTCGCGCAAGAAGACCCGCAAGCCGATGAAGCGCTACGCCAAACAGGCGCGCCGCTACGCCGAGGACGCCGGAGACTTCGCCCGTGATCACGCCAGGGAGGGCGGCGCCCTGCTGGCCGTGGCCACCATCGCCGCGGCCATCGGCGCGGCCGCGCTGGAAAGCCGTCGCAAGGGCGGCTTCGGCAAACTGTGACGCTTTTGGAAAATTCGTGCGGAAAAGGGGGCTTTGAGCCCCCTTTTTATTGCTGCAGGTGCGAAGGTGGGTTAGGTGCGGCGCATGACTTCGCCCGTCTTCATCTTCGACTTCGATTCCACCCTGGTGCGCATCGAGACGCTTGAAGCGCTCGCTGACATCGCCCTGTCCGATGCGCCCGACGCGGCGGCGAGGAAGGCCGAGATCGCGACCCTGACCGATCAGGCCATGACGGGGCAGGTCGACTTCGGCACAGCCCTGCGTCGACGTCTGGATCTGCTGGCTCTGAGCCGCAGCCATGTCGAGGCCCTGACGGACCGCATTCTGGATGAGGCCAGCGCCTCGATCCGCCGCAACGTCGACTTCTTCGAGCGCCACGCCGAGCGGGTCTACATTCTGTCAGGCGGCTTCCGCGAGGTGATCGCGCCCCTGGCCGTCCGTCTGGGGATCGCGCCCGATCATGTCCTGGCCAACGACCTGATCTATGACGACGAGGGTCGGGTCACGGGCGTGGACGACGCCAACCCCCTGTCGCGCGACAACGGCAAGCCCGAGGTCATCAGGGCGCTGAACCTGAGCGGGCCCGTGGTCATGGTCGGCGACGGCTGGACCGACGCCGAGGTCAAGCTGGCGGGCGCCGCCGACCGCTTCTACGCCTTCACCGAGGTGGTCAGCCGCCAGAAGGTGATCGAGGTCGCCGACGCGACCGCCGCCTCTCTGGATGAGGTCCTGTTCGCCGAGGGCGTGGCCGGGCGCTGGTCCTATCCGCGCAACCGCGTCCGCATGCTGCTGCTGGAGAACATCCACCCCGCCGCCGTCGAGCGGCTGGAGGAGGCGGGCTACACTGTCGAGACCATGAAGGGCGCGCTGGACGAAGATGACTTGATCGAGGCGATCAAGGGCGTGCACGTCCTGGGCATCCGTTCCAAGACCAATGTCAGCAAGCGGGTGCTGGAGCACGCCGACCGCCTGCTGGCCGTCGCGGCCTTCTGCATCGGCACCAACCAGATCGATCTGGAAGCCGCCGCCGAACACGGCGTGGCCGTGTTCAACGCCCCCTATTCCAATACCCGTTCGGTGGTCGAACTGGCCATCGGCCTGACCATCGTCCTGATGCGCGACGTGGCCGACAAGTCGGCGGCCATGCATCAGGGCCAGTGGAACAAGTCGGCGACCGGCTCGCGCGAGCTGCGCGGCAAGACCCTGGGCATCGTCGGCTACGGCGCCATCGGTTCGCAGCTGTCGGTCCTGGCGGAAAATCTGGGGATGCGGGTCGTCTTCCATGACCTGTCGGAGCGTCTGGCCCTGGGCAACGCCCGGCGGATGCGCTCGCTGGACGCCCTGCTGGCCGAGGCCGATGTGGTCAGCCTCCATGTCGACGGGCGCAAGGACAACACCCTGATCATCGGTGCGGCCCAATTCGCCAAGATGAAGCCGGGCGCATTGTTCCTGAACCTGTCGCGCGGTCACGTCGTCGACGTCGACGCCCTGGCCGAGGCGGTGAAGTCGGGCCGGATCGCCGGCGCGGCGGTGGACGTCTTCCCGGAGGAGCCGCGCACCAACGCCGACCCCTTCGCCAGCCCCCTGCAGGGGCTGAAGAACGTCATCCTGTCGCCCCATATCGGCGGCTCGACCGAGGAGGCGCAGGAAGCCATCGCCGAGTTCGCGGCCGAGCGCCTGCTGGGCTATCTGAACCGGGGCGACACCACCTTCTGCGTCAACCTGCCTAACGTGCAACTGGCCGAGGTGTCGCGGGCCCACCGCCTGCTGCACATCCACAGGAACCAGCCGGGCGTTCTGGCCGAGTTGAACCGCGCCCTGTCGTCAGCGGGCCTCAACATCCTGGGGCAGCACCTGAAGACGGACGAGCGCACCGGCTATGTCATCACCGACGTGGATCGCGACTATGACCCCGAGGTGCTGAAGGTCCTGCGTGACCTGCCGGGCACAGTTCGCTTCCGAATGCTTCACTGAACGACGTTCAGGTTCCCTTGGGGCATCTTGCGCTAACGGCGAAGCAGCGCATCCTCCGGATAACGACCGCATACGGACGGTCGAGGGAGGAACACCGATGTCACGTCTTCTTCGCGGAGCGGCCCTGGCCGCCCTGACCCTGGCCGCCGTCTCGGCCGCGGGCGCCGCCGGGGCCCAGAGCTACAACCGGCTGGTCGTCTTCGGCGACAGCCTGTCCGACAACGGCAACCTCTACGCCGCCACGGGCGGCACGACCCCGACCTCGCCGCCCTATTATCAGGGCCGGTTCTCCAACGGGCCGGTGTTCACGGAGCTTCTGGGCTTCAACGCGGGGCGCTCCGCCGCCGGCGCGCCGGTGACGGGCAGCATCAACTACGCCTTCGGCGGGGCGCGCACCGACAGCGCGGCCTCGCCCCCCGGCATGCGCAACCAACTGCTGGCCTACACCGGCGCGGGCGGCAAGTTCGGTGCGGGGGATCTGGTCAGCATCCTGGGCGGCGCCAACAACATCTTCCAGGCCATTCCGACGGCGGGCGCATCCACAAACCCGCAGGGCGCCATCGCGCCCGTGGCCCAGAGCGCGGCGGCGGACATCAACTTCATCGTCAACAGCGTGGCCACGGCGGGGGCGGAGACGATCCTGGTGACCAACCTGCCGCGTCTCGGCACGACGCCGCAGTTCAATCAGGGGCCGGGCCTGCCGGCCAAGCCCCTGGCGGACTACGCCGGCACAACCTTCAACAGCGCCCTGCAGGCGGGGCTGATGACGGTGGCGGCGGGGCAGGCCAACAGCAACATCATCCTGATGGACCTCTACAAGATCAGCGACACCCTGACGGCCAGCCCGGATCGCTTCGGTCTGACCAACGCCAAGGACGCCTGCTTCAACGGCCTGACCGTCTGCGCCAGCCCTGACAGCTATCTCTATTGGGACGGCGTTCACCCGACAGCGGCGGGCCACCGTCTGATCGCCCGCCTGGCCAGCGACTACCTCTACTACGGCGATCTGAGCAGCCAGACGGCCGTGCTGGGCGAGACGGCCTGGCGTCACCGCGAAGACGCGCTGGACGGTTCGACCGCCAGCCTGTCGGGCCGTGACGCCTGGACGGCGGGCACAGCGATCTCGGTTTCGGCCCTGGCGGACCGGACCAAGACCGACGCGCGCGGCGCCATCGGCGAGGCGACCTCAGACGGCTATGGCGTTCGCATCGCGCTGGAGTCGGGCACCGAGACGATGAGGTTCGGCCTGGCCGGCAGCTATCGCAACGCCGACGTCGATGCGGGCAGCCTCAATGTCGACCTGGATAGCTTTGGTCTGGACATCTATGGCGGCTGGCGCTCTGGCGATCTGTTCGTCAATGCGGCGGCGGGCGTGGCCCAGGACGACTTCAACGACGTCAGCCGCCTGACCTCGCTGGCGCCGATCGTTCATACCGGGTCGACCCGCGGGGTTTCGACCGGGGCGCGTCTGCAAGGCGGAATGTGGTTCGACATGGGGGGGATCGCCCTGTCGCCGCGCGCCGCCGTGGCCTGGATCAACAGCGACGTGGACGGCTTCACCGAACAGGGCGTGGCGGCCCAGTACGCCTATCAGGACCGCTCGGTTCAGGGCGCGACCGCCGAGATCGCCCTGCGCGCCGAGGGCGGCGGCGACCGCTTCCGCTTCTTCGCCGAGGGCGGCTATCGCGACAGTCTCAGCGACGACGGCGACGCGGTCCGCACCGGCATCGCCGGCAATCCGGCGCAAGTCCTGGCGCGTGAGGTCGATGAGCCCTGGGGCGGTCAGTTCCTGGCTTCGGCGGGCATTGAAGGCACGATCATGGAACGTCTGAAGGTCTCCATCGGCTACAAGGGCCGTTTCGGCGATCAGGCCGACAGCCACATGGGCGGGGTGCAGCTGACCCTGCCGCTGTAAAACGTCCGGCAAGAACCGTGGAGGGGGCTGTGCGGCGCAGGTCGTGCGGCCCCTTTCTCGTTCCGGTTCCCGGCGTGCGACGCCTTGTCGCCGCGTGCGCGCCCCATTCGCGTCCCGGTGTGATGGCAAAAGGCGACCAACCCCGGCCGTCGGCGACTGCTTTTCCGCCACCTGCGCTGTCTGTTTCGCGTGACCATGACGGCCCTCCCGCTCGCAGTTCGAGCGCCTGGAGTGCAGTTTCAGTATGCGTTTTCTTCCCCCGGCCGTGAGGCCGTTTGCGATCCGTTTCGGCCAGACCAGCGTCGTCGCCGTCACCGCCGTTCTCGCCATGGCCGGCGCGCCTCTGGGCGCCGCCGGTCCTGCATCGGACAAGGTCGAAGACCTGTCCGCGCCCGCCGCCCCGCCGGTTCGGGCGGTGGCCAAGCCCGCCGGTCCCGTCACCCGCAAGCTTCTGTTCGAGGCCCCGGTGAAGGGCTATCGCATCAACTCGGCCTTCGGCTTGCGCAAGCTGACCATCGAGGCCAAGGCGCGCGCCCACAAGGGTGTGGACATCGCCGCCCCCAAGGGCACCAGCGTCTATACGACCGCCGAGGGGCGCGTGGTGCGCGCCGGCTTCCAGGCCGGGGGCTATGGCAACTTCATCGAGGTCAAGCACCCCAACGGCCTGAGCAGCGTCTATGGCCACCTCAGCCGCATCGACGTGCATACGGGGCAGGAGGTCGCCTCGGGCGAACGGATCGGCCTGGTCGGCTCGACCGGCTATTCCACCGGTCCGCACCTGCATTTCGAGGTGCGTCGCAACGGCGCGCAGGTGAACCCGACCAAGGTTGTCGGCCAGGCCTTCGACGTCAAGGTCAGCGCATGATGCAGGGCTGACCGATCATGACCAATCCGTAATGTAAACCACCCTTTCCATCTCCCCCGTCGCGCCGCTAGGCTCCGCTCAGACGCTTGTGAGAGGAACGGCATGGTCGCGGCGCTGACGCTGGACGGGATCAGCAAGAGATATGGCGGCTTTCAGGCGGTTTCCGACCTGAGCTTCCAGGTCGAGAAGGGCGCCATCTGCGGCTTTCTGGGGCCCAATGGCGCGGGCAAGACCTCGACCCTGCGCATGATCCTGGGGCTGCAGCCCGCCACGTCCGGCCGGATCGAGATCCTGGGCGCCGACGACGGCCGCAAGGTCCGTGATCGGATCGGCTTCCTTCCCGAGGAGCGCGGTCTCTACAAGAAGATGACGCCGGTCGACGCCATCGCCTTCTTCGGCGGCTTGAAGGGCCTGCCCGCGTCCGAAGGTCGCAAGCGCGCCCGCGAGATGCTGACCCAGATGGGGCTGGGCGATGCGCAAAAGAAGAAGATGAAGGACCTGTCCAAGGGCATGGCCCAGAAGGTCCAACTGATCGCCTCGGTGGTGCATCGCCCCGAGTTCGTGATCCTGGACGAGCCGTTTTCCGGCCTCGACCCGATGAACCAGCAGGGGCTGGAGGCCATGATCAGGGCCCTGGCCGCCGATGGCGCGACCGTCCTGTTTTCGACCCATGTCATGCAGCACGCCGAGCGCCTGTGCGACAAGGTGGTGCTTCTGGCGCGCGGCAAGAAGGCCTTTGAGGGCACGGTGGATCAGGCTCGCGCCACCTCGCCGCGCTTCCTTGAGCTTGAGGGCGCGCTGGAGCCCGCCGCTGTATCAGCCTTGCCGGGGGTGTCGAGCGTCGAGGTGCTGCACGATCATGACGGCGCGCGCGTTCTGCGCGCCGGTCTGACCCAGGGCGCGGGCGGGCAGGAGGCGCTGAAGTCCGCCTTCCTGACCGGGCTGGACGTGCGCCGCTTCCAGATCAAGGAGCCGACCCTGCACGACGCCTTCATCGCCCTGACCGGCGATCACCCGGACGAGGATCAGACCGTCGCCCGTGAAACCCTCAAGGCGGAGGTCGCCCGATGAACCGCACGCTTCTGATCGCGCGCCGCGAATTCATGGCCTACGCCAAGACGGTGGGCTTCTGGCTGTCGTTGCTGGCCTTCCCCCTGTTCGCCGCGCTGGGGGGCGTCATTCCCATCATGATGAGCCATGCCGAGCCGACACGTTCGGTGGCCCTGGTGGACGAAGCGCCGGCCGGTTCCGGCCTGGCCGCCGCCGTGAGGCAGTCGCTGGAAAGCGAGCAGGCGCGTGGCGACATCAGCGCCCTGCGCATGGCGGCCATTCCCGAAGCCGGCGTGGCCGGCGGCGACCGGGTGCGGCAGGTCGCCGAGACTGAAGGCTATGAGGCCGGCGTCGCCGCCCTGAAGCGCGAGGCGCCGCGCGCCGGCGCCAAATTCGAGACGCCGAAGCGCAGTCTGACCCTGGTGGCGGCGCCCGCCGAGATCACGGCCGCCGCGCCGGGCGAGGCGCGCGACGCCCTGGCCCGCCGCTACCTGACCGATGATGCGCCGAAAGATCAGAAGCTGAGCGGCGTGGTCTTTCTGACCGAGACAAACGGCCAGCCGGGCGCCCGCGTCTGGACCGCCCGCGCCACCGACGATGCGGTCGAGGACGCCGTTCGCGACGCCCTGAAAGACGTCAACCGGCGTCAGGTCTTCGCCGCCAGCGGCATAGATCCGGCCGTGGTGGCCCAAACCGACCGCTTCCGTCCTGAACTGTCCGTCTTCTCGCCCAAGGCCGCGTCGGGCGGCGAGGTGTCCTTCCGCGACAAGCTGCCGACGGTGGTCGGCCTGGCGGTCGGCTTCATCCTGTGGTCGCTGATCATCACCGGCGCTTCCATCCTGCTGAACAGCGTCATGGAGGAGAAGTCGAACAAGATCCTCGAGGTCCTGCTGTCCTCGGCTTCGGCGACCGAGATCCTGACGGGCAAGGTGCTGGGCGTGGCCCTGCTGACTCTGACCGTCCTGATCGCCTGGGGCGGCCTGGGCGGGGTCGGCATGGTCGCCGCCGCGCCGGACGTAGCCCGCGACATCGGCTCGGTGCTGCTGAGCGACGGTCTGCTGATCTACTTCCTGCTGTTCATGGTCGGCGGCTATCTGATGTATGCGGTCCTGTTCGCCGCCATCGGCGCCTTCTGCGATACGCCGCGTGACGCCCAGACCTTGATGGGGCCGATCATGATGGTGCTGGTCGCACCCCTGCTGGTGATGCAGATGGCCATTCGCACGCCGGACGCGACGGTGGTGAAGGTGATGAGCCTGATCCCGCCCTTCACCCCCTTCGTCATGGCGGCGCGCGCCCCCAGCGGCCCGCCCATGATCGAGATCGTGGGCGCCCTGGTCGGCATGTTCGCCTTCGCCGCCCTGATGATCTGGGTGGCGGGTCGCGCCTTCCGCGCCGGCGCCCTGTCCGACGTCAAGCTGAACTGGAAGAGTTTCCTGGGCGCGGTGCGAGGGCAGGCTTGAGCCTGCCCTCCGGCGTCCTGTCGTCTGAAGGCGTCTAGACGCCGAGGATCCAGCCTTCTTCCCCCTCGACCTGCGCGATCAGGGCGTCATCCGCCGTCTTCGGCGCGGCGAAGGCCATTTGCAGCGTGCCGGCGTCGTCCATCCGGGCAAAGGCCTCGGCGGCGGTGCGGACCTGGGCCTGGGTCTTGTATTCCTTGACGCCTTCGGCGCTGACCTGACGCTTGGCGTCGAACAGGGCGGGCCAGACCTCGACCACGACGGCCGACAGCGGCTCGACGTCGGCTTCGGTCAGTTCACGCCAGCCGGTGTTGAAGGGCCAGACGGCGGCCGAGGCGCCCAGCTGTTCCAGCAGGCGGCGCAGCATGGGCACGCCCAGCAGGGTCAGGCCGCCGACGGCGCCCGCGCCATGCATCTGCCAGACGCTCTTGGGCGGCAGCTTGTCCTTGCGCGCGGCCAGTTCGGTGGCGCGGAACTCGGGGATGTCGGCGCCGGCGCCCTCGGGCGGCTTGGTCGTGGTCAGCCAGCGCTGGGCCTGGCTGGCGGGCGCGCCCCAGAAGGGCCAGGGCTGGTCCGTCATCAGACGGTTCATCTTGGCCGCGACCTGGTAGCGGTTGTTGGT
>Ga0247823_10000532_pt1 | contig 31970 bp, 27 predicted proteins | sample 13C_PalmiticAcid_2_FD_192426 | JGI IMG/M metagenome (GOLD analysis project Ga0247823, IMG submission 192426) | Soil microbial communities from agricultural site in Penn Yan, New York, United States - 13C_PalmiticAcid_Day30 | ecosystem: Environmental > Terrestrial > Soil > Agricultural land...
ATGACGAAATCAGCGCCATCATAGGCGGCGTCACGGTCGGTCGTCGCGACGAGATCCAGCGACCGGTTCGCAAGATATTCCTCGATCTCAGGATCGGCGATCGGCGACTGCTTGGCGTTGATCTGTTCGACCTTGCGCGAATCGATGTCGAGCGCGACCACCCGGCTGCGCTGCGCCAGCAATATTGCGTTCGAGATGCCGACATACCCGGTACCGACGACGGTGATCTTGACCGGAGTCGCGCTTCCGGCCGCCTGCTGTGCTTGGATATCGGGCAAGTTTCTCTTCCTGAAGGAGGCGTCGGCCCTTTCCCTAGCAAGCGCCAGAGGTGCGCTCAACCGCCGCGGCGCTCAGGTTCCGCAGAAGGTCGTGTAGGGCCCGGCATCGGCCGGCGCGGGAACGGCATAGTCCTGCCATTCCGCGCGCTCGACATAGGGATTGCGGACCACATCGAGCAGTTCGGTCCACGGGACCATATCGCCCGCCTCTGCGCTGGCGAGCGCTGCCTCCACCTTATGATTGCGCGGAATATAGAGCGGGTTGACTGCATCCATCGCGTCAGCGCGATCGAGCGGCGCGTCGGTTTCACGGGCGACCCGTTCCCACCAGTCGAAAATCCACGGCGCCATCGCCTCGGGATCTGCGGACAGGCTCTCAAGCATCGTCCCGTCGCCGCGCAATATCATCGCCAGACTGCGAAAAAAGAGCGTGAAATCGATCTGATGTTTTTCGAGTTCGTCAAACAGCCCGTCGATGAGCACCTCGTCGCCCTCGGCGGCTTCGGCGAAGCCCAATTTTTGCCGCATCCTTTTCAGCCACTCCCCGCTGAAACGTTTCGGTATCGCCTCGACCATCGCCTTCGCCGTATCGACGCCGGCCGGGTTAACGGCATGAATCGCAGGCAGCAGTGCTTCGGCGAAACGCGCCATGTTCCAATGCATGATGTGCGGCTGCCGACCATAGGAGTAACGGCCGTTCGCATCGATGGAGCTGAACACCGTATGACCTGCGAAACGATCCATGAAGGCGCAGGGACCATAATCGATCGTTTCGCCGCTGATCGCGACATTGTCGGTATTCATTACGCCATGGACGAATCCGACGCCAAGCCAGTGCGCAATCAGTTCGCATTGCAGACCGATGACCCTGTCAAGCAACGCGAGCGGTGGGTTTTCTGCATCGAGGAGATCGGGAAAATGGCGGCGAATGCTGTAGGTCGACAGCTGTGCAACATGATCAGCGCCATAATGTGCGGCAAAGAACTGAAAGGTACCGACACGAATATGGCTGCTCGCGATCCGGGTCAGCACCGCGCCAGGATGCGCGCGTTCGCGCTGCACGCGATCGCCCGTCGCGACCGCCGCGAGCGCACGCGTCGTCGGAACCCCCATCGCAGCCATCGCTTCGGAGACAAGAAACTCGCGCAACACCGGGCCAATTGCAGCCTTTCCATCGCCATTGCGCGAAAAGGCGGTCGGACCCGATCCTTTGAGTTGCACATCGAACCGCGAACCATCAGGCGCGACGATTTCGCCGAGAAGCAGTGCACGCCCATCGCCGAGCTGCGGCGAGAAATGCCCGAATTGATGACCGGCGTAAGCAAGTGCGAGCGGGTTTGCACCCTCGGGAAGCGCTTGTCCGGACAAGAGCTTCGTTACGGCATCCTCATCGAAGTCGTCCGAATTGAGCCCGAGTTGCTCCGCTAAAGCATGGTTGAAAGCCAGCAGCTTTGGCGCCGAAGGCTTTGCGGCTTCGGCGGGGGCATAAAAGCCCTCCATGTCGTCGTGGAAACTATTGTCGAAGGCAAAGTCCATGCCCCATTATGTTATCCTTGACGTGATGAACGCAAGTCCTGCGAATTCTCCACAAAGGCTCAAGCAGCGGAAGGGAGCGGTTGTAGCGCTCGCCGAGGGAAGAGAGGCGCGAGAGGGAGCACACTCTTTCGCTCACGCACCAGCGGACCGATGAATGAAAACAGAGCGAGCGTCCAATTTTCACATGTTTCCTGTCAGGCTGGACGGGGCCATAAAACCACCCTAAGGACGCGACGTCTTATACAGGTAGGCCTGCACCTTACTTCCTTCCCATGGAGCATTAGATTTCGCATGATCCCCCAGCGAATTGTCCCTGCCCGATATGGCGACACACGGGGCTGGTTCACCGAAAGCTACAATAAGCGGGCGCTTGCCGCTTTGGGTATCTACCATGATTTTGTCCAAGACAATCATAGCTTTTCGGCTGCACGCGGAACCCTGCGCGGTATCCACTTCCAATCTCCGCCCCACGCTCAAGCCAAGCTTGTCCGTTGTCTGGCAGGAGCGATTTGGGACATCGCGGTTGACCTGCGCGCAGGATCGCCGACGTATGGGAAATGGATCGCTGCCGAACTTTCGGCCGCGGGCGGAGAGCAGCTCTTTGTACCGGTCGGTTTCGGTCACGGCTTTGTAACGCTGACAGAGAATGCCGAGGTCGCCTACAAGGCGTCTTCCTACTACGCACCCGACAGCGAAGGGGGCGTCGCTTGGGACGACCCTGACCTTGCCATCCCGTGGCCGCTTGACGGAGCGGAACCATTACTTTCGGGGAAGGACGGGGTATTGCCGAGGCTTTCGGAATGGAAGAGTCCCTTCGCCTATGACGGACACCCACTCGTGGAATTTAATCAAGGCAGCAACCCATAGATGCAAAACAAGCGTATCATCGTAACAGGCGGAGCCGGCTTCATTGGCTCCGCGGTAACGCGCCATCTCGTCGGCAAACTTGGTGCGGAAGTGCTGGTGATCGACAAGTTGACCTATGCCGGCAACCTCGCCTCGCTAGAGGCGGTGGCGCAAGCACCGAGCTTCCATTTTCTCCAGGCCGACATCTGCGACGATGCAGCCATGGCGCAAGCGATGGCCAACTTCCGTCCCGACGTCATCATGCATCTCGCCGCCGAAAGCCACGTTGACAGATCCATCGACGGCCCAGCAGCCTTCATCGAGACGAATATCGTAGGCACCTTTCGCCTGCTCGAGGCCGCGACAATCTATTGGCGCGGCCTAGAAAAAGCCCAGCAAGATGCGTTTCGTTTTCACCATATTTCAACAGACGAGGTCTTCGGCGCGCTTGGCGAAGACGGCAAGTTTACCCACCAAACCGCGTATGACCCACGCTCGCCCTATTCTGCGAGCAAGGCCGGCTCAGACCATCTCGTACGCGCCTGGCACCACACGCACGGGTTGCCGGTACTTATCACCAACTGCTCAAACAACTACGGCCCTTATCATTTTCCCGAAAAGCTGATTCCGCTGATGATCCTCAAGGGTCTGGCCGGAGAGAAGCTGCCCATATACGGCGACGGCTCGAACGTGCGCGACTGGCTGCACGTCGAGGATCATGCGCGCGCGCTAGCGCTGGTGGTCGAACGCGGCGTATCGGGCGAGACTTACCTGATCGGCGGCGATGCCGAGGAAACAAACCTGAGGGTGGTCGAGACAATATGTGACCTACTCGACCGCCACGCTCCGCGCCCGGACGGCCTGAGCCGCCGCGAGCAGATATCGTTCGTCGCAGACCGGCCAGGCCATGATTATCGCTACGCGATCGATGCCTCGAAAATTCGCGACGAGCTGGGCTGGGAGCCTTGCGAAAGCTTCGTCAGCGGCATGGAGGCGACCGTGCGATGGTACCTCGATAACCGCGACTGGTGGCAGGCCGTCCAGTCCGGTAGCTATCGTGGCGAGCGGCTAGGGCTGAGCCTTGGCTGAACGCGATCGCCAAGCCTGGCTTGTCACGGGCGGCTCGGGTCAGGTTGGCGGCGCGCTGGTCGCAAACCCGCCCCCCGGCGTACGGGTGATTGCACCCGGCCGCGACCGGTTAGACCTTAGCGATCCCACGCTCGACGTTACGCCTCTGCTTGCGTCCCAAAACATCACCGCCATTGTCAATTGCGGGGCCTACACCAAAGTCGACCAAGCCGAGGATGACGAAGCGTTTGCACTGCAGGTCAATGGCATCGCGCCCGGTCAACTTGCCCACGCTGCGCGCGAGGCCGATATCCCGATTGTACAAATTTCCACCGACTATGTTTTTGCCGGCGACAAGCCAGGCTTTTACAGCGAGGGCGATGCAACCGGCCCGCGAAGCGCCTATGGACGAACCAAGCTAGCTGGTGAGCAGGCCGTGATCGCATCCGGGGCTCGCTACGCAATTCTGCGCACGGCCTGGGTATTTAGCGCTGAAGGCAGCAATTTTGTGCGGACTATGCTGCGCCTCGGCCGCGAACGCGAAACGCTGGGTGTGGTCGCGGACCAAATCGGCTGCCCCACACACGCGGGCGACCTCGCAGAGGCAGCGATACTGGTCACCCGGGCGTTGGAGGCCGGGACCATGTCCAACGGCATCTGGCATGTAGTCAACGGCGGCGAAACCAGCTGGCACGGTCTCGCCGCCCATGTTTTCGCGCGAGCCGAGAAGCACGGCCAGCGAGCCCCTGTGGTAAATAGATTGACTAGTGCCGAGTATCCGACGAACGCGCCCCGTCCCGCCAACTCGCGCCTGGCGACTAACAAATTAAAGGCCGATTTCGGCATCGTGCTACGCGATTGGCAAGAGGCAGCTAGCGCTGCAGTCGACGCGATTATGACCTATGAAAGAGATATTTAGCTCATGAAAGGGATCATCCTAGCTGGCGGCGCCGGCACCAGGCTCCATCCGGCGACTCTGGCGATCAATAAGCAACTCCTGCCCGTCTACGATAAACCAATGATCTACTATCCGCTCTCGGTACTGATGCTCGCCGGGCTGCGCGATATTCTCATCATCTCCAGCCCGGAATATATCGACAGCTATCGCCGCCTGTTCGGCGACGGCAGCGCATTTGGTCTCGCGATCAGTTACGCCGTCCAAGAGAGGCCGGAAGGTTTGACGCAAGCCTTCTTAATCGGAGAGAGCTTCTTGGCGGGCGGGCCGGCCGCGCTCGTTCTGGGCGACAACATCTTTTACGGCGCAAATCTGCAGAACCTGTTGCTCTCCGGTCGCCATCGCGCGGAACATGCCGGCGCCGCGACAGTCTTCGGTTACCATGTCGAAGATGCCCGCTCTTACGGTGTAGTGGAGCTCGACAATGAGGGCAAAGCGCTGTCAATTGAGGAGAAACCCGCCCATCCACGCTCCAACTGGGCCGTGACCGGGCTGTACTTCTACGACGATCGAGTCTGCGATCTAGCCCACCAGGTCCGCCCGTCCGGCCGTGGCGAATTGGAGATCACTGACCTGAATCGACTCTACATGGATATGGGAGCACTGCACGTCGAACGCATGGGCCGTGGTTACGCTTGGCTTGACACCGGCACTCACGACAGCCTTCTCGAAGCGAGCGAGTTCGTCCGAACTATCCAGCATAGGCAGGGTACGCAGATTGCCTGTCCGGAAGAAATTGCCTGGAGTCAAAACTGGATCGACGACGAAGCGTTGGGCGTACGAGCGGAAATGTTCGGCAAGACCAGTTATGGACGCTACCTGTTGAACCTGCTCGAACATGGAATCCCAGGCTAGAGCATTACGCGAATTAATTTATGCATATTTGGAGTTTCCGAAGCGTTGACTCCTTCATGCAGAAGGATGGCGCCGATTAGCGAACCAAAGCTGCGTCGTTTTCTGAACGATCTCGATACCGGGAAATTTTTGGGGACAATGCGGACTCCCTTTGTTATCTCCGCGACATGGAAAAACGCATGAAAATTATCGGCAACGGCTCCGTTGAATTAGGGCAGGCCTGCTCGATCGGAGACAATGTCACAGTCATCTTCCCGCAGCCTGGCTCTGTCCGGATCGGAGACTATGTTGCGCTAGGCGACGGAGTCCGCATAATCGTTGACAGCGGCACCGTGGAAATTGGCGATTGGACAACGCTTCATCCCAATTGCCTCGTAATGGCGGAGAAATATGTGAAGATCGGCCAACATTGTTGGTTCGGGCAAAATACCGTCATCGACGGCACCGGCGGACTTACGATCGACGATGGTGTACGCGTGGGAATGTATTCTCAGCTTTGGACACATGTTGCAGCCGGCGAGCAAATTGAAGGCTGCACCCTGTATGGCAAAACGCCGAGCCATATCGGAAAAGATGTCTGGCTGGTCGGTTCATGCGTAGTGGGATCGGGCGTCTCAATTGGCGAGCGCGTGGTCGCGCTCGCCGGCTCGAATATTGTCAAGGACGTTCCTGATCATAGTGTTGTTGCCGGTGCGCCGGCCAAGGTGAAGGAGGGGCTGTCATTTTATCGCGAGGTATCTCTTCCGGAAAAAATGCAGATGCTCGCCAGTTGGTTGCGCGAAATGGAAAGCGTCACGAGAGATACTCCGAACCTGTCTATCGAAGATGGCCTGATCACCATCCAATTTGACTCCATTGAAAAAGTTCGTTTTTTCGAAAACCGTTCGGACTATGAGGCGGCAGATCGAACAGTTGGCACTACCGACGTTTGCGTCGAAACAAAACAGTACCGCAAACAACTCACCCAGGCGGAGCGAACGGTATTTAAGTATTTGGGAGGGAATAAAGCGCGGTTTTATAGCGAATAGTGGAGAAGTTCTGGATGAGAGGCTGACTAATGCAGCAGCTCATATGCGTGCCTGGATCTAGAGCCCATATCCCACCATCCCCTATCGCGTGCGGGAAGCCGCCCGCCGATGAAAGATGGCTAGGCCGTTCGCCGAATAGGTTGGATCGAGGCCCTGCCCCAGCAAGGCGCTCAACCCTCAGATGCCCGCCAATCCAATCGCATAGCGCTCCAAAGCGCCACCAACTCGCGATCGCCAATAGAGAGAGAAGTCGGGTTGCTTTTGACAGGCGCGGCTGGTAACTTTGCTGCGCTTCAACGAAGCAAAGTGACTGGTCTTACACGGGGACGCGGCTATCGGCTTGAATTCTGCTCTTGGGCTACGGCGGGAACCAGAAAAGGGACACGTCGGCAATCGTAGCAATGCCCCCAGCAGCGACAGCAGCATAGCCAGTCCGAATAATAGTTGAGTTCATGCAGCGTCCAAGTTCAGCCAACCGGCTACGATTTCAGGTGGCGGGGGCGCTGAGTTGCGCGCTCCTGCCCTATGTCGCGCGGCCGTGGTTACCATTCCTAGACCCCTCGCCCACCATTCTTCTTATCTCCCTTGTCGGCGGCATAGTGGCATCGCTGCTGGGAATGCTCTTCACAAGGAGCATAGGGGGCTACCCCGGCGTCGAGGGCAGCGCATATATTTTCCCCTCATTCTGCATATCCTTCGGAATTATTCTGACGATATTTTTCTTTTTTCGTATTGATTATTCGAGATCGCTTTTCCTCATATGCTTTTGTTTGAACATAATATTGTTCTACATAATATACTTCTTCACACAGAGAAGTAGCCAATTGTCAGTTGGCGTCGTGCCTGGGGGGGACACGTCACGCCTATTGTCTATCGAGCATGTCCGCTGGATCCCGCTCGAGACGGCCGATGCCAACGTCAATGGTCTTTCGGCCATTGCGGTAGACCTGCGCACGGATCTTCCCGACATCTGGGACCTGAGGCTTGCAGACTTCGCATTGGCCGGGCTGCCAGTCTATCACAGCAAGCACTTGCAAGAATCGCTGACGGGACGAGTCGAACTCGAACATCTGTCAGAGAATAGTTTTGGCACCCTTAGCCCCGTGTCCGCCTATATGACTTTCAAGCACGCCGTTGACTGGTTGGCGGCGCTCTTGGTGGCGGTTCTGCTGATGCCTCTGCTACTGCTGATATCGCTGTTCATTATGCTAGACAGTCGCGGGTCACCTATATTCCGCCAGCGTCGCATCGGCTATCGCGGGCATCCTTTCGTTGTCTGGAAATTTCGTACCATGAGCGCAACGGATGCCGCTCACTCCGATGCGGACAATGCCCGCACAGCGGCAATGACATCCTCGAACGACATGAGGATCACCCGCATAGGGCGCTTCCTGCGGAAGTCCCGGCTCGACGAACTGCCGCAGATCGTCAACATTCTCAAGAGAGAGATGAGTTGGATTGGCCCTCGTCCGGAGGCGGAAGTCCTTTCACAGTGGTATGAAGCGGAAATTCCCTTCTATCGCTACCGTCACATCGTCCGCCCAGGCATCAGTGGTTGGGCGCAGGTCAACCAAGGCCATGTCGCAGAGGTCGACGCGGTTCGCGACAAGCTATATTACGATTTTTACTATATTAAACACTTCAGCCCTTGGATTGATATCCTTATTGTCGCGCGCACCATACGCACAATGCTGACGGGATTTGGGGCGCGCTAAGGAGAACGGTGCACCGAGCGCCTCCGGATCGGGGAAACCGAAGATAAGTCAGCCTCCGCGCTTTCCGCGTTCAATATGAAGAATGGATAGAACCACGCTAATGATCGAAGCTCCCATACCTGTCGTCAAAGTGCGCATGCCTCCTCGCGAGACCCTCCTCCCGGCCCTTGAGCGCGTGCTGTACGGTGGCATGATCGGCGAGGGAGAGGAGGTTTATGCGTTAGAGCGCGAATTTGCCACACAGTTCGACCTGCCCAATGCGCTTGCCGTGTCGAGCGGGACAGCAGCGCTGCACCTGGCTTTTCTCGTTTGCGGAGTCGGCCCGGGCGACGATGTTATCACGACTGCGATGACAGCGGAGCCGACTAACACGACAATTCTCCAGGTTGGAGCCCGTCCGGTTTTCGCGGATGTCGAGCCGGATACCGGCAACCTTGATCCAGACGCCGTCGCGCGGGCGATTACTCCTGCAACAAAGGCGATCTGCCTTGTGCATTACGCCGGCTACCCTGCCGACCTACGTGCCATGCGGGAGATTGCAGATCACCACGGCATCGCGCTGATCGAGGACTGCGCTCATGCGCTTGGAGCAAGCAATGCCGGAACCGCCATCGGTACCGTTGGGGACGCTGCCATTTTCTCATTCCAGGCCATCAAACACATGACCACCGCGGATGGTGGCATGCTGACTTTGAAAGATCCCGATGCGCTGGATAAAGCCCGTCGACTACGATGGTTTGGACTCAGCAAGGGCGTGCCACGCACCGAAGTCGATATCGAGACTGCCGGCTTCAAATATAATATGAACAACGTGACCGCCGCAATCGGGCGCCAACAATTGCTTACGATCGATGAGGGCATCGCGCGCCATACCGACAACGGACGCTACTTTGACCAAGCGTTTGATGCTGTGACGGGGGTGCAGCCGGCACGCGTCCGGAAGGACAGTAGTCCCAGCTATTGGCTGTACACTCTGCTTTGCGACGACTCCCACCGGGTCGAGCAAGCTCTGATTGCTGCGGGCGTCACGGCATCAAAGCTTCATCGCCCAAACCATCTTCATTCCGTTTTTGCTCCATATGCGACGCCTATGCCCGGTTTGGCTGCCTTTTATACCCGCTTGCTTCACCTGCCCTGCGGTTGGTGGGTCAGTGATCAAGATCGCGAACGTATCGTCTCTATCGTGGCGGATGCAGTGAAGTGAGTTTTCCACTATTTGATTGCCGCCTTTCCGGCGCAGCGCTGGCAGCACTGGAACAGCCTTTCAATTCTGGACAACTTGCATCTGGCGCATCAGTCGGCCAGCTTGAGCAGTATTTTGAAGAGCGCTTTGCGGGACATCATGCGGTGGCCGTCAGCGACATGACCAATGCGCTTGCTCTTGCCTTGCGGCTTGCAGGTGTAAGCAACGGCGATGAAGTCATGACAATGGCTTTCAACTGCATGTCGTCCAACGCCGCAATTAGCATGGTGGGCGCCCGCCCCGTATGGGTTGATGTCGCCCCTGAAACTGCGTCCTTTGACTTGCAGCATGCCCGGAGCCTGCTCAACTCGCGCACGAAAGCCGTCGTCGTCTACCACTTGGCAGGCTATCCGGCGGATTTAGTCGGGATCCGCAATTTCTGCGATGACCATGGCCTGGCCCTAATCGAAGATGCAAACAACGCGTTCGGGGCTGAGTTTTCTGGTCACTCCATAGGGAGTTTCGGGGATTTCGCAGTGTTTTCGTTTTACGCCAATCGCCAAATCAATGCGATTGACGGAGGACTCTTGCTAACTCGGCAGTCCGTCGATACCGAGCGGGCCCGCCGCCTGCGACGCTTTGGTGTCAACCAAGCCTGCTTCCGAGACACCGACGGTGAGATTGATCCCTTGTGCGACGTGCCCGAGATTGGCGTATCTTCGACACTCAACAACATTAACGCTACGTTGGCCTTGGTCAGCTTGGCCGACGTCGACGCTAGGATCGCCAGGTCGCGCAATAATGTCGAAATTTTAGGCGAAGCAACGCGTGGTTTGGAACTGACGCCGATCAAACAGGTGCCCGAAGGGCAATCGGCCTATTGGACCTGGCTCATCCGGTTGACTGACCGCGATGCCGTTATGCGATCCCTAAAAGCTCAGGGAGTACAGTGTTCTAAACTGCATTATCCCAATCATAATTATAGCGGTTTCGGAATCGCTGGCGCCGAGCTGCCCGGTACCGATCTGTTGGCACGCGAAATGCTCGCGATCCCGTGCGGCTGGTGGATCGACCAGGCTCAAGTCCCGCAACTTACCACAGCGATCGAGAATGCCCTGCGGGCAACTTCATGAATTTACCTACGGCGCGACAATTGATTCCCATCGCGGCGCTCTATGGCGGCCGGATCGGGGTTGCCGGCCTGGGACTCGTCATCCTGCCGTGGCTGAGCAAAAGTATGCCAGCAACCGAGTTCGGACTGGCAGCGACGATTCTTTCCCTTCAAAGTTTGGCCGTCGTGCTGGACTTGGGCTTGGCGGTGACAGCCAGCCGAGAGCTCCCGGCCTTAGAGGATACCTACGCCGCACAGGCCGTCGTCAAACGAAACGAGCGAACACTTCTCCTGCTCTATTGCGGGATCGCAACGATTACAGGCGTTCTCGCCGCCACTGGGCTCATTCCGGTCACGGTTCCAATTGCGCTGTTGATATGCCTGTCTTTGCTGCTGATCGTCTGGCAGAACATACTTATTGTAGCGCTGATCTCGCGGCAGCGCTTTTTGATTTCGACCGCCACCCAGTTTTTGAGCCTGTTACTGCGACATTGCGGTTCCTTGGCCTTGGTATTGTGCGTTGCGGGTACCCTGCAATCATTCGTCATTGGACAAGTTGTCGGCGCAGCCATTGTTCTGATGGTGTCACGGCGGATTTTCCTGCATCGGCAAAATCAGGCTAACGATCCGCCCACGCCCCCCCCCCGACACCCGACCACTAGCCTGGCATTAATAGTCTATGGCGTTGCCGGAGCCTGCGCGATGCAACTCGACAAGGTGCTCCTTTCGGGCCTCGCCTCCCCTGCATTCACCGGCCCATATTATCTCGCCTCGACTCTTTCATTGGTTCCGATTGCCTTTCTCGCCACGCCGGTTGCCCAATTCGTCCAACCAAAGCTGATCGCCAGTGTTGTTCGGGGTCAGAGTGACGTGGCTCGGCGATGGATTTGGCGCCTGACCCTCGCGCTGGTGGTTCTTGCGGTGATCCCAGGGATTCTCCTTGGTTTCGCTGCCCCCTTCATCGTTCCACTGTGGCTTCAAGGATCGGCCGCTCAGGATGTCGTCATCAGCTACACGGCTTTGCTCATGCCTGGAGCATCGATTGGCGTCCTGGGTCTTGTTCCTGCGATGGTTTTGATCGGGCGACGCGACTATCGGGCGCTGGCAGCCATCTCTTGCGTAATGACCATCGCAGTCTTATCGACGACCGCGTTTCTTGCGGTAAAGAATGACATACGCGGCATATGTATCGCCTATGCGATGTATCATGTGCTGGCGGCAATTGTGCTTTGGTGGCGCGCTGGGCAGATGGATCCGTCTTTCCCCAAGCTGATCGGAGCATATGCTGCCAAACGATGATGTGAGCCAGCCGCTGGTAACGAATGCCGAAATTGATTTTGAGTGGTGAAGAATGTTGCAAGATAAAACGTTGATGATCACTGGGGGCACGGGTTCTTTCGGAAAGACCGTGCTCGGGCGCTTCCTTTCGTCCGACGTTGGTCAGATTATTGTCTTCTCTCGCGACGAGAAGAAACAGGAAGACATGCGTGTCGCCTTGAGGAACGACAAAGTTCGTTTCGTCATCGGTGACACGCGCAATCCGGACTCTATCAATTTGGCAATGCGGGGGGTCGACTATGTTTTCCACGCCGCGGCGCTGAAACAGGTTCCTTCATGCGAATTCTACCCGATGGAAGCAGTCCGCACCAATGTGATCGGGACAGAGAATGTCATAACGGCCGCATTGATGAACGGAGTGAAGCGGCTCGTGCTGCTGAGCACCGACAAAGCAGTTTACCCGATTAACGCCATGGGCATTTCCAAGGCGATGGCCGAGAAGGTGCTGGTCGCTCGATCGCGAACGATGGGCAGTGACGATCCAGTCTTGTGCGCAACGCGCTACGGAAACGTTATGGCATCGCGAGGTTCGGTCATCCCCTTGTTCATCGATCGGATCAAGGCGGGGCGCGATCTGGGTATCACAGACCCGGCGATGACCCGTTTCCTGATGTCGCTTGAGGAATCGGTGGACTTGGTGCTGCATGCTTTCACGCACGGGGTGCAGGGAGACATCTTCGTCCAGAAGGCGCCAGCCTGCACAATCGGAGACCTCGCGATAGCACTCAGCGAATTGTTCGACGTGCCGTTGCGAACCCGAATTATCGGCACCCGCCATGGCGAAAAGCTTTACGAGTCACTCGTCTCGCGCGAGGAAATGGCCAAGGCCGATGACATGGGGCGGTATTGGCGGATTCCTGCCGACAATCGCGACCTGAATTATGAAGTCTATATTACGGAAGGATCACCGGAGGCGAACGCAGTCGAAGATTATACTTCGCACAACACCCAGCGGCTGTCTGTCGAGGAGGTTAAGCAGGTTCTGCTCGCACTTCCCTATGTACAAAATGCACTGGCAGATCGCTGATGCCAATTTTGTCGGTGATCATCCCGACGCACGAGCGTTTCCGTTATGCGAAGGAGACGGTGGCGGCCATTCTGGGGATGCACGAGGATATCGAGCTGATCGTTTCCGACACGAGTGCTGTCGATCCTTGGACTTCGTTTGCCCAGCATCCTCGACTGAGGATCGTACGCCCTGGAACAGGACTCAGCGTCGTCGATAATTTCAACGCCGCGTTGTCACATGCGACGGGCGACTATGTCTGCTTCATTGGCGACGACGACCTGATAACACCCGAGATCGTCGACATCGCCTGCAAGGCGAAAAGCTTGGGTGTCGATGCTGTCCACTTCACTTTCCCAATCTTGTTCTATTGGAAAGACTATCTGCACCGCAGTGACCCCGAAGCCTATTCCGGCACGATATGGGTAAGTCAGTACTCGGGCAGGATACGGACGCTCGACACCGAGGCGGCCCTCCGCGAGGCGGCTGACAATCTAGGACATGGTGTGTTTGATATGCCGCGATCTTATTGCGGTTTGATTTCCCGGTCCCTGATCGAACGGATATTGGCAGATCACGATGCTCTGTTCGGCGGCGTTAGCCCCGATATCTATTCTGCGGCATTGATTTCCGCGCATGCCGTCAAGGCGCTCGACGTAGATTTCCCAGCCATCATACCCGGAGCGTCGGGCGCGAGCACGGCCGGACAAAGCGCAGCCGGCCGCCATGTGGGCGAATTACGGGATAACGACCACATTCGTCCATTTCGTGATTTGATATGGCATCCGTTGGTTCCGGAGTTCTATAGTGTGCCGACAGTCTGGGGCTATTCCCTCGTTCGCGCGATCGAACGGTTGCCGGGAAATCTCGATATCCGACCAAACTGGGGGCGATTATATGCCCGGTGTCTTTTGCATCACCGTCCTTATTGGCGGCCGACTGTCCGCGCGATGAAGGCATATGCTGAACATAATTCAGCGCTGTCGTTGCTGTGGACGCTGGCCAGCGGGATAATACTTGAGCTCGGTTGGGCGATGGGCCGCGTGCGCCGACGCCTCTCGGTCCGGTTCAAGGTCATGCAAGATCGCCGCATTGCCGGCATCGAGAGCAGTCACGATGCCGCGACCGTAATAGGGCAAGCGATCGATGATGGACCGCAGCTTGCTTGGACGCAGGCATCATGACCCTCTATTTTGCCTGCTATGCCATAATGTTGACAGCATTGGTCGGCGGAATATTATTCAACCGGCTCCGTTTAGGCGCGATCATTGCCTTTGCTCCGATGTTCGTGCTCATATTGGAGCGCGGGCTGGTAGGAACCGATAGCGCCGTTTACGTTCAGGAATTCGATGTCATCCGGTATCGAGGCCTACTGGCGTCCGCTTTCGAGCCCGGTTTTTCGATCATAGTAGAGATTCTGACCTGGTTTCTGTCGGATCCTTTTGAAATATTGATCATTCTCGGTGCTACTACGGCGATCATGATGTTTGTCGCCGGGATGATGCTCGAGCGGTCCCCTTTGCTCTTTATGACGATCGTTCTTCCCTATTTCATGTTCGACATGACCATGAATGGGCTTCGTTATGGCCTTGCGTTTTCGATTGTTGCCCTTGGTGCGGCCGGTATGGCCCGCGGTAAGCTACATGTCTTCATTACATGCGCAGTGATAGCCTCCAGCATCCAGATTACATCGGCGCTGCTGGCGTTCAGCCTGTGGGCGTTGGTCGAGGTTAGAATACGAACATTCGCGGGCGTTGCCATTGGTGTCGGGATCGCTTTCCTCCTGTTTGGGGAGTATATCGAAAGCAAAGTTATCGACAACGAAGATCTCATTGGGCTGGGAGGATTTGCCGGGGTTGCACCTCTCGCGATATCTTTGGCAATATTGGCCGCATTGAAATCCAAAGGAAAAAATATTGTAGAAAACCAGTTTGCCCTTTTGGCAATGCTTGGAATGCAGGTTATAGCCTTTACCATTTCACGATATTATTATGTCGGACTCAGACTCCAGGGACTATTCCTGTTTCTTCTTTATCTTTATGCCGCGATTATGATCGGAAAATCTGCCGCCGAGGTGTCCAAGGCGTTTTTCCTTAGGTGGTCGCTCGTGTTCGCCGCGCTGATCTCTTCAGCTTCACGGCTGAAAAACTTCAATGACGACGTCATTGGCCCTTCCCCGTTCAATCCCTACTACTTCTCTCAAGAACTAGCCGGATATTGACGTGAAAGAAAACACGCAAACCGCGATTGATAACGCACATCCGATGTTCAGCGTGATCGTTCCTGTTTACAACACGGCCGACTACGTCAAGGCTTGCATTCAAAGCCTGCTCGATCAGGATCAACCGGACCTGGAGATCATTGCGGTCGACGACGGATCCACCGACGACAGTGCAAAAATCTTGCAAGAAATAGCCGATAGGGACAACCGGCTCCGGATATACCGGCAGGAAAATGCCGGTCAGGGTACTGCCCGGAATTTTGGACTCGCGAACGCGCGCGGGCTCTTCGTAGCTTTCGTTGATAGCGATGACGTCGTGGCACATAATTTATTGTCCCTCGCCGCTCAGCATCTGGCCGACGCCGAGCTCGACGTTGTGTCATTCGGTATAGTGTTTCGAGATCCTGCGGGACGGACGGTGGCAACTCGTTGTACTGATGAAACATTTTCGTCGAGCGGCGATGCAATATTCTTGGACGCCATGCTGGACCGAAACTTTTTGTCAGTGGTTTGGAACAAGATTTACCGGCGCTCCTTGCTCGTCGAGAATGAAATCGCCTTTCCGAAACTTCGGGCATATGAGGATTCGGTGTTTTCGCGGGACGTTGCCCGCCACGCCCGCAAAGTTATGTACATGCGCGAGCCGCTCTATTTTGCGCTAACGCGCCACGACAGCACTTCGCGAGCAATGTCGATGCGAAGCTTTAGCCTCGCAGCGGAAATGATCGATTGTGAACGCGGCATGTTTTACGCCGGAGTCGAGAAGCCCGCTTGGCGGGCGGCATTCAGCGCACATGTAGCGCGTTTTTTCGCCTATCTTATCATCCTTTCCGCCTTTCGCATTGACGACAGCAACGAACGGGCGGCTTGCCTGAAGATTGCCAATGACGCGGGATTCACCCAGGCGGCGAATGACGGGCAAGCGAGGATGTTGCTCAATTTTCGAGTTAAGGCTCAGATATTTCTTGCAAGGCGGCCTCGGCTATTGAGGCTGCTCGCCGTCACGGCCAGGCAGTTCAAGCTGGTTCCCTATTGATGCGCTGCCGACGAAAGCGCGGCGGGATCTGATCTATGTTCAGGCTTACAAATCTCCTTAGGTTTTTTCGGTCTTCTCGACACGTTTCGGGGTCGGGCCTTTCACGGCGCGACGCACTTATTGTGTCCATTGGAGGAGCAATCCCGCTCCTTCCAACTTCGGCTTCGGGCCAAGTCCCGCCGCAAATCTCTCGAACGCAGGTAACATCGCGTCAAGAACTCGCTAGCCTTCCGGTTTCTTTGAGCCCCGTGGTGTGGGACAATGTCGCTTTTGCTTTCGTTCCCGGAGATTTCAGCAGGGCTGCAGCACTTCATCCGGCCGACTATGTCCCGTCAGACCACCCGTCCGCTCCAGAAGGCGCCTGGTCGCGACAGGGGCAGGTCATGGTCAAGCGCATCAATGCGCCACCCCGATCGATTCAGGAAAAATCCCTCGATATTTATTCGGTCAATGACAAAGGTGCAGTCGGCGACGGGAAGACCGATAACACCGACGCAATTAACGCCGCCATATTGGAGGTCCATTCCAGCGGCGGGGGCGAGATTGTCTTCGGCGCGTCCACTTCTCCGTATTACGTGAAGGGACCGGTCTTCATCCCTTCAAACATCGTCATCAATCTCAATGGTCAGACACTATCTGGCGACGGCCTCCAAGGCGGCACGATGTTCACGACAGGCGTGGTTCGCGCAGGCCGCCTTGTTCGGAACAAGGGTGCATCAGACGAATCGGGCTATGTCTTCTATTCCTCGATCCGAAATGGAATGATCCGGAATTGCCGGATTGCATTTGATTTCCAGAACTTCAACGTCAGCTGCTCAATTGAGGATGTGTCGACATTCTTGGTAGTCCAGTTCGGGGTGTTCCACCGATGTTTCTACATGTCGCTGCAAAACTGCTCCGCAAGAGGTCCGAGCGATATGTCGAAGCCGGCCTTCGCGTTCACCGGCGACAATAATCTAATCAGCCTGCTACGCGTCAGCGCGACGACAGAAAGCGGCTTCCTATTCGAGGGAGGTACAACATCGATAAGCATGATCTCCTGCTCCTGTGAGGGCGCAGGCGGTAGTGCCGTCACATTCCGGGACGACTGCCTCGGTGTCGTCATCGATTCCGGCTATTGGGAAGCCGTTCCGGGCACCGTGTTCGATTTCACGCGAGCCAAAGTGTGTTCGGTGTCCTTCAAGGGTAACTTTTTCAACTATTGCAACACCATCATCAATGATGGCGGAGAGTCGTCAAGCTCGACGCTGATGGGTGTGTTCGACGACACGAATTACATCGCCAACATTGGCGGAGTTCACGAAGGGATTACGTACCGCGGCTTGATGGTCTTGACCTGCCCACGGAACTTCATGCAATTCGACTTACCATTTTCGAACGACGCGGCGGGTAAGCTGCCCGCCAACTGGATCGTCGGACCATCTACGCGGATCGAACAAGAAACCGCGTTCACCGGCAGAAGTTTGGCGGACGTTCGCAGCAGGTCCCGTCTCCGCTTTGGAAGTCCCATTCCTATCGTACGCGAAGGCGACGTCGGTGACCCTTATCCCGGCAGCGTGGATCGCAGTCAAATCGCCATATCCAAGGGAAATGCGGCCAGCGCAACGCTCGACACCGGGATCATATGGCGACCCAACTCGCTGCGTGCGACCTTCTTGCTGGCGGTTTCAGACGATTCGGGTGCGTACAAGCTGTTCGGAGACATTTATGGTGATCAATTGGTCCAGCACGACGGGCGAGACGGTCGCGTTCTCATCGAGAGCCGGGATGGTCGCGTCCGCGTGCGCGTGAGCGGAATCCAGAATCGGTCTGGTTCCGCGTCAATCACTGGATCGCTCCAGCTATGTACCTGACATGCGCTGACGGCATACTGGGAGGATTGCCGCATCGGTGCAGAACCGCCATTCGCCTTCAAAACTCTCAGGAATTCTCCGTTGACCAAAATGAACGTCGCAATCGTTGGGCCGGCCTTTTTCGGATACCTCAATCGCATCGCCGGACTCATGACCAATCGCGGGATTCCAACCCGCTTTTATGATGAGTTTCCGTCCAACGGAATATTCACCAAGATAATTCTGCGATATTCGCCGCTCGCTGTACGCCAGCTCGCAACGCGCGAGTACCACGAACAAATCACCGCTGAAATCATCCGATCCGGCGCGACACATGTCCTGTTTGGCACGATCGAAATGTTTCCTCATGCCTGCATTCGGCGCCTTCAAGCGCACGGCATCGTTATGAGTCGCTATGCATGGGACAGCGTGCGTAATAAACCCTACGCTAGGACGCTCGATCCGTATATGCTCGCCGTTGCGAGTTTCGACCCGGGCGATTGTGATCGCGAGGGATATACGTATGTCCCCCTTTACAGCAGCGCGCCTACAGTCGCTCCGACGGATGGATGCGACATCGATTTCCTCTATTGCGCGACATTCCACAGTAATCGTCCCTTCGTAATCGCCAAGATTATCGAAGAATCCTTGCGCTCGGATTGGAAGCTGGAGCTAATGCTTTTCTTCCACTCCAAAAAACTCTGGCATCTGCGGTATCTGTTCAATCCAGCGGTGTGGCATATGGGCGGCCTAATTACGACCACGCCCTTTTCGCTGGATGAGATCGCGGACAGGACTGCGAGATCCCGTGTGGTCATCGATATTCATCACGGTGGTCAAAGCGGGCTGACCATGCGGACATTTGAAGCGCTTTCGCTTGGAGCGATTGTTCTGACCACCAACGCGGCCGCGCCTCAAGGGCTTCCTTCCCAACTTCGTGACCGCGTCGTGGTGCTTGACCACGACAATGTGGCTGCGAGCATGAGCCAGGCCTTAGCGCGGCCAAGGGGCATTTTAACGGAAGAGATGCGATATTATCTGTCAGCAAATCGGTTCATTGACCAGATAATCGCGCTCCTGCTAGGCCCTGACGAAATCACCAAGACACTAGGAGTAGATACATTGGCGGACTGCGGATCTGAGCTATGAAAATACTAATTACTGGCGGCTTGGGTTTTATTGGCCGCGCACTTGCACAACGCCTGCTGGACGAAAATGCACATGAGCTTGTGCTGCTCGACACGCTGAGTCCCCAAGTCCATGGTGATAATCCAGACTACGCCGACCTCCTTTCGCATCCAAACGTGCGCTTTCTGAAGGGAAGCGTGTGCGACCGCACATTGGTGCGCGATGCGCTTGCTGGTGTGTCGGCGGTTTACCATCTCGCTGCGGAGACTGGTACGGGTCAGTCGATGTACGAAATTCAGCGTTACTACGACACGAATGTCATGGGGACCGCCATTCTTCTGGAGGAAATGGTGAGGGAGCCCAGCCTTCGTCCGGAAGTGCTGGTGTTAAGCTCCTCGCGTTCGGTTTACGGCGAAGGAGCCTATGTCGCTGCCAGCGACAAAGAATCCGAGGACGCGTACCGCCACTATCCCGCAAGTCGATCGGCAACGGATATGCAGCGGGGAATTTTCGAATTCTCGAAAGATGGGGAACCCCTAACTCCGGTTCCTACCAAAGAAACCGACAAAATCGATCCAGGCTCAATCTATGCTGCGTCGAAATACGCTCAGGAGCAGATGTGCCAGATCGCTTGCGCCACCGTCGGGATATCTTTTATCGCCCTCCGGTTGCAGAACGTCTATGGTCCTGGACAGTCGCTTCGTAATCCCTACACAGGAATCTTGTCGATTTTTACCAACACTCTCAAGCAGGATGGTAATATCGACATCTTCGAGGATGGCGAAGAAAGCAGGGACTTCGTCTACATCGATGATGTTACTAAGGCATTTCGACTGGCGTTAGACGTGCCGACAGCTTCGGACAATATTATCAACGTTGGGACGGGCAATCGACATACTGTTTCGGAAATTGTCGACCTACTCCAGAAGAAAATTGGCGTCAGCGGGCGCTCACGGATCTCGGGTCGGTTCCGTCCAGGTGATATCCGCCACTGTTTTGCCGATGTTTCTCGCATGCGTCGAGTCCTCGGCTTTGAAGCAGAAACCCCACTAGTGGATGGATTGTCGGCGACGGTGGATTGGGCGCTTGATCAGCCTGCAGAACTGGATCGTTCCGAGGCAGCCAACCGCGAGTTGGAAGCGCTCTTGCGCAGGAATTGACGGGGTTTCGATGCTCCTAAGGGAAACACTGCGGACGGACCGTCAGCGCTTCGTAGAACTCTCCGGAGGCTCGCCGTCAAGGGCGTCGATAGGCATGACGTTTCATCCGCGGGTCTTTCCGGTCGTGCTTGTACGCGTCGCCGCAAAGTTGAATTCGGTCGGCTTACGCCGAATGGCGAATGCAGTGGCGTTGATGAATATGCTACTGTTCCGGATCGAGGTCCCCGCGCGTGCGATAATCGGGCGCGGGCTGGTGCTCCCCCACCCCGGCGGGATTGTCTTGGGAAGCGCATCGATCGGCGACGACGTTACCATATTCCAAAACGTGACGCTGGGCGCGCGCCACTTTGATGGAGGCTACAACTTGTCGCGCCGCCCGGTCCTCCATGCGCGGGTTACTGTGGGGGCCGGCGCGGTCATTCTTGGACCGGTCACCATCGGCGAAGGGGCGACCGTCGCCGCCAACTCTCTGGTCTTAGCCGATGTGCCGCCGGGATACACGGCGATGGGTGTGCCCGCGGCAAATTCCCCTAGACTCCTGAAAAACCTAGACATTTCGGCTTCGGAAGGCAATTAGCTATTTAGCGCCCCCATGAGTTAGATGATGCAATCGCGGAGACGTTCGGGATCGATAATCCCGCATTCGCAGATGCATTCGCAAGGAAGAATCCGCTCAACATCTTCAGCCAATGATAGCAGTCGCACGCGTTGAGAATGCTCGTCGAACAGCGAGCAAGCACCAGTATGAACGCCGACCTGACCATCCATCATGAGGAGCTGATCGGCCGACGGTTCTCGTCGCTACACCGACAAAGATGCGCCCTTGCCAATCGGTAACGGCGGAGATGGTCAGGTGGTCGGCGCGAGTGAAAGCCCAGAAAGGACGATATCAACGCCCATCGCATCATCCGGCAAGGCGACGTCGATCGATAGCCAGTGCCATCGACAAGTACCTTCGGAAATCTTGACATTCGCATAGCGCTTCCCTGCGACAAGCGGAGTCACAAAGGGAAGCACCTCCAGCCTCGTAGGCTCCCCACAAACGATGCGCGCCGAAATCGCCTTCTCGGGCAGTGGTGTATTGTTCGACATCGACCAGTTGAAGCGGTAGTTACCCGGCTCCAGACGAACAAGCTGCCGCACCGCCGAGCCATTCACGCCGCCGATCGCGGAGATCACCAGCTGCTTGTTGCCCTTGTCGATCGACGCACCCAAGTTTCCAAGGGTCGACAATTCCCAGTCGAAAGGCGCAAATGACGGATCGGAGGAGAATTTCCCGTTCGCCAGAAGATTTCCCGCCACCGCCTTTACGGACTTGAGCGTCGATGCCAATTGCTGTGCTTCGTCGAATTTGCCGGCATTCGCGAGTACCCGCACTAAGTCTTTGTCTGACTGTTCGACCTCTGTCTGCTTCCAAGGCTCTCGAGCCAATGCGATCCGTAGCTTGGCGGCGTTGACGTAGCTGTTGGGTTGTCCGAGGACCGCTTGCCAGTAAAGATCGGACCAGCGCGGCTTTGGCCCCAGAACATCGACTAACGCCTCGACGGCCCCATCACGCGATGTCGCCGCTGCCATGGCTTTGGCGTAGGCCATCCCGGCGCTACTTTGTGTCAGCATCGTCCGCGAAATCCAGACAAACGACTTCCGTTCGTCACTCCTCCGGGCTGCGGCTTCGATCAGCGAGATATTGAGCAACGAATTGCGACGCGTAACTTTGCCCGCAAGCTCGAGCAGTGCCCATTGACGCTCAGCCTTCGCCTTCCCCGTCCACGACAACGCCTGAAGGGCAATCGCGGACGCGGCAAGCGGCTCCGCGCGATATGCATGATTGGCGAGCCGAAGTTCGCGCGCATTGACGTCAGCGCCTGGGTCCTGGGCGCGCCGCGCCGCAAGGGAAGCAAGCGCCACATTGCCGCTCGCGATCCCACTTGGCGGAACCCCAGTTACGAGCGTCTTCACCGGAGAGCGCGTTTCGTTAGAAATAGCGTAGCTCGAAAGTCCGGTGCCGATACCCAGCCCCGACGCTATCACCCAACCCAATATCCTTGTGACGGTCACGATCCAGTTCCAAAATTACAATGAGGACATCGCCTCTCAGCTTTTGCTTTCGCCGGTTCCGTACTTAAAGCCATAACCATAGCCGTAGCCATAGCCATAGGCATTATTCTTGGCGCTAACCTTTGTGACGATGGCACCGAACAGCTTCGCACCGGACATACGCAACCGCATGAGGGATGTCGCAATGACACGATTCTTCGTCGAATTGGCCTCGATCGTGAACAATACGCCTTCCACGCGGCGCGCGATCAAGGGCGCGTCAGCCAGTCCGAGCAGCGGCGCCGAGTCCACCAGCACATGATCATAACGAGCAAGGAGCGTTTCCATCAGCAAGGAAAAGCGATCGCTGCCGAGCAATTCCGCTGCGTTCGGCGGCGTCTTGCCCGCAGTCATCAGCGAGAAACCAAACTGCGGTAATGTAGCGATCATCTCCTGTAGCGAGTCATCGCCCGAGAGATAGTGGCTGAGCCCCTTGTTGTTCGGCATTTCGAGGTAGCGGTTAAGCGACGGATTGCGGATGTCGGCATCCACAAGGATTACCGACTTGCCAGTCGCGGCCAGCACGGACGCAAGCGACAGCGACGAACTGCTCTTCCCTTCCTGCGGCCTTGACGACGTCAGCATGATCGAACGCGGAGCGCCGTGTTCGGTCAGGAAGCTCAGGTTGGTCATGACCGAGAAATAGGCCTCGTAGATCGTCGACTTCTTGTCGAGAATGTCCTGCGCAACCGTCTGTTCGGTCTCCGGGATCGCGCCCAGCAGCGGCAGGTCGAACCGATTGGTAACATCCTGCGGATCGCGGATGGAGCTGTCCATCTTTTCCAGGAGGAAGATCAGGCCGGACGCCAACCCAATGCCCGCGATGATCGAGAGCGCGAGATTGAGCATCAGTCGCGGACTGGAAGGCTTTTCGGGAATCTTGGCGCTGTCGACAACTGCAATATTGTTGGTTCCGACGCCAGCGACGCCGATCTCTTTGTATCGCTGAAGCAAGCCGTCATAAAGTTGACGGTTCGAATCGACTTCGCGCTGCAGGCTCGCCATTTCGATCGATTCACGCTGCTGCGTATTGTACTTCTGCGTCAGCCGGTCGAGTTCGGCCCGCATATCGCGCTCGCGCTTAACCGCTGAATTATATGCTTCGCGATTGCCTTGGGTCGACCGGGATATCTCGCTCGCAATGTTGCGATCGAGATTGCCAATCTGCGCGCGAAGCGAGACGACCGACGGATAATCGTCACCCAAGGTGACGCGCAACTTGGCCAGTTCAGCTTGCAATTCCGCGCGACGTTCACGCAGGCTGCCGATAGTCGGCGCAACAATCGCCGCGCTTCCAGTCAGCGTATTATTGACTTCGGCTTCGGCCGCAATCCGGATTTCGCGTGCCTTTGCAAAAGCCCTGCCCACTTCGGCGATGTCGGCACCAACCAGCGTTTCCGTCTGGGTACGGCCATTGGCATCCCGCTGAGATGAAATCGTCACGATCCCCTTGCTCATGCCATAGTTGATGAGCGCACGTTCAGATGTCTCCAGATTCTGACGCAATGTGTTGAGGCGGCTTTCCAGATATTTTCGCGCATCAGACGTCGCCGCAAAGCGACGGTCGATGCTTGCTTGAAGGAATTGTTGCGCCCAAAGATTTGCGAGCTTCGCAGAGAGTTCCGGTGAAGGCGTCGTGAAGCTTGCATCGACAAGGCTGGAATTTCGCACGGGAGAAATCGCCAGCTGATCCAACAGGATCTCGGTTGCCTTGCGAGCCAGGCCTGCCCGCTCGACGCTGGTCATCGATGCATCGGGATTTTCCAAATCGAACGCAGCGAGAAAATCCTTGTCGGCGGTCAGATTGCCCGCACGCACGACCCGTTCAGCTAGCGATTCCGACTGCAGCAGCGAATATTGCGTATTGTAGAAGGAAAGCTCGTTGATCAATGCCTTGTCCCGCTGTCCCTCGACCGATGTGGCAACGGGGGCGTCAGGCAATATCTCGAGTCGCGTCGTCGATGTGTATTTTGGCGTCGCAAGAAAGGTAGCCAAGAGACCCAATAGAACCACGCCGGCGATGACGCCTATCGCCAAATTGCGATGGTTCAGAACGGCGTTCCAGATCTGCTCCAGGACCGGAAGGCTGGATTTGCCATCTCCTTCGCCCGCAAACGTCCCCGACGCTGCATAGGGAACCGCGGCAAAATCGGCCCGATCATTTGTAAATTGATTCATCTCGCAATCAGGTCCTGTTTAGAATTTAGCGCTTAGCGGCATCAGTTACGGAACCGGTCCGCTATCAGAATAACCGGCGAAAGCAGCGCAGGAACAATCTGCAAAATATCCTTGAACCGGCGACGAGCAGGGGAATCGCCAACGACGATCACATCATTCGGGAAAATTTCCGGATCAGCATAATTTCCGCGTCGGATCCCTTCGAGATTATAAATGCCGACATAGCTTTTCTCTCCGACATCCCGGAACACTACGACATCTTCAAGTTTTGCGAATTCGTTGGGACCCCCAGCCAAAGCAACCGCCCGCATGAGCGTGACCCTTCCCACGACCGGATAGGCCCCCGCCTTGTTGACTTGGCCATCGACTGTCACAAGCATCGATTGGGTTGCGAGGGGATTATCCGACAGTTTGAAGTTCACCGTAACTTGCGGATCGCGCACATATCGCCCCGCAAGACGCGTGCGAATTTCGTCAGACACTTTGTCAGGCGTCATACCAGCCGCAGCGACAGTTCCGATCAATGGAAAAGCAAAATTCCCCTCCCCGTCGGTAAGCACATCGCGCTGCATTTCCGGTACGCCGAATACCTCAACCCGCAATTCACTAAACGCGCCGATAAACGCCAATCGTGTCGAACGGATAGCATCCGATGATTCCGGAGCCGGCAATTCGGCCATCAGCGTGGTCGGCGCATTCGGCGCGCTGGAAACGGGATCCGGCTTGCCAGCGCACCCTGAAAGAAGCGCTACTACAAGGGCGGCATAGACAGAAAATCGGTTCATTAGGGAAATTTCAATCCAGTTGAAAACGCTTCGGCGCTATAGACATATTGGTCTTCGCTGCAAACTAATCTGCGCGAGATCTGCTCGATTTCGGGCAACACAGAAACAGGATCAGGAAAACTGCCAACGCTTGAATGGACGGTATTCGCAGAGGATATTCAACCAGACTGGTGGCCGCGAGCACCACCACCACTGCCAGAACAGGCAATCGAAGATCGCCGCGATGTCCCTTGACAAGGTTACGGACGCCGCGCGCTGCGAAAGTCCGAACAAACCACAAGATCGCTGCGGCCAGAATCAACGCGAACGGCAATCCTCCCGTCAGAACAACTTCAGCCCAATCATTATGGGCATGATTAAAATAGGCGTCCTGCAAAAGATTGTCGGGTTCGAACATCTTGTAGACTCCGGCGAAGGAGCCGAAACCGCTGCCTGCAACCCAATAAGTTTCGATCATCGATTGAACCGTGGGCCAGGCTAGAACCCGCAAATCATCGCTCACGCTTTGCCCAACGACACGCGTAAAGGCAGTGGTGCGATTGGAATACACTAGCGCAATGCCCACGAAGACGACAAGCAAGCCCGGCGGCACATAAAGGAACCAGCGCCCGTATCGCGAGGACATAGCCCTCGAAGAGCTCGGCGACCGGGCCCCGTCGTTCACGGGCCACGATCCTGCGACCATCGCATAGCCGACAACGAAAGCGAATATTCCCGCGACAAGCCCGCCGCGTGAGCCGATCAGAATCGTCAGGAGCGTCAACAAGATGCCCGCCAAGACCAGCCAGACTCGGATTAGCATTCGCTTGCGCTTGCGCATGAACTCGTCGCGCAACAACATGGCTGTGAGCGGGATCGTGCACGCGAGGAAAATAGCATGATGATTGCGGTTCGAAAAAAGCCCAATCATCGAACCGTTGTTGGCAATTCGATACAAATAAGCAGGACTCGATGGTCCGGACAATATTTGGAGGAGGCCCAACAAGGCACTGGCACAGGCAATGACGACAACTGCCGTTAGCAGCGGCGGATACTCGTCCGCTGTCATTTGCGCAGCAAGCAACAAAGCGGCCAGCGGCACTGCCATCGCCAGCAGCGCGTTCAACGTCTGCGAAGGCGTCAAGGAGAGTGGCCGCCATAAATCCGCTTGGCCAACGAGGCGATCGATCGCAACGATCGTGCTCCGTCCCGGCAACCCGTGCCAGATATCGGGCGGAAGCGGGACGAGCTGAAGCGCCATCCAAAGCATCAAAGCCAACATAAGCAGCAGCGGTACACGAATCCGCCGCCAGTCTTCGCGGCGCATCTGAATGGCCGCCCAGAAAGCAAACAAAACTGCAGCACCGCGTAAAATGGGCAGTGAAGCAATGTCGCTACGAGATCCGCCCCCTAACAGAAAAACAAACACCAGAAAAAGGATCGGCACCCACGTCGACAGCGCGACACCCGCAAGCGGAGACTTGATCCGTCGCGACGATATTCTGGCAGATTTGGTTCTATTTTTCATCGAAAAGCTTGGTTTTGAAGTTTCGTTTTCGGGCACGTTCACGAGGAATCCACGCTTCGCCGCTGGCTAGGGAGCGGACGAGTAACCGCTGCCACTCCGAGTGGCAAGCAAGATGAGCATAGTCGGTTCCGGACCTAGGAATACATCGAAGGCGAGAGGGCGCAGTCAGAGCCTCAGGCGGCGCATTCAGCACGCTCTTCTCTGGCAAAGAGGAACCAGCGCTTGCCCCCTTCCAAACCAAGGGCAGCCAGCGAACCGCTGCGAAACGCGCCAATATCAATGCCGATGCGATTTGCCTGTTCGTCAGGCTCATTGGTGATGCTGTGTCCGTGCACGATCATCCGGCCGTGATCACTTAGACTGTCAAGAAACTCGTCACGAATCCAGCGCAGATCTGTCAGCGACTGCTTTTCAAGTGGCACGCCCGGTCGAATGCCCGCATGCACGAAAACATAGTCGCCAATTTCGATGAAGTCTTCGCCTTCACCCAGGAATTGCACATGGTCGGCTGGCACCAGATGCGGAAGACGCTCGGCGACCTCCTCAAAGCTGGCACTGCCAAAGCTCGCGTCATCCTTCCAATAACTCCGGATCGTTGCTTCACCACCAATTCGCATGAAATAGCGGAGCCGACGCACGTCGCCACCAAGCGCGGCCAGGAAACACTCCTCGTGATTGCCGATCAGGAAACGCATGCCCGGAAATTCGGCTCGCAAATTGATAGCTCGTTCGACAACCGCCGACGACTGGGGTCCGCGATCGACCAAATCGCCCAGAAGAACCAGCGTCAACTGTGCTGGTCCGCGAGCTGCATGGTCCGCACGGATCAAATCGACCACCTGCGCGAAGAGATCGTCCCGCCCATGGATGTCTCCGATGGCATAGACCCGCTGCCCAGCAGGAACGCAAAAGCCCTGGGCAGCACTCTCAACCTGTTTAGCTTTCCGCTTCCAGAACATTCCGCTTCCACTTTAAAACATGATTGCGCACAAAACTGCGGCGCGCGTGCTCCGGCGCCCTACCCCGCCTCGCTTCACGTGACAATAACGGCTTTGCGGCTCAGACGTTGCATCACCCGACTTTTTTCAGCCTTTTCGCTGAGTGCCATAACGGTTTAAGGGTGTTGCAAGCTTTGCCGGTTATCGGTGGCACCCAACCTCATGATCCCGATTTGCAGCCGCGCATCGCGCGGGAGGACTAATGACAAAAGTGATGACCGTCTTCGGCACCCGCCCCGAAGCAATAAAGATGTTTCCCGTTGTCCACGCGCTGCACGCCCATGTCGATATCGAGGCACGCGTCTGCGTCACTGCGCAGCACCGCGAAATGCTTGATCAGGTGCTGCAGATCGCGCGCATCGTCCCGGACATCGACCTCGATGTTATGCAGATGAACCAGACGCTCGACGGATTACTCGCGCGTCTCGTAACGGGCCTGGGGGAAACGTTCGACGCCGAAAAGCCCGACCGCATCCTCGTCCACGGCGACACGCTGACGACCATGGCGGCGACGCTCGCTGCCTATTTCCGTAAAATTCCCGTCGGCCATGTCGAGGCGGGACTGCGCAGCGGCAACATCTATCACCCCTGGCCCGAAGAGGTGAACCGCAAGGTCGCGGGCGCAGTCGCCGACCTGCATTTCGCGCCGACCGAAACCGCCGCCGCCGCGCTCCGCGCCGAAAATGTCCCCGCCGATCGTATTCACATCACAGGCAACACCGTGATCGACGCGCTGCTCGCGACCAAGGCGAGGATCGACGAGGAACCTGCGCTTGCCGCTGGCCTCGACCCGCTGGTGCAGCGCTTCGAGGGCAAACGGATCATCGCCGTCACCTCGCACCGGCGCGAGAATTTTGGCGACGGGATGAAGGCGATCGCCGATGCCATCGCCGCGATCGCCGCGCGCAGCGACGTCGCGGTCGTCTTCCCCGTCCATCCCAACCCGCAGGTCCGCGCTGCGATGGCGCCGACTCTCGGTGGCCTTGCCAATGTCGCACTGATCGATCCGCTCGACTATCCGCACTTTGTCCGCCTGCTCGCAACATCAGATCTCGTGCTAACCGACAGCGGCGGCGTGCAGGAAGAAGCACCCTCGCTGGGCAAGCCGGTGCTGGTGATGCGCGAAACGACCGAACGCCCCGAAGGTATCGAGGCCGGCACCGCACGACTTGTCGGAACCGACCAGGCGCGTATTGTTTCCGAAATTTTCAAGCTTTTGGACGACAAAGACGCCTATACCGCCATGGCCCGCGCCCATAACCCGTTCGGTGACGGCACGGCGGCAAAACAGATTTCGGAGATAGTTGCGCGTGCCCATTGATACGGAACAAAAGGTCACTGTCCTCGGACTCGGCTACATCGGCCTACCCACCGCGGCGCTGATCGCGCGCTCGGGCTGCAAGGTCACCGGCGTCGACGTCAGCCAACATGTCGTTGACACGGTCAACAACGGCAAGGTGCATATCGAGGAGGTCGACCTCGACGGCCTCGTCCAGGGCGTTGTGTCACGCGGCGCGCTTGTCGCCTCGACTGAGGTTGCGTCCGCCGACACTTTCGTCATCGCGGTCCCGACCCCGCATGACGAGGACCATCGCCCCGACATCACGCACGTCCTCTCCGCAGCACGCGCGATCGCGCCAAGGCTCGAGGCCGGCAATCTCGTCATCCTCGAATCGACCTCTCCCGTCGGCACGACCGAAAAGATCGCCGCACTCCTCGCCGAGCTACGCCCCGACCTCAAAGTCCCCGGCGCCTGCACTGGTGCCGCCGACATCTTCGTCGCCTATTGCCCCGAACGCGTGCTTCCGGGGCGCATCCTCATCGAACTGGTCGATAACGACCGATGCATCGGCGGCATCACGCCGCGCTGCGCCCGCCGCGCGATGACCTTTTACCGCCAGTTCGTCCGCGGCGCCTGCGTCACTACCTCGGCGCGCGCCGCCGAAATGGTGAAGCTCGTCGAGAACAGCTATCGCGACGTCAACATCGCCTTCGCCAACGAGTTGTCGATGATGGCCGAGCATATGGGGGTCGACATATGGGAGGTAATTCGCCTCGCCAACCGACACCCGCGCGTGAACATCCTCCAGCCCGGTCCCGGCGTTGGCGGCCATTGCATCGCGGTCGATCCGTGGTTCCTCGTCCATGGCGCCCCCGACCACAGCCGCCTGATCCGTACTGCGCGCGAAGTCAATCTGGCGAAGACAGCACATGTCATCGGCGCCGCCGAAATGCTCGTATCGCAGCATCCGAGCGCGCGCGTCGCGTGCCTCGGCCTCGCCTTCAAGCCCAACATCGACGATTTCCGCGAAAGCCCTGCGGTCGAGGTTGCAGCCGCGCTCGCGCGCCGCTTTGGGACGCAGATCGAGGTCGTCGAACCCTATGCGCGCGGCCTGCCGATGGAATTCGCCGGCACCGGAGCGGAACTGATCGATCTGGACAGCGCGCTCGCCGGCTGCGACCTGCTCATTGTCCTGGTCGATCATGACCTGTTCAAATCGATCCCGATCGAGGAACGCGGTGACAAGATCGTCTATGATACGCGCGGGTTGTGGCTCGATCAGCCGAACGGCAGCGGTGGCAATCGGCTGCACAGAGCGGCCTGACGCAGCGCGCTTGACGCTCCGCGCGCATCTCCGCATTCAGACGTCATGCTGACGCGCCTTAAAACCATCATCGTCGAAAAGCCTTGGGGCCGGACCGATATTCCGGCCGCGTACGGCGATTTCGAAGGCCGCAGGATCGGCGAGATATGGTTTTCCAATCCCGCCGGCGACGATGCGCAAATCATGGTCAAATTCCTCTTCACGTCGGAACGACTGTCGATCCAGGTACATCCCGATGATGAGGCAGCCCGGGCTGCGGGCTTTCCACGCGGCAAGGAAGAGTGTTGGCTGATTCTCGATGCGCAGCCGGGCGCCGAATTGGGTGTCGGCCTGACGCTTGAGACCACGCGAGAAGCGCTGCACGGAGCGGCGCTCGACGGATCGATCGTCGACCTGATCGACTGGCGGCCGTCGAAGACCGACGATTTTGTCTATAATCGGGCGGGCACTATCCATGCTATCGGTGGGGGACTGACCGTGGTCGAGGTGCAGCAGAACGTCGACTGCACTTACCGCCTCTATGACTACGGCCGCCCACGCGAACTGCATCTTGATGAGGGTCTCGATGTCGCAAATCCCGGCCCGATCCACGATCCGCGCGACACGGTCGTCGATCCGCACGCCAACCGCATGCTCGTCACCGGGCCCCATTTCCATCTCGCGCAGCTTGCTGCGCCGCTCGACCCCGCGATTTTCGATCACGCGACCGGCGAGCTGACCTTCGTTCCGCTTTCGGCGGGATGCCGTGTCTCTGGCGAAGACGTCGCCCTTGGCGAAGCAGTGATCCTAATCGATCCGTCGACAATCGAGATTGACGAGGGAAGCCGCGCGCTCCTGACCTGGCCCGCCTGACTGCGGCGCCCTCCCCTTGCGGCCCCGCCCGCCATCTCCCATATCCCGCGCCATGACCAATCCCCATGCGCAGAGTGCCGCGCCCTGGCACGGAACCACCATCCTTTCCGCCCGCAGCCCCGACAAGGTCGTCATTATCGGTGACGGCCAGGTCTCGATGGGCCAGACGGTGATGAAGCCCAATGCCCGCAAGGTTCGCCGCCTCCACGACGGAAGCGTGATCGGAGGGTTTGCTGGCGCGACCGCCGATGCCTTCACCTTGTTCGAACGCCTCGAAGCCAAGCTCGAACGCCATAATGGCCAGCTGCTCCGCGCCGCGGTCGAACTCGCTAAGGACTGGCGCACCGACAAATATCTCCGCAATTTGGAGGCGATGATGATCGTCGCCGACAAGGAAGTAACGCTCGTCATCACCGGCAACGGCGACGTGCTCGAACCGAAGGGCGGGATCGCCGCGATCGGATCGGGCGGCAATTTTGCGCTCTCCGCCGCACGTGCGCTCGTCGACTATGAAAAGGATCCCGCGGTACTCGTCCGCAAGGCGATGGAAGTCGCGGCCGACATCTGCGTCTATACCAACGACCAGTTCACCCAAGAAATCATCGAAATTCAGGCATAATCACATGAACAAGGATCTGACTCCCAAGGCGA
>Ga0247823_10000534_pt1 | contig 31853 bp, 33 predicted proteins | sample 13C_PalmiticAcid_2_FD_192426 | JGI IMG/M metagenome (GOLD analysis project Ga0247823, IMG submission 192426) | Soil microbial communities from agricultural site in Penn Yan, New York, United States - 13C_PalmiticAcid_Day30 | ecosystem: Environmental > Terrestrial > Soil > Agricultural land...
GGCGGAGCGTTGGTCGGCGGCGGCGGCGGCGGCGGAGGAGGCGGCGGCGGAGGCGGCGGAGGCGGAGGCAGCTCCACGTCCACGGCTTCGTCGCTGTACTCCTTCAGCACTGCTTCGAACTTCTGCTTCGCCAGGTAGGCGAAGAGAGCCGCGTGCAGGCCGATCACGATGATCGTCGCGACGCCGAAGGTGCCGAGGCCCTTCTTCCGGCGCGGGCCTTCCGAAGTCAGCGGATCGTAGTGGCGATGCTCGGGCGTTTGTTGTTCAGCCATGCATCACCCCTCAGCTGTTCTCATCACGGCCCACGAGAGCCACGCTGTAGAACCCATTGTCCTGGAGGGTGTTCATCACCTCCATGAACGAGCCGTAGCGCGTCTTTTCGTCAGCACGGATGAAGATGCGCTCCTTCGAAGGGTCGCGTCTGCCGATGTTCTTCGTCAGGTCCTCACCCATCGTGTCAATCGAAGTGCGATCGTCGCCGATGTACAGCTGACCGTTTGACTTGATGGAGATGTAGACCGGTTTCGGCGGGTTAGGCGATGCTTTCGCTACCGCCGGCGGCAGGTTCACTTCGATCGACACGGAGGCCAGCGGGGCCGCCACCATGAAGATGATCAGGAGGACCAGCATGACGTCCACGAAGGGCGTGACGTTGATCTCGCTGTTCTGTTCGACGTTGAACCTGTCGCCGCCGCCGCCCGAAAGTTTGGCGGCCATCGGTCTTACGCCCCCTTGTCGAGCTGACGCGAGATAGCGTTCATCAGTTCAGCAACAAAGCCTTCCGAGCGGGTGCCGTAGGCCGAGATGCGGGTTTGGAAGTAGTTGTAGAAGATAACGGCCGGGATAGCGGCGAACAGACCGATACCGGTGGCGAGCAGGGCTTCAGCGATACCCGGGGCCACGACGGCGAGGTTGGTCGTGTTGGTGTTCGCGATGCTGATGAACGAGGTCATGATCCCGTACACCGTACCGAACAGACCGATGAACGGACCGCCCGAACCGACCGAAGCCAGGAACACCATGCCGCCCGACAGACGCTTGGCGAGCGAGGCTTGCACGGCGTTGATGGCGTAGGTGGCGCGGGCCAGGGTCGAGTCGCGGTGCTCGCCGCCGACTTGCAGGCCGGCTTGACGCGACAGTTCGACTTCTTGGGCGGCCGCGGCGGCCATGTCGGCCAGCGGGTTGCCTTCGAATTCTTCCGACGAGCCGATGCGGGCGATGTCCGAGATCGAACGGGCGCCGCGGAAGGCTTCCAGGAACTGGTCGGTCTGCTTGTTCAGGCTGGCGAACTCGAGGAGCTTGGTGATCAGCAGCACCCACGAGAAGATCGAGGCCAGGATCAGGCCGATCATGACGACCTTAACGACGATGCCGGCGGCCAGGAACATGCCGACCGGGGTCAGCGAGTGCGACTTCATCTTTTCGGTGGCGGCTTCACCGGCGTCCTCGGCGGGAGCGGCGTCAGCGGCCGGGGCCGGGGTTTCAGCAGCCGGGGTGGCGGCCGGAGCGGCGGCTTCGGTGGTGGCCGGCGCGGGAGCGGCGGCGTCCTGAGCGAAGGCCGGGGCGCTCGCCATCAGCGCCATGGCGCCGACGAGAGCGATGAGGGGGGTCTTCCGTTTAATGTCGAGCATCTGTCGCCAGTTCCTGATTGGTCTAGCACGTTTGGACCGAGGGTCGTCGCGCGAGAGCGTCTCCACCCTAACTTGAAAAGCCCGCTTTCCCATCCGATCTCTCGGAAGGTGGGCGAACCCGCTTCGCTGCGCTCGACCCGTTACGCCCGCCGCGGAAGGCTCATGCCCGCCGTGAAGGATCGTTTCGAAGCGCGAGTGACCGGAGCTCCTCTCGAAGCCCAGGCCTTACCGCAATGTTAGAATTGCGGCATGGGTCCTTTGGCAACCCCTTTTCGCACCGTCAAGGGGGCCGCTTGGGCATAAATTTACGACAGTCACCCCCGGTGAACGCCCTTTGCTGCACCGCACAAATGAGAAATCAGGAATTCGAGGCGGTTTTTCCCTATCAAAGGGAATATTGGCGCCGCAGCGCAGCATGCCGACAAAACAGCGATCTTCCGCCGAGTGCGCGCGAGGTGGTCAGATGTCCCTCAAACGAGGCGCCTCAGAATCTCTGAGCCCGCTCGCAAATGTCCTCATCGGACAAGAATCCGTCGCCTCGCCGACTTACCGGTAAGCTTGGGTGAACGCCCCTGCCCGCCGAGAGGACGACGCGAAAGGTCGACCGCCCATCATCGGCGTCGATCTGAACGGCATGAAAGGAAGGTGGTGCCTGGGGCCGGAATCGAACCAGCGACACGCGGATTTTCAATCCGCTGCTCTACCAACTGAGCTACCCAGGCCCTTGGGCCTTCGAAGCGGTGAAGGCCGCTTCTGGCCTCGCCCGGCGGCGAGGAGGGGGTCTATAGGAGAGCCCGCTGGGCTTGTCCAGCGCCCTTTTCGACTAATTGTCGAAGTCTGTGGATGGAGGGTTTTCCTCGTCGTCCTGGGCGCCTGGCACGACGTAGCGATCCGACAGCCAGCGTTGCAGGTCGACGTCCGCGCAACGCTTGGAGCAGAACGGACGCGTGGCGTCCTGGGCGGGCTTGCCGCAGATGGGGCAGGCGCTGCTCATGCCGCGGACACCTCGATACGATCGTTGCTCCAGCCGGGCTCGGCGGAAACGGTGAAACGGCGACCCAGGCGCTCGGCGAGGCCTGCGTCGAGTTCGGCGAAGGCCTCCAGCACGGCCGGGGCGCAGCGGGCGGCCAGGCGGCCGCCGGGATCGGCGCGCCCTTCCCGCTCAATGGCGCGGGCCAGGCGACGAGCGGCGTAGGGGGCGGTCCAGCCGCCTCGCGCGTCCACCAGCCGCTCCATGACCGGCCGGGCGCGACGCGGCAGGGCCATCTCCAGCGCCCCGAACTTGCTGATCGCCCCGACGGCCACGCCCGGATTGTCGGGCGCGAAGGCGTTGCGGGCGGCCACGGTCAGGGCCTGGCCGTCATGGCCGCGCCCGACGAGGTCGAACACCACCAGCCCCCCGAGGCCCTTCAGGCGCATCACCCGGGCCGAAACCCCGATCGCGGCCATGTTGGCCTGGCGGGCGGCGCGCTTGGCGTCGCCTTCGCGACCGCCCAGGTCGACATCGACCGAGGTCAGGGCGCGGGTCGTCTCGATGGCGACGTCGCCGCCGCCCGGCAGGGCGAAGACCGTTTCCAGAATGTCGGCCTCGGCGGCTTCCACCGCCTCGAGGGCGCGCTCGCCCGTCGTCGGCGAGCCGGCCTTCACATAGTGGCGCAACTGCTCATCGAGCGTCGGGGCGGCGGCCAGCACGCGCGGCTCCCCCTCGCCTTCGCCGATGAAGCGGGCCACGGCGGCCTTGTCGGCGCGCGAAGCGGTGCGGATCTCGATCTCGACCAGACCGCCCTGCACCAGCTTGGGCATGTCGGGCTTGATCGGCAGCAGCACGTCGCCGCCGCCCGGCAGGGCCACGAAGGCCGCCCCGAAGGCCCGCTCGATGGATTTCACCCGGGCCACGCCACGCACGCCCTCGGCGTCCAGCGGATCATCGCCCGGCCACTGCACGATCAGGCGCTCGGGCCGGCCGTCCAGGGTGACGACGCCGACGGTCTCGCCGACGCCCTTGTAGAGATAGGCGCGACGCTCGCTCATGCGGCGGCCTCGCGACGGGTCCAGCCCTTGCCGTCCAGCATGCACAGGGTCTCGTACAGCGGCAGGCCGACCACGCTGGGATAGGAGCCCTGCAGGTCGACGATGAAGCCGCCGGCCACGCCCTGCACGCCGTAGCCGCCGGCCTTGCCGCGCCACTCGCCGCTGGCGACGTAGGATTCGAGTTCGGCGTCGGACAGGCGCTTGAACACCACCCGAGTCTCGATCACCCGCGAGCTGATCGTTCCGTCCGGCCCGATCAGCGCGACGCCGGTCAGCACCTTGTGGGCGCGGCCGGTCAGCAGCTTCAGGCAATAGCGGACGTCGGACTCGGTCTCGGCCTTGGGCAGGATGCGGCGCCCCACGGCCACCACGGTGTCGGCGGCCAGCACGAAATCGCCCGGCGAGCGCGCGGCCACGGCGCGCGCCTTCTCCTGCGCCAGGCGCAGGGCATGGCGGCGCGGAGCCTCGTCGCGCAGCGGCGACTCGTCGATGTCGGCGGGATCGACCCGGTCGGGGGTTACGCCGACCTGGGCCAACAGGTCCAAGCGCCTGGGGCTCGCACTGGCCAGGACCAGCGAAGGCTGGGCGACCGTCATGTGCGCGCCCGGCTTACTTGAAGCGGTAGGTGATACGGCCCTTGGTCAGGTCGTAGGGCGTCATTTCCACGAGCACCTTGTCGCCGGCCAGCACGCGAATGCGGTTCTTGCGCATCTTGCCGGCGGTGTGGGCGATGATCTCGTGATCGTTCTCGAGCTTCACGCGGAAGGTGGCGTTGGGCAGCAGTTCGCTGACCGTACCGGGAAACTCAAGCAGTTCTTCCTTAGCCATCAGGCCTCTCAACAGGGGTTCAATAGCAACGCGGCCCGCGCGACCCGTGGGCGAGTCGTGACGCGAGCCGCGGCTGCGAGGCGGGGCTTATAGCGCATTCACCCCCCGAACGTCGATGGTGTCCCGAAACGCGCGCGGATCGCGGCCGAAAGCGTGTCGCGAACCTCACGATACGCGGCCAGCATCGCCTCGCGCGAGCCGTCGTTCACCAGGGTCGGATCGTGGGTCGGCCAGTACTCGATCTCGACGGCGCGATCGCGCGACAGCTCCACCGCCCGGTGCTGGGCTTCCGGCGTCAGCGAGACGACGACGTCGAAGCTGTCGTCCTCCAGTTCGTCGAAGGTCTTGGGCCGGTGGGTCGCGACGTCGACGCCCATCTCGTCCATCACCGCCACCACGAAGGGGTCGATCCCCTCCCCGGCCGGATCAGGCTTCAGGCCGCACGAGTCGACATACGACCGCGTTCCGTAGAACCGCTTGAACAACGCCTCGGCCATCGGCGAGCGCACGCGGTTGTAGTTGCAGGTGAACAGCACCGCATCGGGCAGATCGACCACGATCAGCCCCGCCAGTGCAGCGCGCAGATCAGGGTGAAAAGGCGCCGGGCCGTGTCGAGATCGGTCTTCACCTTGCCGTCCAGCCGCTCGCGCAGCAGGGCCGAACCTTCGTTGTGCAGCCCGCGCCGGCCCATGTCCAAGGCCTCGATCTGCTGCGGCGTCGAGTTGCGGATCGCCTGGTAGTAGCTGTCGCAGATCATGAAGTAGTCGCGGATCACCCCGCGGAACGGCGACAGCGACAGCAGGTGCCGCTTCTCGTAGCCGCCGCCGACGATGTCGAGCGCCAGGCGGTTCTCGATCAGCGACAGCTTCAGGTCATAGGGCCCGCCCTGCGCCTCGGCCGGTTCGAAATAGTTCTCGTCCAGCAGGTCGAAGATCGCGACCTGGCGCTCCTGCTCCTGGTCGCGCGAGGCCGCCGCCAGCGAATCCTCGTCGATGGCGATCGTCTTCAGGAAGTGCTTGCTGGCGTCGTCGGACATCGAAGGGAGATTTGCCTGTCAGGACGAAGATGGCAATTGGCGAGCCGCGTCGAGATCCGCGCGAACGCCGTTTAGGAGGGCGACGGCCTGGCACGTTTCGGCGCCGGGTTCGCCGGCGGGAGCGGCCGCGAGCAGCGCCTCGGCCTCGTGCAGCCGCCCGGCCCTGACCAGGGCCAAGGCCTGATTGCCTCGAAACACCGCGAGATTGGCGTTGCTCTCGATGCCCCGGCCGGTCTCGAACGCCCGGATCGCCTGATCGTAGAGGCCCGCGTCCGACAAGGCCGCGCCGAACAGAGACCACAGCATGGGCGCGTTGGGCGCGCGCCGCACGCCTCGCGCCAGAATCGCCCGCGCGGCCAGCGGTCGCCCGAGACCTTCATAGGCCTTGGCCCGGATCTCATAGGATCCTGAGAAGCGCAGGCGATAGAGGCGCAGACCGGTCTTCCAGGCGGATTTGAAGCGGCCACGAGCCAACTGCCCGTCGGCCTTGGCCATCAGGGCCTCGACGCGCCGCTGCGTGCGCTCGTCCGCCATCAGCCGCCGGAAAGCCGGATGGACGCCGACAAGGCGTGGGCCGGCAGCCCCTCGGCCTGCGCCAGCGCCGCGGTGTGCGGCCCCAGGATCCCGAACGAGGCCGCATCGCACTTCACGATCGAGGTGCGCTTGATGAAGTCGTAGATCGACAGGCCCGACTGGAAGCGCGCCGCGCGGCTGGTCGGCAGCACGTGGTTGGAGCCGGCCACGTAGTCGCCGATGGCTTCCGGCGTCAGGCGGCCCAGGAAGATCGCGCCGGCGTGGCGCACGCGGTCCGAAAGAGTTTCCGGGTTCTCCATGGCGAACTCGACGTGCTCGGGGGCGATGGCGTCGACCAGGGCCGGGCTCTCGTCCAGCGGGGCGATGATCACCGCGCCGTGGTCGCGCCACGAGGCGGCGGCGTCCTCGCCGGTCGACAGGGTCTTCAGGCGTTCGGCCACGGCGGCCTCGACGGCGGCGGCGAAGCCTTCGTCGTCGGTAATCAGGATCGACTGGGCGGCCGGGTCGTGCTCGGCCTGGCTCAACAGGTCGGCGGCGATCCAGTCGGGATTGTTGGCCGCGTCGGCCACGACGACGATCTCGGACGGACCGGCCAGGGCGTCGATGCCGACCACGCCGTACAGGCGGCGCTTGGCGGCGGTGACATAGGCGTTGCCGGGTCCGACGATCTTGTCGACCGGCTGGATCGGACCGGCCCCGTAAGCGAGAGCGGCCACGGCCTGAGCCCCGCCCACGCGCCAGATCTCGGTGACGCCGGCTTCCTTGGCGGCGGCCAGCACGGCCGGCGAAAGCCTGCCGGGCGGGGTGACCATGGCGATGCGGTCGACGCCCGCCACCTGGGCCGGCACGGCGTTCATCAGCACGGTCGACGGATAGGCCGCGCGGCCGCCGGGCACGTAGACGCCCACGGCCTCCAGCGGCGTCCACCGCCAGCCGAGCTCGACGCCGGCCTCGTCGGTCCAGGCCTGGTCGGCCGGACGCTGGCGGCTGTGATAGGCGCGGATGCGGGCGGCGGCGAAGGCGATGGCCTCGCGCACCTCTTGCGAGCAATCGGCCGCGCCCGCCTCGATCTCCTCGGCGGTGACGCGCACGGTGTCGGGCGTCAGCTCCACCTTGTCGAAGCGGCGAGTGTAGTCGAGCACGGCGTCGAGACCGCCGTGTCGCACGGCCTCCAGCACATCCGCGGTCGCGGCGTCGACGTCGGCGGGCGAACCGCGGCGCTCGTCGAGGAAGGCCTTGAAGGCCTGGGCGAAGTCGGGGCTGGAAAAGTCGAACCGGCGCATGGGGCCTAGATGCGCGTTTTTACGGCGGGAGCAAGGGGATAAATCCCCCGTCCGCCCGCAGCTCCGCTCCCACCACCCACGCGCCCTTGGTTCTCGACGCCGGCGAGGCTAAACCCAAGCTTGAGTTTGCGTAAGGGGGAGCGTCGCGTGATCATCGGCATCGATCTGGGAACCACCAACAGCGCCGTGGGCGTATGGCGGGACGGCAAGGTCGAGCTCGTGCCCAACAGCCTGGGCGCGGTGCTCACCCCTTCGGCCGTGGGCCTCGACGACGACGGCGCGCTGCTGGTGGGCCTGGCCGCGCGCGAGCGGCGCTCGACCCACCCGCACCTGACGGCGACCACCTTCAAGCGCTACATGGGCACGACCCGCGCCACGCGGCTGGGCGACAAGTCCTACAGCCCCGAGGAGCTGTCGGCCCTGGTGCTGGCGCGGCTCAAGACCGACGCCGAGGCCTATCTGGGCGAGCCGGTGCGCGAGGCCGTCATCACGGTCCCGGCCTATTTCAACGACAAGCAGCGCAAGGCCACCCGCCGGGCCGGCGAACTGGCCGGGCTGAAGGTCGAGCGCCTGCTCAACGAACCCACCGCCGCCGCCCTCGCCTACGGCATCCACGAGCTGGCCGACGAGACCCGCTTCCTGGTCTTCGACCTCGGCGGCGGCACCTTCGACGTGTCGGTGCTCGAGATCTTCGAAGGCGTCATCGAGGTGCGCTCTTCCACCGGCGACAACCGGCTGGGCGGCGAGGACTTCAACAAGGTGCTGGTCGACCGCATGCGGGCCGCCCACCGCGAGGCCTTCGCCGCCGACCTGCTCGGCGAAGCCCTCACCACCCGCCTGGAAGCGGCCGCCGAGAAGGCTCGCCGCGCCCTGACCACCGCCGACCGCGCCGAGATGGCGGTCACCTGGAAGGACCACGCCTACACGCTGGAAGTCACCGCCGAGGACTTCGAGACCGCCGCCGCGCCGCTGCTGGCCAAGCTGAAGGAACCCGTCACCCGGGCCCTGCGCGACGGCGGCCTGCGCCCCGACGACCTGAAGGAGATCATCCTGGTCGGCGGCGCCACGCGCATGCCCGTCGTGCGCCGCACGGTCACCCGCATGTTCGGCCGCTTCCCCTCGACCGCCGTCCATCCCGACGAGGCCGTGGTGATCGGGGCCGCGATCCAGGCGGGCCTGAAGAGCCGCGACGTCGCCCTCAAGGACGTGGTGATGACCGACGTCTGCCCCTACTCCCTGGGCGTCGACGTCGGCGAGCACGGCCCGGGCGGTGTGCTGCGCACCGGCATCTTCTCGCCGGTCATCGAGCGCAACACGGTGGTTCCGGCCAGCCGCTCGAAGATCTTCAGCACCATGCAGAACGGCCAGCGCAAGGTGCTGTTCGGCATCTATCAGGGCGAGGCGCGGATGGTCTCCGAGAACGTCCGCCTGGGCGAGGTCGAGATCCCCGTCCCGCCCGCCAAGGCCGGCGAGATCGCGCTGGAATGCCGCTTCAGCTACGACGTCAACGGCCTGATCGAGATCGACGTCCTGGTGCCCCAGACCAACGAGCGCCGGCAGCTCGTCATCGTCGACGAGGACGACCGCAACGCTCCCGACCTGGAGGTCCGCCGCGCCGCCCTGGCCGCGCTGAAGGTCAATCCGCGCGACAACGACGCCAACCGCGCCGCCGTGGCCCGCGCCCAGCGCTGCTACGAGATGTTCCTGGGCGACGTGCGCGAGCATGTCGGCATGCTGCTGTCGCAGTTCGAAGGCGTGCTCGACGGCCAGGATCCGCGCCAGATCGACGCCGCCCGCCAGCAGTTGCTGGCCGCCCTGGACGAACTGGAAGGCGAGAGCTTCCTGTGAGCCACGACATCTGGGACGAGCTCGGCATCGCCCCGACCCGCGACCGCGACGCCATCCGCCGCGCCTATGCCCGCAAGCTTCGCGTCACCAATCCCGAGGACGACGCCGAGGGCTTCATGCGCCTGCGCGAGGCCCACGACGAGGCGGTCGCCCGGATCGGCTGGGACTGGATGTGGGAAGAAGACGAGGACGGCGAAGGCGAGCATGACGCCCAGGCCCGCGATCCGTACGCCGCCGCGCCGACCCTCGCGCCTGTCGCCCTGGCGACGCTGGAGCGCGCCCCTCCCGCCTCGCCCACGCCGCTGACGCCCGAGGCCGAGGAGCTACAGGCCAGGATCGAGCGCCTCGAACTCCTGCTGCGTGGTCACGAGATGGCGCCTGCGACCGAGCTCGAGGCCGCCTTCCACGCCGTGCTGAACGCCGAGGCGCTGGAGCAGATCGCGGTCGCCGACGAGGTCGAGACCCGGATCTCTCACCTGCTGCTGGAGGCCGCGCCGCGTTCGGACGCCCTGCTCGCCCCGGCGGTCGACGCCTTTCGCTGGCGGCGCGACGACCTGCACTTCGAGCCGTCGGACGTCGTCCAGGCGATCATCCAGCGCCGCGACTTCGTCGAGCGCCGCGACCGTCTGGTGCGCAACGACGAGCAGGCGCGCGCGGTCGTCGCCGCGCTGCAAGGACCGCCGACGGCCAAGGTCTCGCTATGGCGGCGCCTCAATCCGCGCTTCGAGATCGTCATGAAGACCCTGCTGGAGCGCCTGGGCGACGGCCACGAGGTGCTGATGGCCGGCTTCGACGCCCAGACGGTCGCCGCCTGGCGACAGCGGTACGCGCGCCCCCGGCTGAGCTCGGGCATGATCTGGTTCACGCTGGGCGCGCCCCTCCTGGCGCCGCTGATCGCCGGCGTCGCCGGCCTGTCGCCCGCGGCCATACTGGCGGCCTATCTCGCCACGGCCGCCGTCATCCTGGCGGCCCAGCTCTTCTACCTGCAAGGCTACCTGCGCCTGAAGACCGCCTGGGAGGTCCACCGCTCCTGGCGCGCCGGCGCCCTGGAAAGGATCGGCTGGGCGCCGCTCAGCCTGCTGTTGCTGCCGGTCTCGGCGCTGCTGCCCGACACCCTGTGGAGCCCGCTGGCGGTGGCGGGCCTGGGCGCCCTCCTGCTGGCCTGGACCTTCACCACCACCGATCCGCCGTCGGGGCTGGCCCTTCCCCTGCACCAGCGACTGCTCGGCCAGGCCGTGCCCTTCGCATGGGCGCTCACCCTGCCGCTGTTCGACGCCGACGTCGTCACCCCGTCGATGCTGGGGGCCCTGGTCGTGGCCGCGGCCGTCGACTTCCGCGGCGGCGCCCAGACAATCCAGGCCTGGCATCTGGAAATGGGCAGGACCCCGCGTCTCGTCGGTTCGCTGGCCTTCCTGGCGGCGACGATCGCGGCCGGCGTGGCGGCGTGGCGGATGGTCGGCGAGACGCCGCCGTCCTGGGCGCCGCTCTGCGTCGCCAGCGTGCTGGCCCTGGCCATCGGCCACAGGCTGCCCACCGCAGCCCTTGGCGAGGCGCTCGCCAAGACCCGCTACTACGGCATGTTCGTGCTGTTCTGGCTCAGCCGAGGCCTCGACGCCGTGGTCGACTCCTGGCTGGTCACCAGCACCCTGTGGATGCTGATCGGCATGGCCGTGGGCGTGATCCTGTCGCTTATCATCGAAGTGCGCGACAGGACCCCGGCCGGCTAGGCGGCTAGCCCTCGGCTATCCAGCTGGGCTTGCGCTTGGCCAGGAACGCCCGCACGCCTTCCTGCCCCTCGTTGGAGACGCGGCGGCGGGCGATGCGGCGGGCGCTGTCGTCGATCAGGCCGCGATCGATCTTCTCGAAGGCGAAGTCGTTGACCAGCGCCTTGGCGTCGCCGATCGCGCCGGGCGCGCAGACGATCACCTCCTCGATCAGCGCCTCCTGGGCGGCGACCAGACCCTCGACGTCGTCGAACACCTCGTCGACCAGGCCGTAGCTCCAGGCCGCGTCGGCGTCGAACACCCGGCCGGTGGCGAACAGGAGCTTGGACGTGCGCGGACCCAGGGCGGCGATGACGTAGGGGCTGATGGTGGCCGGCGTCAGGCCCAGCTTCACCTCCGAGAAGGCGAACTTGGCGTCGGCCGTGGCCAGCGCATGGTCGCAGGCGGCGACAAGGCCGGCGCCGCCGCCGAAGGCCGCGCCCTCGACCAGGGCCACGGTCAGGGCGGGGATGTCGTGCAGGGCCTTGAGCATCCGCGCCAGTTCCAGCGCGTCGTCGCGGTTGTCGTCCTCGTCCCACTCGGCGGCGGCGGCCATCCATTCCAGGTCCGCGCCGGCGCAGAACGTGCCGCCGGCGCCGCGCAGGAACACGATCCGCACGCCCTCGGCCCCGTGCAGGGTCTCGAAGGCCTGGGCCAGGGCGGCGATGGTCGCCTGGTCGAAGGCGTTCTTCTTCTCCGGCCGGTTGATCCACACCGTCACCGCCCCTTCGGGCGTGGAGTCCATGTGGACCAGCGGGCTCATGGCGTCGGTGTCCGGCACCTCGACGATCGGGTCGGCGATGGGGTTGGTCATGAGCACGCTCCTTGTTGAAGTCAGCCGTCACACACTGGGGCGAAAACCTCGTCCTTCGACAAGCTCAGGATGAGGTTTTTCTACGGTCCGCGCCTTGGACCTCACCCTGAGCCTGTCGAAGGGCGGGGTCCACGCACGGCCCTCGTCAACGATACGCCCAAAGCCGAGGTTCCGCTTGAACCGTCACATCCTGAAGACGCCGAAGGTCGTCTCCGGAATCGGCGCGTTCAGGCTGGCCGATATGGCCAGGCCCAGCACGTCGCGGGTTTGAGCCGGATCAATGATCCCGTCGTCCCACAGCCGCGAGGTGGCGTGGTAGGGGTTGCCCTCGTCCTCGTAGCGCTGGCGGATCGGGGCCTTGAAGGCCTCGGCCTCGTCCTGCGTCCAGGTCGCCGCGTCGCGGTGCACCGTGGCCAGCACGCTGGCGGCCTGCTCGCCGCCCATCACCGAGATGCGCGAATTGGGCCAGGTGAACAGGAAGCGCGGGCTGTAGGCCCGGCCGCACATGCCGTAGTTGCCGGCCCCGAAGCTGCCGCCGATCAGCACCGTGAACTTCGGCACTTCCGCGCTCGCCACCGCCGTCACCAGCTTGGCGCCGTCCTTGGCGATGCCGCCGGCCTCGTACTTGCCGCCGACCATGAAGCCCGAGATGTTCTGCAGGAACACCAGCGGGATCTTGCGCTTGCAGGCCAGTTCGATGAAGTGCGCGCCCTTCAGCGCGCTTTCGGAAAACAGCACGCCGTTATTGGCCAGGATCGCCACCGGCTGGCCCCAGATGCGGGCGAAGCCGCAGACCAGGGTCGTCCCGTAAAGGGCCTTGAACTCGTCGAACTTCGAACCGTCGACGATGCGGGCGATCACCTCGCGCACGTCGTAGGGCGCGCGCACGTCGGTCGGCACGACGCCGTAGATCTCTTCGGGATCGTAGAGCGGCGGCTCGGCGTCGGCGACCACCGCCTCGTGCCGCTTCTCGGCGTTCAGGTTGGCGACGATCGAGCGGACGATCTCCAGCGCGTGCTCGTCGTCGTCGGCCACGTGGTCGACCACGCCCGAGCGGCGGCCGTGGGTGTCGGCCCCGCCCAGTTCCTCGGCCGAGATGACCTCGCCGGTGGCGGCCTTCACCAGCGGCGGGCCGGCCAGGAAGATGGTGCCCTGCTCGCGCACGATGACGGTCTCGTCGCTCATCGCCGGCACATAGGCGCCGCCGGCGGTGCAAGACCCCATGACGCAGGCGATCTGGGCGATGCCCCGGGCGCTCATCCGCGCCTGGTTGAAGAAGATGCGGCCGAAGTGGTCGCGGTCGGGGAACACCTCGGCCTGGTGGGGCAGGTTCGCGCCGCCGCTGTCGACCAGATAGACGCACGGCAGGCGGTTCTGCTCGGCGATCTCCTGGGCGCGCAGGTGCTTCTTCACCGTCATCGGGAAGTAGGCGCCGCCCTTCACCGTGGCGTCGTTGGCGACGATCATCACCTCGCGGCCCGACACCCGGCCGATGCCGGCGATGATCCCCGCGCCCGGCGCCTCGCCCTTGTAGAGGTCGAAGGCGGCCAGCTGGCCGATCTCCAGGAACGGCGAGCCCGGATCGAGCAGGCGCTCCACCCGCTCGCGGGGCAGGAGCTTGCCACGGGCGGCGTGCTTCTGGCGGGCGCTCTCCGAGCCCCCGAGAGCCGCGGTCGCGACCCTTTCGCGCAGTTCCTCCACCAGGGCCGTGTTGTGGGCAGCGTTTTTCGCGAACGAAGCGCTGTTCTTGTCAATAAGCGTGTTCAGCTTCGGCATAGGCGAGGCATAGCCTTTTCCGTTTCCATCCGAAAGCGGCGATATTTCACCCTCATTGGCAAAGCTCGCCGGTTCCGTTTAGCGTCCGTCTCGTGGTCACCCTACCCGACTTCATGGCCGACTCGGCCCTGGCCCGGCTGTTCGCGCGCGAAGGGCGCGAGGGCGACGCCGCCTGGTTCTCCCTGCCCGGCGGCTCCCTACTCTATGCGCCGGGCGAGGCCTCCGACCACCTCTACTTCCTGCGCACCGGCCGCCTGGGCGCGTTCAGGCGGGAAGAAGGCCAGGAGCCGCAGTTCCTGGGCGTGATCCGCCCGGGCGAGCCGGCCGGCGAGATGGCGATGATCGCCGGCGCCCCGCACTCGGCCCACATGGTCGCCTTGCGTGATTCCGAGGTCCTGGCCCTGCCCCGCACGGCCTTCTTCGAGGCCGTCGAGCGCGACCCCGACGTGATGATCGAGCTGTCGCGGCTGATGATCCGCCGCGCCCGCCAGGCCGGCGCCCACGCCTCGATCGGCGATCCGTCGGTCTACGGCTTCATCGCCGCCAGCGACGGCCCGCCGATCCGCCCGATCATCGAGCGCATCGCCCGCTGCATCGCCTCGCTGGGCTACGCCGTCACCGTCGAGGGCGGCGAGAGCCTGCTGGCCCCCACCGAATGGTTCAGCCGCGTCGAGCGCACCCACGACTTCGTGCTGTACGTCGCCGAGATGGGCGAGACGGCCTGGAAGCACGTGGTCGGCCGCCAGGTCGACCGCCTGTTCCGGGTCGGTCGCGGCGACCACCGCCCGCCGGTCGAACTGCCGACCTACGCTTCGCGCCCCCTCCAGGCCCAGCGCCTGATCGACCTGATCCTGATCCAGCCGCCCGGCGCCAAGCGGCCGCGGGGCTCGCAGGCCTGGCTGGAGGCCACCGACGCCGCCCGCCTGTTCCATCTGCGCGAAAACGGCCTGGCCGACGTCGAGCGGCTGGCCCGGGTGCTCACCGGGCAATCGGTGGGCCTCGTCCTCTCCGGCGGCGGCGCGCGGGCCTACGCCCATGTCGGCGCCGTCCAGGCCCTGCGCGAGCGCGGCGTGCCCATCGACTTCGTCGGCGGCGCCTCGATGGGGGCCATCGTCGCGGCGGGCTTGGCCATGGGCTGGGACGACGGCGAGATGGAGACCCGCATCCGCCAGGCCTTCGTGGAGTCCAGCCCCCTGGACGACATCGCCTTTCCCCTGATCGCCATGACCCGGGGCGAGAAGGTCAAGGATCGCCTGCACGAGCACTTCGGCGACATCGACATCGCCGACCTGTGGCTGCCGTTCTTCTGCGTCTCGTCGAACCTGACCTCCGGCGCCTATCACCTGCATCGCACGGGGCCGCTGCACCAGGCGCTGCGGGCCTCGATCTCGCTGCCCGGCGTGCTGCCGCCGGTGACCGACGGCGAGGCGGTGCTGGTCGACGGGGCGGTGATGAAGAACTTCCCCGCCGACGTCATGCGCGCCTTCCAGCTGGGTCCCATCATCGGCGTCGACGTCACCCGCGGCCGCAGCATCACCGCCGACGACATCGTCACGCCGCCGTCGTTCTGGCGCTGGTTGTGCTCGGGCGAATGGCGCAAGGGCCCGCCGATCGTCGCCCTGCTGATGCGCGCGGCCACGGTCTCCACCGGCCGCGACCTGGCCGCCAGCCGCGAGGCCAGCGACGTGCTGATCACGCCCAAGCTGGAAGGCGTCGACATCCGCGACTGGAAGGCCTTCGAGCCGGCCGTGGCGGCGGGCTTCGAGGCGGCGGCGCTGGCCCTGGACAGCCTGGAAGTTCCGGTGACGGAGCTTAGGCGAAGGAAGAGCCTGGCGGAGATGGGGTAATCCTCCCCCTGAAGGGGGAGGTGTCGGCGAAGCCGACGGAGGGGGATGTGATTGTTCCCGCCAGCGCCCATACCGAGTTCAGCAGGAACTTCCCCCTCCGGCCCTTCGGGCCACCTCCCCCTTCAGGGGAGGATCCTCAAGCCCGCGCCACCACGAACAGACGCGTGAACGGCAGCAGCGTGATCCCGTCAGCCCGCCTGGGATAATCCTCGGCCAGCCGCTCGCGCCACGCCGCCAGGAACGCGGCCGTTTCGTCACCCGGCTCAAGCCGCTCCAGATAGGGCCGGAGGCTCGTTCCCGAGGTCCAGTCGACGATCGGGTCCTCGCCTTCCAGGGCGTGGACATAGGTCGTAACCCAGACGTCGAGGTCCGAAGCCAGCGGCGAGAGCCAGTCGTGATAGGCGCGCGGGTCGTGGCCCTGGCGCACGCCGTCCAACGCCGCCAGCCTGCCGGCCCACGGACCGTCGGCGGCGACCTCGCGCAGGCTGCGCCGCCAGCCCGCGTCCTCGACCTGCGGGATCTGGCAGGCCAGCACCCCGCCGGGCGCCAGGCTTTCCAGCAGGCGCGGAAACAGCGCCTCGTGCCCGTCCAGCCACTGCAAGGCGGCGTTGGTGAAGATCAGGTCCGGCGCGACGGCGGGGCGCCACGACCCGATGTCGCCCAGCACCCAGTCGACGTCCGCGCCCTGCCCTCTTGCGCGCTCCAGCATCTGCGGGCTCGAATCCAGGCCGTGGACCACCGCCCCGGGATGCCGCGCGGCCAGCAGGGCGGCGTGCTCGCCCGGCCCGCAGCCCAGGTCCCAGATCTCCCTCGGATCAAGGTCGCGAGGGATCTTCAGCATCAGGTCCAGGGCCGGCCGGTCGCGATAGGCGCGGTAGCGGGAATAGACGTCCGGATCCCAGGCGGGCATGGCGCGACTCTCTGCGACAATTCGCGCACGACCATGCAGGGGCGCGTCGGTTTTGTCGCATATGAAACCATCGACCGGCTTCCTATCTTAAGAGGGTAAGAGCGACGCACGCAGCGTCGCCCAGCCATCCAAAGGAACCATCGCCGTGACCCGCACCGCCGCCACCGCCGCTCCCCACGCCCAGCGCCCGCGCGCCGTGGCCCTGGCCGCGCGCGTGAACGGCCCCCGCGTGGCGGCCCTGGCCCTCAACCTTGGTCTCTGGACCCTGATCCTCCTGGCCTGGCGCGCCCTCTAGCCAGTTTCCAGGAGCGCGGCCCCGGATCGCGCATCGTCCCCCCTTTGCGCGACCCGGGGCTGCCCCCACTCTGCTCGCCGAAACACCTCCGCACCGCCCCGTCGCCCTGCGACGTCGCGCCTCTTGCCAACGACGCGCGCGCACCCAACCTTAGTGTTGCGTCAGGTTGTGGCGCGCAGCCGAAAGGAGGTGATCCAGTGTCTCATTTGTCGATCGCGAACGCGCTGGAACGCTCCGTGAAGACCATGGGTCAAATCTGACCTCCAGCGCCTTTTGCGGACAAATGCCGTTCATCGGCCCCGCGCCCGAGCGCAGGCCGTGAACGGATCGGGAGCCCCGGACCAGTTCCGGGGCTTCTTCGTTTGCAGTGATGTTTCGGGAATAGAAAATCTCGGCGCCCGCGCGCCTGGCTCGCGCCTCCACGAAGCGCGGCCGACAGACTCGCCAGGCGCATCGACGCCCGGCGGAGCCCCCCAGGAAATGGAATTCGCCCCGCCCTCTGCAGGACGGGACGGTCAGTGCTTTCCGGCGCGCCCGCAACCCCTTGCGAGACCCGCCTTCCGGAAGCGTCGACCACGGCACGCACACACAACGCCGAGAAACGCGACCACAATCTGTAGTGACTAAAAGACCGCTATAGACACCGGTATCCTCGTCGCGCCTGAGCCGTCTTCCGATGGCTCCGGGCGCGCCGCCGAAGCGACCGGTGGGATGACTGTCCCTCCTTGCTGACTACCCCAGACGGCAGGCGGTTCGGGCGGGGCGGTTGGAGCTTGGGAAGGGCCGCTTGGGCATCTCCTGTCGCTTCCTCTCAATCCCGATCTTGCCGTCGGCCGGGCGCGCGGACGCGCCGAATGTCGCCACACTGAGCAGGATGAGCGCCAAAATCAAGCACTAATCCCGATTGTTGCAAAAGCATTCCACCATATGGGAACAAAGTGCTTTAATTGTCACATGAATGGGGCTACGGGCCTCACGAACGTAATTTTGCCTCCCGACCGTTGACTCGACGCTTCGGTTTGGAAATGGATGGATACGTTCCGTACGCAGAGACCAAAGGTTCGCGGCGGGACGACAGACCGCCTTAGACAGTGCCGCGTGCCCGCAACACGCGCACGATCGCAGAAGATCGAGATACGGACCGGCGCAGCGTTTCGCCGCCGGCCGTCGAGGCGTCAGCTCCTTACCCCAGGCCCGCCGTCAGGATTTGCCCGCCAGAGCGCACAGCGCCGCCGGGTTCGTCCTGTCCTCGACCTTCGCGCATCGCAACGGCCCGGGCCCAGGGACTTCCGATTCGACTGCCGGTCTTCGTCGGACGCTCCCGCCGCCCAGGCTTCCATCTCACGACTTTAAAGCCGGCCGCCTCGAGAGACGCCGCTGGCCCGGGCGGTTCGCCGCCCACGCTTGGAGGAATACTATGAAGGTCAACACCAAGGTCCGACGCGATAACGGACTGCTGCGCACCACGGGCATGGCGGCCATCCTGCTGATGATCGGCGGCGGCTCGGCCCTCGCCCAGACGGCTCCGGCCCCTGCCCAGGACACCGGCGCGTCCACCGAGACCGCCGTCGAGGAAGTCATCGTCGTCGGCACCCGCGCCAGCCTGCAGTCGGCCATGGGCCGCAAGAAGCGCGCGAACACCGTCTCGGACTCGATCGTCGCCGAAGACATCGGCCAGTTCCCCGACAAGAACGTCGGCGAGGCCCTGGGCCGCATCACCGGCGTCCAGCTGGCGCGCGACTTCGGCGAAGGCAACGCGGTGTCGATCCGCGGCGTCGAGCCCGACCTGAACCGCGTCGAGATCAACGGCGTGGGCGCCCTGTCGACCGCCGGCAACCTCAGCGTCTACGGCGGCGGCGGCCGCTCGAACGACTTCCGCGAGCTGCCCTCGGAACTGGTCAAGTCGATCGACGTGTTCAAGGGCTTCACCTCCGACATGACCGAAGGCGGCGTCGGCGGCACCGTTTCGGTGACCACCAACAAGCCGCTGGACTTCAAGAAGCCGACCTTCTCGATGACCGCCTCGGGCCAGAAGCTCGACACCCAGGGCGGCTGGAAGCCGCGCGGCAACCTGTTCGGCGCCACCCAGCTGTTCGAAGGCCGCCTGGGCCTGATGGGCAACCTGACCTATGACCGCGTCATCACCCGCGGCGACTACTACGACGGCAACTCGTGGGCCCGCCTGGCCGACTTCGACAACACGGCCGAGAAGACCGTCGAGTACTACAACCCGGCCTACAACCAGACGGTCAACGACTACCTGCGCGGCTTCAACACCGAAGCCAGCTGCGCCAGCGTCGTCACCCCGGACTCCTCGGTGCTGTCGAACGCCCAGGCCCGCACCGCCTGCGAAAGCCAGTGGTACGACTACAGCCCGCGCGTGCCGCGCTACCGCGTCTGGGACCGCGACTCCAAGCGCTCGTCGGCCGAACTGACCGCCCAGTACAAGTTCACCGACGACCTGACGGCGTACGTCACCTATCAGCGCAACAAGCGCGAAGACGTGATGAACGACATCAACTACGGCACCGGCCTGACGTCGCTCGACGCCCTGAACTACGGCCCCGGCTGCGCCCGCGTGACGCCGGCCACGGCCCAGAACGTCCCCGGCGTGAAGGTCGACGCCAACCACAACGTCACCGAGTTCGTCATCGGCGACTGCCTGGGCACCGCCAACCGCGGCGGCAACAACGCCTTCAGCATCTCGTCGCGCGACTTCACCTACGAGACGGACTCCGAGTACGTCACCTACGGCTTCAACTACCAGAACGACCGCTGGAAGATCGACTTCGTCGGTTCGAACGCCACGACCGAGACCATCAGCGAAACCAACAACGCCTCGGTGTCGTTCAACACGCCGGGCCTGAAGGTCACCCTGGCCGACGGCACCTCGGCGCCGATCTTCACCTTCGCCCCGGGCTTCAGCCCGTCGGACGCCGCGGCGGTCAACCAGTACCAGATCCAGTACCGTCCCTCGCAGTCGGCCAACTCGGAAGACCAGTACAAGATCGACTTCGAGTACCGGACCGAACTGCCGATCATCAAGTCGATCAAGTTCGGCGGCCGCTACTCCAACGCGGCGATCTCGGGCTACGGCTACGGCGGTCGCGTCATCGACGGCGGCGCCAACCCGACCAGCGCGCTGGACGACATCGTCATCTACGCCAACTCGGTCAACTCGACCGCCACGGTGGTCAACGGCCAGGCCGCCGACCAGACCAACCCGGTGCTCGGCAACGCCTACCAGACCAGCTACTGGAACTCGACCGAGAACTGGTCGCGCGCCTTCTCGAACCAGGTCTTCGCCGCGGCGATGACCGACCTGCCGTCGAACTTCTACTATGCCGGCAACGGCCTGCCCTCGACCTGGAAGTACCCGACCTTCGCCGGCATCTCCCAGTACCTGGACACCAGCCACTTCAACCTGAACAACCTGTATCAGGGCGTCGGCAACGACGGTAAGACCTACGACCAGATCCCCTACAGCATCGACGAGAAGACCAACGCCCAGTACCTGCGACTGGACTACGGCTTCGACCTCGGCGGCCGTGAGGTGCTCGGCAACTTCGGCCTGCGCCGCGTCTACACCGAGACGTCGTCGACCGGTCAGGTGACCCGCAACGAAACCCGCCTGGTCAACGGCGTCGCCTCGACCAACACGGTGTCCAACACCCAGGCGACGTTCAAGCGCGACTACACGATCTGGCTGCCCAGCTTCAACATCCAGACCTGGCTGATCGACAACCGCCTGAGCGCGCGCGCCGGTTACGCCCAGCTGATGGCCCGCCCGCTGGGCAACTTCATCATCCCGAACGTCACCTGCACCATCAACTACACCAACGATGGCACGGCCGAAGACGGTCCCGACAGCTGCTCGGCCGGCAACCCGGGCCTCAAGCCCTATCGCGCCGACCAGTACGACCTGTCGTTCGAGTGGTATCCGGACACCGACACCCAGCTGTCGGCCGGCTTCTTCTACAAGGACATCAAGTCGTTCTACCTGTCGCAGCGGACCAACCTGGGCCAGCAGGACATCTTCGGCGACGGCACGCTGTACTACTACAACACCTACATCAACGGCGACGGCGCCAAGATCTCGGGCCTGGAACTGACGGCCAAGACCGCCTTCACCTGGCTGCCGGGCCTGCTGTCGGGCTTCGGCGTCGACCTGAACTACACCTACCAGAAGGCCAAGGACGTCGGCGTGTTCAGCTCGCTGGACGGCTCGTCCCTGCCCTATCCGGGCCTGTCGGAGCACAGCTACAACGCCACGCTCTGGTACGATAAGGGCCCGATCAACGCCCGTCTGGCCTACAACTACCGTTCGGAATACCTGGTCACGGCCGCGGATCAGTCGGGCAACCCGATCTTCCGCGACCCGACCGGCTACCTGGACGGCAAGATCACCTGGCGCACGCCGGTGAAGGGCCTGTCGTTCTTCGCCGAGGGCAAGAACCTCACGAAGGAAGACGAAACCAGCTGGGCCGGCGACATCCGCCTGATCAACACCGGCTACGCCGGCCGCCGCTTCTTCATGGGCGCCACCTTCAAGTACTAAGGCGTCGCGAGAGCGAAACGAGAAAGCCGTCCTGGGCGACCGGGGCGGCTTTTTTGTTCCTCGGTCCCCCCACCTCCCGTCATTCCCGCCCTTGTGGCGGGAACCCCTCTGTCAGCCGCAAGGGCGGGAGGGGCGGATCGCCAGCGATCCGCTGGCGTCTCACGTGCGAGCGGAACCAGGGTTTCCCGCCACAAGGGCGGGAATGACGGGAAGAAGGAAGGGCTCAGCCCTTCTTGCTCAGGTTCAGCTCCACGCCGGCGTGAAACAGCGCCTTCAGCGCCGCCGCGTCGATCGCCGCGCCCTCGTGGATGTCGATGGCCCGGCGGGTGTTTCCCTCCAGGCTGGAATTGAACAGCCCCTTCGGATCGGGCAGCGACGCCCCCTTGGCGAAGGTCAGCTTGACATAGGCCTTGTAGGTCTCGCCGGTGCAAACGATGCCGGCGTGCGACCACACCGGGGTGCCGCGCCACTTCCACTCCTCCAGCACGTCCGGATCGGCCTCGTGGATCAGGGCCCGCACCCTGGCCAGGGTCTCGCCGCGCCAGTCGCCCAGCGAGGCGATGCGCTCGTCGATCAGCTTGCCGGCTTCAACGCCGCTTTGGGGCTCGCCCCTGGCTCCCGCCTTCATCGCCTCTTCCTCCCTCACATCTTCTCGCCGGGCAGGGCCGCGGCCTGTCGCACCCAGTCGGCGAACCGGGCCTCGTCCCAGCCCCCATCGCCCAAGCTGTCCTCGTAGACGTCGAGATAGCGGACATTGGCCTGCTTCGACGGCCCCGGCGGCGGCGGCTCCAGGGCCGCGCCCTTGAAGAACGCCACCTTCACGTAACGGGTCATGCAGTGCAGGCTGAGGAACCAGCCCTCGCCGTCCGGCGCGCCGTAGAACGGCGAGTTCCACTTCACCGCCTTGCGCGCGCCGGGAACCTCGCGGGCGACCACGGCGTCGATCCGCTCGCCTACCTGGCGCTTCCAGCCCGGCATGGCGGCGATATAGGCCTGCACGGGCCCGTCGCCGTCGCCCTTGGGAATCTGCGGATTGCCGCCCGAAAGCAGCTTCACCGGCCCGGTATCGCCCGTCATGGCTCAGCCCTTCCTCCGCCAGCGCAGCACGTAGGGCAGCGCGAACAGATAAAGCCCCGAGACCAGCAGCAGGATCAACGGGATCAGGGCCAGCAGCCCGACCCAGGCCGCCGGCTGGCCGCGCGTGCTCATCACGACGATGTAGGTCAGCACGCCCAGGGTGAAGGCGATGGAGAGCCAGCGATGGCTCTGGCGGATGAAGCCGCTCATGGTGTCCTCCCTTTGTTTCTACGGGGCCACCCCCGACTTTCCACCGAGCCTCCCCGCGAAGGCGGGGATCCAAGCCGAGCCGGGCTCTGACGCACGGCCGCGCCTCCCCATGAAAGTCAGCTTGGGTCCCCGCCTTCGCGGGGAAGTACGGATCTTGAAACGCCCGCCCCCTACCCTTCCTTCGCCAGCAGTCCGTCCAGCTTGTCGAAGAAGGTCTTCCAGCCGGCGTGGGCGCCGCCGTAGGCCTGCTTCTGGTCGGGGCGGAAGCCGGCCTGCTCCATGCGCAGGTGCGTGCCGCCGGCGGTGGGCGTCAGCGTCAGGGTGACGATGCTCTTGAGGCCGTAGGCCGGGTCCTCGTGCTCGAAGTCCCAGCGGTAGGCCAGCACGCGGCCCGGCTCGACGGTCAGGACCTCGCAGTCCAGCGTCCCGCCCCACTCGCCCTTCAGCTGGAAGCGGTGGCCGATCTGGGGGGCGAAGTCGTTCTTCATCAGCCATTCCTCGATCAGGTGCGGCTGGGTCAGCGCCCGCCACAGCTTTTCCGGGGGATGCGAGAATTCCCGCTCGACGACGGCGGTGCGCGTATCGGTCATTGGTCCATCCTGCTCAGCAGATCCTCGAGGGCGTCGAACCGCCCCTCCCAGAACCGCGCCATCTCTTTCGTCCAGTCCGCCAGCGGCCCGAGAGCCGCCGTACGGGGGCTGTAGTGGGTCTGCCGGCCCTCGTGCCGGTCGGCGACCAGCCCGGCCGCCTTCAGCGCCGCCAGGTGCTTGGACACCGCCGGCTGCGACACCCCCGCCGTCGCCGTCAGCGCCCCCACCGTCTGCTCGCCCTCGCGGCACAGCCGCTCGAACAGGGCCCGGCGGGTGGGGTCGGCCAGGGCGCGGAACAGAAGGTCGGTCTGGGTTTCCATGGGGACGATCGATAACTCGTAGGTTATGCGATTTCTATAACTTTTGAGTTATGGTTTGGTCAATAGGGACCCGCCGGCCCGTTCATCAAGATGCTCCCCTGAAGGGGGAGCTGTCGCGGAGCGACTGAGGGGGAAGAAATTGCGGCGCAAGCAGACGCTCCAAACTCATCAGGGACTTCCCCCCTCCGGCCCTCCGGCCCTCCGGGCCGCCTCCCCCTTCAGGGGGAGGATCCAGAGCGCCCGCCCCACGCAACACTCTCCCGGCCGTAAGCCGCTGAAAAGCCTCACCCTCGCTCCGCCATACCCCCGCTTGCTCCCCTCGCCCCATACTCGCCGGGTCTCGAAGCGATGGGGAGGGCGCGCGGCCAGCGACCTTCGCGGTTTCGGGATGCTGTCGAGCGGGATCGAGTCCGGCCGGGAAAGCCGGACGCTCGGGACCTGGCGCTGGCCAGGCCCGCCCGCCATCGGCTTCGCCGGGGATAGACGGGAGAGACGCTCCTACCCAGGACCCTCCTGCCCCGCGGCGCGCCATTCGGGAAACCGCAAGGCGCGATCCGGCAAGGCGTCAACAGCGCCGCCGGCCGGAGGCTGATGGAAAACGGCGGCGCGGAGCGTTCGGGCTTCGTCGAAACGGTATTTGCTCAAACAGCTTCCGGGCGTGGCCCGGCGCTCCGCCCCCTCCCCGACCCGAGCGCCCTTCGGCGCCCGGCCGATATCCCGTGCCCGTCAGGAGACCCCATGGCCGGACCCAAGACCAGGAAGCCGGCTCCTCGTCGGGGCCGCTCGCGCCGCGCCCGCGAGAAGGAGGCCCTGGCAGCGGCCGTCACGGCCAAGATCGAAAAGCTCGTCGAACAGCTACGCGCGCGGGACGCCGATCCCCCCTACGCCCCGACCAGCTCGCGGCCGATCAGGTAGCGGCGGATTTCGTTGGTGCCGGCGCCGATGTCGTAGAGCTTGGCGTCGCGCAGCAGGCGCTCGACCGGCCACTCCTTGGTGTAGCCGGCGCCGCCCAGGGCCTGGATGGCTTCCAGCGACACCTTCACGGCGTTCTCGCTGGCCATCAGGATCGCACCGGCCGCGTCGAAGCGGGTGGTCTTGCCGGCGTCGCAGGCGCGGGCCACGGCGTAGACATAGGCGCGGGCCGAGTTGAGGGCCACGTACATGTCGGCGACCTTGCCCTGCATCAGCTGGAACGAGCCGATCGCCTGGCCGAACTGCTTGCGGTCACGCACATAGGGCAGCACGTAGTCGAGGCAGGCCTGCATGATGCCCAGCGGCCCGGCGCTGAGCACGGCGCGCTCGTAGTCGAGACCGCTCATCAGCACCCCGACGCCGCCGCCCACCGGGCCCATGACGTTCTCTTCCGGGATCTCGCAGTCCTCGAAGACGAGCTCGGCGGTGTCGGACCCGCGCATGCCCATCTTGTCGAGCTTCCTGGAGACGCTGAACCCCTTCATGCCCTTCTCGACGAGGAAGGCGGTGATGCCGCGGCTGCCCTCGCCCGTCTTGGCGTAGACCACCAGCGTATCGGCGTGCGGGGCGTTGGTGATCCAGAACTTGGTCCCGTTCAGCACGTAGCGGTCGCCGACCTGCTCGGCGCGCAGCTTCATCGAGACGACGTCCGAGCCGGCGCCGGCCTCGCTCATGGCCAGGGAGCCGACATGCTCGCCGCTGATCAGCTTGGGCAGGTAGCGCTGCTTCTGCTCAGGCGTCGCCCAGCGGCGGATCTGGTTGACGCAGAGATTGGAGTGCGCGCCGTACGACAGGCCCACCGAGGCCGAGGCGCGGGAGATCTCCTCCATGGCCACCACGTGCTCGAGATAGCCCAGGCCAAGGCCGCCGAACTCCTCCTCGACCGTGATGCCGTGCAAACCGAGGTCGCCCATCGGGACCCACAGCTCGCGCGGGAAGGCGTTGGTCTCGTCGATCCGGGCCGCCAGCGGCGCGATCTTGTCGGCGGCGAATCGGGCCGTGGTTTCACGAATCGCGTCGGCCGTCTCGCCGAGCGCGAAGTCCATCGAGGGTGCGGTTTGCAGCGTCATGCCCGCAGGCATAGCACAAACGCCCGCCGATCAACGAGACCAGCGGGCGTTCATGCTCTTTTCTTCAACGATCAGGGGTCCGACCGGCCTTTCAGCCACGGCGTTCGACGATCACGCCTCGTCGAGATCGGGGCCGCCCAGCTTGCGCAGCAGCAGATAGGCCGAGACCGCGAAGCAGATCACGCCGATGACGCTGGCGCCCCAGCCGAACATGCGCACGGCCGTCAGGCCGGGGTCGGAGGCCACCGACAGGTTCCACAGCACGCCGCCGCCGAACAAGGCCAGGCCCAGCAGGCCCAGGCTGACCAGCAGGCTGCCGTTGCCGAACACCGGCTGCTCGGGCGGGTTCAGCGGCACGTCCAGGGTCTGGATGTCGACCTCGGCGCCGCTGGTCGAGAAGCCGCCCAGATTGAAGGGCGAGCGGGCGGGTTCGCGGGCGGTCTCGAACAGGGTCGGCTCGACCTGCGAAGCGAGGGGGGCCTGGGGCGCGGCCGGCGGATCGGGCACGAACAGCGGGGCCTGGGCCGGGACCGGCTCTTCCGGCGTCAGGCGGAAGGGCTCGAGCGTCGGCGCGGGCTCGACGGGCGCGTGCAGCACCGGCGCGGGCGCGGCGACGGGAACCGGGGCGACCGGAGGCTCCGGCATGGCCAAGTCCTGCACGGGCTTGTCGATCGGGCGAACGACCGGCTCGTCGGCCAGGATGGCTTCCAGGCGGGCGCTGACGGCCGCGGCGGCCTGCTGGCTGGCGCTGGGGGCGTCCTCTTCCGGGACGGCCGGGGTCAGCGGCGCGGGGCCTTCCTCGCGCTCGGCGACGGCCTTGTCGCCCTCCAGCCGGGCCGAGACGGCGGCCGGGGTCTGTTTCGGAACGGCGCAGCTGGCGTCGTAGTCGACCTTGGGCCGCAGCACCGGGCTGGGCGCGGGCACCCACTGGCCGTCGGGCGGGGTCAGGAACAGGGTCTTCTCGGCCGCGCGGCGGCGCACCAGGGCGTCGATGACGATCCGCTCGCCCTCGAAATCGGCCTTGCGCCACATCTCCATGGCGCAGGCGGCCTGCAGCAGCGAGCCCTCGTTGATCCGGCGCAGCACGCCCGAGCGCATGAAGTTCTCGGTCCCGATGTTGAACGCGAAGCAGGTCAGGGCGTCGAACTGGTTCTGGTTCAGCGGGGCGTAGGTGTGCTCGTTCACCGCGTGGGCCACGGTGATCAGGTCGTAGAGCAGCAGGGCCTCGGCGTCCTGTTCCGAGACGACGGCGCCGCCCCGGGCGGTCAGGGTGTGCCCGTAGCCGATCGTCCAGCGGCCGTCGGGCAGCTGGGCGGCTTTCTGCCGATAGCCCTCGAACCTCTTGATGAGATCGACGGCGGCGCGGGAGACCTGATGACGCGGCTTCATCGCGAGAAACGACCCAATTTGAAACAGGGGCGGATGCCCTCGCCTCGTCCCGCGCAAGACTGGCGCCGTTTGGTGTCGCTTCTCCCGTCCCGGGGAAAGAATTCGCCAGGTCTAGTTGAACAGCAGCGCCGCGATCAGCAGAACCGAGAAGAAGCCCGCGAAGTCGGTCAGGAAGGTCACGAAGATCGACGACGACACGGCCGGATCGCGGCCCATCTTCTCCAGGGCCAGCGGCGCCAGGATGCCGCCGACGGCGGCGGTGAAGATGTTGACCACCAGGGCCAGGGCCACGGTCAGCGACAGCTTGGGATTGTCGTAGAAGACATAGACCGCCGCCCCCATGACGACCGCCAGGGTCAGGCCGTTCATGACGCCGACCAGAAGCTCGCGCATGACGATGCGCGTGGCGTTGGCCGCGGTCAGCTCCTTGCTCGACAGGGCGCGGACGGCCACCGCCAGCGTCTGGGTGCCGGCGTTGCCGCCCAGCGACGAGACGATCGGCATCAGCACCGCCAGGGCCACCAGCTTGGAAATCTCGGCCTGGAACAGCGCGATGCCCGAGACCGAGATCGTCGCGGTCAGCAGGTTCAGCAGCAGCCACGGCAGGCGCGAGCGGACGATCTCGACCACGCTGGCGTCGCGGCCGACGTCGGACACGTTGGCCAGCGCCAGGATGTCTTCCTGGGCTTCCTCGCGGATGACGCCGACGATGTCGTCGACGGTGATCTGGCCCACCAGCCGCCCGCCGGCCTCGACGACCGGGGCGCTGATCAGGTGGTACTTGTCGAAGATGTAGGCCACCTCCTCCTGGTCCATGTCGACGGTGATCTCGGTCACCGGCTCCATGATCTCGGCCAGGGGGGTCTCCAGCTTGCTGGTCAGCAGCAGGCTGATCGGCAGGGCGCCGACGGGCGTGTACGAGGGATCGACCACGTAGACGTCGAAGAACAGCTCCGGCAGGCTGTCGCCCGACTGGCGCACGTGCTCGATCGTGTGGCCCACGGTCCAGAACTGCGGCGCGGCCAGGAACTCGCGCTGCATCAGGCGGCCGGCGGTCTCGTCCTCGTACGACAGCGTCGTCTCGATGGCCGCCCGGTCGGTCTCGCCCATGGCCGCCAGCACCTGGAAGCGCTTGGTGTCGTCCAGGTCGTCGATGACGTCGGCGGCGTCGTCGGTGTCCAGTTCCTCCAGCGCGCGGGCCAGGGTGACCGACGGGGTCGCCTCCAGCACCTCCTCGCGGATGTTGTCCTCGAGCTCGGCGATGATCTCGCCCAGGGCGTGGGGCGCCAGGACGGGGATGACCTCCTCGCGATAGGCGGCCGACAGGAAGCCCATCAGGTCGGCGACGTCGGCCGGATCGAGCGCGCCCACCAGCTCGGACAGGCGCGCGGTGTCGCCGCGGTCGGCCGCGTCGACCACCATCTCCACGTAGTCGGGCTTGAGGGCGTAGTCGTCGCCAAGCGCCAGGTCCTCGAGATCCTCGACGACTTCCGGCTCGGGAATGGACAGGGCGTGGCGCGCCTCTTCGCTCAGGTCGGCTGTTTCCCGGGTCATGGGGACCTCCTGAACTTTAGGCGAGGCTTAAGCTGCGCGCGCGTGATCCGAATGATTGAAAGCCGAAGCTTGGCGGGCGGTTGCTCCCAAACCTTGGCCAAAAATGGTTAGAGCGCGGAAGGCGATTCGGAAACCGAAGCCTGCCGCGCTCTACGCAAGTTCACCTGGTGCGGTCGAGAAGACTCGAACTTCCACGGGTTGCCCCACAGCGACCTCAACGCTGCGCGTCTACCAATTCCGCCACGACCGCTCGTGGTGAGGCGCGGCAGGTAGCAAACTGAATCGGCTTTGGGAAGAGGAGAGTTCGATTATCTCGAAGAACCCACAGGGAACTTCAGGCGCCGCCGGCCATGTAGTCGTAGACGTCGGCCGGGCCGGTCACCTGGATGGCGATACGATCGTCGTTGATCTGGATCTCGCCGCGGGCGATCGGGTGGTTGTTGGCCAGGATCCAGACCTCGTCATTGGTCTTAGCGTCCAGCGGGATCACCGCGCCACGGCCCATGCGCAGCAGTTGCTGCATCGGCAGGATCGACCGGCCGAGCAGAACCGAGATCTCGACATTGACGGCGTTGACCTGGCTCACGAAGTAAGGCCCCTGGAACTGAAGTTGCCGAGCGGCGGGATGTCCGCGCCCCGGCTCATGCAAGACTAAGGCCGCATGCTTGATCGCCCGTTAAACCTTGAAGATAAAGGCCTTCCCGATTTGTCGCGCCCGGACGGGGCGCCGGCGGGGTGGGCGGTTTCGACCGGCTACGTGCCCTACCCGGCAGCCGTTGCCGCCATGGAGGCCCGCGCCGCGGCCATAGCCGACGGCGCGGCGGGCGAGCTGATCTGGCTTCTGGAGCATCCGCCGCTCTACACCGCCGGCGTCTCGGCCAAGACGTCCGACCTCTTGGAACCCGAACGCTTTCCGGTGTTCGAAAGCGCCCGGGGCGGCCAGTTCACCTATCACGGCCCCGGCCAGCGGGTGGCCTATGTGATGCTGGACCTGACCCGGCGCGGGCGCGACGTGCGGGCTTTCGTCGCGGCGCTGGAGGCCTGGATCATCGACGCCCTGGCGACCTTCAACGTCACCGGCGAGATGCGCGACGGGCGCGTGGGCGTCTGGGTCGAACGCAAGGGCCCCGGCTGGTCGCGCGAGGACAAGATCGCCGCCATCGGCGTCAAGCTGCGCCGCTGGGTCAGCTTCCACGGGATCAGCCTGAACGTGGAGCCGGACCTGTCGCACTTTTCCGGCATCGTGCCCTGCGGCCAGGTCGAGCACGGGGTGACCAGCCTGGTGGACCTTGGCCTGCCGGTGACGCTGGACGAGGCCGACGAGGCCCTGAGGGCCAGCTTCCGCAAGGTGTTCGGCGCGGTCGAGGACGCCGCCCCGCCTGTGCAGGGCGACTAGATAGCCGGAGCTTTCAAGGGCGGCTGGCCGTAGCGGTTGGCCCCCTGCTCTCCCCCCATCACGCCCAGTTCGACGATCGCCCAGAGGATCACCAGGGCGAACACGAAGTCGAGGAAGTGCTGCGGGGTCGGCCAGACGGCGACCAGGGCCACCAGCACCAGCGCCGCCCACCAGCCCGAACGGCCGCGATCGTGCAGGCGCTTCGAAAGCACGCAGGCGCCGCTGTAGAACAGCGCCGAATAGACGAGCCACCCGGTCAGCAGCCGCAGCACGTCGCCGGCGATGGCCTCGTACAGCACCGCCACGCCGATCAGCACGGCCGAGGCGATCAGGAACGGCGCGCGCGCCAGTCTGCCCGTTGAGGACAGGAACAGCTCCGCCCAATCGATCCGACCGTTCATCTAAGGCTCCGCGACTCTTCTGGGCGGAACCTAGGCGCAGGCGAGCGCCAGCGGAAGTCGCCGCCGGGTCACACCCTCAGGCGAAAACCTCGTCGAGTTCGGCGTCGGTGGGGACGCCCCGGCCCTTGGGCGAGGCGCCGTAACGGTTGGGACCTTTCGTACCGTCCAGGATGCCCAGGTCCACCAACGCCCAGACAATGGCCGCCCATGCGAAGACCTGCTCGGCGATCTGCAGCCGCGGATCCAGGAATTGCCCGGCAAGAGCTCCGCTGACGGTCGGCAGCCAAGCGATGACCGCCAGCCAGCCGCTGCGATCGCGGTCATGCAGGCGCTTGGCGATGATCGCCAGATTGGGCCACAGGGTCACGAGACTGAGCGCCAGCATCCGGGGATCGGTCAGGGCCACGCCCGACACCCTGCTCACCCCGTACTCCAGCACCTGCGCCACGACGAAGACCAGGATGCTCAGCAGCCAATAGTCCCGCCGTCGCAAACGGCCGTGAAAGCCGAACAGCTTCTGAGCGAAGGTCATCAGGCAAACACCTCGTCGAGACTCTCGTCGCCATAGGGCGACGGGCCGAAACGATTGGAACCGACCTGCCCGCGCAGGAAGCCGAGCTCCACGAGGCTCCAAACCCAGCCGACCAGCGGCACGACCAGGAACAGCAGCAGCCAGCCGCGCCCCTTGCCGCGATCGTGGCAGCGCTTGAGCGTGATCGCGTACAACGCCCAGATCAGCGGCGCCGACAGCGCCAGGCGCAGAACCGCCTGAGGACTGTAGATCGCCTCGCCCGGCGTCACGCTGACCTGGATCAGCAGGTTGACGGCGACCAGTCCGGCGAAGACCGGCAGGCCCAGCAGCCAGTAATCGCGCCGGACCAGCCGTCCCGAGAAGCCAAGCAGCTTCCAGGCCAGAAGCGTCAAGCGAAGACCTTGGCCACGTCGTCCTCTTCGGTGCCGCCGATGCCCTTGGGCGACGGCCCGAAGCGGTTGCGCCCCTGCGTGCCGTCCAGGAAGCCCAGCTCGATGAAGCCCCAGATCCAGCCGACGATCGGCACCAGCAGGAAAAAGGCCACCCAGCCGCCGCCCTTGTCGCGGTCGTGGCAGCGCTTGAGCATCAGGGCGATGGTGATCCAGAAGTTCAGCAGGCTGAGAACCAGCGTGATCCCGCCGCTGGCGAGGTTGTCGCTGTTTTCCAGGGCGTTGATGTCCCAGCCGTTGAGCGCGAGCGTCTGGAGGCTGTCGACGATGGCGATGCTGATGTTGGTCCCGATGCTCAGCAGCCAGTAGTCGAGACGCCGGATGCGGCCGGAAAAACCGAACAGCTTGTGCTTCACGTCCATGGAATCATCCCCCGATTGATTTCGACGGCGACCTAAACACAGACGTCATTCGAACTCCACGAGGACCTGGTCGGCGGCGACGGGGTCGCCGGGCTTGGCGTTGACGGCCTTGACGACGGCGTCGCGCTCGGCGCGCAGGATGTTCTGCATCTTCATGGCCTCGAGCACGCAGACGACCTCGCCCTCGCGGACCTGCCGGCCGACCTCGACGTCCATGGAGACCACCAGGCCCGGCATCGGCGAGAGGATCAGCTTGGAGGTGTCGGCCGGGGCTTTGGCGGGGAGCTTGTCGTGCAGCTCGGCGCTGCGGGCGGTGAGCACCAGCACCCGGGCCTTGGCGGCGCGGTGGCGGATGGTGAAGCCCTCGGGCGCGGGAG
>Ga0247823_10000536_pt1 | contig 31797 bp, 22 predicted proteins | sample 13C_PalmiticAcid_2_FD_192426 | JGI IMG/M metagenome (GOLD analysis project Ga0247823, IMG submission 192426) | Soil microbial communities from agricultural site in Penn Yan, New York, United States - 13C_PalmiticAcid_Day30 | ecosystem: Environmental > Terrestrial > Soil > Agricultural land...
GTTGTACACTGCTGCAAACCATATGCCACCCATCACGATCACAAAAAATGGTACGGCTTTGTAAATGCGGTGCTTCAGTGCATAATACAATACCACCACCGGATAGGCCGAATGCAAAGAGGGCATGGCTGCAAATACATTGGAGCTTTTGGCATACAAACCATGGAAAATCTGCACGCCAAAGAACTGGTCAAAGCGGGCCAGACCGGCGGTGTTGCCAGGCGTGGAAGCCTGGAACGTAAAACCATATTCCTGGATGTACCAGGGCGGAGCCGCAGGGTAGAGGTAATAAATCACAAAGCCAATGAGGTTGATGAACAGGAAGGCCAGTGCAAGATGCAGGAAGGCCTGACGGTTGCTGTAAAACAGGTACCCGGCAAACATGAGCGGTACAGGCACCCAGCAGAGGTAAAAAATACCGGTCATCACATCGAGGGCGTTGCTGGTGTGTTGCAGGAAATACTCGTTGGGAGTAAGTATGATACCACCGCTATGGATGCCAAAAAGTTGTTTTTCGAGTTGGTACAGGCTTTCGATATGTACGTCGTTCACCCAGTAATTGGGAAAAGCTTTCATGTAATCGAAAATGACCCAGTACACGATGAAGATCGAAAACCCGGTGATAAACTTACGGGTAGGGGCTGAGGCAAAATACAAGGCATTGACCATCCCGATGAGGAACAGCTGTTCGGTTTTAAACCCAATCAGGAAATAAGACAGCACCAGGTAGCCCAGCGATAGCAACGCCATGATGCTGATGCTGCGGCCGGGTTTAACGAGGGTGTTGGGATACGTGTTGTTCATTGGGATCAGGGATTAAATCTTTCAACCACAGCTTTGCCGGTAGCTGGATCGGTACCTTTCAGCTCTACATACACTACATTGGGCACCCAGAAAGTACCGCCTTCAATCTGCACCCACACGCTGTTGAGAATTTGCATTTTGTTGTTGATGGTGGTGTAGATATGGTATTTTTTGTCGGCAGATTTGGTCAGGTACAAGGGTTTCTTTTTGTAGGAAACAAACAGCACTTCCCAGGTCGGGTTGCCATTGGTATTGGTCACCGGACGGGTTTTAACGCCATAAGCATATTTGCGCTGGATGAAGTTGAGTTCGGCTTTCTGGCCTTGCTCGGTGTAGCGGATCCAGTAGGGATGCACGGGGTTTTCTTCATCGAGGCTGCCATCGGGTTTGAGGTTCAGCTCATACATGATGGTGTTGGCATTACTGGTGCGTTGCACGTAAAACAGCAGTTTGCTATCCACCGGAGGTACCGGAAAGTGTTGTGTTTTACTATCACCTGAAGGAGCGGCTTGCGCCGGCTGGTGCGCCAGGGTAAGTGAGGTAGCAGCTACCAATGCCAGCGCAATGAGTGTGCCTTTGCTGCCTTGTTGATGTAACTGATCTTTGGCATCCAGTGCTTTCTTGGCTTCGCGCAGGCGACCTACAGCCGTGATGTTGGTGAGGATAGCCAGGATGGTGAGCGGCAGGGTAAAGATGGTCATGGTTTCGAACACATGGAACGGAATACCGGGAATGTAGAGTTTGTAATCGCCGCCAATCATACCCGCAGTAATGCCGCAAGCCAGGGCTGTAACGCCAATGGTGATCACCCTTTCAGGCCGTTGCATCAATCCGCCTTTGCATTCCACACCCATACCTTCGGCTCTTGCGCGGGTATAACTGACCATCATAGAACCAATAAGCGCAATGAACGCAAAGATGGAACTGAGGAAATAGTGATGGGCCACCAGGTAATAACAGATGCCCAGGAACATGATCATTTCGCTGTAGCGGTCCAGCACCGAATCGTACATAGCGCCAAAGCGGCTGCTCATATTGCCGAGGCGGGCTACTTGTCCATCGAGCATATCGAACAGGCCTGCAAAAAGAATGAGACCGCCGGCCCAGCCTACCCAGGTAAAATCGCCCCGGTGGCCTTCTTCAGCGCCTGCAATGAAAATAACAGCCACACCAATATTGAGAATAAGACCGATGGTGGTGATGGCGTTGGGGGTGAGCCCGAGTTTGATGAGCATTCTCACAAACGGGTTGATCACCTTGTAGATACCCTGTTGCAGGCTGTCGCGCATGGTTTTGGGTTTCATGATAGCTTCCTGGTTTGCCATGGTATAAAGAGATTAAAAGTCAAATTTGAACCTGAAGCGTAGCCCCAGGGTGGATACATTGGGATTATCGAGGTAGGTGAACCGCTTAACGAGGTCCAGCCTGAAAAATTTAAAGATGTTGGCTACACCCACGCTGCCTTCGATATAAGGCTCGGATGCCAGCGTGAACGTAGTAGGTCTACCAGCTTCGTCGGTGGGATATTGCAACAGGCCGGTGGTGTAAGCCGGGTCATTCTCTTTGCGCACGCCGCCATACAAACCTTTGAAGGTGATGACCTCGCGCCACTTGAGTTTTTTAATGACCGGAATTTTATTGAAGATGAAACCGTTGAAATTGTGGTCGATGTTGAGGCTCACGTAATGATCGCTCACAAACTCGAGGAAGTTCATCATGTTATATGATTGCAGCTGGTAGCTGTAGGTTTGGTTGGCCCGGTGTATCGACAACAACGGAAAAGGCACCTGTCCGTTGATATAACCGCCTTCTGCCACCACATCGGTATAACCCAGCTGTGAGAGGTAAAAGCGTTTGTACATATTGAGTGTAAAGCTCTGGTAGCGGTAGCCGCTGTTCAGGAAATCTGAAAAACCAGCAATGCCGCGCAAGGTAAATACCGGGTAGCGGTTGGAAATAGGAATGCGGAAAGTCTTGCCCTGGTAAAACTGTTCTTTAGGTGCCCAGCGCAGTTCCAGCGATACTTCGGAGGTGGTTACATCCTTCATGTCCATACCGGCAGAGGGACCATCGGCCTGGGTGAAACGCAGTCCGCCAGCCGCTTCCTGGGTCCAGTATTTAAGGCCGACTTTGTAGGAAAAGTGGTTGGCAAATTCATGCAGGTAATCGATGTTCAGGATGTTGTTGTACAGCCATTTGTCGTTGACCCCACGTTTGAACGAAAGCAGGAAATTATCTTCCTGCACAAACTGCAATTCCTGGCCGGGGATCTTGGTGTCGCGCTGAAAACTGGCGCGGATAGACCTTACCGGGAATTCATAAATAGAACGGTTGGTAAGCGAATAGGTAGTGCCCAGGTAAAACTTAGGCAGCTGATCCTTGAACCCATACGCCACATAGGTTTCAAAATTGATGCGCTTGCTGAATTGCGGTGTAGTACGTCCACCCACCCGCAGGCGGAAACCTTCTACCGGGTTAAAACTGTAAAACGTATTGATAGGGCCCACTTCTACCGGCCCGAAACTTTTGTAACCGGCAAACAGAATGGTAGCAATATCCAGCACCCGTTTAAAGGAAGGCATGTGTTGCAGGCTGTCCACCGTTTGGTAGGTATTGGCTTCGGCCTTGGTGAGTTGCTCATGGCGGTTGCCGCTCCAGTAATCGTCGTTCTTTTTGTCGGCATCGGATACGGTTACCACTTCGGGACCAGCATACAAACTATCGGGCTGGTGCAGGTGGGCTACGGTGTTGCGGTGCGTCACCATGCGTTCGCCAAAAATGCCCATGTTGTCTTTGCCCACGCCAAAATCTGCCATGATATCGTTTTTCACCATCGCGTATTTGCCATCGGTATTGCGCTCAAACACTTCTACGACGCGGAGTTCGCGCACCCAGTTGAGGTTGATGTTTTTGTTCACCGTCATGTCGGCTTTCTGCACAGCATAGTTGCTGTCGAGCGAAATGTAGAGATCGCCCTGGAACAGGAAATCGGTTTTGTTGCGCGGGTAAAAAGCCAGCTTGATGAATTTGCCGGTATCACTCACCAGCGTATCGGTGATGTAGAACTTATAAAAGGTAGGCGCTGCATCGGCAATCGGACTCAGGAACTGGTTGGTGAGGATGGTAATATTGTTGTCATAGATGTCGATGTCCTGGTACAGGTGTTTCATGTACTTGTTGAGTCCGTCGTTGTCGATGTATTGGTCAAAGCGCACCACTTTGTTGGCGGTGATAAAGGTTTTGGTCTTCTTGGGATCCTTGCGGAAATACTTTTGTGCAATGCTTTCCTGCAGGTACATCGGCAGAATGGGCTTGCCTTCGAGGCGGGTCGTATCCACGTTATCAAATACAAACTGGAACTTACGGAACATGCGGCGGTTGCGCAGTTTTTCGCTCACATTGCTGAGGGCAAACTGCATTTTCTCGTATTGCTCGTATTGGTAGTAATCATTTTGTTCCATCCGGTTTTGTGATTTGTGTTCAATCACATTGCGGATGAGTTCTACGGCAGGATTGTCTTTGTTGCGGTATTTGATTTTGCCGGGTTTCACCACAAACTCATTCAGCGTGCGGGATGCTGCGCTGAGTTTTACATTGAGTGTTTGCTCCAGGTTGGGCGTAATGCTTTTCACCAGTGGTTTATAGCCTACAGATGAGACTTTGATCTGCGAAACGGTTTGACTGGTACGCAGTTCGTAATGTCCGTCAATATCTGCTTTTACGCCAATGGTGGTACCGCCAAACTGTATGGTGGCAAACGGGATCACCTCACGCGTGGCAGCATCGGTTACCGTACCCTTTACGATAGTCTGGCCATACAGCACCTGTGCACCCAAACAGAGGCACAGCAGCAGGCTAATCTTAAAGATGTTTTCAAAGCGCATAAATCCGGTTATTGGAATACATATTTCTTTTGCAGCAGGTAATTGAAACTAAAGCCTACAATGACCGAAGCGATAACCTTGCTGATGATATAACTGGTGCCGGTGTAGTGGGTAATGAGGTAAACGCCTCCCGCATTCAACAGCATGCTGCCCGTCCAAACCACCATGTATCTTATTGCCTGTCGGGGTACAGGTTGTTGTCCGTTTCCGAAAACCCACTGCCGGCCCAGTAAAAAATTGGTGATGCCACCGCTGATGGTGCCGGTAATGGTAGCGGGCATATACCACAACCCCACAACTTCTACCAGCAGGATGGCTACCGTAAAGTCTACCGCCGTAGACACCAGCGATGAAGCCTGTGCTTTAAGGAAGGTCCACTTCATGGTCTATCAATGTTGAAAAAAGATGAACAGCTGCAGCACGAAGTTGGCGTAGATGCCTGCCAGCACATCGTCCAGCATTACTCCCCAGCCACCGGGAAAGTATTCCATGCGGCGAATGAAAAGCGGTTTGGCGATGTCGAAAAAGCGGAACAGGACAAACGCTGCCAGTATCCAGGGCCAGCCAAAAGGGATGAACCAAAGGCTGATGCACATGCCCAGCACTTCATCGATCACTACACGGCGGTTGTCTTTGCCCCAGAGTACTTCTACTTTGCCGGCCGACCAGGTGCCCACGATCATGATCACAATGGTGGCGATGATCAGCGACAGCTGCGGGTGCCGCAGGTAAGGATACACCCAGCACCAGGCCAGGCAGGTAACCGCTGCGGCTGCGGTTCCTGCCCCTTTGGGTATATATCCCAGGCCAAGTGTGGTTGTTGTAAGCTTGTGAAATCGCATTAGAGTGCTTCTACCAGTTCCTGGTAATAATCGAGTCCCAGGTGGGTGATCAGATCTTCGCCCATCATATGGCGCAGGGTATTCTGCAGTTTGATGAGTTGTTTAAAGATGTCGTGCTCGGGTTTCAGACCTTCTGCAGTTTGCGGAGATTTGAAGTAGAACGACAGCCATTCCTGGATACCACTCATGCCAGCACGCTGGGCGAGGTCCATGAACAGGGCCAGATCGAGTACGATAGGCGCAGCCAGGATAGAGTCGCGGCACAGGAAGTTGATCTTGATCTGCATCGGATAACCCATCCAGCCAAAGATGTCGATATTGTCCCAGCTCTCTTTGTTGTCGCCGTGAGGAGGGTAGTAGTTGATGCGTACTTTGTGGTACAGTTCACCATAGAGTTTAGGATTCTGCTCGGGCTGGAAAATCTCTTCCAGTACGCTCAGTTTGCTCACCTCTTTGGTCTTGAAGTTTTCCGGATCGTCCAGCACCATACCGTCGCGGTTGCCCAGGATATTGGTAGAGAACCAGCCGTTTACACCCAGTGCGCGGGCGCTGAGGCCGGGAGCTACGATGGTTTTCATCAGGGTTTGACCGGTTTTGAAATCTTTACCCGCAATAGGAGTATTGGTTTCTTTAGCCAGTTCCAGCAGGGCAGGAATATCGCAGGTCAGGTTGGGAGCGCCGTTCGCAAAAGGTACACCCGATTTGAGTGCCGCATAAGCATACAGCATACTGGGCGAAATGCGGTCGTCGTTGTTGTCGAGGGCAATTTCGAAAAGTTCCAGGCTGTTGTGGATATCGGTAGGCTCAATGTATTTTTCGGTAGAAGCACACCATACCATCACGATACGGTCTACACCTTTTTCTTTTTTGAAGTTGGCGATATCAGCGATCAGTTCGTTGGCCAGCTCGCGTTTGGTAGCGGCAGTTTTAACGTGCGTACCATCCAGGTTTTTCACATAGTTCTGGTCAAACGCTGCTTTCATGGGCACAATCTGCTTCAGTTCATCTTTCACGGCATGGATCTGCATGGGCTCCAGTACTTTGGCTTTGAGCGCAGCTTCGAACACGTTATCGCTATACACATCCCAGCCGCCGAACACGATATCGGACAGGTTGGCCAGGGGTACAAATTCCTTGATTTTGGGGTAGCGGTTTTCGGTACGCTTGCCCAGGCGGATATTGCTCATCTGAGTGAGGGCACCAATCGGTTCTGAGATACCCTTGTTGATGGCAGCTACACCTGCAATAAGGGTAGTGGCTACTGCGCCTAATCCGGGAATGAGTACGCCCAGTTTACCTTCGGCTTTCTGGATTTGTTGTTTCATTGTTGTGAATTTTACTATAACCAATTATTGTTTTTATACCAGCGGATGGTCTCTGCCAATCCTTTTTTTAAATCGTATTGCGGCTCAAAGTCCAGCTCGGTGCGGGCCTTCTCTATGCTGCAGGCCCAGCTTTCGGCCATGAGCTCGGGAAGTTTTTCGCGGTTGATGGTGGGTGTTTTGCTGCTGAAAGCATAAGCGGTATCCAGCACCCGGGCTACGAGCCGTACCACCGGGATAGGAATATGTAACCGGATGGTTTTCTTTTGCAGCAAGGCTTTCACCACTTCGCCCATCGCATATTTATCATACACCATACCGTCGGAGAGCAGGTAACTTTTGCGGCTGCGGTTGCTTTGCAGGGCATTCACTGCTGCACGGGCCAGGTCTTTCACGTAGATGAAACTCAGGTGCTGGTCCTGGTTGCCGATATAAGGTTCCAGGCCGCGGCCAATGGAGCGGAACATGAGCAGCAGGTCTTTCTCGCGCGGACCATATACGGCGGTAGGTTTCAGCGTAATGAAATCGAGCCCGTAAGTGTTGTTCAGATATTGCTCGGCCATCAGTTTGCTTTTGCCGTAAGGCGTAACCGGCGAAGGTTTGCTGATTTCCTCCACAGGTTGTGAAAGGGTAGCCGGACCACTGGCGGCCAGGCTGCTCAGGAAGACCAGCTTTTTGGATGGTCTGCCGCTGCTTACAATGGCCTGAGCCAGGTTGCGGGTGTATACGGCGTTAACGAGGTCGTACTCTTTTTGGGTACGGGCCTTGGTAATGCCTGCCGCATGAATGATGTAGGCATATTCTTTTTCGTCGAGCTCCTTGCGCAGCTCATGCACATTACCGAAATCGGGGTAGGTAAAGCGGATGGGCAGGTGAGCGAGGTGCGCTACCGAACTGCTTTCGCGTACAGCGGCGTACACATCATATCCCTGGTGCAGGGCTTCTGTAATGAGGTGATAGCCCACAAATCCGCTTGCCCCTGTAATCAGTAATTTCCGGTTCATATTGCCTTTTGGTAAATGCGGTATTTTTTATATACTTTGCCGTTGATCTTTTCCAGCGCACGGTTCATCATCTGGTTGCCTTCGAGTATCCAGGAGGCTTCGGCCATGCGCATGCCTTTTTCCAGACCTTTCTGCATGATGGTGCCGTAAAAGCAGGATTCAATGCCCATCATCCGGTATTCTTCAATCACACCCAGTGCGATGATGCGGAGGGTTTTGATCTTTTTGAGTCCGCGCAGCAGTTTGATGAAGCCAAACGGAAACAAACGGCCTTTGCGCAGTTGAATGAGCACTTCGTTGATATCCGGAATGCAGAGGGCGAAACCTACAGCGCGGCCGTTGTGTTCGGCTACCAGGCAGAAATCAGTATCGAGCACCATTTTGATATCCTTGGCCATGAAGCGGAATTCATCATCTGTCATGGGCACGAAGCCGAGGTTTTTATCCCAGGCCTGATTGTAGACTTCTTTCAAGCCTTCTACTTCCTTGTCAAATTCTTTGAGGTTGGCTTTGCGGATGGTAATGCCCCGGCTGCGCAAGCGTTCGGTAAAAGCATTCATCACCTGCAAAGGCTTATCGCGCAAGCCATCCGGCGTGATCTGGTATGCGAGCAGGTCGGTGTTTTTGCCATAACCCAGTTGCAGCAGCAGGTCGTTGTAATACGGTTTGTTGTAGGTCATCATCGCTACCGGAGGCGTATCATAACCGTCGATGAGCACACCGCAGGTTTCGTTGGTTGAGAGATTAACCGGACCTATCACCTGTTTTACACCCCTGTTGTGCAGCCATTCTTCTGCCCTTTCCAGCAGCAAACCCGCTACCAGTGTGTTGTTGATAGTGTCGAAGAAGCCAAAGAAGCCATCTTCGGTATGGTTAAAGCTGTTGTGGTTGTTGTTGAGAATCGCTGCTATGCGGCCTACAATGGTGTGTCCTTCGTAAGCAAGGAACAGCGCCACTTGTGAGTGTTTATAAAAAGGATGTTTCTTTTCGTTCAGGAGATCGCTCTGGGCCATGTACAGCTCCGGCACATAGTTGGGATCGTTTTTGTACAACTCGTGCGGGAAGTCGATAAAGGCCCTGCGCTGCGCCCTGGTATCTACGGGGATAATGCGGATCATGCAGTTTGGTTTAAAGCCTGGATATCGAGCTGGTGAAAACCCATGAGCATTTTCTCTACCGCCTGTTCAATCTGCGAGAAGCTGTGGGTTGCCATCAGCGAAAAGCGGATCATGGTATCATTGCCGGGTACTGCTGGCGATACAACAGGATTGATGAACAAACCATTGTCGAGCAGGTGGCGGGTGAGTTTGAAAGTCTTTTCGTTGTCGCGAACGAAAATGGGAATGATCGGAGTTTCGGAATGACCGGTATCGAAACCAACTTCAGTCAGCAGTTTGTGGGCGTAACGGGTATTGTCCCACAGTTTTTCGATGCGCTCGGGTTCCTGCTCGATGATATCGAGTGCAGCCAGTACGGCAGCAGCCGAAGCGGGTGTCATGCTGGCGCTGAAGATGAGCGAGCGGGCATGGTGGCGCAGGTAATCGATGGTTACTTTATCGCTGGCGATGAAACCACCGAGCGAAGCCAGCGATTTGCTGAAGGTTCCCATGATCAGGTCCACATCATTGGTCAGACCAAAATGCGAAGCCGTACCGGCACCTTTTTCGCCGATCACACCCAGGCTATGGGCATCATCGATCATGATATTGGCGCCGTATTTGTTGGCCAGGTCTGCAATCTCAGGCAGTTTTACATAATCGCCTTCCATGCTGAAAATGCCATCGGCAACAATCAGTTTCACGGCATCTTCGGGCAGGGCGGACAGTTTGCGCTCCAGATCGGCCATATTATTGTGACCGTATTTGATCACTTTGGAGAAAGAAAGCCTGCCACCATCGATGATGGAAGCATGGTTCAGCTCATCCATCAGGAGGTAATCATTGCGGCCGGTGAGCGACGACAGCACGCCCAGGTTGACCTGGAAACCGGTGCTGAATACAATCGCCGCTTCTTTGTTCACATATTGTGCCAGGCGCTCTTCCAGCTCCAGGTGGATATCGAGCGTGCCGTTCAGGAATCTTGAGCCTGCACAGCCGGTGCCGTATTTATCGGTAGCCAGCTTGGCGGCTTCTTTTATTTTGGGGTGGTTGGTAAGACCGAGGTAGGAATTGGAGCCAAACATCAGCACCTTTTGACCGTTGATGAGCACTTCGGTATCCTGGTCGGACTGGATAGGTCTGAAGTAGGGATAAATGCCCTGTTGCCTGGTCAGTTCTGCCGATTGGTAAGCTGATAGTTTCCGCAATAGCTTTTTTTCCATCGATATTGAATTAAGAAGTTTCAACCCAACCACCTGCTTGCGGAGCGCTATGGGATAGTGGCGCAGGAAAGGTGGTTTTTGTATGTATTTTTCCTGACAGTGTTAACTGATCGAGCCAAAATAAAAGGCTTGATTTTCAGTAACTTATTACTGGTTTCAAAGCCCGGGTTTGGCAGGATATTCAAGTGTTGTAAAATTTACCTGTTGTAAATTTTTACACGTCGAATGTTTTTCTGACAGCGTTAGCAAAAGTAGGAACTTTTCGATTCGCGCCAAGTTTTTCCATTAAATTTTTGTGAACAAACCGTGAGGGGAATGTAAAATGGGTAAAAAGTGTGCTGCTTAAGTTGTTTGTAATGAATTTGTTTCGTTGATTAAAGCTGGTGCTATACGGCATCATAAATTTTTATGGAGCACTGCATTGGGCTAATAGCTAACAGCTCTTAGCTAATAGCCGAACGCTAGCAGCTTCCGGAAGTAAAGCCTATTTTTGTGGTCTATTACAATCCAACGTCATTATGATTATCAAAAATCGCCGGTTCAAAAGTGAAGATGCGCTGCTGGAATCTATTTTCGATTTTGAACTGGGTACCGCTACCTCTCTTATCGTTACGCTGAAAGCCGAAGTAGAGCAGGAGCTGGAGCAGAACGAGACTTTCCAGGACTACCGCAAAACCCTCGAGGGCGAAGACCTGATGGAGCTGGATGCTGATGAGCGTGCGATAAGACTGGCCGAAAAGCTGATGCAGCTTTTTGATCTGTTTGTGGTAGACGACAACAAAATGTACGGGGTGAAAAACAACGAGCAAACCCTGTTGTACAGCGTGGTGCTGGTGTAGCCGTTACTGCGTTTTAATTTTTCCCTTTGCATGCAATCCAATAAATCGCTTCAGGCCATTGGCTGGGGCTTGCTGGCTTCGGTTTTTTTCAGTGCCACGTATATTGTCAACAGTTTCCTGTCGGTAAAAGGCGGGCACTGGGCCTGGACTACTGCGCTGCGGTACCTGTTCATGGTACCCATGCTGGCGCCCATCCTGCTGGTGCAACACCAGTGGCAGCCCATGATGGCCGAGCTGAAAAAGCATCCGATGGTGTGGATCACCTGGGGCGGACTGGGCTTTGGCGTATTTTACGCTTTTCTCACTTACGCTGCGATGCTGGGTCCCGGCTGGCTCATTGCCGGCGTGTTCCAGTTCACGATTGTAGCCGGATTGCTTATTTCTCCTTTTGTATTTAAAGACCACCGGGCGCGTATTCCCAAATCTGCGCTGGGGGCTTCCCTGTTTATCCTTGTCGGTATTTTCCTGATGCAATGGAACCAGCAGGATGGTCAGTACAACCGCTGGCAATTGTTGTTGTGTGTACTATTGGTATTGGCTGGCGCTTTTTTGTGGCCGCTGGCTAATCGAAAACTGGTGCTGCATGAAGAAAAAGCCGGTCTTACTTTCTCGCCTGCACAACGTGTGGTAGCCATGAGCCTGGGCAGTCTGCCGGTGTTGCTAGCCATCGCTGCATATGGATTCTGGGATTACGGCTGGCCCGGCGGACAACAACTGCTGGGCAGCGCCGCCATTGCACTCAGCTCAGGTGTAATAGCCAGTGTGTTGTTTTATAAAGGCCTGAACCTCGCCAAACACGATCCGGCCACCTTTGCCGCTGTAGAAGCCACACAAGCTATGGAAATCATTGTGACCCTCACCGGCGAAATGCTCCTCCTGGGCACCCTTTGGCCCGGCACCCTGAGTGGTGTAGGCATGCTGATGGTGTTTATAGGCATGGCGTTTTATGCCTGGATGGAAGCGGGGAAGAAGAAGGGGTGATTTGAGATTTAAGATGTATGATTTAAGATTTATGATCGTCAGAGGTGAGTTGAGATGGTTTCTGGGCTGCGGAGGGTTTTTTAGGTCAATAGTGAATAGTCAATGCACAGCGAAGTCCTGAGGGGCTTACAGTTCCCGAGAGCGCTGAGTTTCTCGCAGTGGCGCAAAGATGGGGAGACGCGGAGGGACCGTTGCGCGTACAGTGGGCAAAGGCGCAAGGGAATTTGAATGTACGAAGCGTTCCCCATACTGCTGCGTCTCTGCGCCCCCGCATGGGCGGGACTTGCAGCGCTGCGAGCCTCTCTTCTGCGCCTTCGCCTCCCCGCGCCTTTGCAAGAAACGAATTGAGGATTGACCCATGCCGCCGTGTCTCTGCGCCCCGCGAGCCTCTCTTCTGCGCCTTCTCCTCCCGCGCCTTCGCGAGAAACGAATTGAGGATTGACTCATACCGCCGTGCCTCCGCGCCCCCGCATGGGCGGGACTTCCAGCGCTGCGAGCCCCCTCTCGCGTCTCTGCCTCTCCGCGTCCCTGCGAGCAACACCAACATCACACCTCCCCGCCATTTTGTATCTTGCAGCTATGGAATTCGGACGTGTACCAGCAACCCAACTTGATGAGATTGATTTCTCTCTTCCCGCAGAGCCGGCTTTTAACCAGAAGGTATTAAGAGGTAAACCATACCAGCATCCCGAAGTGCGGGTGGGCTGTGCCAAATGGGGCAGGAAGGAATGGGTAGGAAAGCTGTATCCGAAGGGCACCAAGGAAGCACAGTTCCTGGATCAGTATGTGAAACATTACAATTCCATTGAGCTGAATGCCACCCACTACCAGGTGTACGGTCCGGCGCAGATCATGAAATGGGGTGAGAAAGCCGCCGGACGTGATTTCAAATTCAGTCCCAAGATTGTCAACAGCATCAGCCATTACAGTTCGCTTGAGAATATGGATGGACTGACGACCGCTTTCCTCGAAGGCATTCTGGCTTTTGGAGACCACCTGGGTCCGATTTTTATGCAGATGAGCGACCGGTATTCGCCCAAGCAGAAAGATAAATTATTCCGTTACCTCGAATCGCTGCCAACAGATCTGCAATTTTTCCTGGAAGTAAGGCATCCCGATTGGTTTACCGAACCTGAAAGCACCGAACTCTTTACATTCCTCCGCGATCATAAAATCGGAGCAGTAATCACCGATACGGCCGGTCGCCGCGATTGTGCGCACATGCACCTGACGCTGCCCAAGACCTTTATCCGCTATGTGGGCAACAGCCTGCATCCCAGCGATTATACCCGCATTGATGCCTGGGTAGACCGTATGGCTTACTGGCTGGAGCAGGGCATCAAGGAAATTCATTTCTTCATGCACATGCACGACGAAGCTTTGTCGCCCGAACTGACGGTGTACCTGGTAGATAAGCTCAATGCGCATTGCGGCCTGAAGTTACCCAAGCCACAAATGCTCAACGGTCCTACGCTGTTTGATTAAATATTCAGCCACATAAATAATTTGACCAGGGAACCCAGTGCAAAAAGCAGCACGAGGGTGATGAGCACGCCCATCACCAGGCCCAGCACTGTAGACAGGAGTATGCGGTAAGGATACCTCATGTTTTTGAGCCATAAAAATGCCAGTGCCTGTCCGCTCATTAATCCTGCCGCATAAAAACTCATGGCGATCAGGTTGCCTGATTTTGTAAGGCCGCGCAGGCTGTAATTTCCTTCGTCGATGTAAAACAGAAAAAGGCAAAGCGCTACGGTGATGCCCGCTTGCAGCAGGGTAGTGTACGTATCGCGGTGGCGGGGCAGGGCTATGGCTGTCATGTCGGAAGGTTTAGATGAGTGTATAACGCAGCCGGTGTTGTCTTTAGTATGTCAAAATGAAACATATGAGCATAAAGCGTTGTACATTTAAAGTACTAACCCCGCCGCTATGAAAAAATGGCTGTACCTCATTGTATTGCTTATGACTACCACCTCTCTTTTCGCCCAATCGCAATGGCAGCCCGATGTACTGGGCCAGGATTTTGAACAGTTGCAGGTACCGATGCCCAACGATTATGAAGGGCAGGTAGTGACCACCATTATTCGAAGCACCAAAAACAGTGGTCAGCGCAAAGCGGTATTGTATGTGCATGGATTCATCGATTACTTTTTCCAGGAAACCCTCGCGCAGCGCTACCTCGATGCTGGTTTTGATTTTTATGCAGTAGATCTCCGTAAATATGGCCGCAGCAAACTGCCCAACCAGCGCTGGTACAACGTGCGCAATCTCAAAGAATATTATGCCGACCTGGATGCTGCCCTCGACCAGATGCAGGCAGCAGGTTATCATCACATTTTACTGAACGGTCACTCCACCGGCGGTTTAATCGTATCGCTGTATGCTCACGATAACCAGGGTCGGGAAAAGTTTGACGCCTTGTTTCTGAACAGTCCGTTCCTGGATATGAATGTGAGTTGGACCGAAGAAAAAATAGGCATACCGGTGCTTTCTTTCGTAGGCGGTATTTTTCCCAATATCCCGCTGAACAAGGGTTTGTCGCCCCTGTACGGGCAAAGCCTGCACCAGCAACACCAGGGTGAGTGGAACTACAACCTGGACTGGAAACCGGTGGAATCCCGCAGCTTTACCACTTCCTGGATACACGCTATTCACCAGGGCCACCGCCGCATCAAAAAAGGATTGAACATCCGGAAACCCGTGCTGGTACTGCACTCTGATAAATCCATTTACCTCAAACAATGGCATCCCGACCTGATGACGGGTGATGCCGTACTGGATGTAAAAGACATCGCAAAGTATGCACTGCATTTGGGCCCCAAGGTTCAGGTCCAGGGCATTCCCGATGCCATGCACGATATGGTACTGAGCCGCAAGGAGGTGAGGGAGAAGGTGTATGGTTATCTTTTTAAGTGGCTGGGGGTATATATGCCTTAGATGGTTTTGGGGCTGCGGATGGTTTTAGGTCAATCGTGAATGGTCAATGGTCAATCGTGAGAGGTGAAAAGTGAGACCTGCGCCACTGCGAGAAAAAAGGTTGTCCAATTTTTTCCCGCAGATCTCGCAGAAACGGTCATCTATAACCTGGTATTTTTTTTATATTCCTTTGCGAGCCTTCATGTTACGAATTAACGGATTGCCGTATTCCCGCCGTGTCTTTGCGCTCCCGCAAGGGCGGGACTTTCAGCGCCGTGAGAAATGAATTACGGATTGCGGATTATTGAATTACGGATTAAAATTCTTTGCGTCCCTGCGTACTTCACCTCCCGCCTTGCCTTTGCGCTCCCGCATGGGCGGGACTTGCAGCGCCGCGAGAAACGAATTACGGATTGCGGATGGACGCATTACGAATTTTTAGCGCCCCTGCTTCCCCCTCCCCGCCACTGCGAGAAAAGGAAAAGAAATCCCCCAAAACACAAAGCAGGAAATACATCACATATTTCCTGCTTGTTGGTATAATGAACGCTTGCCAGCTGTTTAACCGCGTTTGCTGCCGCTTTTCTGATCGTCGTTGCTTACGCCGCGTTTGCGTGAAACGTTTTCCTGCAGTTTACCGAAGTTGTACCGCACCGTGAGCATCACCGAAGTGTTCTGCTGACGGAACACACTGGTGGTACTAAACGTCTCGTCCCTGAAATAAGAACGGTTGGGGAAATAGTTGTTGAACAGGTTAAAGGCAGTGAAGTGCAGCGACAGTTTTTTGTTGAGAAACTTGTAGCTGGTACCGATTGAGTAGCCCAGGTTTTGGCCATCACGGCCCTGCAGGTCTACGTTCGACATCCAGTACCAGCCATCGATATACATGTTCAGTTTGTCGGTGGGATCATAGTTGAAACTGGCGTAACCCGAACCGCCAAAGCCGGAATTGTAATGGTTGGGGTTCTGTTTATTGCGGATATCGAAATAGCTCACATCAAAGTTGATGGTGCCATGAAACTTTTTCTTGAAGCGGTAAGAAGCGTAACCATTGAGCGTGGTGGCCCAGGTGCGGCCTATATTATCCATGGTGCTGGTGGTGATGCCCGTGGTTTCGTCAAAGGTGCGCAGGGAAAGGATTTGACCGTCGATATAGCTTTCAGTGAGGGAAAAATTATAGTTGCTTTCGCCCAGGGTACCGTCAAAGCTCAGCTCCAGGTTGTGGGTGATTTCCGGTCCCAGGTTGGGATTGCCTTTGGTGATGTAATATGGGTTGGTGGTGTTCACAAACGGGTTCAGTTCCCAGATGCCGGGACGGTTCAGCTTTTTGTTGTAAGCCAGGCCCAGGTTGCGGCTATGGGGCAGCGAGCGTTTGATGTAGAGGCTGGGCAACCAGGTGTAATAATCCTGGCGCACGGTAGAAGAAGTCGTTTCGAAAGTGCCGTCCACACCAGTATGTTCTATGCGTGAACCTGCTTTAACGGTGTAATCTTTTGGACTCCACACATACACCCCATACACGCCCCACACATTTTGCAGGTAATTGAACTTGTTGGTATTGTCCGGGTTGGGTTCGTAAGCCTGTGTGCTGTCGTTGTACCTATCACTTTTATAATCAGAGGCCGCATTGCGGAAAATGCCTTTGAAACCCGTTTCCAGCTTGTGTTGCTTGGCAATGGGGTAGGTGAAATCGGCCTGTGCTGAAGTTTGTTTGTTGTAGGAGTTGCTGTTGTTTTTCAGCAGGCGGTTGGGCGGAATGCTGTTGTATTGGTTGCTGAGGTAATTGTCGTCGTCGCTGCCAAACTCCTGGTTGAAGCTCAGTACCAATTCCTGGGCTTCATTGCGTTTGAACTTGCGGATAAAATCGGCACCAAAATCATAAGAAGGATAAGCGCTTTGCTCATCGGTATGCAGCTGGCTGGAGCGCTGTATTTCATCGGCTTTGTTTTTTTCCTGGGTAGTACCGTCCCAGATGCTGCGCCAATGTCCGCCATTATAATTGCCATACAAACTGACAGTATTCATGGAGTCGAAATCATAACTCAGTTCCACGTTCGAATACATGTAATCCCATTTGCTCTGGCCCGATTGGTTATTGATCAACGTGGCGTAAGGTGCATTATCGTCCAGGGCTTTAACGGTATTGTCGCGGTACTGCTTGCGGTAATTGGCTTTGTTGTAACCGAGATAGCCGGATATGCCGAGATTGCCCGACTTGTAACTGATATTGGCATTGGAGTTGAACCGGTTGAGGGTATTGTAACCAAAACCCACGCTACCGTTGTAACCTGTTATTTTTTTCTTGGTGATGATGTTGATTACACCAGCCACGCCTTCACCTTCGTACTTGGCAGAGGGGGTGGAAATGACTTCGATTTTCTTGATCAGATCGGCCGGGAAAGCTTTCAACGCTTCCTTTGGATCTTTGGCAAACAGGGAAGTGGTTTTGCCATTGAGCAGTATTTTAAAATTGGACTGGCCTTTGAGTTTCACATTGCCTTCACCGTCTACCGATACCATGGGCACTTTACGAAGGGCATCGGTCGCGTTTTGCCCGGCTAGCGATGCATCGCTTTCGGTGTTGTAAATCATCTTGTCTTCTTCCCGTTCCATGATGGGTTTGAAGCCGGTGATGGTTACTTCTTTCAAAGCTTTGTTTTGTGTGACCATCAAAAAAGTACCTGCATCAATAGTACCGGACTGACCGGCAGTGATGTGCAATGGCTTTTTAGCGTTGAGGTAACCTACGCTGGAGATGGCAATATCGTAATGGCCGGTGTCGACTTTTTCGAACACGAAGCGACCCTTGCTATCGGAGAATTCATTTTTAACGGCTTTACCGGTGGTGGTACTAACGAGGTAAACGGTGGCAAAATCAAGTGCCTTGGCCGAAGTGCTGTCTTTGACCCATCCGCTAACGGAAACCGTTTGAGCCTGCAGGCCTGCAAAGCTGCATAACAGGCATAGTATGGCAACAAGGGATAAAGATTTGGTCATGCATTAGGGTGTTGGGAGGTTAAGTAATGCAAACTTAAATCAACATTTATCCACCTGATTTACCGCTGATCCTATTTAACAGATAATTACAAAAAGAATGCTGCTCAGCCTAAAATGTTTTAACAAAAAGATGGATGCGTGTCATGGAAAAGGGTGGTTTGCGACAATATATTAGGGGTTATTTTGGTGTAATGGTTGACATTACGGGCGTTAATGCGGAGATTTGCACACCACAGATTGTAAAAAAGTTTTCATGTCTATTGCTGCGTTAATTATCCTGGGTGTCCTGGTGGGCACATTCGGTACCCTTATCGGGGCCGGTGGCGGTTTCATACTGGTGCCTATCATGCTGTTGTTGTATCCCGACCGGAGTGCCGAACTTATCACCAGTATTTCGCTGGCGGTGGTTTGCCTTAATGCAGCGTCTGGTTCTATTGCATATGGATTTAAAAAACGGATCGATTACAAATCTGCCCTGCTGTTTGCGCTCACAACATTGCCGGGATCGGTGATCGGGGCGTATGTTACCCGTTTCATTCCGCGCGATGTATTCAATATTATGTTTGGTGTGTTGCTGCTTATTCTCTCGGCTGTGCTGATCTGGAAACCGCTGCGCAAACCTGAAGAGCACCACGACCAGAAGCAATACCGTTTTGGTATGAAACGCACAATCACCGACAGCAACGGTACACAATACACCTACAGCTACAACCTGCTGACTGCGCTGGTCCTGAGTTTTTTTGTGGGTGTGGCCAGCAGCATGCTCGGTATTGGCGGTGGTATCATTCACGTGCCGGCGATGGTGAACCTGCTCAACTTCCCGGTACACCTGGCTACGGCTACTTCTCACTTCCTGCTCACCTGGATGGCATTGGCCGGTTCGGTAGTACACCTGATGGAAGGTACCTTGCAAGAGGGCCTGCGCGAAGTGGCATTCCTGGGTATTGGGGTAATTGCCGGCGCACAGGCAGGTGCTGCTTTGTCGCATAAGGTTAAAGATGCAACTATTGTGCGCAGCCTGGCTGTAGCATTGGGTGTTGTGGCCTTGCGGATTTTATGGGGTACCATTTCGGGTGGTACACATTAACCAGTTATCATTTCATTGATCATAAAAAAAGCGCCTTCCCAATTGGGAAGGCGCTTTTGGTTTACGTTATTGTCTGGGTTGCTTATCGCTGTATCATCAGTTTGAGTACGGCGGTTTGCTGGCTGGTGGTGCATTCAATGAAATACATACCGGGCAGCAGCAGGCGTACATCGAGCATCACTTGTTTATCCTGGCCGTTTAAGGTTTTGTTCAGGATGGTGATGCCGGTCTGGTTCAGGATACGCACCTGGCTGAGTGACTGACCATTGAGGCTTTCCAGTACCACTTCTGTTTGGGCAGGGTTGGGGTACATGCGGATGCCGCTGTGGTGCTGCACATTGGCGATACCGGTGTTCACAGGAGCATCGGCGGTATCGGTGCGGAAGGTGTAAGGGCCTGTCCATTTGCTCGAGAATGAAGGACAGTTGCTGCGCAGGTACACATCGTACTCGGTGTTTTTGATCAGACCATTGAGTGCGATACGGGGTTTGGAGCTGGTTTCTAGGATACCGAAAGTAGGATCGCCAAAACCTTTAGGACCCCAGGACAGGCTGTATTTGGGCGCATAAGCAGGATCGGTCCATTTGATGATGGCCGAGCTCATGCGGATGCTGTCGGCATGGAGATTGGTTTGCTCCACGCAGGCATTTTTAGTCTCGAAATATACAGGGCCGGTCCAGGCGCTTTTGCTGTTGTTGCTGCAACTATCCTGTACATAAAACTCGTAAGCGGTAGCCATAGGTAGGTTGTACAGGCTTTCGGAGTTTACATTCAGGTTGTTCATCATCATACCATTACCCAGTTCAAAACCAGCAGGGCCGTACTGGAGATTGGTATAACCGGAGTGACCATTCCAGGTAAGCATAGCGCTGGAAGTGTCTACATTGCTGGCTTGCAAATTATCAGGAGCCATACACAAAGCGGCGCTGTAGCTGCCTATCACTACTTCGCGGGTACCAATGGTGGTGTCGCGGGTGATGGTTTTGGCTACAAGGTCTTTTACCGCATCCAACTGTGCCCAGGTTTGACCCGCATTGTTTTTACGGTTGTACACGCGGATATTGGCAGCGTTGGTTACTGCTACAGGGTTATTGCTGTAATCGTATTGCAGTTCGTAACGGCCTTTATAGTTGCCGGCAGGGAATGCGCCGAATACCACAGGGCTGGGACCCGCATCGTTGGTGCCATTGGTAAAGTTGGGCACCTGCCTGTTGAGGTACACCTGCATACCACGGATGGTGCTGTCTTCAGGAGTGGCGGTTACTTTGCCTTTAGCGGCTTCGGTGAGCTGTACTTTCTGGTTGTTCCATTGTGCAGGGTAGAGGTACACGCTGGTATCACCAAGTGCAGCACCGGATACCAGGCGGTCGGTTTGACCGGTCATATTGGTGAGCGTACCGTTTTTGCCACGGCCCGATTTGTCGGTAGCAGTGAGGGTACCGGGCAGTTCGTTAAAGCTCAGGTTTACCAGCAGGGAAGTATCAGCAGCGATGTTTTTGCGGCACATCTGCGTGCGGATCTCTTCGGTGCTCAGGGTGCGATTGAATACACGCACTTCATCGATCTGGCCTTTGAACTCGCGGTTGGTGGCTGTAGAAGCACCTTTGCCAACATACCAGGCTGCATTGAGCAGGCGGGCAGGATGGCTTATTTTATTGGTGTCGGAAGGCACACCGTTCAGGTACAGGATGGCATAGTTGGTATCCATCACGATGGCTACGTGCGCCCACTCATTCTGTGGTACATACAGACCCGAAGAGAAGTTGTAGGCAGCAGCGCCACTCCAGTGGTAACCCAGCTCGTTGTTGTCTCGCACGTTAAGACCACCGGTAGAAGAATAGAACATGATACCGGCATAGGATTTCTGCAAGCCATTGGCTTTAACCCAGGCGGTCACCGTCATGCGGCGCATAGAGTCGGTAGAGAGGGCCGGTACGTTTACAAAATCATTGCTGCCATCGAGGTTGATAGCGTAACCAGCGCCTTTGCTGCTCTGGTCGGCATCGGTGGTGAAGATAGCCGGACCACTCCAGGTGCTGTTGGTGCTGAGGTTACATTTTTTGCGGGTGTAAAAGCTGTAAGCCGTGCCGGGTGTTAAACCGGTTGCAGCAGCCTGTGTGGCATTGAGGTTGCTGAGCAGGGTGCCGGTGCCGGGTGTGAATCCCTGAAGACCGTACTCTACATCAAAAGCAGTTCCACCATTGGCAGTCCACTGGATGTTGATGGATTGGGCGGTTTTGCTCACCAGGGTAGCTGCACCGGTAGTAGTACAATTGCTCACCGGGAAGTTGCCAATAGCCCATTCCTGTGCGAGGGTGGTGGTAGAATCAAACTGGTGGGTAGTGGTATTGTGTGCCGTGCTGCTGAGGGTAAAATTGCTGCCTTGCTCACGGGCAAAAAGGCGCAGGGCAGAAGACAGTGCCGCTACATTGGGCAGGTTGCTGTAGCTGTAGTTCATGTTGTAGCTACCAGTGCCGGTGGTGAATACGCCAAAATAACCCATGCTATCCTTCAGGGCCAGGGCGCCCATCTGGGTCATTGGAGCGGTATCGGCACGGTAGAGTTGTACGCCGGTAAAGCCGGTGATATTGCTCAGTGTAGCCTGACCTACGAGTGCGCCAGGCAGTTGCAGGCCATTGGCATAGTTGCCATAAGCCTGAACACTTTTATCGCCCACAGGAGCGGTAGAAGCTACCCATGACTGCGCCGCCGTGGTGTTGCGCAGGAGGCCGGCAATGGTATTGTTCACTTTGTTGCGGGCCAGCGTATCGTTCACCTCATTCATTTGCAGGTAAGCGACCAGGCTGTTTTCAGTACCGGAAAGTTTGCGCGTCATATCGGCCCGAACCTGGTTGAGGCTGATGGCTTTTTTCCAGATGCGCAGTTCCTCGATCTGTCCGCCAAATTTTTCTGAATACACACCGGTGCCATCCTGACCCAGGCGCAGTTGCAGACCCGAGATAAGGGTACCTGTTGGGATTTGCGCAGGAGTAAGGTTACCACTCGCAGTTTGCACACCATTGATGATGGCACGTACTTGTGGGGTAGCAGCCTGGCGGTCAAACACGATCGCGATGTGGTTCCAGCGCGATTGCATATTGGGAACGGCAATGCTGTTGAGGTCGAAACGACTGCCTCCGCCAAATGCGGCATTCACTTTAATGGTATTGGTGCCGGAGCGGCAAATCACAAAACCGGTGTTGGTGCCCGATCCCCAGTCCTTGTTCGAAATGATGGACGCATCGCTGGCTGTAGCCGCATCCATCTTCATCCAGAACTCTACAGTGAAGCTGGTGGTATCGATCTGCTTGAGGATATTGCTGTCCATGAGCAGGTGCTCGTTGAGGCTGGTGCCGGCAAAATTGATGGCATAACCCGGACCTTTCATGCCGGTGAGGGTAGGAGCGGCTGTAGTGGTAAACGACAGCGGGCCCGCCCAGGCCGAAGCATTGAGGCCATTACAGGTGTCCTGCACATATACCTGGTAAGCGGTACTGGGCAGCAGGCCGCCGATGTAATAGTTATTGGCAGTTACGTTTTTAACCGAAGTGCCGGTGCCGGGCGTAAAGCCGGTTACGCCATACTGAATATTCCAGCGGTTGGAGCCTCCGGTTACCCAGCTGATCTCGCCGTAATCCTGGCCGGTAGCAGTAGTCTGCAAAGTGCCGGGAGTATTACAGGGTGGAACAGGAGCTGTGGTAAAAGTGTAAGGGCCTGTCCAGCTGCTGCTGCCGATACCTGCGCAGGAATCCTGCACATAGTAAGCATAAGCGCTGTTGGGCGTAAGGCCGGTGAGGGTATAAGGATTGGTAGTGATACCTTTTTTGAAAGTACCGGTGCCGGGTGTAAAACCTGGTGCGCCGTACTGGAGGTTCCAGATGGCAGCACCGCCCGAAGTCCAGTTGAGGATGGCACTGTTGTAAGTCATGCCGGTTGCGCCCTGGGCCGAAGGTGTGTTGCACGAACCGATCATATTGCCCAGCATCAGCTGGCGGCTGTTGTTCAGCGAGTCGAGGCGGATCACGAAATTGGTCGTGTCATTGGCCAGCATCGGTTTCAGGGTCCAGCTGCCGCCGGAGATGATGTCGCGCTGGAAAAGCTGGATGTTCTTCTTGTAGTATTTCGCACTGTCGTAGTTGCTGTACACTACCGAAGGATATACCGCCAGGGTATCGTTGGTGAATACGCCGAAGTGTACATTGTTGTTGCCCCGGGCGTTGATGCCGGTGGTATTGGCAGGTACGCCATCGATGCGGAACAGGTGTACATATTTACCATTGCCCACCGCGCTATCCATGCGCAGCTTGCCACGGTTGGCGGTGTTCAGTTCCAGTGTTTGCCCGGTCCAGGAAACGGGATAGGCGTTCACGGAAGTATCGCCAAGCGGTGCAGTTGAAGGGATGCGGTTGGCGCCGTTTTCGATGGTGCCGTTGTACACGGTTCCGCCGTTGGCACTGTTGAGGACTGTATTGCCATTGGTTTCATCCATTTTGTAATAGGCGAGCAGACTGGTATTGGTGGCAGGCAGCTTGCGGCACATGTTGTCGCGGATCTCGGTAGCAGTGCGCACGGTGTTCCAGATGCGTACTTCATCGAGTTTACCATCGAAGCGGACAGATCCATTGTAATTATAAGTACCGGTACCATCAGAACCCAGGTGAATGGGCAGCGTGCCGTGTACCACTTTATTGGAATCGGCTGCAATGTTAATCGGTGTACCGGTTTGCACTCCGTTCAGGTAAGCGGTGATATTGCCTTTGCGGTTAACGGTGATGGCAATATGGTTCCAGTATCCCTGCAGTTTGGGAATAGTCATGTTGTAATCGCGGCGCGTACCGTTGGCAGGTTTAAAGTTGAAACGGATGCTGTTGGCCGAGTATAAAACCCAGGCAAAACCAGTATTGGCGCCATTGTTCCAGTCTTTGTTGCCGATGAAGGCAGGGTCAAAGCCGGAGCCCGCCATATCGGGATTGAGCCACATCTCGATGGTAAAATCGGTGGTGCTCAGGGCTTGCGAGAGGGTAGTGTCCAGTTTTACACGCTCAAACGAAGCGGTGCCGGCAAAGTTCATGGCATTGCCCGGCCCCTGTGCCCAGGCCGATGAACCGGCCAGCAGCAGGGCAGCTGCACCCAGCCATTGGCGGGTTTTCATTTTTAGATTAATTTCAGGTAACATTTTCAGGTTTGGATTAAGGCCTTTAAATGAAAAGCCTGTTGTTGCTGCAACAGGCTTTCCTTTTTATCTGATTATTTATTGATCACAATCTTACATGTCGTTTGCTTGCCGTTGTTGTCTACCGAGAGGTAGTACATACCATTGGGCATAGCCGAGAGGTCGAACGACTGGATGAGGTTACCACCGGCATCAGGAGTAGCAGTTTGGCTAACGATGACTTGGCCGGCACCATTCACAATGCGGAAGTTCACCTGGCCGCGGGTGTTGCGGAAAGCGGTTTTGAAAGCACCGTTGTTGGGGTTGGGGAATACGCCAAACTCCACAGCAGGATTGCTTACCGACTCTACATACGAAGGCAGTTGCGCCTTGCTTACCCAGCTTTTACCATCCAGTTTCCAATCAGGATTAGTTTCGGGATCGCAGGTATTGTACTTGAGCAGGTGGCCCAGGGCAGTTACCGCGATATCGGGCAGTACCGGTGTGTTTTTCAGTTTAGCAGGATCTACAGGGTTAGAAGGCATCTGGTAGCTGCCGGGATCAGGACCTGTGATTTCGAGGTGGGGAATGTTTTCGCCGCAGGCAATCCACCAGATATGGCGCTCGGTGATAGAGTTACCACCGTGTGAGTTACCCAGTCCGCCGTGGTCGGTGGTGAGCATTACGATCCAGTCTTCCTGGGCCAGGTTGGGACGGCTGTACAGTTTGGCCAGTACTTCCTTAATTTCTGCATCCACACCTTTAATAGCATTCACATAAGCAGGGTTGGTGGGGTTAAAACCACTTCCGTGACCGGCTGCATCTACTTCATCGTAGTGGATGAACAGTACGTCGAGGTTAGGATCGTTGAGTTGCAGTTTGGCAGCAGCAGTCACCGCACCCTGGCCATAAGTTCCGGCATCGATAGACTGGTCGAAACCACTGTTGGTCACATAACCAGCAGGGTTGTTGCTGTTGGTAGGATCGTTCATCGGGTCCCAGGTGATGATCTGTACTGCTTTCAGATCAGGACGGCATTCCTTGGCCCGCTTCGGGAAATAAGGGAAGTTGGTGAAGTCGGCGTTCGTGTAGTTGTTGTTCGTGATTTTGTGTTTTTGTTCCCATACGCCGGTCATCATGTTGCTCCAGCTGGGACCACTCATCGTGATACCGCAATGCCAGCTGTCTTTGGTAAACAGACCGATGTTCATCAGCGAGTCAATGGTCGGGGTGTTGCCATTGCCCAGCACATCAAAGCGAACGCCATCGATACCGATGAAGAGTACTTTGGGCTCTTTGGGGGTTTGTTGCGCGCTGGCAGCGAGGCTGGCGCCAAGCAGCAGGGTAGCGCAAATTCTGGAGAAAGTGTGTTTCATGATTGGAGTATTGAGGGTGTTTGAATAAGGTGATAAATGTTTGTTAGAGTTCGAATTTTACGCCCACCAGACCGCGGATGGAATAGTATTCGGTTTTAACCGGACGGTCGGCACGGCCCCTGTATTTGAGGTACGGCGTATTGAGCAGGTTATTGGCTTCGGCAAAAGCCGCCAGGCGTTTGGTGAAGCGGTAAGTGATGGAATAATCGAGCGACATGCTTTTGCCGATGAACATATCATAGTCGTTATCCTGGTGCACCACAATGGTTTCGCCGGATTTAGGATCGGATACCGCATACAGGTTCAGTTCGTACAGGTATGGATCGCGGTAGTTGAGCGCCAGGCGGGTCATCAGTTTGTTGCTTTCGTAAAACACGGCCACGTTGGCTACATTGGGCGACTGGCGGGGCAAGGGCTGAGGCGCTTTGCGGGCCGCAATCTTCATTTCGGAATAAGTGTAAGTGTAGTTGGCATTCACTCCAAAGTTTTTCAGGAAACCAGGCAGGAAATCCATTTTCAGCATCAGCGATAACTCGAAACCTGCTGCAAAAGATTCCGGCGCGTTCTGGAATTTTTTGGCAATCACACCACCCGGAATCTGAAACTCGTTCTGGATGCCGGTGTTGTCGGTGCTGCTGCTTTCAAACGCAGTGTAGATATGGTCTTTCACGTGTTTGTAAAATGCGCCGGCACTCACCATGCCTGTGCTGCCAAAGTATTTTTCATAAGCAGCATCAAAGTTCCAGCTGTAGGTAGGGCGCAGATCGGGATTGCCATACAGCAGATCGAAGTTGCTGTAATCGATAGCCGGAGCGCCGGGTTTGATCTCGTTGAAATTAGGCCTGCGAAACGTGCGGGTGACTGCAGCACGCAGGTTTTGCGTTTCGGTGAGGGCATAACGGGCATTCACCATGGGCAGCAGGCTCAGGTAGTTTTTGCCGGAGCGCACAGGCCGGGCTTCAATACCGCCGGTAGCCGGATCGATGGTCACTACGGTGTCAGCTGTTACTTCTGGTGTGGTATACTCTGCACGGATGCCGGGCGTTACCGACAGTTTTTCGGTAGGGCGCCAGTCGGCCATCACATAAGCCGCATACACATTCTCCTTATACTTATAACTGGAGCCTACAAACTGCTGGTAGTACGGCGTGAGGTAGCCAAATGGGCGGTGGGTAAGGGTATCGCCCAGGTTGGTGGTAAACTGGTTCAGTGCATCATTCGTCAGGAACGGGAACATTTGGCCTTTGTAAGGCGTGCTCAGTTCCTGCAGGAAACCGCCGCGTTCGTTCACCGGTTGTGGATTGTAGTTATCGTAAACAATCGCAGCCGGATATTTTTTGTTGCGTTCCCAAAGTTCCATGCCGGTCACGCGTTCGCCTTGTTTGGTGCGCAGTTTGCCGCCCACTTTGATGTCGAGCTGGTTGTTCACTTTGTATTGCAGATCGAGTTGCGCTACAATCGGATCTTTCTCGTAAGTGCGGTTGGTTTCGCTATAGGCCCGGGTAAAAGCAAACATGGTATCGGTAGGGGTTACCGGGATGATGTTGCGGTAAGTAGGCTGGATGTTTTTGCCATCATCGCCATAACCGGGAATGGGACTGTCGATGCCCAGCAGTTTGGCGCGGTAGCTGGCGTTGTATTCGTCGGTGGGTTTGCCTTTATCGTCGAGATACAGGAAGTCGGTGAAGTACACCGGTTTTTCAAACTCGGCTACATAATACCCGTTGGTCGGATCGTCGTTGTTGGGGCCGTTTACATTACCATATTTAAACTGGTTGTGGTAAGTAGCCACGCGCCATTTGGCCATCAGTTTGGTGTTGAGTTTCGATTCGCCACCCAGTTCACCACCCCAGAACCGGTTGAGCATGATGTCATGAATATTTTGCAGCTTGATGGACTGGCCCACACCCGTGCTCCAGTTGTACATGGTTTTGCGGTTGTACTCATCGTCTTTCATGCTGCCATACATGCCCTTGGCGTAGAGCTTGTGGTTAGAATTGATCTTGTATTCCATCGCTCCGTTAAAACCGAGCGTGAGGCGGTTGCCTTCATAGTCGCGCAGTTCCAGGCGGGTGAGGGCATGGTCGGTATTGCCACCATAATGTACCTGGTAATTATCCGTAGCCCAGTTGCGGTTGTACACAGAACCACCCAGCAGGAAACCGAACTTTTTGTTCTTGCTGCGGTCGCCATATGTGAAGTTGGCATTGTAAATGGGCTTACCGGCCTGCATGTTGTAACCACCGCCGGCACTGGCTTGCAGGGTTCTTTTAACCGGTGCATTTTTGGTGATGAAGTTGGCACTGCCGCCAATGGCATCGCCTTCCATATCGGGACTGAGCGATTTGGCTACAACGATATAATCGATCAGGCTGCTGGGAAAAATATCGAAATTCATGGCCCGCGATTTCGATTCTTCATCGGCTACAGGCATGCGGTCGCCATTGATGAGGGCCGAGCTCCAGTCGCTGGGCGTACCACGGAAAGAGATGAAACGGCCTTCGCCCTGGTCGGTTTCCATCACCACACCCGGCAGGCGCTGCACGGCTTCGGCCACATTGCGGTCTGGCAGTTTGGCTACTCCTTCGCTCGATACCACGTTCACCACAGTCGCCGCGGTTTTCATCATGTTGATGGCTTTCGATTCGGAAGGCCTTAATGTTTCGCGCACCACAAATTCCTTCATGGCTTTCGATTTCATGGCAATGGTGCTCAGGTCGGTAACACCTTGCGTGACGGTTGCCTTGCGGCGAATGAGTTCATAACCCAGTGCGCTGAAGCGGAGTTCGTAAGTTTTGGCGGGCAGGTTCACCAGTTCGAAACGACCGTTGATATCGGTCAATGCATGAAAGCCGGTGTTTTCGGCTACTACCACTACTCCGGGCAGCGGACCGGTTTCGTCGGCCACAATGCCTTTGATGCTGCCCTTTTGGGCAATGGCCATAGCCGGGGCCATGATGATGAAAGGGGCTACCAGGAGTTTTTGATGCAGGCCGCTCATGAGGATGTATATTAAAAAATCTGAAAAGGAATTATTGATGATCGTGTGGGTGGTTGCTGTGCTGATCGTGTTTCGGATCGGGCGCAGGCGGTGTAGGGTGCAGTTGTTCGCGGTGTTCGGTCAGTTGTATAATGGCACCGGCGCTGCGAAACCGCTGTACGGCCGGGAAAACATGTTCGTAAAACGACAAGGGAAACACCGTGGCTTTTTCTGCATCGGGTACGAGTGGGTACAACTGCTCATAAGATTGGAACGCGGCTACAAATAATGAATCAGCATTAGTACCGCTCCACGGATTTTCCAAGCGATACTGGTTCAACTCACTTAACGAACCCGCTGTGACCAGTTGGGCTTCGATTACTCTGGCACGGAGGATCCAGGTTAAGGAATCCCTGCTGTTGCCACTGGTATTAAAACTTACCAGGAACAGCATCATGAACACCGCTGTGGAAATTCTATTTGTTAACCAACAATAAACATTTTCAAACCTGTTTCTCATTACTATAGGTGTTTTAGCTCCTTTGGGGAAAACATTTTTGAGCGTTTTGATTAGTATTTCAATACAAAATTAGGTTTGAAGTCGGTTCGGGAGAGTTTACTGCGATTATGAAATTGTTAAGCTCAGCTAAACAAAAGAGAATTAATGTAAGCGCAACAAAAAGTTAAGAATGTGGTAACGGTGGTCTAACAAAACCTTAGTAAGGTGATGGAAATAAAAATAAACGGTTGAGTGTATTTTGTGCCAAAAACTTATCCTGCGGTTGGGTGAAAAACGAAGGGGTCGATAATTTTGGTGATGCTCAAAAGTTATTCGCGATATGCTTTGACGGGCAAGGAACCATTTATAAACCATAGCCTTTTAAACCAACGATATGAAACCTGGAAAGCTCTCTTCTTTAGCCGTAGTCACGGCCTTATGCAGCAGTCTGGCTGCAGGCGCACAAACCGCCTGTTTTTCTTTTTCGCCCAATGTGCGCATCAATACTACTACCGGAGCGGTATCACAGTTCAGTACCAGTGGTGCTGATATCCAAAGCTGTTATCCCGGTACTACAACGGGTGGAGGCTTTGCACCCAATACGGTAGCCAATAGTTTGTATGGTTACACCGCGCCTAATTTTGCACCTGTAGCGGCGCAATACCAGGTGTTTTCGATTTGCGGAATTTACAATGGGGCAGGTGCTACGGCAGGTTCGGGTCAGAGTTATGATGCCAATGCCTTTGCCATGCCCGGCCGCTGCAACCGTTTGTTTACCGTGCAGTCTGTGATAGGTCACGGGCCCTCTCCTTCCATGTTGGTACTGCATGAATTTGATGTGTCCAATCCTGCCAGTGTAACAGAGGTAGGTACACCGGTAGTCATCAGCAGCAGTTATGGCGGCGATGTGCCGCTGGCTATTTCGCCGTTGCTGTCTAACGGCACACGCAAAATTTATATGGGAGTATACAACGGTATTGTGTCCTGGACACTGGATGCCAACGCGAATGTGATTGCCGGACCGGTTACTGAATACACCACCGGTACTTATTGGACCATCGACAACAACTGCCGCATGGAAGTGACGCCCGATGGCAACCGTGTACTGTTCTCTACCCGCGACAACGAATTGCAAATCCTCTCCGGAGGTACTGTTAGCACCATTGCTGGTGGCGCCGAAATATTTTCGGGTTTTGAAATGCTGCCAGCCAGCCAGAGTCCCAACGGACACGAGCTGGTGTTTTACAGTTCCCACAACAGAACCACCGGCGCCGGCTCACTCCGTTATGTGGATATGACCACCCTGTCTTCTGTGAATGTAGGAGGCGGTACGCCTGCCGCTTTTGGCTATACCGATATCGAACGTGCCCGCAATGGCAAGCTGTACCTGGCTTACAATCCGGGTTTTGGTATGCCAACAGGTTCGGTGTATAACCTGAGTACCAACCCGGGTTGGCTGTATATGATCGATCCTGCCACGATGTCGCCCGCACCGGTGATGAACGGCACATCATACATATCTATCAATAGTTATACCCTGCACCGGTACACGATTCAGAACCAGATAGACGGGGAGAATTACGATTTTATCAGTTCGCGCCCCGGGATTCAAAGCCTGAATATCAATGGCGCATCAGATTTTTATACCCGCTATGCTTTGATGCAGGCCCACGATCCGTATCACCTCAGAGCCATCACGGTATGGAATTGTAACGGTGTGCTGAACCTCAATGCGCTGGTAAAGGATGCCTACAACAGTTATTACGTAAAATTAGAAACAGGTATCAAAACATTGACTCCTGATGGTTTTGGAGGTTATTATGAAGGTTTTGCACCCAATGCCACATATGCCCACGGGCCTATCTTCAGTAGTCCGGCTAATAACACCCTGAATCTGACCAGCACTTTCAGCGCATTGGCCAATTATAACGGGCTTTTTCAGGTCACTTATGTGATTAACGGAGCTTGCGGAACGGATACCGTGCGCCAGTTGTTTGATCTGAAAAAAGCTTCGGTGTTGGTCAATTTTATGATGGCTGCACCTAATGGTTGTCCTGCACAGTCACCTTACCAGTCGCTCACCTTCCCTACACTGGCACAGCCGGTGACTGGTGTTACACCTCCATGCGTGAATGGCTGGCTGGGAGCTAACTCCTGTGGTATTACCAGTGCCGGCTGGAGCGCCAGTGCAACAAACACCAGCATTGTAGGCAATCCTTCGTTGCGGGTAGACCAGGTAGATGCCACTACAGGTGCGTTTATTAAAAACATATTTGTGGATAACAATCTGGCGTTTACCAGTTCTGCTTATCTGTTCAACAATGGCTATTCCCTGGGTTACTTTAACCAGAACTACGGCCAGATGGATAATATTAAAAACAATTTTGTTTTTAAAGTAACCGCTGCTGTTAATACACAGGATTGTGGTCTTATCAGTAATTATTCTTATTTCAAAATCATCGACGGCGGTCCGCAATATGGCTCAGGTAACTGGTGGCGCAGCGGAAAAGAAGGTACGGAACAAGCGCTTGCTGCTGTACATGTGTTTCCTAATCCGGCTACAAACCAGGTACACGTTTCATGGCTAATAGCAGAGCAACCCACCAATGCCCGCATTACGCTGGTAGATGCGCTGGGCAGGGCAGTGCTGCAACAGCAGTTTACTGAAGCGCAAGGCTCCAACGAGCAGGTAGTGCAGATTGAACAACTCGCTGCAGGCATGTACCATTATACATTAGCCACATCGGCCGGTCAATACACCGGTAAGTTGGTGAAACAATAATATTTGTAATCC
>Ga0247823_10000538_pt1 | contig 31737 bp, 26 predicted proteins | sample 13C_PalmiticAcid_2_FD_192426 | JGI IMG/M metagenome (GOLD analysis project Ga0247823, IMG submission 192426) | Soil microbial communities from agricultural site in Penn Yan, New York, United States - 13C_PalmiticAcid_Day30 | ecosystem: Environmental > Terrestrial > Soil > Agricultural land...
GCGGCCCCTTGGCCCATGCCCACGCACATCGTGACCATGCCGTACTTCTTGTTGTGCCGCTTGAGCGCGTGCACCACGGTGGCCGAGCGGATAGCGCCGGTGGCGCCCAGCGGGTGGCCCAGTGCGATGGCGCCGCCCATGGGGTTGACCTTGCTCGGGTCCAGGCCCAGGGTGTTGATGACGGCGAGCGACTGCGCGGCGAAGGCCTCGTTGAGCTCGATCCAGTCGATCTGGTCCTGCGTGAGGCCGGCGTACTTCAGCGCGGCGGGAATCGCCTCGATCGGGCCGATGCCCATCAGGTGCGGCGGCACGCCGCGCGAGGCGTAGCTCACGAAACGCGCCAGCGGCGTGAGGCCGAAGCGCTTGATGGCCGCTTCGCTGGCCAGGATGAGCGCGCCCGCGCCGTCGCTGGTCTGTGAGCTGTTGCCGGCGGTGACCGAGCCGCGCGCGGCGAACACGGTGCGCAGCTTCGCCAGGCCTTCGATGGAGGTGTCGGGCCGCGCGCCTTCGTCCAGGCTCACGGTGCGCGTGCTCGTGCTGACCTCGGCGCTTTCCAGATTGACGCTGCGTTCGGTCACTTCCACCGGCGTGATCTCGTCGCTGAACTCCCCGTTCTTCATCGCCAGCACAGCGCGCTGGTGCGACTGCAGGGCGAAGGCGTCCTGCGCCTCGCGCGAGACCTTCCACTTCTGCGCCACCTTCTCGGCCGTGAGGCCCATGCCGTAGGCGATGCCGTAGCTCTCCACGTCGTCGGTGTTGCGGAAGATGGTGGGCGAGAGGCTGGGCGAGTTGCCCATCATGGGCACCATGCTCATGCTCTCGGTGCCGGCGGCGATCATCACGTCGGCCTCGCCCACGCGGATGCGGTCGGCCGCCATCTGCACGGCCGACAGGCCCGAGGCGCAGAAGCGGTTGACGGTGATGCCGCCCACGCTGTTGGGCAGGCCGGCCAGGATGGCGCCGATGCGCGCCACGTTCAGGCCCTGCTGCGCTTCGGGAATGGCGCAGCCGCAGATCACGTCTTCGATGGCCTTGGGGTCCAGGCCCGGGGCCTGCGCCAGCGCCGAGCGCAACGCGAGGGCGAGCATGTCGTCCGGGCGCAGGTGCTTGAAGGAACCCTTGTGCGAACGGCCGATGGGGGTGCGGGTGGCGGCGACGATGTAGGCGTCTTGAATCTGTTTCATGCTGACTCCAAAAGTGTCTTTTCCAGAACACCGCGGAACCGGCTTTGCCGGGCCGCTGGTGTTGCCCCCTTGAGGGGGTCGCGCAAAGCGCGGCAGGGGTGGGTCAATTTCTGACAGGCTTGCCGGTGTTGAGCATGCCGAGGATGCGTTCTTGTGTCTTGGGGTGCACGATCAGCGAGCAGAAGGCCTGACGCTCCAGCGTCATCAGGTAGTCCTCGTTCACCAGCGTGCCGGGTTCGACGTCGCCGCCCGTCACCACGTTGGCGATCAGCGAGGCGATGTGGAAGTCGTGCTGGCTGATGAAGCCGCCGTCGCGCATGTTGACCAGGCTGCCCAGGATGGTGGCCTTGCCGTCGCGGCCGGCCACCGGGAACAGGCGCTTGTGCGGCGCGCGGTAGCCGCCGTTGAACAGGCCCTTGGCCTCGTTGATGGCCACGTAGAGCAGCTCGTCCTTGTGCGGCACGATCACGTCGGAGTGCAGCACGTAACCCAGCTGGCGCGACTCGATAGCGCTGGTGCCCACCTTGGCCATGGCGGCGGCGGTGAAGCCCTCGGTGAGGAAAGGCAGCAGGTCCTTGCCCGTCGAGGTCTCGGCGTTCTCGGCCGCGCGGCGCGCGATGTAGGTCAGGCCGCCGGCCCCGGGCACCAGGCCCACGCCGACTTCCACCAGGCCGATGTAGCTTTCCATGTGCACCACGCGGCGCGCGCTGTACACGGCCATCTCGCAGCCGCCGCCCAGCGCCAGGCCACGCACGGCGGAAACCACCGGCACGTTGGCGTAGCGCAGGCGCAGCATGGTCTGCTGCATGAAGCCTTCGGCGTCTTCGATGGCGCTCACACCCACGGCCATGAAGGCCGGCAGCATGGCCTGCAGGTCGGCGCCGGCGCTGAAGGGTTCGTCACCCGACCAGATCACCAGGCCCTGGTACTCCTTCTCGGCCAGGTCCACAGCGGCCATCAGGCCTTCGCACACCTCGGGGCTGATGGCGTGCATCTTCGTCTTGATGCTGGCGATGAGCACCTGTTCGTCCAGCGTCCAGAGGCGGATCGAATCGTTCTCTTCCAACGTGCTGCCGGCGGTCTCGAACTTCGGACCGGCTTCCCCGAGCAGCAGCTCGGGGAAGTGCTGGCGCTGGTAGACCGGCAGTTGCAGGCGCGCCTCGAACGTGCCCTTGCTGGAGTTCCACGAACCCTGCGCGGTGTGCACGCCGCCAGCCTCGGCCACCGGGCCCTTGAACACCCACTCGGGCAGCGGCGCCTTGCTCAGCGCCTTGCCGGCGTCGATGTCTTCCTGGACCATCTTCGCCACCTCGAGCCAGCCGGCTTCCTGCCAGAGCTCGAACGGACCTTGTTTCATGCCGAAGCCCCAGCGCATGGCCTGGTCCACGTCGCGCGCGGTCTCGGCGATGGTCGCCAGGTGCACGGCGGCGTAGTGGAAGCTGTTGCGCAGGATGGCCCAGAGGAACCGGCCTTGCGGGCCTTCGCTGTTTCGCAGCAGTTTCAGGCGCTCGGCGGCCGGGCGCTTGAGCATTCGGCCGTAGACCTCATCGGCTTTCTCGCCGCCGGGCACGTACTCGCCGCTCTCCAGGTCGAAGCGCAGGATGTCGCGACCCACCTTCTTGTAGAAACCGGCCTTGGCCTTCTGGCCCAGGTTGCCGGCCTCGATCAGCGCCTTGAGCACCGGCGGTGTGCCGAAGCTGCCGTAGAACGGGTCGGTCTCCAGGCTCAGGTTGTCCTGCAGGGTCTTGATCACGTGGGCCATGGTGTCCAGGCCCACCACGTCGGCGGTGCGGAAGGTGCCGCTGCTGGCGCGGCCCAGGCGCTTGCCGGTGAGGTCGTCGACCACGTCGTAGGTCAGGCCGAAGTTCTCCACCTCCTTCATGGTGGCCAGCATGCCGGCGATGCCGATGCGGTTGGCCACGAAGTTGGGCGTGTCCTTGGCGCGCACCACGCCCTTGCCCAGGCCGCTGGTGACGAAGGTCTCCAGGTCGTTCAGGATCTGCGGCTCGGTGGTGGGCGTGGCGATCAGCTCCACCAGCGTCATGTAGCGCGGCGGGTTGAAGAAGTGGATGCCGCAGAAGCGCGGCTTGATCGCCTCGGGCAGGGCTTCGCTGAGCTTGGTGATCGACAGGCCCGAGGTGTTGGACGCGACGATGGCATGCTCGGCGATGAAGGGCGCTATCTTGGTGTAGAGGTCGAGCTTCCAGTCCATGCGCTCGGCGATGGCCTCGATGATGAGGTCGCAGTCGCGCAGCTGCTCCATGTGCTCTTCGTAGTTGGCCTGGCCGATGAGGTCGGCGTCGGCCGCGACGCCCAGCGGCGAAGGCTTGAGCTTCTTCAGGCCTTCCACCGCGCGGGTGACGATGCCGTTCTTCGGGCCTTCCTTCGCGGGCAGGTCGAACAGCACCACCGGCACCTTGACGTTGACCAGGTGCGCCGCGATCTGCGCGCCCATCACGCCTGCGCCGAGCACGGCGACTTTCTTCACTTGAAATCGGTTCATTGGTTTTCCATGAAAGGGGTCGGACGCGCGGGCTTCACTCGACACGGATCCACACCTGGGTGCGGTAGAACGGGCCGATGTAGCCGCGCATTTCCAGCTTCTTGCCGTCTTCGACCGGCTTGAGGCGCGTGCGATAGACCTTGCCGTTGTTCGGGTCGACGATGTCGCCACCGTCGTAGACGGTCTTGTCGTCGGCGCTCTGCTTGAGGTTGCGCAGGATGGTCATGCCCAGCACGGGCTTGTCCTTGCGTTCGTCGGTGCACTTGTCGCACACCGCGTCCTGCTTGCTGCTGGGGTCCAACAGCTTCTCGATGGTGCCGCTGTAGACGCCGTTGCTTTCCTTGATGCGCACCAGGGACTTCTCTTTCTTCGAGTCGTCGTCGATCGTCTTCCACAAACCCACGGGCGACATCTGCGCGAACGCGTGGCCGGTGAACACAAGAAGCGAAACTGCCAACGTGGTCTTGATCATGAAAGTCTCCTGGTGGTGGTGGGAAAGGAAACGCGTGTTTACGCCAGCGCGGCGTCCGTGTCCATGAGGACCTTCGACCCCGCGCGCGCGGTGCGCATCAGCGTCGCCGTCTCGGGGAACAGCTTGGCAAAGTAGAAACGCGCGGTCTGCAGCTTGGCGGTGTAGAACGGGTCGGTGTTGCCGGCCGCGATCTCGCGCAGCGCCACCTGCGCCATGCGGGCCCAGAAGTAGCCGAACACCAGGTGACCCGCCACACGCAGGTAGTCCACGGCGGCAGCGCCCACTTCATCGGCGTTCTGCAGGCCCTTGAAGCCGATCTCGGTGGTGAACTTGGTGATCTGCTCACCCAGCACGGCCAGCGGGTTGATGAACTCGGCCATCTTCTCGTTGACGCCCTCTTCCATCACCAGGGCGCCGACCAGCTTGCCGAACTTCTTGAGCGTGGCACCGTTGTTGCCCAGCACCTTGCGGCCCAACAGGTCCAGGCTCTGGATGGTGTTGGTGCCTTCGTAGATCATGTTGATGCGGGCATCGCGCACGTACTGCTCCATGCCCCATTCCTTGATGTAGCCGTGGCCACCGAACACCTGCTGGCACTGGGTGGTGGCGTTGTAGCCGTTGTCGGTCAAAAAGGCTTTGGTGATGGGGGTGAGCAGCGAGAGCATCTCGTCGCTGTCCTTGCGCACCTTCTCGTCGGGGTGGTTGTGCACCTTCTCCAGCAGCACCGAGCAGAAGATGGCCAGCGCACGGCCGCCTTCGGCATAGGCCTTGGCGGTGAGCAGCATGCGGCGCACGTCGGGGTGAACGATGATGGGGTCGGCCGGTTTGTCCTTGGCCTTGGGGCCGGTCAGCGAGCGCATCTGGATGCGGTCTTTTGCGTAGGCCAGCGCGTTCTGGTAGGCCACCTCGGTCAGGCCCAGGGACTGGTTGCCCACACCCAGGCGGGCCGCGTTCATCATCACGAACATGGCCTGCATGCCCTTGTTGGGCTGACCCACGAGGGTGCCGATGGCGCCGTCGATCACGATCTGCGCGGTGGCGTTGCCGTGGATGCCCATCTTGTGTTCCAGGCCGCCGCAGTAAATGCCATTGCGCTCGCCCAGCGAGCCGTCCGCCTTCACGTTGAACTTGGGCACGATGAACAGGCTCACGCCCTTGATGCCGGGAGGCGCATCGGGCAGCCGGGCCAGCACCAGGTGGATGATGTTGTCGGCCATGTCGTGTTCACCGGCGCTGATGAAGATCTTGTTGCCGGTGAGCTTGTAGGTGCCGTCGGCCTGCGGCTCGGCCTTGGTGCGCATCAGGCCCAGGTCGGTGCCGCAGTGCGGCTCGGTCAGGCACATGGTGCCGGTCCACTCGCCGCTGGTCATCTTGGGCAGGTAGGTCTTCTTCTGCTCGTCGGTGCCGTAGGTGTGCAGCGCGGCGTAGGCGCCGTGCGTGAGGCCGGGATACATGGTCCAGGCCTGGTTGGCCGAGTTCATCATTTCGTAGAAGCACTGATTCACCACCAGCGGCAGGCCCTGGCCGCCGAACGTGGGGTCGCACGACAGCGCGGCCCAGCCACCTTCGACGTAGGTCTTGTAGGCGTCCTTGAAGCCGGTGGGCGTCTTGACCTCGTGCGTGGCCTTGTCCAGCGTGCAGCCTTCGGTGTCGCCGCTGATGTTGAGCGGGAAGATCACCTGCGTGGCGAACTTGCCGGCTTCTTCGAGCACGGCGTTGATGGTGTCCACGTCCACTTCGGCATGCTGGGGCATGGCCTTGAAGTCGTCGGTGACCTTGAGCACTTCGTGCATCACAAACTGCATGTCTCGCAGGGGCGGGTTGTAAACGGGCATGAGGAACTCCTGTGCTGGGTTTGTGAAAAGGCGAAAGGGATCAGCCCTGCGGCTTGCGCGCAGGCACCGGGGATTTGCGGGCGCGCGCGGGGGCGTCGCCGGGGGCGTGGCTGTAGCGCTCCACGATGCCCTCGAACGCCTGCAGCGCGCGGCGCACCGAATCGGGGCTGCGCAGGAAACGGGCTTCGTAGTGCAGCGCGAGGATCTGTGCGTGGATTTCAAACGCCATCTGTGACGCGTCGGTGTCGGCCGCCAGGTGGCCTTCCTCGATCGCGATCTCGACCGCGCGGCGCATGGCCGAGAGCCAGGTGTTGACCGAGCTGGCCAGGGCGTCGCGCACCGGGCCGGGCCGGTCGTCGAACTCGACCGCGCCGCTGATGTAGATGCAGCCCGAGTCGATCTCGACCGAGGTGCGCTTCATCCAGTTGTCGAACAGCTTGCGCAGGCGAGGCAGCCCGCGCGGCGCGACCATGGCGGGGTAGAACACCTCGTCCTCGAAACGCGTGTGGTACTCGCGCACCACCGAGATCTGCAGTTCCTCGCGCGAGCCGAAATGGGCGAACACGCCGGACTTGCTCATCTGCATGACCTCGGCCAGCGCGCCGATGGACAGACCTTCCAGGCCGATCTGCGTGGCCAGGCCGAGCGCGGCATCGACGATGGCGGCCTTGGTCTGCTGGCCCTTCTGCAAGGGCTTGTGGGCCGGGGCGTCGGCGCGCGCGCGGCGGGCAGTGGGTGTGACGCTCATGGGGGTCGGTCCTGGTTGGATGAGGGCTCGAAAAAAACGACCGTCCGAATAAATACGAACGGTCGTTCTATTTTTACCGCAAAACCGGGCTCCGGTGCAAACCACCGGCGTTTTGTGTGACCTTTGTTTAGGGGCTGCGCCCTAAATGCCGTGTTTCAGTGGCGAACGATGGGCAGCAGCAGCGCGAGGCTGTGCTCCAGGCTTTCGCTGGGCGAGCGCTTGAAGCCGCTGCGCGCGAACCGTTGCAGGCGCCCGACGCAGAAGGCGGTGATGACCGAGGCATCGGCCTGGGCATCGACTGTGGGCGTGGCGGCACCGGCCACCAGCGAGGTTTCGCGCAGGTTCTGGCGCAGCGCGGCTTCGATCTTGTCGAAGAACAGGTTCATGCGCTGCTGCAGGCGCTCGTTCTCGAACACCAGCGCGTCACCGACCATCACGCGCGTCATGCCGGGGTTCTTTTCGCCGAACTGCAGCAGCAGGGTGACGAGCTTGCGCGAGCGCACGTTGGCGTCGGCTTCGCGTTCGCCCAGCTGGTTGATGAGGCCGAACACCGACTGCTCGATGAACTCGATCAGGCCTTCGAACATCTGGGCTTTGCTGGCGAAATGGCGGTACAGCGCGGCCTCGCTCACCTCCAGCTTGGCGGCCAGGGCGGCGGTGGTGATGCGCTCGGCGCCGGGCTGCTGCAGCATGGTCGCCAGGGCTTCGAGGATCTGCACCCGGCGCTCGCCGGGTTTGGGCCGCTTGCGTCCACCACCCCCATCGGCATGCGCCGCCGCCTCGATGGCCTCGGCGGCTTCGCGCGCGGCTTTGTCTTCCGGGGTGGGGGACTCAGGGGCGTTGGATGTCATGGGCGGGCGATCCGTGAGGTTTCGGCGATTCTCGCACAGCGAGTTGACTTCTTTCTCAGTGCAACCGCGTGGTTGGCAGACAGTGAGTGACCGCCTCGATCGCGCGGCCACGGCCCTCAGTGCGAGCGGATCATGGTGCCGAAGGGCTCGTTGCCGAGCACCTCCAGCAGCAGGGCGTGCGGCACGCGGCCATCGATGATGTGCACCGCGTTCACGCCGCTCTTGGCCGCGTCCAGCGCGCCGGCGATCTTGGGGATCATGCCGCCGGAGATGGTCCCATCCTCCACCAGGTCGTCGATCTGGCGCGGCGTGAGTTCGGTGAGCAGGCGCATGTCCTTGTCGAGCACGCCGCGGATGTTGGTGAGCATCAGCAGCTTCTCGGCCTGCAGCACGGTGGCCAGCTTGGCGGCCACCACGTCGGCGTTGATGTTGTAGCTCTCGTTCTGCTCGCCGAAGCCGATCGGGCTGACCACGGGGATGAACTGGTCGTCCTGCAGCGCCTTGACCACGGAAGGGTCGATGCTGACGATGTCGCCCACCTGGCCAACGTCATGCTCCAGACTCGGGTCCTTCTGGTCGGTCATGCGCAGCTTCTGCGCGCGGATCATGGCGCCGTCGCGCCCGGTCAGGCCCACGGCCTTGCCGCCGGCCTGGTTGATCAGGCCCACGATGTCCTGCTGCACCTCGCCGGCCAGCACCCACTCCACCACTTCCATGGTTTCCGGGTCGGTGACGCGCATGCCCTGGATGAACTGGCCCTGCTTGCCCAGGCGCTTGAGCAGCGTCTCGATCTGCGGGCCGCCGCCGTGCACCACCACCGGGTTGATGCCGACCAGCTTGAGCAGCACCACGTCCTCGGCGAAATCCTGCTGCAGGGCCGGGTCGGTCATGGCATTGCCGCCGTACTTGATGACCATGGTCTTGCCGTGGTACTTGCGGATGTACGGCAGCGCCTGCGCAAGGATCTCGGCCTTGTCGCGTGGCGCAATGGAGGTGATGTCGGTGGGCTCGGTCATGCGGGTTCCTGCTATGCGGGCAAAAGCGAAATTCTAGGGCCGGCGCATGACACGCCCCGCTTGCCTGTCTCCAATCCAGAAATGCCGCGGAACCGGCTTTGCCGGGCCGCAGGCATTGCCCCCTGCAAGGGGGTCGCGCGCAGCGCGGCGGGGGTTAGAAATGGATTCCTCGCATCATCTGCTGCATCGCCACCGCTTCGGGTGACAGCTGCGGCTTCGCGCCCTTCTCGCCCTTGGCCGCCGACGAGTCCGGGAACATGCGGAAGCTGGTGTTCATCACGATCTGCGCCACGCGCGGCACCAGCGCGTGCATCACCTGGCCGGTGACGCCCAGGCGCGTGGCGATGCGCACCGGCTTGAAGATGCAGGCCTGCGCGATCATGTCGGCCGCCTCTTCGGGCGCCAGCGTGGGCACGTTCTGGTAGATCTTGGTGGGCGCGATCATGGGCGTGCGCACCAGCGGCATGTTGATGGTGGTGAAGGTGATGCCCTGGTCGGCGAACTCGCTGGAGGCGCATCGCGTCCAGGCGTCCAGCGCGGACTTGCTGGCCACGTAAGCCGAGAAACGCGGCGCGTTGGTGAGCACGCCGATGGAACTGATGTTGACCACGTGGCCCTTGCGCTTGGCCACCATGCCCGGCAGAAAACCCATGGTCACGCGCAGGCAGCCGAAATAGTTGAGCTGCATGGTGCGCTCGAAGTCGTGGAAGCGGTCGTAGCTGCCTTCGATGGCGCGGCGGATCGAGCGGCCGGCGTTGTTGATCAGGAAGTCCACCCCGCCGTGGTTCTGGATCAGCAGCTGCACGAAGCGGTCGGCGTCGGCCATGTCGGCGATGTCGGCCGGGTAGGCGATGAACTGGTAGCCCTTGTCCTTGGCCTCCTTGCAGGCCTCGTCGAGCTTGTCCTGGTCACGCCCGCAGATGATGGTGACGGCCCCCGCCTCGGCGAACTTGTGCGCCGCCGCCAGGCCGATGCCCGAGCTGCCGCCCGTGACCAGCACCACCTTGCCCGCCACCGTGCCCTTGAGGCTGCGGTCGATGTGCAGGTCGGGGTCGAGGTGGCGCTCCCAATAGTCCCACAGGCGCCAGGCGTAGTCCTTGAGGTTGGGGCATTCGATGCCGCTGCCCTTGAGCGCGGCCAGCGTCTCGCGGCAGTCGAAGCGCGTGGGGTAGTTGACGAAGGTCATCATGTCCTCGGGCAGGCCGAGGTCCTGCATGACGGCCTTGTAGACCCGGCGCACCGGCGCCAGCGCCATCAGCCCCTTCTTCACGCTCTTGGGGATGAAGCCCATCAGCGCGGCGTTGACGAACAGGTTCATCTTGGGCGCGTGCGCGGCCTTGCTCAGGATGTCGAGCACGTCGCCGACGCGGTAGCCCATGGGGTCGACCAGGTGGAAGCAGGCGCCGCTGCCGCGCTTCTGGTGGGCGATGTGGTCGAGCGAATCGACCACGAAATCGACCGGCACGATGTTGATGCGCCCGCCCTCCAGGCCCACGCTGGGCATCCAGGGCGGCAGGATCTGGCGCATGCGCTGGATCAGCTTGAAGAAGTAGTAGGGCCCGTCGATCTTGTCCATCTCGCCGGTGCGCGAGTCGCCCACCACGGCGGCCGGCCGGTACACGCTCCACGGCACCTTGCATTCCTTGCGCACGATCTTCTCGCTCTCGTGCTTGGTCATGAAGTAGGGGTGGTCGTAGTTCTCGGCCTCCTCGAACATGTCCTCGCGGAACACGCCTTCGTACAGGCCGGCGGCCGCGATCGACGAGACGTGGTGGAAGTGGCCCGCGCCGATCGCCTTGGCGAACTCGACCGTGTTGCGCGTGCCGTCCACGTTGACCGCGATCTGGCTTTCCTCATCGGCCTCCAGGTCGTACACGGCGGCCAGGTGGAAGAAGTGGTCGACCTGGCCCTTGAGCGCCTTCACGTCGTCGGCCGACACGCCCAGCTTCTTGGCCGTGAGGTCGCCGAACACCGGCACCGCGCGCGATGCGCTCACGCCCCAGTACTCGCGCAGCCCCGCCACCTTGCCTTCGCTCTCCTGACGGATCAGGAAATGCACCACCGCGCCCTTGCGCTGCAGCAGCTTGGCCACCAGGCGTTTGCCAATGAAGCCGGTGGCACCGGTGACGAAGTAATGCATGAAGGTCTCCTGAAGCGGTTGGATCAAAGAAAGAGGGGCGCAGTGTGCCCGCCATTCTTGACCAGGTCGGGGGCCCCCGCCTTCCGCAAAAACCCGTGTGGGGTTTAGTCTTGCGCCCCTACACACGCCCGGCGCGCGGGCCGTACAGTGGCCCATCGTTGCGGCGGCCCGTTCGCCCTCCCCGTTTTTCCAACCCCTCCAGGAGCATCCCCATGGTCAAGAAAATCCAGAAAGCCGGCAGCGCCGCCAAGCCCGCCGCCGCGGGCTTCAACTCCCCGCTGTCGGGTGCCATCAAGGACTCCGCGCAGCAGATCTGGCTGGCCGGCCTGGGTGCGTTCTCCAAGGCGCAGGAAGAAGGCGGCAAGGCCTTCGAGTCGCTCGTGAAGGAAGGCCTGTCCATCCAGCGCAAGACGCAGGCCGTGGCCGAGGAACGCATTTCCGAAGCGACCAACCGCGTGAGCAGCATGGCCGCCGACATCTCGTCCAAGGCCACCGGCCAGTGGGACAAGCTGGAAAACATCTTCGAAGAGCGCGTGGCCAAGGCGCTGAACAAGCTGGGCGTGCCCTCGGCGCGCGATGTCGAAGCGCTGATCGAACGCATCGACGCGCTCAACCGCCACGTGCAAGGCCTGAGCGGCAAGGCCCCGGCCAAGACCGCGGCGCGCAAGGCCGCACCGGCCAAGAAGGCCGCTCCCGCCAAGAAGGCGGCCGCACGCAAGGCCCCGCGCAAGGCGGCCTGAGCCGATGCGGGCCGGCCACGGCACGAAGAACCAGGGGGCGCATGACGCCCCCTTTTCGCGTCCGCGCCGCATGCTGCAACGCAGCAGTTTCGCCGCGCCTCGCGGTCTACACTCAAACGCATGACGACGTCCCGCAAAGCCTCCCAACGACCGGCCCCGCAGAAGTCGCGCCGTCCCCGCATCGCCCTGGCCCTGGCCGGTGGCGGGCCGCTCGGGGCGATCTACGAAATCGGCGCGCTGTGCGCGCTGGACGACACCCTGCCGGGCCTGGACCTCAACGACTGCGAGCACTACGTCGGCGTGTCCGCCGGCGGGTTCATCGCCGCCGGCCTGGCCAACGGCATCCGCCCGCGCCAGCTGTGCGAGGCCTTCATCGAAGACCGGCCGGGCGACGACAACTTCGACCCATCCTGGTTGCTCAAGCCCGCCTGGGGCGAGTTCGGTGACCGGCTGCAGCGCCTGCCGCGCCTGATCGGCAGTGCCTTGTGGGCCTGGGGCGTGCACCGCAAGCCCTTCACCCACGCGCTCGAACGCGTGGGCGCGGCACTGCCCACCGGTGTGCTCGACAACGAGGGCATCCACCAGCAGATTCAGCGCCTGTTCAGCCAGCCGGGGCGCAGCAACGACTTCCGCGAACTGCGCGCGCGCCTGACCCTGGTGGCCACGCAGCTCGACACCGGCGACGCGGCGCCCTTCGGCCGCCCGGGCTGGGACCACGTGCCAATCTCGCGCGCCATCCAGGCCAGCGCGGCCCTGCCCGGCCTGTTCCCGCCGGTGGAGATCGGCGGCCAGCACTACGTGGACGGCGCGCTCAAGAAAACGCTGCACGCCACCGTGGCGCTGGACGAAGGCACCGACCTGCTGCTGTGCCTGAACCCGCTGGTGCCCTTCCACACCAACCCCAGCCTGCACGACGGCCGGCGCATTCCCTCGCTGGTCGAGGGCGGCCTGCCCGCGGTGATGAGCCAGACCTTCCGCTCGATGATCCATTCGCGGCTGGCGCTGGGCCTCAAGCACTACGAGCGCGCCTACCCTGGCACCGACATCGTGCTGATCGAACCCGACCAGCGCGACGCCACGCTGTTCTTCGCCAACACCTTCAGCTACCGCCAGCGCCGTGAGATCGCGGAACACGCCTACCAGCAGACCCGCCGCATGCTGCTGGACCGCCAGGCCGAGCTGGGGCCGCAGCTGGCGCGCCATGGTGTCACGCTGGACCTGGCCGCGCTGCGCGACCCGCAGCGGCGCCTGCTGGGTGCCGCGCGCACCCCACCGGCACGCACCACCCTGGCCGCGCGGCTGCACGCCACGCTGGATGACCTGCAGCGGCACCTCGAAGGTCCCGCCGCGCCCGCCCACAGCCGCTGAAAGCGCCGCGCCATGGCCAAGAAAGCCCCGCGACGCACCGCCGAGCGCATCCTGGAGGTGACGCTGGAGCTGTTCAACCGCTTCGGCGAACCCAACGTCTCCACCACCCTGATCTCGGCCGAGCTCGGCATCAGCCCGGGCAACCTGTATTACCACTACCCGGCCAAGGACGAGCTGATCAACTCGCTGTTCGAGCGCTACGAGCGCTCGCTCGGTGAACTGCTCAGCGCCAGCGAAGGCGTGCGCAACGTGGAGGACGCCTGGTTCTTCCTGCACTCGCTGTTCGAAATCATCTGGGAGTACCGCTTTCTCTACCGCGACCTCAACGACCTGCTCTCGAAGAACCGCCTGCTGGAAACCCGTTTCCAGACCGTGCTGAAAAACAAGTCACGCGCGATCCGCCACCTGCTCGACGGCATGAGCCGCCACGGTGCGGTGAGCATCGACGCGCGCGAGAGCGAACCCACCGCCACCAGCATGGTGGTGGTGCTCACCTACTGGCTGAGCTTCGAGTACGTGCGCGACCCGCGCAACGCCCTGGAGCCCGACAACGCGCAGCAGGCCCTGCTGCGCGGCGCACACCACGTGCTCAACCTGCTGGCGCCCTACCTGGAAGCCACGCAGCGGCAACACCTCATGACGCTCACCGGCGCCTACGGTCCCCAGTCCTGAACACCTCCCGGGAGAATCCACCATGGCCGATTGGAAACCCTTCCCCTCCGCAGGCCACACCCCATTGGACGCCGACCGCCTCAAGGCGCTCTGGAGCCGGCTGCACCGCGGCGATGCCGAACCCTGGCCCGAGGAGTCGGCCGTGGTGCAGGCCTGGGTGCTGTTCCACAACGGCGAGTTCCAGCGCGCGGCCGAGGCCGGCCTGGCCTTGGGCGACGCGGGCATGAACGTGGCCAACAAGGCCACCTGCATCTACGCCAACTACCTGGAGGCGCGCGAGCAGGTCCGCCAGGACCTGCTGCTCGAGGCCGCGGCCCGGGCCGAAGCCCTGCAGCGCCGGCAGGCCGACCACACCGGGGCCTGGTACTGGCAGGCCTACGCGCTGGGGCGCTACAGCCAGGGCATCAGCGTGGCCAAGGCGCTCACGCAGGGGCTGGGCGTGCGCATCCGCCACGCGCTGGAGACGACGATCTCGCGCTGCCCGCACCACGCCGATGCCCACCTCACCCTGGCCGCGTTCCACGCCGAGGTGATCGACAAGGTGGGCAGCATGGTCGGCGGCATGACCTACGGCGCCAACAAGGCGACCGGCCTGTCGCTGTACCAGAAGGCGATGGCGCTCAACCCGGATTCGGTCGTGACGCTGACCGAGTACGCCAACGGTCTGGTCATGCTGGAGGGCATCGACGCGCTGCCCGAGGCGAACCGGCTGCTCGATCGCGCGGCGGCCATCGAGCCGCAGGACGCGATGGAGCGCCTGTACGTCGCGTCGGCGCGGGTGGCGCTGGACAGCTGATCAGCCGGCCGACAGGCCGTCGACCGCCTGGAACAGGGCCTGCCGCGCCTGCGCCACGATCTGCGCCTTCCACTCGTCGGTGTCCACGTAGAACGCGGCCAGCGTGCGCGCCTTGATCGCGGCGCGCAGCTCGGCCGGTGCCTCCGGATGAATGTGCTGCCAGTGGTCGCCGCGCAGCGCGTCGATCACCTCGGTCACGGGCACCGTGCCGTACTCCATGGCGATGCCGGTGTACTCGGCCTGCGGGCACTCTTCGTACGCCGCGCACCACATCAGGCCGGTGAGCAGAGCCGAGGTGGACGAGCCGTCGTAGATCGAGGTCACGGGAGTCTTGCCATCACCCCCCCACCAGGCCCGCGCGCGCTGGAGCGCGGCCGCATCGTCGGCGCAGGCGAAGATGCGCTCGCCCAGGCCCGTGGGTCCCAGGCCGGTGTGCAGGTCGATCCATCCGAGGCGCCGGGCCTGGCGGCCGTGCCGGCGCAGCACCGCGCGCAGCGTCTGGTTGCTCCAGGTGGCGGCAGTGCCGCCGAAGAACAGGCCATCGGCGAACGCGTGCTGGCCCTGCGTCACCGCTGCCTGGAAACGCGGGAGGCCGTGTTCGGCGATCCAGGCCTGGATCGCGGCCTCGTTCTGCGCCGTCGGCGGCCACTGCGCGGGCAGCAGCAAGCCGTGCAGCTCGGCGTAGGCCGGGTTCTGCGGCAGGGGCTGGCTGAAGTCCTGGAAGTTGCGGTTGAGATCCACGTTCTCGTTCGTCACGCGGCGCACCCACGAGAAGCCGTGCGGGTTGAGCGCGTGGATGTAGAGCACGGCCACACCGGCCGAGCGCGCGTGTTCGCGCCAGTCGGCGTCGTGCGTGGCGAACACCTGCACGCCCGAGCCGCAGTAACCCTCGACCCCATGGCAGGCGCTGCTCACGATCAGCAGGCGCTCGGCATCGGGCGAGCCGTCGAGCGCCACGTCCATCGCGAGCGTCTCGCCGTCGCGGCCCGGCAGCGGGTGGTTGTGGCTGGTGATCGCCATGCCGGCGGCCGCCGCGCCTTCGAGGAAGCGCACCCGGGCGCGGGCGTAGGAAGGGGAAAAGGCGTCCTGGGGCGAGATCAAGCGGCACCTCCGGTGCGTGCCTGGCCCAGCCACTTTTCGGCCAGTCGCACCCAGAAGGTCGCCCCCAGCGGGATCAGGTCGTCGTTGAAGTCGTAGCTCGGGTTGTGCAGCATGCAGGGGCCGCCGCCATGACCCATCTCGCGGTGCGCGCCGTCGCCGTTGGCGATGAAGGCGTAGCAGCCCGGCTTTTCCTGCAGCATGTAGGCGAAGTCTTCCGCGCCCATGGTGGGCTCCTGCTCCAGCACGTGGTCCGCACCGACGATCTCGGCCATCACCTCGCGCGCGAACGCGGTCTCGGCCGGGTGGTTGATGGTGGGCGGGTAGTTGCGGTGGAACTTGAACTCCACCGTGGCGCCGAAGGCCGCGCAGGTGTGCTCGGCGATCTCCTGCATGCGGCGCTCGATCAGGTCGAGCACCTCGTAGGTGAAGGTGCGCACGGTGCCCTGGATCTCGCAGCTGTCGGGCACCACGTTGGTGGCCTCGCCGGTGTGGATCATGGTGACCGAGATCACGCCGGCGTCCACCGGCTTCTTGTTGCGCGTGATGATGGTCTGGAATGCCTGCACCATCTGGCAGGCCACGGGCACCGGGTCGATGCCGTTGTGAGGCAGCGCGGCGTGCGAGCCCTTGCCGCGGATGACGATGTGGAACTCGTTGCTCGACGCCATCACCGGGCCGGCGCTCGCGGCGAAGGTGCCCACGGGCAGGCCGGGCCAGTTGTGCATGCCGAACACGGCCTCGACCGGGAACTGCTCGAACAGCCCGTCCTTGATCATCTCGCGCGCGCCGCCACCGCCTTCTTCGGCCGGCTGGAAGATCAGGTACACCGTGCCGTCGAAGTTGCGGTGCTTCGCGAAATGCTGCGCCGCGGCCAGCAGCATCGCGACGTGGCCGTCGTGGCCGCAGGCGTGCATCTTGCCGGCGTGCTGGCTGGCGTGCGCGAAAGTGTTGTGCTCCTGCATGGGCAGGGCGTCCATGTCGGCGCGCAGGCCGATGGCGCGCCCGCTTTGGCCGCCGTCGCGGCCGTGCACGATGCCCACCACGCCGGTGGTGCCCAGGCCCCGGTGCACCGGAATGCCCCAGTCGGTGAGTTTCTGCGCCACCACGTCGGCGGTGCGCACTTCCTGGAAACAGAGCTCGGGGTGGGCGTGGATGTCGCGTCGCACGGCGGCGATGCTGGCCGCCTGGGTCAGGATGGAGTCAATCAGCTTCATGGGGAACCCTCTCGATACCCCTCGGGGCACCTGTTCAAAGGGGCCATGGTACCCAAGGCAGGGGACCACGATGGCCCCCGGGGCGACAACCGAGTGCGTTCAGGGGGATCCCCTGGCGGGCTCAGCGCCGGATGCGGCCGTCTTCGGTGAGCAGGGTCATCTCGACGAAACGCGAGCCGGTGTGCTTGTTGGGCCCGAAATCCACCGGGAAACCACCCAGGTCGAGGTTGCGCAAGCCCTGGACGGCGTGGATGAAGCCCTCGCGCGTGAGGTTGCGCCCGGCGCGCTGCGCGGCTTCGCTGAACACCTTGGCCGCGACGTAGCCCTCCATGCTGGAATGGTTGGGCACCAGGCCCGGCCGGGCCTTGACCGCAGCGAGGTACTCGCTGGCAATGGGCGTGACCGGCGTGTAGGGAAAGGGCATGACCTGGCTGACCAGCACGCCCTTGGCCATCGCACCGAGTTCATCGAGCAGGGCCTGCGTGCCGACCACGGAGACGTTGTAGAAGTTGCCGGTGTAGCCCCGGCTGCGCGCCAGGCGGACGAAGACCGCACAGGCCTTGTAGACACCGATCTGCACGATGGCCTCGGGCCGCTGGGCCAGGATCTCGTCGACCGCTTTCGCCACGTCCACCGAATGGCGTTCGACGGTGCCCAGCGCCACGGGCGACAGGTTCTGCGCCTGGAGCGCGCGCGCCACGCCCTCCAGACCGGCTTGGCCATAGGCATCGTTCTGATGGAACACGGCGATCTTCTTGATGCCGGTGCCGGTGATCTGGCGCACGATGGCCGCGGTCTCGTCCTGGTAAGAGGCGCGCACATGAATGGCATAGCGGTTGAAGGGCACGCGCAAGGCTTCGGCCCCGCTGGCGGGCGCGAAGAACGGCAGCTTCGCTTCGGTGGCCAGGGGCAGGGCCGCCGCGCTGGTGAGCGTGCCGATGTAGCCGAACAGCGCGAACACGCCTTCGCTCAGGAATTGCCGGGTGTTGGCCGCGCAGCGATCGGGATCGTCCCCATCGTCCAGGCGCCGCAACTCGATGCGCCGGCCCTGCACGCCGCCCTTCTGGTTCAGGGCCTCGAAAAACAGCTGCGCGCCCAGGTAAAACTGCAGGCCCAGTTGTTCGGACGCCCCGCTGAACGGGGCCGACTGCCCCAGCACGATGCGGGTGTCGCTGATGCCCACCGACTGCGCCCGGGCGGCGAGCGCCACCCCGCCCAGGGTGGGCCAGAGGGCCAGGCGGCCCGCGTGTCCAAGCAGGTCTCTGCGTCGCATGATCCGTTCCCCCAACCGCGTGAATGTGTTCCGCAGCGTAGGCCAAATCTCCGGCAAAAGTAAGGCTTTCGGCCTGCATTTCGTCGCCGATGAACGGGGGCCGCGTGAGCGAGTGCACGCAAGTGCGACCGGCAAGGACATGGGGGCGCGAATATCATGAACGGCTGCCACACCATCGCCCCATGACACCCCTCACGACCACCCCGGAACCGCAACAGGTGCGTGGCGCCTGCCCGCACGACTGCCCCGACACCTGCGCCCTGGTCACCACGGTGGAGAACGGCGTGGCCCTGCGCGTGCAGGGCAACCCGGCGCACCGCCACACCGACGGCGCCCTGTGCACCAAGGTCTCGCGCTACGCCGAGCGCAGCTACCACCCCGAGCGCCTGCTCACCCCGCTCAGGCGCAGCGGCCCCAAGGGCAGCGGCCGCTTCGAGCCGGTGGGCTGGGACGAGGCGCTCGACGACATCGCGCAACGCCTGAAGGCCATCGCCGCGCGCGACCCGCAGGCCATCCTGCCCTACAGCTACGCCGGCACCATGGGCCTGGTGCAGGGCGAGGCCATGGCCGGGCGCTTCTTCCACCGCCTGGGCGCGTCCCTGCTCGACCGCACGATCTGCGCCTCGGCGGGCGGCGAAGGCCTGGTGCAGACGCTGGGCGGCAAGGTCGGCATGAAGGTCGAGCACTTCGCGCGCTCCAAGCTGATCCTGATCTGGGGCAGCAACTCGATCGGCAGCAACCTGCACTTCTGGCGGCTGGCGCAACAGGCCAAGCGCGAGGGCGCGCGCCTGGTCTGCATCGACCCGCGCCGCACCGAAACGGCCGACAAGTGCCACGAACACATCGCCCTGCGCCCCGGCACCGACGCCGCGCTGGCGCTGGCGCTGATGCACCAGCTCGTCACCCACGGCTGGCTGGACCACGACTACATCGAACGCCACACCCTGGGCTGGGAGGGCCTGCGCGAGCGCGCCCTGCAATGGCCGCCCGAGCGCGCCGCCGAGGTCTGCGGCGTGCCGGTGCAGCAGATCGTGGACCTGGCGCGCGCCTACGGCACCACGAAACCGGCGGCGATCCGCCTCAACTACGGCATGCAGCGCGTGCGCGGCGGCGGCAACGCGGTGCGCGCCATCGCCTGCCTGCCCGCCCTGGTGGGCGCCTGGCGCGACCCGGCCGGCGGCCTGCTGCTCTCGGCCTCGGGCCACTTCCCCGTGCGGCGCGCGGCCTTGCAGCGGCCCGACCTGCTGGCCGGGCGCGCGGCGCGCACCATCAACATGAGCACCATCGGCGACGACCTGCTGCGCGAGACCTCGCCCGGCTTCGGCCCGAAGGTCGAGGCCGTGATCGTCTACAACAGCAACCCGGTGGCGGTGGCGCCGGAGTCCGGCAAGGTGGTGCAGGGCTTCGAGCGCGAAGACCTGTTCACCGTGGTGCTGGAGCATTTTCAGACCGACACCGCCGACCTCGCCGACTACATCCTGCCGGCCACCACGCAGCTGGAGCACTGGGACATCCACACCAGCTACGGCCACACCGACGTGCTGCTCAACCGGCCCGCCATCGCCCCGGTCGGCCAGGCCCGCACCAACACCGACATCTTTCGCGCGCTGGCCGCGCGCCTGGGCTTCGACGAACCGTGTTTCGCCGACGACGACCTCACGCTGTGCCGCACCGCCTTCGGCGACGCGGTGGACTTCCAGCAGCTGCTGGACCAGGGCTTTGCCACGCTGAACCTGCCCGAGGCCCCGTTTGCCGATGGGCAATTCCCCACCGCCTCGGGCCGCTGCGAGTTCCACAGCGCGCGGCTGGCGGCCAAGGGCGAGGATGGCCTGCCCGACCACCTGCCCAACTTCGAGGCCTTCGGCAGCTCGACCCAGTTCCCGCTCGCCATGATCTCGCCGCCCGCGCGCAACTTCCTCAACTCCAGCTTCGTCAACGTGACCAGCCTGCGCGACATCGAGGGTGAGCCTCTGCTGGAAATCCACGCCGACGACGCCGCCGCGCGCGGCATCGCCAGCGGCCAGATGGTGCGCGTGTTCAACCAGCGCGGCGAATACCGCTGCAAGGCCAGCGTGTCCAAACGGGCCCGTCCCGGCGTGGTCAACGGGCTAGGCATCTGGTGGCGCAAGCTCGGGCCCTTCGGCACCAACGTCAACCAGGTCACGAGCCAGCGCCTCACCGACATGGGCGGCGGCCCGGTGTTCTACGACTGCCTGGTCGAAGTGGCGACCCTGCCCGAGGGCGCCTGATGCGGCGCGGCCTGGCGCTCATGGCCCTCGCCCTGCTGGGCGCGGGCTGCGCCAGCACCACCGGCGTGGGCTATTACTGGCAGTCGGTCACCGGCCACCTGCGGCTGATGCAGGCCGCGCGCCCGGTGGACGACTGGCTGGCCGACGCCCAGGCGCCGGAGCGCCTCAAGGAACGGCTGGCGCTGGCCCGGCGCATCCGCGCCTTCGCCGTCACCGAGCTCGCCCTGCCCGACAACGCCAGCTACCACCGCTACGCCGACCTGCAGCGCCGCGCCGCGGTCTACAACGTGGTCGCCGCGCCCGCGCTCTCGCTCACGCTGCAGACCTGGTGCTTCCCGGTCGCCGGCTGCGTGGGCTACCGGGGCTACTTCGACGAGGCCGACGCGCGCGCCTTCGCCCGCACCCTGCCCGCCGACCTGGAGGTCGTGGTCTACCCGGTGCCCGCCTACTCCACCCTGGGCTGGATGAACTGGGCCGGCGGCGACCCCTTGCTCAACACCTTCATCGGTTACCCGGAAGGCGAGCTGGCCCGCATCGTCTTCCACGAACTCGCGCACCAGGTGGCCTATGCCCGGGGCGACACCGAGTTCAACGAGGCTTTCGCCACCAGCGTGGAGCGGCTGGGCGGTGCACGCTGGCTCACGACCCAGGCGAGCGAGCAGGCGCGCGCCGACTACGCGGTGTTCGACCAGCGCCGGCGCGCCTTCCGCTCGCTCACCTTCTCCGTGCGCCAGCAATTGCAGGACATCTACCGGGACACGACGATCGACGACGCCGAGAAGGCGCGGCGCAAGGCCACCGCCATGACCGGCTTCCACCGCAGCTACCAGGACCTCAAGCGCGGCTGGGGTGGCTTCGCCGGCTACGACCCCTTCGTGGCCCAGGCCAACAACGCGAGCTTCGCGGCCCAGGCAGCCTACGACGGCCTGGTCCCGGCCTTCGAAGCCTTGTTTGAGCGCGAAGGGCGGGACTTCGCGCGGTTCTATGATGCGGTTCGCACCCTGGCCGCGCTGCCCAAGGAAGAACGACAAGCGCAGTTGCGCCGCCTGGCACCCGCCGGCGCGCCCCAGGTGGCCCGCCACCCCTGACCCCGGCAACCACACCACCCACACACGAGGCAAGCCATGGCAGACATCCACATCGAACGCGAACACGCCCTGGGCCTGCCCGCCGCGCGCAAGCTGGCCTGGCGCTGGGCCGAGCAGGCCGAGAACGAGTTCGACATGAGCTGCACCTACGAGGAAGGCGACGGCTGCGACGAAGTGCAGTTCACGCGCTCGGGCGTCAGCGGCACGCTCAAGGTGTCGGGCGAGCGTTTCGAACTCGACGCCCGCCTGGGCTTTCTGCTCGGTGCGTTCAAGGAGCGCATCGAAAGCGAGATCGTGAAGAACCTCGACACGCTGCTGGCGGCCAGGAAGCCGGCCGCCAAGACGGCGGCCAAAAAGAAGAAAGCCGGCTGAGCCGGCTTCGTTTTCCTCCAGGGCACCCGCGGAACCGGCTTTGCCGGGCCGCCAGGTGCGCCCCCTTGAAGGGGGTGACGCCGAAGGCGGCGCGGGGGTCAGCTCAAGCTCTCGATCAGGTCGACGTACTGCTGCATCGCATCTTCGCTGCCCGTGCCCTTGAGACCGTTCCAGGCGTCCCACTTGGCGCGGCCCACCATGTCGCCGAAACCGGGCTTCTTCTCGGCGTTGTCGCCGGTGGTGGCCTGCTTGTACAGCGCGTAGATCTTGAGCAGCGTGGCGTTGTCGGGGCGCTCGCTCAGGTTCTTGGAATTCGCCACCGCGGCGTCGAAACGGGACTTGAGATCGGCCATGAATGCTCCTGGTTTGAAATGAAACGCCCGGCGCGGGTCGGCCGGGCTTAGGGCTGTCCCGCTATCTTACGGTTTGGTCTGTCTGCACAATAGAGCCACAACCCCAAGACCCGCGGCACCGGCCTTTCAGCGGCCTGGTTCACGCACCCGAGGAGCATCCATGGTTCAACGCGTCGCCGCCCGGCCCGGCCCTTCCGCAGCGCGCCCGCCCGCCACCGCCAAATCCCCGGTGGCTCTCATGCGGGGCGCGAGCGCCTCGGTCCAGCAGGCGCTGGCGAGCACCCTGGGCATGGAAGGCGAGCGCATGAGCAAGGTGGACACCGCCTGGCTGCGCATGGACTCGCCGTCGAACCTGATGATGATCGTGGGCGTCTGGATCCTTCGCCCCGGCCTCACGCCGGATGCCTTGAAGGAACGCGTGCGCGAACGCCTGCTGCCCTACCCGCGCTTCGTGCAGATCGCGCGCGAGGACGCCGCCGGCGCGCACTGGTCCAAGGACCCGGATTTCCAGATCGATCGGCACATCGTCACGCACAAGCTCAAACGCCGGCCCGGCCAGACCGAGCAGGACGCGCTGCAGGACCGCGTCGGCGACCTCGCCATGCAGGCGCTGGACCCCGAGCACCCGCTCTGGCGCTTCGAACTGATCGAGCGCTACGACGGTGGTTCGGCCCTGATCGCGCGCATCCACCACTGCATCGCCGACGGCATCGCGCTCATCAGCGTGATGATGAGCCTTGTCGACGGCGGCGGCGCGCCTCCCGAGCGCCAGCGCCGCAAGCCCCCGAAGATCGGCCTGGACGGCGCCGAAGACTGGCTGGCCGACACGCTGATCCGGCCCTTTGGCGACATCACGGCCAAGGCATTGGAAGCCGCTGGCGGTGGCGCGGCGAAATCGCTCTCCATGCTTGCCGCTCCGCAGCAGAGCCTGAGCGACACGCTGAGCCAGGCGGTGGACCTCGCGCGCATGGGCGGCCAGCTCGCCAGCGACCTGGCCTCGCTGGCGCTGATGCCCGACGACTCGCCGACCCGGCTCAAGGGCCAGCCCGGCCACACCAAGCGCGTGGCTTGGTGCGAGCCCATCCCGCTGGACGAGGTCAAGGCCATCGGCAAGGCCATGAACTGCTCGGTCAACGACGTGCTGCTGGGCTGCGTGGCCGGCGCCATCGGCGCCTACCTGCGCGGTCTGGGCGACGACACCGGCGGCAAGGAAATCCGCGCCATGGTGCCGATCAACCTGCGCCCGATGGAAGACGCCTGGAAACTGGGCAACCGCTTCGGCCTCGTGCCCCTGGTGCTGCCCATCGGCCTGGACAACCCGATCGAGCGCGTGTTCGCGGTGCGCGCGCGCATGAACAACCTCAAGGGCAGCCTGCAGCCGCTGCTGACCTTCGGCCTGCTCTCGGTGGCGGGGCTGCTGATCAAGCCGGCGCAGGACGCCATGCTCAGCCTGTTCGGCCGCAAGACCACGGCGGTGATGACCAACGTGCCGGGGCCAGCAGCCAAGCTCAAGGTGTGCGGCGCCACGCTGGAGCAGACCATGTTCTGGGTGCCGCAGACCGGCACCGTGGGCCTGGGCGTGTCGATCCTGAGCTATGGCGGTGGCGTGCAGTTCGGCGTGATCGCCGACACCCAGCTGTGCCCGGACCCGCAGCAGATCATCGACCATTTCGAGCCGGAGTTCGCCCGGCTGCTGACGCTGACACTGATGCTGCCCTGGGGCGAGTCCAAGGGCTAGTTCAGACCAAGGCCAGGCGTCGGTCGGCGATTTCGAGCAGGCCGTCGAAGATCAGGCTTTCCACCAGCTCCACCTCGGTGGACATGCTGGGCGCCATCTTCCAGCCCGCGCCCCCGGTCATGATGCAGACCGGCTGCTCGCCGCAATGGCGCCGCAAGTTTTCCACCATGCGCTGCACCGCACCGGCGATGGCGAAGGTGCCGCCGCTGGTGAGCGCGTCGCTGGTGTTGGTGGGAAAGTCGCAGACCTCGCCGGTGGGCACGTGCAGGCCCGCCGTGCCCGACTCCAGCGCGCGCAGCATGATGCCGTGGCCGGGCAGGATGATGCCGCCCAGGAAGCGCCCCTCGGTGTCGATGGCCTCGACCGTGACGGCCGTGCCCACCATCACCACCACGCAGGGCTTCGCAGGGCCCCGGGCGAGCAGCCGCTGGCGCGCACCGATCATGGCGACCCAGCGGTCCGACCCCAGCCGGGCCGGGTGGTCGTAGCCGTTGACCAACCCCGCTTCGGCGCTGCTGGACACGACCCAGTGTGGCGTCACGTCCCACAGTTCGAGCTGCTCGCCGACCCGCCGCTTGACAGCGTCGCCAGCGACCACACAACCCAGCACCCACTGCGGGGCAGGCAGGTGGCGCCAGTCGCCGTCTTCCAGGGTTTCGATGTTTTCCAGAAACTGCGCACCGCTGGCCAACAGCGTGGCCCCCACGCGTGGCGCGTCGTAAAGGGCCCACTTGAGGCGGGTGTTCCCTACGTCCAGGGCCAGAAAAGTCATGCGCGGATTATGACCAAGCCACCGTGCCCGGATTGCCGCAGTGCAGCATGGGGCGCGGCGGGCGGGTTCAGATCAATCCGATCCAGCAGGCGCGCTGCACGGCGGCCAGCTTGTTGTCGGTCTGCAACTTGGACATCGCGTTGGCGAGGTGGTAATTCACCGTGCGCTCGGAGCAGTCCATGCGCAACGCGGTCTCGCGCGCGGTCAGACCTTCGAAGGCCAGGTTGAGGCTTTCCAGTTCGCGCGGGCTCAGGCCCACGCGCTGCTCGGCGATGGTGCGTCGCAACATGGGCCACACGTTGAAGGCCGACCAGGCCAGCACCGCCGCCTCGGAGCGATCGGCAAAGGCCCGTGGGCTGAACATGAAACACTCGAAGGCACGGCCCGCCGGCAGGCTGAAGGCCACGCGCACCAGTGTCTGGTAGCCGTGCGCCAGCCACAGGCGGCGCCAACGGCTCGACTGTTCGAACGAGGATTTGGAAATGTCCTGCCAGGCCACCAGCGGCGCATCGCTGTCGCGCCAGCCCGCGCCGAAGTCCCGGCTTTCGGCCAAGGCCTCGGCGGCCCCCACCAGCCGGGGGGGATGCACCGCCAGCACCTCGCGCTGATCCCGCCCACCCAGGGGGTTCGGACCAAGAACCAGCACGGCGTCCACCCCTTGATCGCGCAGCGCGCAGACCCAGTCGGCCAGAATACCGTCCAGCCCGACACTGTCAAAGTTGACAGGCAGGGTCATGGTTGATAACACCCTGTTGCATACACAATGCCTGATGAATCAGGATGGGAGTCACGCGCCACAGGTGTTTGGCGATCGAAGGAGTGCATATTGTCTTTTGACCGGTTGTGGATGCTCAGCGCCAAAGCCCGCATGTGGCGGTGGGTGCTGGACGAGGTTGTCCACGCGCCTGTGGAGCCTATTTTGCACCCATCGCGGTACCGGCTGCTGTGGATCGGGGCATTCACGTTCGTCGGCCACCTGGTCATCTACGGCATTTGGGGCCATCTGGTGCCCCAGCCCTATGAAAATGTGTGGGCCCGCCTGGTGATGGCCTTCCTGGCACTCATTTATGTGTTGCCCCGGATTTCGCGCGACCCGTCGTCCACGGAAAGTGGGCGCCTCTTCAGCCTGGCCACCTGGATCCAGCTGCCCTGGTTCTTCACCTGGATGTACTGGATGAACGGGGGCAATGCCGCCTGGCTGGGCAGCGTCGCCGCGATGATCCTCATTTATTACCACGCGACCGACTGGCGCCTGGCCACGCTCGGCCTGATCACCGGCGGCATCGCGGGCTGGGCCACGGCGGAGTTCTATGGCGGCAGCACCCGCCCGTTCGAGGAGCCGCTGGCGAACGTGGTGGTGATCACCTTCTCCTGGCTCATGGGCCTGATGCTGGGTTTCTCCAGCGCCAACCTGCGCCGCGCCCGCCTGCTCAACACGCTGAGCACCATGGGCGTGATGGCGCACGAGCTGCGCACGCCGCTGGCCACGGTGAACCTCATGGGCGACGTGCTGCGCAACCTGGTGCAACACGACATCCCGGACCCCAAGCGCAAGAAGCTGGAGGAACTGGCCACGCGGCTGCAGAACCTGGTGCGCAGCATGAACCGCCAGATCGACACCCAGATTTCCAACGCGCAGCTCATGCGCCTGCCGCGCGAGCAGTCCCTGATCATGGCGGCCGAGCTGGTGCAGGAGGTGGTGAACCAGTACCCCTACCGCTCCTCGCGGGAACGCGACTGCGTTCAAGTGCACATCCAGAGCGACTTCTGCTTTTCGGCGTCCCGCCCGCTGTTCGCCCAGGTGCTCACCAACCTGATCAAGAACGCGCTGCACGCGCTGGCCGCGGCCAGCACGGCACCCAGCCCGGGCGACCTGCGGGTGGACGTGGGCCTGCACCACGGCAAGGGCCGCATCGCCGTGTCGGACGACGGCATCGGCATCACGCACGAGCAGCAGCAGCGCATTTTCGAGCCCTTCTTCTCGACCCAGAGCGGGGCCGGCAACGGCCTGGGCCTGACCTTCTGCAAGAACGTGGTCGAGGCCGCCCATGGCCGCCTCAGCGTGCACTCCCAACCTGGGCTGGGCGCGGTCTTCATGATCGACCTCCCCCTCAACACATCTGCGGCCCAGACCTTGGCCGTCTCAGGCTGACCACGATGGCACTGACGATCTCACTCTTTCACCGCCCTGGCAGCGTCCTCTTCCTGGATGACGACACCGACTACCTGGAAATGCTGGGCATGGTCATCCCCTCGCACTGGCAGGTCGAGCTCTATTCACGCCCCTCGGGCTTCGCCGCCCGCATGCAGAACGAGCCCGCGCGCTGGGAGGCCGACGCCATGGCCCAGTTGCAGATGATCGAGCGCTGGAGGCAGGGTCAGCCGCTGCTGCCGCAGGTGTTGCGGTACTGGGCCGTGAGCGCCTCGCGCTACGAGCTGGCCCAGATCTGCGTGGTGGACTACGCCATGCCCGGCACCGACGGCCTGCGGGTGCTCAACACCCTGCTCGACTGGCCGGGCTCGCGCGTGCTGCTGACGGGCCAGGCGGACGAGCAGATCGCCATCCAGGCCTTCAACAACGGCTTGATCGACCAGTTCGTGCCCAAACAGACCACGGACATCACGCGCCACCTGCTCGGTGTGCTGCGCAAGCTGTCCCAGACGCCACACCCCCGGCTCAACACGCTGTGGCGTGCCGCCCTGCGGCCGGCGCAGCAGTCCATGCTGCAGATCCCGTCGGTGGCGCAGGCGCTGCGCGCCTACACCGAGCAGCACTGGGTGGAGTACGTGGTGCTCGGCGAGCCCTTCGGCCTGGTCGGCCTGGACTCCATGGGCAACTGCCACTGGCTGCAGCTCGAACCCACGGCCAGCCTGCCCGATCTGGCCGAGCTCGCGGGCTCGGCCGGGCTGGGCTTCGATGCCGTGCGTGCCGTGCAGGCCGGGCAACGGCTGGCCGCCGTGGAACTGCACCAGCAGATGGGCCTGCGGGGCCCGGTGCGGACCGCGCAAGCCTTCCCGGTCGGGGACGACGGCGTGCTGTCAGGCGCCCTGTTCAGCCTGGACCGCGCCGACCTGCCCCAGCCCATCTATGCCTACCGGCACTTTCTGGAAGCCCAGGGCGGGCGCGAGGTTCACGACACTTAGGGCCTGTCAACCCTATGCCGCCAGGGCCTCCTCCTGGGCGCCGGCCTGGACGCGGGCGCGCCGGGCACAAGGCCAATCCCAGGGTTTGACGATCGGCGCGATCTCGCGCGCCACCGCTTCCAGGTGATCCAGCTCGGCCTCGGTCAGCGCCGCGTTGAGCGTGAGTCGCACCAGAGCGCGCTTGCTGCTGGTGGCCGGGGCGCAGAAGATGGCGCCGAACACGCCGCGCTTTTCCAGTTCGTCGCGCAGGCGCATGGTGTCGGGCTCGGTGCCGGCTTCCAGCGAGATGATCTGCTCGGTGCCCTGGTGGATCCAGTAGCCCAGGCCGCCCAGGGTGTCGCGCACCCGGCGGGTGATGGCCTTGAGGCGGGCCCGCTCGTCGTCGGCCTTCTGCAGCACCTCGACCGTGGCCCGCAGGCCGGCGATCTCATGGGGCAGCAGGCAGGAGCTGAAGATGTTGGGAAAGCTCGAGCTCAGGATGTAGTAACGCATGCTGGCCGGTGCGGTGAAGAAGCCGGCGCGCCCCGCGACCGATTTGGCCAGGCTGGCGGAAATGAAGTGCACCCGCTCCGTCAGGCCGAGTTCGGCGCACAGGCCCGCGCCGCCCGGGCCGTGCGTGCCCAGGGAATGCGACTCGTCGACCAGGATCATGCTGCCGTGCTTTTCCACCACCTCGATCATGGCTTCCAGCGGGCACACGGAACCGGTGGTGCTGTAGACCGAGTCCACCACCACCACGCCCGGGCCGTTCTTGGCCATGATCTTGTCCAGGTGGGCCGCGTCGTTGTGGCGGAAGGCAAAAGCCGGCGCGCGCGCGGCATGGGCCCCTTCCCACAGGGACGCGTGTGCCTGGGTGTCCAGGTACACCGGGGTGTTGGCGTCGGCGATGGACTGCAGCAGGCCGACGTTGGCCGAGTAGCCGGACTGGCAGACGAAGGCGTCTTCCTTGCCGACCCAGCCCGCCAGGGCCATTTCGAGCGCACGCGTGGGGTGCTGCTGGAGGAGGAACACACCCGACTGCACCACGAACTCGCTGGACTTGGTGATCGCCTCGACCTGGGCCGCGACGATGCTCGGGTGGCCCGTCACGCTCAGGTAGTCGTTGCCGTCCAGGCGCACCGCATTGGGGCCGGGCGAAGAACCGTGCAACACGAACTTGCCGCCCCAGTTGCCTTCCCAGCGGGGTTTGAAATCACGTTCCATGCGCTGAACCAGGGTGGCGGCCAGCGGTGGGTTCTTGTAAACGGCGTCTTGAGCGCGTTCCAGCGTTTCCATGGGATTCCCCTTAGCGGATAGAAAACCCCATTAAAAAAAGAAATCCGTGAAAAATCACACGACCCCTGTCAGGTTTGACAGGGGTTATGAGGCTTTCTTCTCAAGTTTCGGCTCGTCCTGCCGACGGGCGGCTACGCGGCGTAACAACCCTTGAACGGCTGGCTCAGTTCTGGCGCCAGGGCAATTCGCGGAACCGCCACCCTCCTTTGCGCCCCCGGTGGGCGTCGGCATCGGGGTCGCCTTCGAAGCCTTCGAGGATGTTGTAGGCCTCCAGCCCGAGCTCGGTCGCGCGCTTGGCTGCCGCAACGGAACGCACGCCGCTGCGGCACAGCAGCACCAGCTTCTTGCCGCCGGCTGCCTCCCGCACCTGCTGATCGAAGGCCGGGTTCAGCGCCATGCCGGGCCACTGTTTCCAGGCGACGGGCACCGCGCCCGGCACAAAGCCCACCCACTCCCGCTCCGCGTCGGTGCGCACGTCCACCATCACCGCCTCGCCGCGCTGGACCCAGCGCCAGGCCAGTTCGGGCGACACGTCACCGGCGTAGGTGCCCTGGTGGGCGCCCGAAGGCGGCAGGGGCTGCATCTGCAGCGCGCCGTCGGCGTCGTGCCGCAGGCCGGACGTGAGATTGGCCGGCACGGCCTCGTCGATGCGCCGGGGGCGCGGCAGGTTCAGCGAGTTCATCAGGGCCACGAACTCGGCCTCGGTCTTGCCCGCCACCCGCGTGTTGGTGGTTTTCTCGCGGCCGATGCTGGAACACGAACGGCCCTGGTAGTCGTGGCCGGGCCAGACGATGGTGTCGTCCGGCAGCGCGAACAGCACCTGGGTCAGGCTGCGGTACAGGGCCTCGGCACTGCCCGACTGGAAATCGGTGCGGCCACAGCCGTTGATCAGCAGGGTGTCGCCGGTGAACACGTGGTTGCGCCAGAGAAAGCTCATGCTGCCGGCGGTGTGGCCCGGGGTGTGCAGGGCCTTGAGCACCTCCCCACCGAACTTCAGGGTGTCGCCATCCTGGAGCTGCACGCCCGCGGTGCCGATGCCACACCCCAGGGGCGCGGCGGTCTTGGCACCGGCCAGCTCGGCCAGCCGGCCCGCGCTGGTGATGTGGTCCGCATGAGCGTGGGTCTCCACGGTCCAGACCAGTTTCAAGCCGTACTCCCGCAGGGTCGCGAGATCGCGATCGATCTGCTCATCCACCGGATCGATGAGCAGCGCGTCGCGGCTGAGTTGGTCGAACAGCACGTAGGTGTAGGTGCTGGAGGCGGGGTCGAACAGCTGGATCGGTTTCATCGGAAAACGCAAATGGGATACGGGGCCGACCATCATGCCCGAGGGTGGCCCTCATGGATTTTCAACACGATGTGAAGATATTTTCACGCCCATTTTTCGTGCTGAAACAGCCAAAAACAAGGGCTTGCGGCCACGTGTATTCACTGGTCGGTGAAAACCCTGCGCTCCGCAGTGGCACCTTGGGCGCATCATCGGCGCCTCATCAACCCGACTGGAGACAACAGATGACTGACAAGAAGACCGTCACTTCGCGCCGAAGCATGCTCAAGGGGGCCGCCGTCGCGGCCGGCGCCATGTCCGTGCCCATGATTGCCACCGCGCAGACCACCACGCTGCGCTTCCAGAGCACCTGGCCGGCCAAGGACATCTTCCACGAGTACGCAGGTGATTTCGCCAAGAAGGTCAATGACATGGCCGGCGGTCGTCTGAAGATCGAGGTGTTGCCAGCGGGCTCGGTGGTGCCGGCCTTCCAGTTGCTGGACGCGGTGGCCAAGGGCACGCTGGACGGCGGCCACGGCGTGGTCGCCTATTGGTACGGCAAGAACTCCGCCTTGGCCCTGTGGGGTTCCGGCCCGGGCTACGGCATGGACGCCAACATGGTGCTCGCCTGGCACAAGTACGGCGGCGGCAAGGCGCTGATGGAAGAGATCTACAAGAGCCTGAACCTCGACGTGGTCTCCTACCTGTACGGCCCCATGCCTTGCCAGCCGCTGGGCTGGTTCAAGAAGCCGGTGTCCAAGGTCGCCGACATGAAGGGCCTGAAGTTCCGCACCGTGGGCCTGGCGGTGGACGTGTTCACTGACATGGGCACCGCTGTCAACCCGCTGCCCGGCGGCGAGATCGTGCCGGCGCTGGACCGCGGCCTGATCGACGCGGCCGAGTTCAACAACGCCTCCAGCGACCGCGTGCTGGGCTTCCCCGACGTGGCCAAGAACTGCATGCTGCAGAGCTTCCACCAGTCTGGTGAGCAGTTCGAGATCCTGTTCAACAAGACCAAGCTCAACGCCCTGCCGGCCGAACTCAAGGCCATCATCGAGTACGCGTCGGAAGCCTCCAGCGCCGACATGAGCTGGAAGGCCATCGATCGCAACTCGCAGGACTACGAAGCGCTGAAGAAGGGTGGCGTGAAGTTTTACAAGACGCCCGATCCGATCCTGCGCGCGCAGCTGGCTTCGTGGGACAAGACCATCGCCAAGAAGGCTGCCGAGAACCCCTTGTTCAAGAAGGTGCTCGACTCGCAAAAGGCCTTCGCGCAGCGCGCCGGCCAATGGCAGAACGACTACACCGTCGACTTCAAGATGGCCTTCAACCATTACTTCGCCAAGAAGAGCTGAGACCTGCAGGCCGGGACGAGGGGCATGGCGCCGGCGCGATGCCCCTCTTTTTTTTGCCCGTTTCACCGCGCCGGCTGAGGAATGACGATGCAATCCATCTTGTGGACCATCGATCGGCTGTCCACGCTGATCGGCAAGGTCTTTGCCTGGTGCGCCCTCCTGCTGACGCTGCTGATCAGCTGGGAGGTGTTTTCGCGCTATGTGCTGAACG
>Ga0247823_10000539_pt1 | contig 31735 bp, 32 predicted proteins | sample 13C_PalmiticAcid_2_FD_192426 | JGI IMG/M metagenome (GOLD analysis project Ga0247823, IMG submission 192426) | Soil microbial communities from agricultural site in Penn Yan, New York, United States - 13C_PalmiticAcid_Day30 | ecosystem: Environmental > Terrestrial > Soil > Agricultural land...
CTCCACCGGGGGGGGGGGGGTTCGAGGCATACCAGGGCCCTTGACGTTCCGGATGATGGAACGGGTTGTGTCGTCCATGAACTCGACGCGGACCTGGGTGACACCACCACGAGAACCTATTGTTCGAGCACATCAGCATGGCGCGGGATCAAAGGGGCCAGTTCGTGGGCCAGAGCGTACCGGTTCTGCCGAGGACGCGGGTGACCTTGACGAGCTTGACGGGAGCCTTGGAGGAATCCATTTTTGCGACTGATCGACTTCTGTGGTGGGTGGGAGAATCGGTCGCCGGATCGTGATGCAGAGGGTTGCGGAGTTGCGAAATTTCACCAGATTCAATTGTGCGGAGCCAAAATCGCAGGGCTGCAGGAAATTTTTATTTCCGGTCCGTCGACGGTGCAACTTTAATGTGGGGCGAGACCTAAAGTGGGTCAGCTTGCTCTCCCATGCTGGCTGTTCAAATCGGATTCAAAGTTTGTCACGTCGAGCACCCGCCTTTCACAGTGATGCCGCTAAAATAGAGGATGGAACAAGCAGATTGATGGAAGTATTACCCAAGGGCCAATGTAATTTGCAGCAGCAATGTAAAATATTCACGCCTTCCGAGCCATAAAGTTCCCTGGTTTTGCTCACCACTGAGCCTCCAATCTCACAGCGCAGCACATTTCAGAGGTTGGCCAGCAACACGTCTTGTATACAAAGTACCTATGTTTTTATGGTAAGGTACCAAGGCACGAAGCGGCCCTCCGTCAAAACTGATCACCATGGGTGGAGGTAGAGTCCTTTCAGGCCTCGTTCAATCCCATTGCATGGGCCAGGCCATTGGACCGAGCTTTCCGTGAGTGGGGAGAAACCCAAGACTCGAGAGTGGATGAGGTTGGGTACTAGCTGCTTTGAGGCCTTCTTGGAACCATGGCTTCCAGAGTTCCCAAACAACACTTTTTGGCAAGATTTGAGACCGGCTCTCCAAGAATTGGCGACATCCCTGTTGTCCCTACAGTAGAAGTGCTGCACATGGTTTTGAGCTTGGTCCGTTGTCTCTTGTCTAAATAACCATCGGCTCTTCCTCTCCTCCAAGGTTAGTGACTTCTGGGTGTCAAAAGAACCTCGGGCTGTCCAGATCAAGCAGAGTGTACATGTACTGACCTCTGGCCTCCGCAGATTACCTAGCGTCCCAAAGAGACACAATGGAGCTCCCCTCGGGAACCAGCGCACACAGGCTGGGAGAGGCGGGTTCAAGCCGTAAAGTGTTTGCTCACTACATGGTAGGAGCGACCTTGTTACTACTTCCTCGAGATGACGTTCTGGGCAACAGCTGATCACATTCCTAATTTCTAGGTAGGCCTGACGTGTGGCCAGTCGCCTGAGCAATGGGCCCAGGACATCAACAGCGCCAAGATGGCCGGAATTGACGGTTTCGCTCTCAACATTGGCCCTTCGGATTCTTGGACTGGAACACAGCTCTACTATGCTTACGGAGAAGCGGTTCGTCTTGGGAGCTTCTCGCTGTTTCTGTCTTTTGAGTATGTCCAGCACAAACCAGAAATGACTTGGACTGGTTATGCCCCCTATACACAGGACGACTCAAATTGGCGGCTGACACTCATCTGGCTAGCATGGCGGCTGGATGTTGGTCGGTCCCCCATGTGGTTGATTTGATCAATCGATACAAGTCATCGCCCGCGCAAATGATGGTTGAAGGGAGACCCCTTGTGTCGACCTTTGAGGGCCCCGACTGGGCCACCAACTGGCCCGTGGTGCGCGGCCAAACGGGCGACATCTGTCTCATTCCTGACTGGTCCAGTCTTGGCCCGCATGGCGTTGGTCAGAGGCTGGGTCTGATTGATGGTGCCTGTAAGGGCCCTGACTGCTGTTGGATTTGGTGCCATGAAACTGACAGACGGCAGTCTCGTGGGATGCCTGGCCCAAGGCCGGACAGTCCAAAATGACCACGGTCGAGGATCTGTTCTACAAGGACAACCTCACTGACAAGAAGTACATGATGGGCGTTAGTCCTTGGTTTTACACTGGCAGGTACACACGGCACAGGCATTATTCCGCATCTCGACTGACAGGAGCCTAGATCTGCCCCAGTGGAGCAAGCACTGGTATTGTTCCAGCGAGTCCCTCTGGTACGATCGGTGGCAGCAGGTACTAGACGTTCTGCCGGACTTTGTCCAGATCATCACCTGTACGTCAATGCGCCGTGCTCTCGAGTCCCGTAGGACGCAGTATCTGATACCATCAAGGGAATGACTTTGGCGAATCGAGCTACATTTGTGACCCGTCCCCGGCGCAAGTCGTTCCTGGAGCGGAGAGGTATGTTTCTGGGCACTCGCACGCAGCTTTCAGAGCAGTTCTGCCCTATTTGATCGCGGCATATAAGTCCGGAACTGCCGAGATCGACTGGCCTGGCGAAGACACTGCGATTGCGTGGTACCGCACGACTCCGACTTGGGCCCGCCACAAACATGACCGTAAGCTTCAGCCACCTGTCCTGCCGCCTTGATGCTGAACACTTTCCAGGGGCTGTATGGGGCCAAGGGGGTGTGGTCTCCGCCACACATGGCGCCAGAGATGTCGTGTCTGTTATGGCGGTGACCAAAGGTCTCGCATCCGTCACAGTCACCATCGGAAACTCGCGCCGGATGACATTCGAAACCAACAGTCGGAGTCCTCTTTCTTACTTTGAGGTGCCGTTCGACAGACACACCACCGGCCCCGTGATGCTCACCCTGAACGGGAGGACCACCACTGGGGCGGAGATACGGACGGGATGCGAAGACAGCGTGGTAGGCACCTTGGCCAAGCACAAACGTCTGGAAACTTACTTGGCAAAGCTAACGGTTCGATTACAGGCCTCTCTCAACGCTGTCGCGATCCAGGTTTAGATTTTAGAAGTCCCGGCTGGGCGCAGGGACTCGAGACGTATCCGGGTGCGCTACCCGATGTTGGCCCCTGAGGCGCTGGTAGACGCAGATGGAAATGAACAAGACCTTTTGGATTATGGTTTTAGGTCGCAGTGCCGGTTGTTTGAGCCATCCCTTCTTCCTAATCTTGTCTTGGTGAGAGGAATTGGGGATGGATGACGTCGCCCAGCGTTCCCCGGGTGTGGGCCTAGATGGACCCCTGCCGATCGGCTGATCCCGGCAATCCAGTTGCTGCTGCACCCCCCAAACGCAGCCATGTGCAGCGCCTGTTCGTGTTGCTCTTTTTGGCCCGCTTCTTTTGCGCCCGCGGCTCGACGACGTCACGGGTCTCCAGTGCTGCCCACTCGCCCGCCGACACCAAGCCGCGATAGCCAGCGTCATGTCTCGCGCAGCTTGCGAATTACCCTTCAACACTCTTTGGCTGCGAGGACGATAAGAATGCCGTTGTCAGCCAGTGCAACACAAACAGATCAGGACCCCTCCCGAGTGCTGCGACGACATGCGGCTGGCCTACGCCCTCGGCCGGCTCTTCTCCCGCACAGAAGGGTCGCATTGTCTCGGCCCGGCCTCTACGATCTTGCGACGCCCTTTCCGAGCCGCCCAGCCGAACATTCGCACATTTCTCTCTCAAGCAAGCGCGCGATCTCGACCACGGCCATCATGGAGGACATATCGTGCCGCCCCGCGGACCTTGATGGCCGCTACGGGCACTGGTCTGGCCGCTGCTGCCTTCGTCGAGCTTGCGGAGGAGGGAAGCGCTAGCCCCAATGACACAGGCGAGAAACGCATGCTCGAGGTCTCGCGCGCCGAGATCCGAAAGACCGCTGGCGACAACGACGGGACTTTGACCTGGCTGCGCCGCCGGGTTGTCGTGTGTTTGGATATTTACATCTGGGAGCCCTTATGCACTGGCTTCCGCTTCCTGCAGCTCGCCGTCATATTCGTGCCCGTTATCCTAGCTGTGCCAGCAATCTGGGTTGGGGGGCGCGTCCCGGAGCGCGACAATGAGCGATCGGGGACACTCTGGTGGTATGAGTTTCTAGTCCAAGCCATGGAGTGGGCGGGTCCGGCGTTTATCAAGGTAACGCATCTTGAGTCTGCAATCTTGGTTGAGACGCTGACGCCGAGGTTCCGCAGCTGGGCCAATGGGCTGCTTCAAGGTCCGACATCTTTCCGAATGAGTTGTGCGACATCATGTCGAAATTGCATGCGAACGCGCCTGCTCACTCTCTCCATGCGACAAGACGGATTGTCCGGGAGGCTTTTGGCGGTCGTGACTTCGATGAGATATTCGAGGAGTTCGACGAAACCCCGCTCGGTGTTGGTGCCATCGCCCAGGTATACAAGGCCAAGCTCAAGCCAGACCTTGCGCTCCCGGGGGACATTGACGTCCCCGAGAGCCCCCATGATCTTCGCCACAATGTCCGCAAGAACGTCGAGACTGTTCTCAAAAGCACCCCGAAGCGCGTCCCCTCGTCATATGTTGCTGTCAAGGTCCAGCATCCTCGCGTCGAGCGGACTGTGCGGCGCGACCTTCGGATCATGCGGTTCTTCGCCACCATCCTGAACGCGATACCCACCATAGAGTGGCTCTCGCTACCCGACGAAGTCGACCAATTTGGGCAAATGATGAAGCTCCAGCTAGATTTGCGCATCGAGGCCGCCAACCTATCGAGATTCCGCAATAATTTCAAGGACAGGACGACAGCCTGGTTTCCTTTCCCCTATACCGAGTTCTGCACTCGCAACGTGCTCATCGAGGAGTTCGCGCATGGCATCCCCCTGGCTGACTTCATTGCAAACGGGGGAGGAGTATTCCAGCACGATATCGCCTCCGAGGGTCTTGACGCCTTTCTGCGCATGCTTCTGATCGACAACTTCGTCCATGCCGACCTTCACCCTGGCAATATCATGGTGCGCTTCTACGAGGCGGACCAGCCCAGCCTACGGTTGCGCCGCACATCGGAGAATCCGGGCATGAGACACCAGGCGGACGCGACGGAGCAGGTACTCTCCCGGCTACGCCCATACCGCCACAATAAAGAGCTGTGGAACGCCGAGTTGGCTAGAATCGACCACGAGGGCTTCCGTCCACAACTCATCTTCATCGACACGGGCCTCGTGACGGAGCTCAATGCCACCAATCGGCGCAACTTTCTCGATCTCTTCCGTGCCGTGGCCGAATTTGACGGGTACAAGGCTGGTCATCTGATGTGCGAGCGGTGCCGGCAGCCCGATGCCGTGCTGGATAAGGAGGTGTTTGCCCTGAAGATGCAGCACTTGGTGCTGGGCGTAAAGAGCCGGACACTCGCCCTCGGCAATGTGAAGATTGGCGACATCTTGCAGCAGGTCCTGGGCATGGTGAGACAGCACCATGTCCGCCTGGAAGGGGATTTCGTCAATGTAGTCATCAGCATCCTATTGCTTGAGGGAATCGGCCGCAGTTTGAACCCCGACGTGGATCTCCTGAGCAGTTCGCTCCCAATTCTGAGGCAACTCGGCGCCCAGAGCGGAAAGGACATGGTCAAAGAGGGCGACTTCTCCATGTTGATGATTTGGGTAGGCCTTGAGACGAGGAGATTCATGCAGGCCAGCGCCGACGACGTAAGTTACCGCGCTTCGCTCACCGTTGCTGTTTGGATCCATACCACTAACTCACGTAATTAGGTTGAGAGATGCGTCCGATACGATCTCCTCTCCCCCAATGTTTAGTCTGGCATGTCTATGTAAATTGGATCTTGGGCGTGGCCTTCTTTGAAGGGCTTTTGCTTGGCCCTCAGGACTTCGGTTCGAGGTAATTGGGGATGGAGAGCGAAATGCATGATACCCCTCAGCAGTAGCATTGTATTTTTAGCAACTGAGTGTATACAAACATACACGTATCTAATATCAACTACCCGTAATCAAAGCCGGCTGTGACATGGGATGAAGCCCAGCCTGACCGGTTGTACGTGCTGTGCGGTTCAGGGGCTCCCCTGTCGTCGCCCAGCGGCACGCCCGGCTTGGCGTGAGTGGAGCAATTCAAGCTGCGCGTCATCTTCGCCGCTTAGGTATCCTTGCCCCAAAATCTCCAAACCTTTTTTTTCTTGCCCGTTATCTCCCATCGCGTCCTATCTCATCCATACCTGTCTCCTCAACGCCGAACCGCCATCTGTGTTGCCGAAGTCCACGAGGTTCATTAGGCTGGAACCAACAGCAATATATACGATCCGCCCCGCACCCATCTTTTGACGCAACATCGCCATGGGCTGGTTCTGGGCCGACACCACTTCAGCCGCCCCAGCGGCGGTTCCTCCAGCAGACTCGAACCACAAACACCTTGCTGGGGTTGGCGCACCTCCCGTACGTTGGGTGTCAATCTTGCACTTTGGTTCTTGGCCTAATGTTGTCATTTCTCTCTAGCCCGGGTGCCCCATGCACAAAGCGACCGTCGATGCCTTCACTCCCCCAGCCCCTGCCTCGAGCCCGGCGCCGTCCTCCTGTCCCGTTCCGCACGGCAACCCCACCGCAAACGCAGCCCTCTCGTCCTGTCCCGTCCCGCATGATAGCCAACGCGCACCATCCGAGCAGCGACAGGAGTCGTCCGTGCTTTCCAAGCTCAATCCCCTGAACTACATGTTCCAGTCCATCTCGCAAGAGCGCGCCCCGGAACAGACCCATGCATTGCCAATAACTCGAGACGAGTCCTCCATCCCGAGAGGCAGCGGCGAGGGCAACTGGGAGTATCCTTCGCCTCAGCAGATGTACAATGCGCTGCTTCGGAAGGGCTATACGGACACAGACATAACGGCCGTCGAGAGCATGGTTGCAGTGCATAACTTCCTGAACGAGGGCGCCTGGGGCGAGATCGTCGACTGGGAGCGCAGGTTTGGCAAGGGTCTCAGTCGTGGCTGGGAGGTCAGCAAGCGCGGAGAGGAGAACGCGCCCTTAGAGCTGCGACGACTGGAGGCCCAGGAAGGCGGGCAATCGCAGCCGACCCTGGTTAGGTTCCAGGGGAGGCCCAAGGAGATGACCCCCAAGGCGGCGATGCTGCAAATGCTGGCGCGGGTATATCCCTCCAAGTTTGGGTGAGTCGGGTTTTGGCAGTCCATTTGGAAGTCACCGTGAAGTCGGGGTTTGTTCAGAGGCGGCTGACCATGTCTGGGCTTAGGACGGAACCACCTTTCGATCGCCACGATTGGTACGTCTCGCGCGATGTCGACGGCCAGAAGAAGGAGATTCGGTACGTCATCGATTTCTACTCAGCACCGCCAGAGCCGACCGGCGAGCCCGTCTTCTATCTCGACGTCCGGCCCGCCATGACGCCTACCGGAGCTGTGGAGCGGTTGATGAGGTGGGGCGGAGATGTCTGGTGGAGGGCATCGGGCAGTGAAGTCCGCGAGTCGAACAAGGGCCAACAAAAGTGACGAGGCAAAACGTCTCAAACAACGCTGTGGCAGAGCGCAAGGGTAATCGACATGCATGGATGGCGTCATGAGGAATTTGGTTGGCGTGGGAATTTGGTTTCGGTTTGTTGTATGAGCTCTTACTCTCTCCTCATGTGTATAATGTGTGTGGTGGTGGTTTCACTGCTGTATGATACTGATACTCGCGAAATGGTATGCGATCCTGGACGCCCAATGGCACCCTGCTCTCAACATGGAAGAGGAACGCAGGGCTCGTCGGTTCAGGTTTAGCGTGTTTCGTGGCCGCAGGAATTAATCTGTGTGCTAATCAGGCACCTTGCATGTGGAAGAACGCTCTTTTGCCAAGCATCCATCCCCTCTCGCCGGTCACTGCATCTCTGGATCATCCTTCACACCGTCTGTGATAGCTTCAGCGGACCCGATCAAGACCAGACCAGGAGAACGCAGTTCCCGCTGGATTGCGCCAAAACCTGGAATCGATGGCATCTACTTTTACTCGCGCAGAGGGGGCGCAAACAAATGACGAAGGATCAGTGTCTATCACTGGTTTCAGTAACCACTCGGTTGATTTGAGCGTATGTTCGAATATCATCCCAAACTTCATCCTACTGCTTTGACGGCACTTGTTCTACACCGGTGCAGTCAATGGAACTGACAGCGCCAGGTGGATCATGAGGTCGATGGTGACGGGAACCTCATTGCCGACTCAGCAGCGTGAGTTGTCTGTCTGCTGTGCATTTCGATCGGGTTTGCTTGCTAAGTGTCATGTGTATCAGCTCGGCTTCAAACGCTTCCGTGACGTCCAGTCTGTACGAGTTCGTCGAGGAGAACGGACGCACGTTTCACAGGTACAAGGAAGGGAGTGAGTGTGCACCAGTGTCACGTCCCTGGGCAGGCAACCGGTCCAAACCGAACTGACTCTGATGACAGAGTACTTTTTGCCCAATGACGAGGTAGGAGAGCACAAGTCTGCGACCCTCAAAGCGCACATAACTGAAGCAGTAGCACGGTGTAGAGAGAGCAGAACCGACTCGGTATACTCATCTCCCTTATCTCCAGCTAGTACGAGGGTTGACTTTTGCCAGACCTCCAGCACTCCATTTCCAAATTTTTGCTAAAGGGAAAGCTCGGGCTGGCCCCGGTTGAGAACCCTAGCCGTGTTCTAGATCTTGGTACTGGCACGGGCATCTGGGCAATCGAATTCGGTGGGTGTTCCCCGGCCTTTCCATGGAGTATCCTCTTGCTCTATCACTCTTCAGCGGTCCTGAATACAAGTTTGACATTATCAAGCCCAGGAAAACCCCAACTCAGAGGTACTGGGCACTGACCTCAGCCCCATTCAACCCGGTTACCTGCCACCCAACTGCCGCTTTGAGATCGACGATGTCGACGATGACTGGGCCTACGGTCACAAGTTTGACTACATTCACGCTCGATATCTACTTCCCTTCATCAAGAAGGACTGGAACCTCCTGTTCAAATCCATTTACGACAACCTAAGCCCTGGCGGCTGGGTTGAGTCCCAGGAGACCATCATCTACTTCCAATCGATTGACGGGTCTATTGAGGGCACGGCCTTGCAGCGGTGGAATGCATTGCTGCTCCAGGGAATCCAAAAGATGGGCCGCAGCGCCACCGAGGCGTTGCGCTGCAAAAACTACCTGGCCGAGGCCGGGTTTGTGAACCTCAGCGAGAAGAAATTCGCCGTCCCCATGAACACCTGGGCAAAAGGGCGAGACCAAAAGGCTATTGGTGCCATGCAAATGACGAACAATCTCGAGGGCATTGACGGCATCACCATGACTGTGTTCACCCGGGCCCATGGCTGGACCCCGGCGGACGTGGAGAAGCTGCTTGTCGACGTGAAGAGAGACATGCAGGACCGGAATATCCACGCCTACATTACTGTGTAAGAACCCACGGTACACCTGAAACGGCAGCGCTGCTTGCTAATAGACAATTTAGCATCGTCGCTTGGGGGCAGAAGCCTGTTTAGTGCCTAGTGTGGAAAGGGTTGGCAAGGGTATGTCTGGTTCTTGACAAATGTTCCCTCTGTTGGGAATCCAGGATACGATCATGAAATACACCACGGTTTCCGAGTGAAGATGGCACTGCCGTTGTGTGATCTTCTTCTTCCCTCTCACTCGGCAGTGACTACGCTCCGCCCAGTCTCGATTCTTGTTTTTTTTTTTTGTGTCGTGTCCATGCTGGCTTTCAACCGCCACCAGAACAAAACCATTTCCAAAGGCCTCAAAGGTGCAGGAACGTGTGAAGATGCATGCAGGAGACGTCGATATTCCCAAACTCATAAAGATAATCCGGGAACTCTTGGTCTGTGGGTAGGTCCCGCTCAGTGTCTGGAGACCACTTCCCGTAGATCTTGTCCGGCTTTCTGTGTGTCAGGGTCAGACTGAGCACCGCACCTAGGTATCCCAGAAAACACATCGGAACGCAGGAAACCGCGATGGGAACGGACAGAGGCTGTTGCTGAGGTGACCCGTGAGTCAACAAACGGCTCAGGGGCTCAGGCTGCCTTGGTCGCCACATAGTTGCAAGATCGAGACACCATAGTTGCATCTGAAAAAGCCACAACCTTGCAAGCCTCGATAAACTGTAGGTTAGACCTTCCAATACAGACAATGCTGCATAAGGTAGACATATTCTGTATGTACCATTCTTGATTGTGAAAGAGCGGGAGATGTTGACAAAGCCAGCTGGCTGCCAGCTGGCAAAACCCATCTGCCGCTGAGTGTCCAAAGGCGGTCAACTTTTCTTCGGGAACTATTTTTGGTTCAAACCGACAATTGCCAGTTGAGCACTTGAGACGGCAGCGTTCCCAAAAGGTGACTCCCGAAGACCCGACGGCCATGACAGACCGCACAGGTGGCGCATTATCCACCCCACCAGTTACGCCGCTTCCCGACCACGCGCCCTACGTGCGGCTGCATGTCACGCCGCTAGACGCCGGGCTGATCACCGCTGTCCTGTCGTCGGCGCTTCTCCCCAAGGCCCGCAACATATCCTACCACACGATCGAGACCTTTCCGGACAAGCGATACGGCTTTTTGGAGCTGCCGAACGACGACGCAGAAAAGCTCAAGAAGAAGCTCAACGGAGCAGTGCTCAAGGGCGTCAAGATCCGCATTGGGAGCGCACGACCGTCCAGCATTCCCGCCCCGCTCGCCGAAGAAGCAATGGCCAAGGAGAAGACTTCGAAGAAGACCGCCGAGGTTGTGCTACCGCCAAAGGATAAAAAGGATAAGAGCAAGAAGAGGAAGCGCGATGTCGAACAGCTAAGCGGCGTTGTCCTGGAGGAGGGCAGAACGATCAAGCGGGGATGGACCAGCGCAGACGAGCCCAAGGAGAAGCGGTCAAAAAAAGACAAGGAGAAGGAGAGCAAAGACAAGAAGAGCAAGGACAAGAAGAAGCAGAACAAATCCAAGTACACCGACCATGCCGAATGTCTGATCAAGACGGTTCTGCCCGCGAATGCCGCACCATTGGCTGACGCCGAGAACTCCACCCCAACAAAGAAGAAGAAGAAGGGCAAGTCGCGGGAGGTGGTCATCCACGAATTTGAAAGAACCACCAAGTTCCCAACTTTTCTCAAGGCGGTCGCGCCGGCGGGCAGGTCAGGTGCACCGCCCGAGTTCGTCGAGGGGAAGGGCTGGGTGAACGAGGCTGGAGATGTGGTGGAGGCCGTCAAGACCAGGCCACCTCCAGCACCCAAGGTCTTGCTCTCGCGCAAATCAAAAAACCGGGATCAGAAGTCCATTCTGAATGAGGAGAGCGCAACAAACTCCACCGACGACGAGTCTGCTGCGGAAAGCGAGCCGGAGACGCCTGCCCCTGTTGATGGTGGCAGCCCGGCTTCGGAGCCTGCAGCGTCGGACACCTCTTTTCCTTCCTCGCCCGTCAAACTCGAACCTCCTCGGCCCAGATCATCGGGTTCGACAAGGAGTTTATCGATCAGAATCCCCCCGGCGACCCCCAGTGAGGCCAAGGTGCATCCCTTGGAAGCCCTGTACAAGCGCTCTCAGCAACCCGACGGCGAAACCCCCAAGGCAGCCCCTGATACCCAAGGATTCAGCTTTTTTGCCAATGACGGTCAAGGAAGTGCCGAAGAGGACGTTGACACAGATGTCGGTGAGCCGTCTGTCATCCGAATGCCGTTGACACCTTTTACCCGTCAAGACCTCGAGTCGCGCGGAATTAGGAGTGCCGCCCCCACTCCGGACACTGCGCATCCCAACCGGAGATTTACACCATGGGAACCTGTAAACGTCAACGAGGAGGAGGAAGGGGATGAAGAAGAGCTAGCCGAGCTAGCGGGTGAAGATTCTGAAGAGGACGAGCATGGTTTGTCGAATAGCGCGGCGATCCAAGGCGGAGAGACCAATGCCAATGCGGCCAGCGACTTCCAGACTTGGTTCTGGGCAAATCGAGGAGACCTGAACCGGTCGTGGAAGAAGAGGAGAAAGACGGCGGGCAAGGAGAAGAGGTACAGGGAAAACAAGGCTCGTATGGCCCGGGCAATCTAGCCGTGCCGGCTCGCCGACCCGAACCGCCGTGTGGGATTTTCAACGAAGCTACCTGACCCTGGGCGATGGCGGTTACCACGATCAGACCTGACGGTTACATCTCGTGGGTGCTTACCCCCGAAGACGAGCAACCTGGCGCTCAAGGTCTACTGCAATCTATTTGGAGACCACAATCTCTTCGTCATTTCCACGTGCCCATGTTATTCTTTCACCTGACTGTCACCGCTGGGCAGTGTTTCCATGCATGTCATTAGTTACGTCTCTAACAATCTCCCTCGGGATATACTGTCATGTATCGAGCCAACGCTCCTATTCCATACAGTGATACATTGGGCCATAGACGGAGGAACAGTTGAACAGGGTCAACCTCCCGTGATCCGACCAGCCTACACTCTGAACACCCAGCGTTCTCGCCCCTCCCTCCCACAAATGTCACGACGGGCCATTGCCGGGCGTTTGCTCCGATATTCCCCAATGTTCCTCAGAATGTCGGGGCCGTCTGGGCACCGCGCTGCTGATTGGCAGCTCTGCCGGGCAGGACAAGATGGCGGAGAGACTGGTGGCCACGCTGCCGGGCTGAGGGAGTGTGGCCATCGGGGGTCTGAGGTACGTGAGGCGAGCCCCGAGGCATCTGCTCGGACAGCGGGCTGTATCCCTCAGTGACGGCCTCGCACAGCTCAGTGAGGATGCTGGCCTTGGTGTCTGATTTGGGAACCGTGCCGTTCCTCTCGCTGCCTTGCCAGGACTCGGGCTCTGTGACCGAGTCTTCGGGCTGAAGAAGCTGGCGACGAGACAAGGAACCGCCAATGTTCAGCTTCGTTGCTTTTGGGGTATCGTCGCTGCCGTTGTCGTAGACATCTCCCTGGCTTGGCTGACCGATGGTGTTGCTCTGGAGGGTGCTGGATGCATGGTTGCCAGCCGCGGTAATATCCACATTGGGCCCGCCGTGTCCTTGGTTTGTCCTCGGCTGACCTTCCTCGAGCACACCAATGCGGCTCTCGAGGAACTCGACGTAGCGGCGAAGCTGCTTATGATCCTGGGTGAATTTCTGCCATGCCTCGGTAGCGCCATTGTCTTGCCTGCGCTCTTCGCTCTGCGGCCGTGGAGGAAGGGGACGAGACCGAAGATGCATCTCGATCCAATTTTCGCCGGAAACGAAGTCCTTGTTCATCTTGCGGTATTGCAAAAAGGCGATGACCAAGAGTGCGCCGAAAGTCAGGACAAATACACTGCTCACGGCGGCCCACGCCACAAGCCCGACACCCGGATATCCGTGCTCAATGTGGGTGACAATCACGGCTGTGATGCTGGAGACGGAACCGACGATAGATATCTCTAAGAGAATAGCCGATGCGAGCATCATCTTGCGCAATCGGCCAAGGGCTGTCCACAGCTTCTTGGTGCTTTTCGGGACGCTGCGTCCGGCATTCGCAGCCATGCTGGGACTCAGGGGCAGGCGGCTGTGCCGGAGTTTTGGGCCACGGCGGAGAGACTCAAGATCAGGGATCACGCTCCCCACCGTCGTCGGTCTCCGTGAGTGGAGGTTGTTGTTTTTTGCGGAGGCTCCGTCGGCCGCCGGCGTCTCGGCCGTCTCGGCCGCCTCGACCGGCTGCAGGATGACGATGCCCTCGGGCCCACTGGCAGTCCCGCCATCAGAACTGCCGTATTCAGCTTGGGTCGTGCTGCTGGGTCCAGCGTACAGAAGAACGGGCTGGGGCTCGTTCATGACAGAGCTTGCCCTGGAGGGGGGATGCAGTCGTGAGAGCACCCGACCTTCTTCGTCGCGTAGGACAGGCGTGGCAAGAGCCGTGTGGGTGCCGCCCATATCCCCCTTCGTAGAGCCGTCATTGATTGGGTCTCCTCGAGCCACTGGGTATTGCAGAATGTGGATTGACGATGAATGAGGGGTGGTTTCTTGGTGATCCGATTCGAAACTTGGCTGCTGGCTGGTTTCCAGGCCGGGTTGGTACTCGTTCCCAGGCTCGATAGTTTCGGAAACCTTTCGCAGAATCGAATACGGAGTCGGAGTCATGGGTCGCTCAAGTATCTCTGGCGCCGGGCCGAGAAAGGCCGCTTTGGCGCTGTTGGGACGTGAAGGCTGGCCTGAAGGATTCTTAATGATGATGTTTCCTCCGCGCATATGCTCTCCTGGGTGTGCTTCTTACCAGAAAGTCTGTTGTCTCCATGTCTCGGCGCGTATATCTGGGTTTCGACCGAGTCAAATGAAACGTTTGCCCGAGTATGGCCTCCAGGGCAGCGGTCTTGTTTAGCTTCACGAAGACTTGCAGTCGCCGCCAGCCCAGTTGTGACCGAGGCCGTTGCGCGGTGGCCGGACTGCATTCTCGCGGGGTCGCTCATGCTTTCGAGGTCGACACAGACCGCATCGCGATGGTTGGTTGTGGCGGAGAAGTCCCTGGGCGCGGTCAGCAAGGGAAGCTGGCCGATGTCAACAACAAGGTCTGTTTTATCTTACAATGACGAGGATTTGGCCGACTTGGGGAATGGCCAGCTCGAGGGTGAGTAACTTCTCGCCGCCCCGGGAGATGTGGTAGCTCGATCCATGTGACTGTAGGGCACCGCGCGGATGGATGGGGTCCGCGGTGACGAGGCCATGAAAGTCGGGCGAGGAATCCGAGTCGGTGTTTTTGCAGCCAGTTCGAGGGGCTCCATTTGGAAAACCGAGACTCCCAAAACGACAGTACCTGCTTTGGTTCCTCGAGATGATCGAGACAAGATGAGGCTCTGGCCCCAAAGAAGCAACCGCTCCAAACACAAACAACCAAACGGAAGCAGAGGGAAACTGTGGGTGTTCAGAGGTTGCGAAGCAGCACTGAAGCAGACTGTGTTATTTTCTCCTCCGGGGCTCTTGCCCCGGCTCACAGCCCCGGTGCTGTTTTCAGGCATTGTGTTGCCTTCCCGGCATGCGAGTAAACAAACGACATCAGACTCCCGTCTACGCGGCAACACACCCCAGGTTAACCCCCGGTGCCCCCTTTCACCTCAAGTGATTCGCTGGATCAGCCAGACGAGCTCCTCCAGCGGCTGCTTCAAGCTGTGCGAGCTTTCAAAAAAGAGTGTTTGGCAACACCAACATGCTGAGTACTCTCCCGTGACAAGTTCTTGCCCAGCACTCACACTGGAGCTCAGTTAGTCGTGTCAGTGTGCAGAATGTGCAGCACCAAGTCAACAAATAGGAAGTATTTCCTCGGGTGAAGGACATTTGATACCAGCCAGCAAATACCACCAAAACCGGTTGCTCCATGTCACATAGGGGCAGGATTGGCCCTTGGGTTACCTGACTGGCCAGGTTCGCAACAAGCACCTAAGACGGGCTATTCCGAGGAGGTCAACTGATGGCTAAGGGCTCTTCTTGCAGCAACAGACCCAAATAAACACGGCAGGGACATGTCAAAACACATCGAGGCCCTGAATGTTGGTCCGACTTGGGACAGACGTAGGGGTAAGCGACGGGAGCGACTGGGGCGGATACGGGAACGCAAGGTTGGGCGGTCGGCAACATCGTGCTTTATCCTTTCTTTATCTCTACCTGAAAGCGCAGGGCCCAATCAGTAAATTCGTCCTTCTGGCCTTCCCACGGTCTGACAAGAAGCTCGGAGGCAGCGAAGGCATCAAAGAAGCACTCGTCCATCAGCCGGTCAATCTCAGAGGGGTCCAGCTCGTAGAATGCCATGGCAAGGCTGCCGAACCTCTCGGGTATCCGTTTGAAGATGGACATGACCTCGTCCAGACGAGCTGGGATATCCGAATGCGAATCTGGAAGAGAGTGTGGCAAGGGCTTGATCCTGCGCTTCACAGTGGCCTGGTAGAGCAGAGTGGTGAGACGCAGTCTCTTGAGGCATGAGTCCAGGCGCTCGCGAATCCTGTCCGGGTCGTCGCGGGGTATGTATCGCTGGGAGTTCATCAAGTCGTCCAGAATCGCCTGGGTGTCTCGCGTGGCAGTTATCGAACTGGCCTCAAGATCCGAAGTGACTTGCGCAATACCACCATCGTCCTCGTCGCTTTCGTCGCCGTCACTGCCCTCGTCGTCATCCTCTGTTTCCTCCCCCCACTCTTTCAACTCCTCCATGACGTCCTTTAAAGTGTCTCTGAGCTGCTCGATCTTGTGGGCAATGTTTCCAGCGAATCCTCGCTTGGCGAATGCCATAACGTCGTCGCAGGCTGACCACAAAACACCCGTGGTGGCAATGCTGCCTTTCCCCCCTGCCGCCCCGGCCGAGGCATTCTTCTTATTGTCGGAAAGAACCTTGCCATCTGTTGGAATCCGCAAGAGGAGCTCCTTCAACTCCTTGAGCACTCGGCCAGCTCGCCAAGCCAGCTCGTGTTGGATGCCCCGAGTGTACCGTCCCGGGACGCACCCTTCGACTGCGGCAGCCAAGCTGGGCACAGGACTGGTGACAAGATCCCGGAGGACCTTGGTGATCGCGGTCGGAGTGAAGGGCTCGTTGATTATGAGGAGAGATATCTTGGTGGCATGTGCCTTGATCAACATGGCAGCGTCGTGTGCCAGGGAGAGCGCATCGATGGAGCCATTTGATGCCGTAGGCAGTATCGCTTCTGGCTGGGCACCGTTGACATCATTGGCATTGCTGGCATCGCCGACCTGCTTTTGCGCTGCCGCGTTGGACACCACCGCATCGAGTTGCGCGACAAGAGCAAGCGCATTGTTGATGCTGGTGCTGAGGGCCTCGAGGGCATCTCCCGAAGTTGCCATTATGATGTGGACGATGCGCACTGCGAGTGAGGGGATTCCAGCCGCCTCGGGCGAGTATCTGGGCAGCAGGTGCGACTTTGCCCCCCCACGATCTGTCGGCGATGCTGGTGTTGATGGTGGGGCAGCCACTTTTCTGCCAGGCCGCCCTGCAGCCTGCCCCCTGCATCCAGAACGCCCCACGTCTTGGACCCTTGCAAGCCTGTTGCAGCGCATCTTCCCGGCAGGCAGCTCGCCTTGGCCACAGCTGGCAGCCATGCCCTGCCACGTGAAGGGGAAGCACTGGCAGCTGCCGGGATGTCTCGAGTTGGCAAGCTGTCCTGTCTCCAAGTTCCCGGCTTCAACACCGGCAGCTACCTTCTCGACGGGCGCTGCAATCTTCTCAGAGACAATCGCCTCTCTCATACCCCTTCTCACAATAGTGGGTGGGCGCCAACTGGATAATCATGCGGAGCACCGGCGCATTGGCTCTTCTGAGCGCCCTAGCTCACGGCACTCTTGCTGCAGCTGATAGCCTGCCGCGGGGTGTTGGACCAGAGTGTAAGTCCCGTCGGTGTCGGTGTCCTCCCTCTCCCAATTACCGCTGCGCCCGAGAGAGCCCAATGCGATACTTGCAAGGCCCGTTTCACATGTTCAATGACCCATCGAGATGCCCGGCTGAGCACAAGTAATAACTGATAACCTCGACACAGTTGCCAGGTTCTACACGGGCAAATCCACCTTCACATGCATTAGCAATCCCTCCATCACGCTGGAGTCGTCCCAGGTCAACGACAACTCGTGCGACTGCCCCGACGGCTCTGACGAGCCAGGCACCGCAGCCTGCGCACACATTGACGCCCTCTCCCCCGAGCAACCTCTTCCAGGGTCGATAACTGGCACCACGAACACCACCAACGCCTTGCCCGGCTTCTGGTGCACCAATGCGGGCCACATTGGGAGCTACATACCGTTCATGTATGTCAACGATGGGGTATGCGACTACGATCTTTGCTGCGACGGCAGCGATGAGTCTGCGCACGTTGGCGGGATCCAGTGCGAGAACCGCTGCAACGCCATTGGCAAGGAATACCGTCGCCTCGAAGAGGAGCGCAGGCAGAGCAAGGAGAGGTCGGCCAAGCGGAGGCGAACCATGGTCAAGGAATCCCGGGAGCTGCGTCGAAGAGTCGAGGCAAAGGTCGCTGCGCTGAAGTCGGAGCTCCAAGCGCTCGAGGTCAGGAAGGAGGAGCTGCAGAAGAAGTACGAAGAGGTTGAGCGCTCCGAGAGGAACAGAGTTATCAAGGTTGACGGGCAGGGAGGGAAGCTCGGCGTCCTGGTCAGCCTGGCTAAAGCTCGTGTTTCCGAGCTCCGCAACGCGCTGGACAAGCTGCTGGACCAGCGGGACGACCTGCAGGACAGGGTCGAGCAGCTCGAGGACATCCTCACCAAGTTCAAGGAGGAGTACAACCCCAACTTCAACGATGAGGGCGTCAAGGCGGCGGTCAAGAGCTGGGAGGACTACGCAGCCGGCCAGGCCGGTGAGAAGAAGTCTGATCTCACCGATGGGGACATCATGGAGATGATCAAGGAAGATGGTGAGACTTCTGGCATTAACTGGGCCGAGTTTGAGGACTCTGGTGCCAGTGACGTAGACGTCGGTATGTCTTTCTACACCAAGACCATCCCCCCCTCCCCTCTTCTGCCCGTTGGGCGTAGCTAACAGAACGCAGTCTACAACTGGGAGGCATACCTGCCACGCTCTGCCAGCGACTTCATCCGCGACAAGCTCAACGCCTTGCGCATCTGGGCCATTGAGAACGGCATTCTGGCCGATAATCGCAGCGGGGGCGGTGAGTCTCGTCTGGTCACGGCCGCGAGGGAAGCGCTGGATGCCGCCAAGAACGACATCTCTTCCAAGACGTCGACTCTGGAGGAGCAGCAGCGTGATCTGGAGAAGGATTACGGCGCAGACGACATCTTTCGCGCCCTCAAGGGCAAGTGCGTCAGCAGCGATGCCGGCGAGTACGAGTACGAGCTGTGCTGGATCGACCGGACGACGCAGAAGAGCAAGAAGGGCCACGGCAACACCAACATGGGCAACTTTGTGCGCATCGACAAGGAGCTGGCGGACGAGGAGGAACGTGCCGATGGCAAGAGCCTGGGCAAGGGTGAAAGAACCGTGCTGCGGTATGAGAACGGTCAGGGCTGCTGGAACGGCCCGAACAGGAGAACCGACGTTTGGCTCGCGTGCGCCGAGACAGAGGAACTTTGGCGCGTGTCCGAGTCAGAGAAATGCGTGTACAAGATGGAGGTGGGCACTCCGGCTGCCTGCGAGGACGTGCAGGAACCGGGCTCCGGGGCTAAAGATGAGCTATAGTGTATGTACACTTGGAGTAGGCTGGATTCGGTTGTACTGTACCATGTTAAGCCTCGTCCTTGAAAAGCAGGCGTGGATGTAGAGCAAATATCCGGAATAAACATGGCCCCCATATCCCACTTAAGTCCCCCCAAGTCACTGGTCTCACAAATGAAGCACGTCGGCGTGGGATCTGACCAAGCACTGATGGTTGGTATCATGGCACAAATTCAGCCGCAAAATGTAGTGGGTTGTCGAAGAAGCCGTCCTAGGTTATCTCGACGTAGCCGCCAGCCTACGGCGTTTATTGCGTTCCTCCTGCTCTGCCAAGACTTTGGCAGTGAGCGATGCTGTCATGGCGTTGTTGATCCCACTCACTCGGCTGTTGTTTTCGGACTTTACGCCCCCCTTGGCCGTCGTCTCGTCTTCTCGTTGGGGCAGCTTGCTGGCCTTGTCGGACTTGGCAGGCCCAACGCCGTTTGCCTCGTCTGCCTTGCGCTTCTTCTTCCCATTGCTCTTGTCCTTCTTCAGGCTGTGGGTAAGGCCCTTGACCCTGAGATCGCTGACTCTCGCTGTCAAGGCTTCCAGGTCCGCCTTTTCGGTTGGGAGAATGGGGATGACGTCCCCAGGCTGGAATTTCTCGCTACACTCCGGGCACACCTCCTCTTGGATTTGCTTGATGGCGGCTTCGGTAAAGACATGCCCACACGGGACGAGGTAGACGGCTTTTGTTGCGGGGCCCAGCTCCTTGAGGGAGACCGGGCAGGCCCACCTGTCCTGCTCCTTGGTCCCGGGAGGCACGTAGCGTTTGAACTTGAGCTTTACCACGTCACGCAGTGACTTGATGCCCGTCGACGCGAAAGTCAATTCTGGCGACTCACCGGTCACGAGCGTGCGGGCGTCGTCAGCATCACCATCGCCACCCGGCATCAGCCCTTTGAGAACCGACTCGTAGTTGTAAAGGCGGCCGCGCCAGTCGGAAACCACATTCTCCATGTCGAGTCGCTCCGATGTCAAAGGGTCGTGGGCCCAGGCATGGCCAAGATTCTCGAGGGCGGTTGCTTTGAGTTCGCTCACTGTCGGCGCCCGCGCAGCGGATTTGACGAGTTCGCGCCGCGTCGGGATTGAGCCCCCGTCGTTGCCCATGGTGAAGAGGATAGATTGAGGGTCCTGTGGATTGTCTGTCTGTGGATTGTTGGTCGTGGGTTCTTCACGTATACGGGCCCGGATTGTCAGACTGCGGATTGAAGAAGTTGAGGGAAGTTGCGGGACAGTCGGAGCTGATGTGTGGCCACCTCGAGATGCGATTGATGGAGAAAGGCGACTGTGGTTGGAGTGACAAGAGAGGTGGGACTCCGAGAAGTCTGGGTGTCGCACTGTGTGTAGGAAGGCCCCGCAGCAAACGGTACTTCGCAACCCGCCAAGCCCGCCATCCCCTTCGCGCTGCGTTTTAACGGTCGGCGCATGCAGCCCCACTTGATACATCCGGCCGGTGCCCGTTACGCGTTATTACAGACGCACCTTCTTGACGTAAGGTACCTACCCTGCTTGGGACGGCGCCTTTTGGCAGGTGATGCCCCAGCTGCGCTTCCGAGCCCCAAGCTTTGAGGCTTGCCATTCCCGACTCACCAGCGGAACACGCGAGCGACATCACGGGCGTTCTGCTCTGGCGAAGGACGTATTCATTACAGCGCATTTTCGACTGCTTTCAAAGTCCCCTCTTCAACTATCCCGCTGGCTGCCGCACTTGTGGCAACATTCGACGAGGGTTTGTCGGCTCCCGCCGCGCCGCGCGTGCCTCGATCGACTTCATTCAAGGTCAAGGTGCTGGACTCGAAACGGACCGGTTCCCTCAAACCCCTTCCACGTCAACCTCGGAAGCTTTGCTTGGGCATCCAAGCGCGGCCTGAGTCTAGCCTGTGGCCCAGAGCGCGGTAACCGACTATGGGTCGTCGACAACCAACATAGCGCTTGAACGCTTGACGAGACCGCCTGGCGATACGACGAGGCTGGGAGAACACAGGCTTCGACAAGATGTCGATCATTAAAGATCAGGCGTCCAGCGCGCTGGACCAGTATATCAAAGAAGTCAGGAACCGGTGAGCCGCCTCGCATTCGCCCATACACCGTGCCGCCCTGCCCATCACTCTCTCAGTCCGGCCCGAGAGCCTATCGCTGATTCGCATGTTTGCAACAGGAACTATGCGGAAGATCAACGCAAGCGCGCTGCGCGCCAGGTCCGGGACCTGATCAATATTGCCAAGCAAGGTGAGCACCTCGACTGCCCTCTGCCGACATTTTTCCTTGCGCCGTGTTCGAGTTTCTGACCCCGCGTGAGCAGAGATGGGCGCCGAGCAGTTTCAACGGTTCTTCGACACCGTCAACCAGAGGACCATGACCTTGATCCAAGGCGCCGACACCTACGACAGGATGGGTGGCGTCTACATCCTCGATGCGCTCGTGGACTTTGACGGTATAGAGCCCGCTCTAAAATACAGCCGCTTTCAACAGTACATCGGGACTATCCTCCGCGGGAAAGATCTCAACCCCATGCAGCCTGCTGCCGTGGTTTTGGGCAAGCTGTGCAAGCCAGGCGGCTCGCTGATATCGGAGCTTGTGGATGCCGAGATGCACACCGCTCTCGAGTGGCTGCAGTCCGACCGTGTCGAGGAGCGGCGGTACAGTGCCGTCCTGGTCCTGCGCGAGTTGGCAAGGAATGCGCCCACTCTCATGTACCCTTACGTGGGCTTCGTCTTCGACCAGATCTGGATCGGCCTCCGGGACCCCCGTCATCTGATCCGGGCCACCTCGAGCGAAACCGTCAGTGCCTGCTTCAAGATCATCAGGGAGCGCGACCAGGAGATGAAGCAGGAATGGATGGACAAGATGTTTACCGAAGCGGTTAAGGGCCTCAAGACGAACACTGTCGAATACATCCACGCCTCGCTCCTTGTCCTCAAGGAGCTCCTCGAGCAAGGAGGCATGTACATGCAGAGCCACTACCAAGAGGCCTGCGAGATCGTCTTCCGCCACAAGGATGCACGCGACCCTGCCATCCGCAAGACGGTTGTCTTCCTCATCCCCGATTTGGCCAACTACGCCCCGACCGAGTTTGGCGCGACCTATCTGCACAGGTTCATGGTCTATCTCTCAGGCATGCTAAAAAAGGAGAAGGAGCGGAATGATGCATTCCTTGCCATCGGCAACATTGCCAACTCTGTCAAAAGCTCCATCGCGCCATATCTCGATGGCGTCTTGATCTACGTCCGCGAGGGGCTCAGTGTGCAGTCCCGCAAGCGTGGCTCTGTCGATCCCGTCTTCGACTGCATCAGTCGGCTCGCCGTGGCGGTCGGGCAGACCCTGAGCAAGTACATGGAGGCACTGCTGGACCCCATCTTCGCTTGCGAGCTCACGCCAAAGCTGACACAAGCTCTGGTCGACATGGCTTTCTACATCCCCCCGGTCAAGGGCACCATACAAGAGCGCCTGCTCAACATGCTGAGCAAAGTCTTATGCGGCGAGCCCTTCCGCCCGCTGGGGGCACCACATCCAAACCCGCTCGCTTCTCTCCCACCTATTCCCAAAGACCCCAAGGACCCCTCGGTGCACGAGCGAGGCAAAGCCGAGGTGAAACTGGCATTGAACACTCTCGGCAGTTTCGACTTCTCAGGTAATTGGCTCACCGAACCTTTTGCCATCCGTCCACTCAACGATGCCTGGCTGCGAGACCATCGAGTTGGTGAAGTCACCGCTCTTCAAAGGCCGCGACCGGCTTCTGTGCCCACACCACCTCCACTGCATGAACATGTACTGACACTCTGTGGAGGCCACGTCCTGAACGAGTTTGTCCGCGACGTTGCCATCAAATACGTCGAGGACGACGATCCGGAAATCCGCGAGGCCGCCGCCCTTACCTGCTGCCAGCTCTACGTCCGCGACCCCATCGTTAACCAAACGAGTTACCATGCTTTGCAAGTCGTTGCCGATGTCGTCGAGAAGCTGTTGACTGTGGGCGTCTCAGACCCTGAACCCAAGATCCGCCGAACAGTCCTCGCCGCCCTCGATGAGCGATTCGACCAACACCTCGCCAAGGCAGAGAATATCCGGACCCTTTTCTTCGCCCTCCACGATGAGCAGTTTGCGGTGAGGGAAGTCGCCGTGTCGATCATCGGCCGGCTGGCCCGCCACAACCCCGCATATGTCATTCCCCAGCTACGCAAGACCATCATCCAGATGTTGACAGAACTAGAGTACACAGACGTGGCGAGGAGCAAGGAGGAGAGCTCAAAGCTGCTCAGCCTCCTTACCCAGCATGCCCAGGATCTAGTCAAACCATACGTCAGCTCCATCACTGAAGTCCTCCTCCCAAAGGCTTCTGACCCCACCCCTTCCGTTGCCGCCACCATCTTGCGGGCCATCGGCGAGCTCTGCACTGTCGGCGGTGCAGAGATGCTTGCTTACAAGGACACTCTGATGCCCATTGTCATTGACGCCTTGCAGGATCAGAGCGCCCCCGTCAAGCGTGAAGCCGCCCTTCATACGCTTGGCCAACTGGCCAGCAATGCCGGCTACGTCATCAAACCCTACCTCGAATATCCGCAACTGCTCGAGATACTGCAATCCATCATCCGAGGCGAGCCTCAGCATGGCCCGCTGCGCCAAGAAACCATCAAGCTCATGGGTATCCTGGGCGCACTAGATCCTTACAAACACCAGGTACAGCTCATTAGCTCTTCTATTCCCCTTCACCACGCCCATTTCTCGTCGTTGTCGATTGCCACCCCCACCATGGCAGATTCGGACGATGAGGGAGACGAGGCCGAAGATGGCGACCTTGTACCCCTGCTGTCTCTGGCAAAGCAATCTCAGCAGCGGCCCAGGAACCCGTTTCGAAGCAGAACTAAAACCAGAAAACAGCAGGTCGAAGAACGAACACCGCAAACCCAGCGTCGACCCGAGGCTACCCAGTTGACCGATGTGTCGCTCATGATGGGCGGTCTTACCCCGTCGCAGGAGGACTACTACCCCACAGTCGTCATCAATGCCCTGCTACAGATTCTGAAGGACCAGTCTTTGCTGCAGTGGCATGGGAATGTGGTGGATGCCATCATGAGCATCTTCATCACATTGGGGCTCAAGTGTGTCCAGTTCCTCGATCGAGTCGTTCCCGCCTTCATTGCCGTTATCAGGGCCTCGAGCCCCACCCGACTCGACTATTACTTCAATCACTTGAGCAGGCTTGTAGGCATTGTGCGCCAGCACATCCGCGTCTACCTGCCGGACATCATCGAGGTTCTGCAGGAGTTCTGGAACACGACATCGTCTCTGCAGACGACCATCATGGCACTCATTGAGTCAATCGCCCGTTCGCTCGAGGGAGAATTCAAGATCTATCTTGCGAGTCTGCTCCCGTTGATGCTCGGAGTGCTGGAACGGGACACGAGCACAAAGCGTCAGCCAACCGAGAAGATCTTCCACGCGTTTCTGGTCTTTGGCTCCAGTGCAGAAGAATACATGCACCTCATCATCCCCATCCTTGTGCGTCTGTTTGACAACCCGGCGCAGCCCTTATTTTTGCGGAAATCGGCAATCGAGACCATCGGAAAGCTTTCCAGCATGGTCAATCTCAACGATTATGCGTCCAAGATTATCCACCCTTTGACTCGGGTCCTCGCCAGCCAGGAACCCAGTCTCAGGGTGGCCGCTCTCGATACCCTCTGTGCACTCATGCTCCAGCTGGGCCGTGACTACCTTCACTTTGGGCACACAGTCGACAAGGCCATCACCATGTACGGTATTCAGCACTCCAATTACGACAAGGCGGTGGAGAAGCTCAAGAAGGGCGAGGCACTACCGCAAAATCTTGCTCCCAGGTTTGAGGACAATTCCGTGGAGCCCTATACGTCTGAGAACAACCCACCGAAGAAGCTGGACCTGAATCCCGTGCATCTAAAACAGGCATGGGAAACAAAGGGGAAGGCGACCAAGGACGACTGGCACGAGTGGTTTCGCAAGTTCAGCACAACTCTCCTCACAGAGTCGCCAAACCATTCGCTCAGAGCCTGCGCCAGCCTGGCGAGTAACTACCAGCCCTTGGCAAGAGAGCTCTTCAACTCGGCCTTTGTTTCTTGCTGGAGCGAGCTCTACGATTCGTACCAGGTAACGTTTTCCCCTGTTTACGAACCGCCGAGTATATCTTGACTGACCCTGATCTAGGAGGAGCTGATCACGAATATCGAAAACACCATCAAGTCTGAGAATGTGCCGCCCGACCTTCTTGGCCAGCTTCTCAATCTTGCAGAATTCATGGAGCACGATGACAAGGCGCTTCCCATCGACATCCGCATCCTGGGCCGAGAGGCTGCGCGATGCCACGCCTACGCGAAGGCCCTCCACTACAAGGAACTCGAATTCCTGCAAGATCATAACAGCCACGCAGTCGAAGCCCTCATTGTCATCAACAATCAGCTCCAGCAGTCAGATGCCGCCATCGGAATCCTCCGCAAAGTCAAAGCTTACAAGGACGGGATTCAACTGCGGGAGAGCTGGTTTGAGAAACTCGAGCGCTGGGATGAGGCACTCAACTTCTACTGCCAGAGAGAGCGAGAGCTTCCAGATGATCAACCCACGCCCGTCGACATTGTCATGGGGAAGATGCGTTGTTATCACGCATTGGGCGAGTGGGACTCCCTTGCCTCGCTCGCTGGCAAAACTTGGGCCAACTCGGGGCCAGAAATCCAGCGAAGGATTGCGCCCTTGGCAACTACAGCGGCATGGGGCCTTGGGAAATGGGACTCGATGGACATCTACCTGCAGTCGATGAAGCGTTTCTCGCCTGACCGAGCCTTCTTTGGCGCCATCCTCGCCCTTCATCGGAACCAGTTCCGAGAGGCATTGGCTTGCATCGAGCAGGCACGTGAGGGTCTCGATACGGAACTTAGCGCCCTGGTTAGCGAGTCTTACAACCGCGCCTACCAGGTCGTAGTCAGGGTCCAGATGCTTGCTGAGCTCGAGGAGCTCATCGTCTACAAGCAATGTGGCCCGGAGAAGCGGGCCACATTGCGGGCGACTTGGGAGACCCGTCTCAAGGGATGCCAGCGCAACGTCGAGGTCTGGCAGCGAATGCTTCGGCTGAGATCCCTGGTCCTCACACCGCAAGAGAATATGCACATGTGGACAAAATTTGCCAACCTCTGCCGCAAATCTGGGCGGATGGGCCTTGCCGAGAAGTCCCTTAAACAGCTCATCGACACGGACGCACCGCTGGAGTCTGTCATACCTTACTGGTTTGAGCAGCCTGCCAGTCCGGGCCTGGAACGCATCGCGTCCCCCATTGTCTACGCTGTGCTCAAGTTCCAGTGGGAGATTGGCCAGCAGCCAGGGGTTCGGAGTTCTGACCGCAGTGTGGCTGAGAGGACACTCTACTGCCTTCGCCGGTTCACGGAGGAGACGGCCCATCGTGTGGAGAGTGCGAGGCTGCAGGTGAATGCCTCAGCGCAGGCCGCAAACGCCATGGGAGACGGCCTAAACCACGCAAGGTATGCCGACTTCGATGAGGCAGCGGTCCTAGGGCCGGATGCTCAGCGGCAATGGCTGGAACAGACGGTGTTGCTCGCCAAGTGCTATCTCCGGCAGGGCGATTGGATCATCACCTTGAACAACAATGACTGGCAGTACGCGAGACGCCAAGATATCCTCGACTGCTATTCCAAGGCAACTCACTACCATCCTCGATGGTACAAGGCCTGGCATGCATGGGCTCTTGCCAACTTTGAGGTTGTTCAAGCCTTGGCATCCAGAAGGGAACTGGAAGGGCGGTCTGAGCACAGCATCGTCGTCCACCATGTCGTCCCGGCCGTGCATGGCTTTTTTGAGTCCATTGCTCTGTCATCCGGCAGCTCGCTGCAAGATACTCTTCGCCTGTTGACGCTGTGGCTTACCTATGGAGGTTATCAGGAGGTTATTACTGCCGTCACCGACGGCTTTGCACATGTCAGCGTCGACACCTGGCTGGAGGTCATTCCCCAGCTCATCGCACGCATCAATCAACCGAACAGGCGGGTTCAGGCATCGATCCACGCTCTGTTGTCCGACGTCGGGCGGGCACACCCGCAGGCGCTCGTGTACCCGCTCACCGTGGCAATGAAATCGCGGCAAAGCACGCGGCGGTCCAGGACCGCCAGTCTGATCATGGAAAGCATGCGTCAGCACAGCCCCAAGCTTGTCGAACAGGCCGACATCGTGAGCCGCGAGCTTATCAGGGTCGCGGTGCTGTGGCACGAACTTTGGCACGAGGGGCTTGAGGAGGCCTCTCGGCTATACTTTGGCGACCACAACATTCAAGGCATGTTCGACGTTCTCGAACCCCTCCACGACTTGCTCGAGAAGGGGCCGGCAACGCTCAGGGAGATCTCGTTCACGCAGACATTTGGTAGGGACCTGGGCGAGGCTCGTGAATGGTGCCGGCAGTACCGTCACTCCCAGGACGTGAACGATATCAGCCAAGCCTGGGATCTCTATTACCAAGTCTTCCGCCGCATTAGCCGACAGCTACCTCAGATGACCAGCCTCGAGTTGACGTACTGCTCGCCTGATCTGCTTCAGGCACGGGACCTTGAGCTTGCAGTGCCTGGAACGTACCGTAGCGGCCAAGAAATCGTCAAGATCATGGGCTTCGATGGCACCTTCAGCGTCATCAGCTCAAAGCAGCGCCCGAGGAAGCTCGACATCGTCGGGAGCGACGGAAAGACGTACACATTTTTGCTCAAGGGCCACGAAGACATTCGGCAGGATGAGCGAGTCATGCAGCTCTTCGGCTTGTGCAATACCCTTCTGGCCAACGATTCCGAGTGCTACAAGCGGCATCTCAACATTCAGCGCTACCCAGCGATTCCCCTGTCCCAAAACTCGGGGCTTCTCGGCTGGGTGCCGAACAGTGATACAGTCCACCAGCTCATTCGGGAGTACCGAGAATCCAGGAAAATTCTGCTCAACATCGAACACCGCATCATGCTGCAGATGGCTCCTGATTACGACAATCTGACGCTCATGCAGAAGGTCGAGGTGTTCGGGTATGCACTGGACAACACAACTGGGCAAGACCTGTACCGCGTTCTCTGGCTCAAAAGCAAGAGCTCCGAGGCCTGGCTCGACAGGAGGACAAACTACACGCGGTCTCTCGGCGTCATGTCCATGGTTGGATACATCCTGGGTCTGGGAGACAGACACCCTAGTAATCTGATGCTCGACCGGATCACAGGAAAGATCATCCACATTGACTTTGGCGACTGTTTCGAGGTGGCAATGAAGCGGGAGAAGTATCCGGAGCGAGTGCCCTTCAGGCTCACTCGCATGCTCACCTACGCCATGGAGGTCAGCAACATCGAGGGCAGTTTCCGCACCACGTGTGAGCAGGTGATGAGGGTCCTGCGAGATAACAAGGAGAGCGTCATGGCTGTCTTGGAGGCTGTAGGTGTTACCAAGCTTGCGGGCTCTCTCTCTCTCTCTCTCTCTCTCTCTCTCTCTGGTGAAGGAGTTCTCGGCTAACCGTCCATGCTCTTTTTGTTAGTTCATCCACGATCCGCTGCTCACATGGCGTCTCACAAATCCTGCCAGCCCGCCCGGGCCCCACTTCGATTCGGAACGGGAGCAGGCCATTGCTGGGCCGCAAGCAGGGCGAGCACGCCGGCCTTCGATCCTCGACGCCCCCGTGGCGCCTACTGAGTTCCTTGCGGCCCAAGTCGGAGGAGCGGATGGCATGATGGGTGCACCACCAGGCGCGCGGGGTCGTGCACGCACCAATTCTTCAGCCGCCCCGTCTAGCAGCATGGCGAACGGCAACGGGGCGAACGGGGCGACCGAGATGGCCGAAGTACAGAACGCCCGAGCAGTCGAGGTCCTTGACCGCGTCGCACAGAAGCTTACTGGCCGAGATTTCAACCCGGAGGACGAGCTCACGGTAAATGAGCAAGTGAACAAGCTGATCATTGAGGCTACCAAGCTTGAGAACCTCTGCCAGCATTACATCGGGTGGTGCAGCTTCTGGTGAGACCATTGATGCCTCGTGGGAGGTTTCCTATCGGCATGGTTGTCCTTTTTATTGAAATTTTGGACTGGGCCCAGACAGCCCCTAATGCTGTCTGACGGCAACCCTTGTTGCCATTTTTCATGTAGCCTATCTTTCGTTTCGGTTGTTTGCTTCCTTGCGGTCTGGCAGGTTTGAGATACTCCGTACTCAGAGACTCTGTGTCACTTTTTCTCCCCTTTCCCATGGCGTTGTTTGGTCAGAACTGGAGGAGATGGTGCAGGGGTAACATGTGTTTTCTGAAGTCATCATGCTCTTGAGCCGTTGCCTGGTAGTCTGTGGAGGGAGAGGTGCGAGCTCCTTGGGCAACCATGTCCGGCAATAGAACAGTTCTTGCAAACCCCGCTCACGGCACGGGACCCTTGTGTGGATGATATGTCGCAGTGGGCATCGCCCGTCTTGTCTCCATGCAGGTCTACTGGCTAGTTCTCGGCTGGCTATTGGGAAGGGAGCACAACCGCGGGGTCTGTCGCGTGTATATCCCGCCAAGTCGCATCACCCGGCCCCGGATATTAGGTCTCGCCCCTCTCGACTCCGGCACTTGGGCATGCACCTGCGTCCAGATCAACCACGAACTTGCTTAAAAAGTAGCAGGTTAGCAGTCATCTACCGACTGCTGGCATGGTAGCTCTTAGCCGGATGGCCCCTGGGGTTCTTCGCTATCCTGGATCAACACCATAAATCCTGGTACTCCTTATCTGTCACCTCAAGAATGGCGGTCTCTGTCAGCATCGGTTCCTTGGTGATACTCCTCGCTGGGGCTGTTGGAAATGTGTTCGGGTACCCCCTGGCTTCCGAAGCATTCGACTGCAGTCGTACAGTGCTCGCTGAAGCAGCCGATGCATACATTGCCGCACAGACGGCAGGAAATGTTAGCTTGCTTCAGCGAGTCGTTGCCGGTGGCTGGGAATATGAGGAAAACAACAAGAAAAAGGAGGCCGCGAAGGGTGTGCTGGGCAAGGCACTCAAGATCGACCATCGACGGACCATCTTCGACCTGGCCGCCTGCGCAACTTACACAGAAATCATCGCCGCTGACCCAGCCAGTCCCTATGTCATTGGGACTCAGATCCGGCATGGCGCCGACGGCCGTGTGACCCTTGTTGACACCATCGCCTCGACAACCAACTCGTGGCTATTCGATGCCAAAAAGACGCTGGAGTACGTCCTCCAGGAGAAGTGGGACCCGATCCCCGAGGCCAAGCGCGACAACAGAGACGTGATCAGAGCTGCTGGCGATGCCTATCTCGACATGTGGAGCAGCGCTACAGCTGCAGATGCCGTCCCCTGGGGCACCCCTTGCACGCGATTGGAAGGGTCGGCGTACACAGGAAAGGGAAGGCCCGACGACTCCTGCAAAGCAGGCATCCCTTCCAATCACAGCCAGGCGCCGAACACTCGGCGTCGCTATGTTGTGGATGAGTCTATGGGGTCCGTCAGCATTTTCTGTGTCTGGGAACATATGATGATGGCCGCCGACAGCCACGAGTTCCGTCTGGAGGGTGGGAAGCTGCGCTATGTGCACACCATGACCGAGTGTGGAGGAAGGAGATGTACCCTGTGATATTGGCCAAGGCTGAGATGTGTCTCGGAGCCGCAGAGGCATATGGAATACAAGAATGTTGTTCGCCATTCAGGTGTCACTGTCTTACGTTGTCTTTCAAATGTGTAGGGCTATTTCAGCATATAGTTGTGCAAGAGAGTACCACAACGGCTGGACTCTTTTCTTTTTTGCTTCGCCGGCCGTACCACGGAAAGTGGTCCAAACGGCCCAAAAACAGTACCATTCGAAAGCTCTTGCAAACCTCTATCTACCCACACCTACTGCAGCCGCGCGTACGCCGTTGCGTGGCCGCAGGAGGTATTGGAATTGAAAGAGCCATCGCGGGAGTAGCGAATCTAACATCTTCGACCCCAACTACTATTGCCATCGCCACCGACATCACCATAACATCACCACAACCACCTCGCCACTTTGCCACCCATTTGCCACCTACCTCATCGTCGACCTACTATAACCTACTATAAACTACTTTAGTAGGTTACTAGTGGTTGCCCGGCCAACGACCGTTAACAACAACAACTACCCCTTGAAAATCTAAAAACGTTAAAACTAATAAAACTATCAAAAATAAAATAGGTAGTCCAGGCCTTGCTTCTAGTACCCACAACCACCCAGGCCTACTTCAGCGCCCTACCTAGCACCTACCTAGGCCTATAGAGGCCCCTAGAGCCGACCTATAGCCCGCAATAGAATCCTATAGAGGCCTTCTTGATGGTTTAGTAGCTTTAGTGCTAACCAAATAGCAGGGCATCGCTCGTAGCATTACGAAACAGGTCTATACCCTATTTACCACCCTATAGTAGAACAACTACCTAGTAGAAGGCCTAGAGGTACTTACTCTAACCTACCTATAGAAGGTAGTTATAGAGGCTATTCGAGCTACTATAGGCCTTAACTAAAGCCCGAACTAGAAAGCTATCTAAAGCTAATTATAGGCTATAGTAGCTGCCTAACCTACCTAGCTAAATTAACCTACCTAACTAATAAAGACTATCCCCTATAAAATCAATTAAGAAATCCTAATTTAGGGAGCTAATATATTAGCTAATCTAGTTAAATAAACCCCTATCGAAATTATCTAGGCTATTAACTAAACCTCGGCTAAAAAAGGGGCTATCGTAGCCTAGAAGCTACCTAATAGTAATATAG
>Ga0247823_10000541_pt1 | contig 31646 bp, 27 predicted proteins | sample 13C_PalmiticAcid_2_FD_192426 | JGI IMG/M metagenome (GOLD analysis project Ga0247823, IMG submission 192426) | Soil microbial communities from agricultural site in Penn Yan, New York, United States - 13C_PalmiticAcid_Day30 | ecosystem: Environmental > Terrestrial > Soil > Agricultural land...
TTGTTTCGTCAGCATTGCAGGAACCATGTCCGACACCAGCCTGCCCCTCCACATCGGCCCGGCCTGCCTGGGCGACGCCCGCGCCATCGCGGAGGTGCACGTGCGCTCGTGGCAGCAGGCCTACCGGAGCATGCTGCCGTCCAACTACCTGTCGCTGCTGTCGGTCGAGCGCCGCGAGGCCATGTGGCTCGCGTCCATGACCCAGCGCCGTCCCGAACTCGTGGTGGCCCACGAGGGCCCCGACCTCGTCGGCTTCGTGGCCTTCGGCCCGTCCCGCGACGGCGACGCCGATGCCGGCGCCGCCGAGGTGTGGGCGTTTTACGTGGAGCCGGCCTACTGGTCACGCGGCGTGGGCCTCGCGCTGTGGAACGAGGCCCTCGAACGCATGGCCGACGACGGCGCGCGTTCGGTCACGCTGTGGGTCATCGAACACAACGAACGTGCGCTGAAGTTCTACCGGCGCGCGGGCTTCGAGGCCGACGCCGGACCGCGCAAGGTGGTCAACGTGGGCGGGGTCCAGTTGCGGGAGGTGCGGCAGGTGCTGCGCCTGTCGCCCGCCGTGTCCTGAACCCCGCGGGCTTTCGTCAGGCGCCCGGCAGCACCTCGCCCAGCGCCTCCAGCAGCAGCGCCACCTCGCCCTCGCTCACGTTGAGCGCCGGCACGAAGCGCAGCCGCTGCGGCTGCACGGCGTTCACCAGCACCCCGTCCCCCGGCCGCGTGCGCAGCACCTCGGCGACCTGCGGGGCCTGTCCCGCGCCGGGCAGGTCGAGCGCCAGCAGCAGCCCGCGCCCGCGCACCGGGCCGCTCCCCAGGCGTGCCTCGATCTGTTCGAGGCCGTCGCGCAGCTGCTGGCCGCGCGCCTGCACGTTCGCGAGGAACCCGGGCGCCGCAACGGCTTCGAGCACGGCGGACGCCACCGCACACACGAGCGCGTTGCCGTTGTAGGTGCCGCCCTGGTCGCCGGGGGCGAAGCAGCACACGGCCTCGCGCGCGAGCAGCGCGCCGATCGGCACGCCGCCCCCGAGCCCCTTGCCGAGCGTCATGACGTCCGGCTGCACGCCGGACGCGGTGTGCCCCCACCAGTCGCCGGTGCGGCCCACGCCGGTCTGCACCTCGTCGAACATCAGCAGCAGGCCGTGGCGGTCGCACAGCGCGCGCAGCCCCTGCAGGAACGCGGGCGTGGCTTCGACGACCCCAGCCTCGCCCTGGATGGGTTCGAGCATCACCGCCACCGTGCCCGGACCGACGAGCGCTTCGACGCTCGCGAGGTCGTTCAGCCGCGCCTTCGGGAACCCGGGCACCTGCGGCGCGAACAGCGTGTCGAAGCCCGGTTTGCCGCTCGCGCTCATCGTGGCGAGCGTGCGGCCATGGAAGCCGTTGGCGAGCGTGATGATCTCGTAGGCCCCGTCCCGGTGGACCCGCCCGTACTTGCGCGCGAGCTTGATCGCCCCCTCGTTGGCCTCGGCCCCGCTGTTCGTGAAGAAGCAGCGGTCGAGGCCGGACAGGGCCACGAGCCGGTTGGCGAGCGCGAGGGCCTGGTCGTTGTGGAAGCCCGGACCCACGTGCAGCACCCGGTCCGCCTGCGCGCGCAGCGCCGCGGCGATCTCCGGGGGCGCGTGGCCCAGCGTGTTGACGGCCCAGCCCTGCACGACGTCGAGGTGACGGCGGCCGGTGTGGTCCCAGAGCCAACTGCCTTCACCGCGGGTGAAGACGGCGTCGGGGCGGTTCGTGACGGTCATCAGCGCGTCGAACGGGGACGGCGCAGGGACGGGGGGAGGTTGGTCTTTCATGCCTTGGTTCCTGGTGAGGTGGGGGAGGAAACAAGGTCACGGAGAACCCCTCGGGCCCGGGGTGCCCGGCGAACGGGACCCCAGATACAACAAAGGCCACGAGGGGTCTCGTGGCCTTGGCGCGTGAACGCGGGAGGCGTTCGGGCAGGACGAAACCGCTCAACGTCGACGTCGAGCGGGTCGTCGGGTGGTCACCCGAAGCAGGGGAAGGGTCTGTGCGTTCACGGGTGCAGCATAACGCAGTCCCGCGATCACGTGGGATCCGTCTGGAAGGGCGTCCGCGTGGGATGGACCGGCTGCGGCGGCGGCGGGGCCGGGACGGGCAACGGCGCCGAGGCAGGCACCGGCGACGACGGCGGGGCGTCGAGCGACTCGGTCGCGTCGTCGAAGCCCACGTTCGCCTTCGCGCCACCGAACGCCCACTCGATGTAGGTCCAGTCGCCCGCGATCTTGATGACGTCCTCGGGCGCCGCGGGCGTCTCCACCGGCACACCCTTCAGGGCCTGCGCCATGAAGTCGATCCAGATGGGCATCGACAGCGTCGCGCCGTACTCGCGGGCGCCGAGGCTGCGCGGGTTGTCGTGGCCCATCCACACGACGGCCACCAGGCTCGGCTGGAAGCCGGCGAACCAGGTGTCGACCGCGTCGTTGGTGGTGCCCGTCTTGCCGTACAGGTCCGGCCGCTTGAGTTGCGCCTGCGTGCGCGCCGCGCTGCCGGTGCGGGTCACCTCGTTGAGCAGGCTGTTCGTGATGAACACGTTGCGCGCGGGCACCGAGCGCTGGCTCTCGTCGATCTCGACCGGGGGCGCTTCGAACAGCACGTTGTCCTGGGCATCGGTGATGCGCTGGATCAGCGTGGGCTCCACCCGGTAGCCGCCGTTGGCGAGCGTGCCGTAGGCCGCGGCCAACTGCATCGGGGTGGTCTGTCCGGCACCGAGGGCCAGCGTGAGGTTGTCGGGCTGCTGGGCCGGATCGAAGCCGAAGCGGCCGGTCCAGTTGCGCGCCGCCTCGGGGCCCATCAGCTTCACGAGGCGGATCGTCACGAGGTTCTTCGACTTCGCGAGCGCCTGGCGCATCGTCATCGGCCCCTCGTAGGCGCCGTCGGAGTTCTTCGGGTCCCAGCCCGACGAGGCCACGTCGCCCGGCAGCGAGAGTGGTGCGTCGTTGATGAGCGTGGCGGGCATCACGCCGTGTTCCAGCGCGGCGGAGTAGAGGAAGGGCTTGAACGTGGAGCCGGGCTGGCGCCACGCCTGGCTCGCGTGGTTGAACTGGTTGCGGTTGAAGTCGAAGCCTCCCACCAGCGCGCGCACGCGGCCCGTGCCGGGGGTCACGGCGACGAAGGCGCCTTCGACGTCGGGCCACTGGCGCACGGCCCACTGGCCGTTCGAGCCGATGTCCTGTGCCACGCGGATCACCGAGCCGCGGCGGATGGACTCGGACCGGCGCGCCCGCGACGACAGCGCCGCCTGCACGGGCCGCAACCCTTCGCCGCGCACCTGGATCACTTCGCCGGTGGCGAGCGTGGCCACCACCTGCTGCGGGCTGGCCTCGGTGACGATGGCCACGCGCAGGTCGTCGTCGTCGCGGTAGTCGGCCAGCAGCTGGGCCACCGCGGCGTCCGTGGCGCCGAGTCCGGCGGGGATGTCCTCCTGGTCCTCCGGGCCGCGGTACGGCTGGCGGCGCTCGAAGTCGAGCACGCCCTTGCGCAGCGCGCGCCAGGCGGCCTGCTGGTGGTCGGACCGCAGCGTGGTGGTGACCTTCAGGCCCAGCGTGTAGGCCGCCTCGCCGTAGCGCGAGAACACGATCTGCCGGGCCATCTCGGCGACGTGTTCGGCGTGCAGCTGCGTGTCGCGCTCGGTGCGGATGTGCAGCACCTCGCCGCGCGCGGCCTGCTCTTCCTCGGCGGTGATCATGCCGGCCTGGCGCATGCGGTCGAGCACCTGCCGCTGCCGCAGGCGCGCGCGCTCGAAGTTGGCGACCGGGTTCGCGTAGATCGGGTTCTGCGGCAGGCCGGCGAGCATCGCGCATTCCGCGAGCGACAGCGCCGACATCGTCTTGCCGAAGTACGCCTGGGCCGCGGCCTCGAACCCGTACGCGCGGTGCCCGAGGAAGATCTGGTTCATGTAGAGCCCGAGCACCTGGTCCTTGCCCAGCTGGCGCTCGATCTTCACCGCGAGCAGCATCTCGTTGATCTTGCGCATGTAGGTCTTGCGCGACGAGAGGTAGAACGTGCGGGCCACCTGCTGCGTGATGGTGGACGCGCCCTGGCTGCGCCGCGAGCGCCACAGGTTCGTCAGCACCGCGCGCACCACGCCGCGGGCGTCGACGCCGATGTGTTCGCGAAAGCGCACGTCCTCGATCGCGAGCACGGCGTCCTGCATCTGCTTCGGGATCTGCGAGATGGGCACGAGGTAGCGCCGCTCGGAGCCGAACTGGCCGATCTCGGTGCCGTCCTCGGTGTAGATGCGCAGCGGCTGCTTGGGCCGGTAGTCGGTCAGGGCCGTCAGGTCGGGTTGCCGCTGGTACAGCAGCGTGGCGCCGACCACGGCGGTCATCACGACCGCCACGGTCAACGCCACGAGGGCCAGGAGCACACTGCGCACTGCGACACCCCGCTGGTGTCGCCGGGAAGGGGAAAAAGACAATCTCACCTGGCGATTATCGCGGTCCCCGTGTAACGAAACGAAGACGGCCGCATGACGCGGTCATCCCGGCGAACGCCGGGACCCACCGCATCCTTTGCGCGGCGGCGTGCGGTGGGCCCCGATGTGCATCGGGGTGACGGGCCGTGGTGGTGTGTCAGGGGATGAAGTTGAGCCCCTCGGGCAGCGTGGACGCCGGGGTCTCGAAGAACGGCCCCGCGCCATCGGGGTCGATGAACGTGGCCCCGTTCGACGCGAAGAACGTGGCGATCTGCGCCTGCGCCGCCAGCGCGAACGGTGCGGCGGCGGACACCGCGAGGTTCGTCAGGGACGTGTGGCCTGCCTTGCCGACGGCCGGGTTGGCCGCGTACGCCAGGTCGTTGCGGAACACCGTGGTGCGGTCGGCGAGGCCGCCGGCGCGCACGAGGGCGGTGTTGGCCGGGTTCGGCACCACGACGTCGCCCAGCGCGAACTGCACGATCACGGGCTTCGCGGCGTTGCCCGCCAGCGGCCGCTTGCGCAGCGCCGAGGCGTACGCCACCGGGTTGCCCGACTGCTGCACCCATTCGTTGCGGTCGAACACCTGCTGGATCGCGATGGCGCCCGGCACCTGGTTCACCACCGGCGGCAGGTTGCGCAGCGGGATGTTTTCGAAGAACGCGATGCCGCTCGGGTCGGGCACGTTGATCAGCGAAGGCTTGCGGCCGGCGAGGTAGGCGCCGGCGAGCGGGCGGAAGAGGCCCAGGCGCGAGATCTCGGTGAGCGAGCCGCCCGCGACGTTGGGCACGCCCGCCTTCAGCGCGGGTTCGATGGCCAGCAGCGCCGTGCCGTAGATGCCGCCGAGCGACTGGCCGGTGTAGTAGATGCGATTGGCATCGAGGTCGGGTGCGCCGTCGCCGTCGACGTCCACGCCCACCTGCACCTGGCGCACGAGCTGCAGCAGGTCGACCACCGTCTGGCGCAGGCCGTCGCGGTTGCTGACGATGCTGTTCACGCCGGCGGCGCTCAGGCCCTCGGTGGCGTCGATGGTGCCGTTGTGGTCCTGGTCGATGCCGCGGCCGCCCGCGGGCACGGACACCGGCCCCGCGCTGTTGCGCACGACGTTGAGCGAACCGAGCGGCCCGCCGCCATGGCCCACCGCGTTGATGCCGACGCTGGCGATGCCCTTCGAGGCGAGCACCGCGGCAACGGTCCAGGGGCCGCCGTACACACTGTCGCTGAACCCGTGGCCGAAGATGGCGACGGGCCAGCCCGCCGCCGGGCGCGGGCCGGCGGGCAGGAAGACCTGCGCCGTGAGCGTGTTCGCGCCCAGCGGCTGGGGCTCGCCGGTGAGCGTGGGCGTGGCCGGCAGCACGATGTCGGCGTTCAGGTAGTTCGGGCTGCGGAACGTGCCGTACGCGATCTGCCCGACGACCCCGGGCACCACGGCCAGCGCGGGCGTGGGCACGAAGGACGTGGTGAAGGCGGGCGCGGTGCCGGTCTGGCGCACCCACTGGATGGCGGCGACGTCGGCCACCGCGAAGTTCGCGCGCACCGGGCCCGCGGCCGACTGGCCGACCTGGAAGTCGATGGGCGCGGGTTTCGTGCGCTGGATCTGGCGGCGGATCTTCTCGAGGTCGGACGTGGTGCTCTGCGTGGTGAACAGGCTCGCCGCGACGATGCGCGGGCCCGAGCCGCACGAGCGCAGGGCTTCGACCAGCAGCTTGCGGTAGGCCGCGAGGTCCGCGTTGCGGGCCTGGGCGGCGTCGAGTGCCGCTTCGAACTTGCCGAACGCACCCGGTTCGATGGGCGCGCCCGAGGTGTCGCGCACGCCGTTCGACACCACCAGCACGTAGCGGGTGTGTTCCTGCAGCTGCTCGTCGGATTCGAACGACAGCACCTGCGTGGCGACGTCCCACACCACCTGGTTGATGCCCACCTTCTGGCCGAAGCCGTGGCCGGTCAGCGTGTCGCCGAGGTTGAGCAGCCACACGGTCTTGCTGGTGACGGTGGCGGGGTCGATGGCGCCCGTGAACGGCACCGTGAAGCGGGGCTGCACGTTGAAGCCGTCGAGCGTGTTGATCACGTTCACGTCGGCGCAGTCGGACGGCAGCTGCGTGCAGTCGGGCAGCGGCAGCTTCACGCGGCGCAGGGTCTTCTGGCCGAAGTCGGCGACCGTGAAGCGGTCGCTGGGGAAGGGGCTGCCGGAGGGCGATGCGAGGTCGAAGCGGGGGCTGACGCCCGCCGCGGCGGCCAGGGCAGGGGCCGCCAGCACGGCCGAGGCCGCGAGGATTCGTTTGAAGGTCATGTGTCTCTTTCGTTGGAATTGGGAAGCACGAGGGAAGCACGAGCCTCAAACTGCACAGCTGTGCAGAATTGATTGTTCCCCATCCCGCGAAGAGACGCCACCGGGTGGAGGCAGGGGTTTCCCCGCCTCCCGGTGTCACACCGCTTACTTGCCCGCGACCTCGAGCAGCTCGATCTCGAACTGCAGCGTGGCGTTCGGCGGGATCACGCCGCCGGCGCCGCGTTCGCCGTAGGCGATGGACGGCGGGCAGGTGAGCTTGGCCTTGCCGCCCACCTTCATGCGCTGCACGCCCTCGGTCCAGCAGGGGATCACGCGGTTCAGCGGGAAGCTGGTGGGTTCGTTGCGCTTGTACGAGCTGTCGAACTCCTTGCCGTCGAGGAAGGTGCCGCGGTAGTGCACCTTGACCGTGTCGGTGGCGGCCGGGCTCGCGCCCTTGCCGTCCTTCAGCGAGGTGTACACGAGCCCGCTGGCCGTGGTGACGGCGCCCTTGTCCTTCGCGACGGCGGCCGGCGTGCCGTTGGCCGTCTGCGCGGAGGCGAACGGCAGGGTGCAGGCGAGGGCGGCGAGGCAGAGCAGTTTTTTCATCGGGATGTCTCCAGTCCTAAAGGGGCCGCCATGATCTCCGTTCGCGGGCCTTCGCGCAAATGGGCGCCCGGCATCGGATCGGGGACAATGGCGGGCTTCGCTCCGTTGTCCCATGACCATCCTGCTCGCGCCCATGGAAGGGCTGCTCGACTTCACGCTGCGCGACATCCTCACCCGGGTCGGCGGCATCGACCGCTGTGTCTCCGAGTTCATCCGGGTCACGGGCACGCTGCTGCCCGAGCGGGTGTTCACGCGCGTCGTGCCCGAACTCGAACACGGCGGGCGCACGTCCGCCGGGGTGCCGGTGCGGGCGCAGCTGATGGGGTCGGACGCGGTCTGCCTCGCCGAAAACGCCGCTCGCCTGGCGTCGCTCGGGCCGGCGGGCGTCGACCTCAACTTCGGCTGCCCGGCCAAGGTGGTGAACCGGCATGGCGGGGGTGCGGCGCTGCTCGGCGATCCGGAGCTGCTGGCGCGCATCGTGTCGGCCGTGCGCCGCGCGGTGCCTGCGGAGATGCCGGTGTCGGCCAAGATGCGGCTCGGCATCGCCGACACGGCCCGCGCCGTCGAATGCGCCCAGGCCATCGCCGATGCGGGGGCCGACGAGCTGGTGGTGCACGCCCGCACGAAGGCCGACGGCTACAAGCCGCCCGCGCGCTGGGAGTGCATCGCCGGCATCCGCGAGGCGGTGAAGGTGCCGGTGGTGGCCAACGGCGAGATCTGGAACGCGGCGGACGCCGCCGCCTGCCGCCGCGAGTCGGGCTGCGACGACCTCATGGTGGGGCGCGGCATGGTGTCGTACCCCGGCCTCGCGCTCTCCATCCTCGACCCGTCGCGCCCGCCGCTCGACTGGGAATCGCTGATGCCGCTGATGGGCGAGTTCTGGGAGCTGGTCAGCCACAAGATCGAGCCGCGCGCCCGCGCGGGCCGGCTCAAGCAGTGGCTGAACTACCTGCGCCGGCAGTACCCCGAGGCGGGCGAGGCCTACATGCGTGTGCGCACGATCAACGACCCGGCCTTGCTGGCCGAGGCCTTCTTCGGCGAGTCCCAGGCTCCTAGCGGATGAACACCCCGCGCGGGCCCACGATCGTCATCTCGACGAACCGGCCCGGATGGTGGTTGGCGGGGCTGAACGAGATGTCGCCGGTGGCGACCTTCATCTGGCGGATGCCCTCGATGCCGCGGTTGACCGTTTGCGGCGTGATGACGGGTCCGGCGCGGCGCAGGCCCTCGAACAGCATGCGGAACATCAGGTAGGCGCCGTAGTGCCCGTAGCTGGGCGTCTGCTTCGCGCGTTCGGTCTCGGCCATGTAGTCGCGGGCGAGCGGGTCGGTCTGCCGCCAGTACGGCACGATCTGCGTGACGGCCACGCCACGCGCTTCATCACCCAGTGCGGGCAGGGCGCCGAGGGCGGTGCTGATCGTGTAGATGGGCGAGGCGCCCACGGCCCGCTGTGCCTTGACGTAGCCCACCACGGTGGGGCCGGCGATGGACAGCATCAGCACGGCCTGCGGCTGCTTCGCGTTGACGGCGAGCGCGGCCGGCAGCGCGTCGGAGGCATCCGCCGCCACGGGCACGGCAGCCACCAGCGTCCCGCCCTGGTCCTTGATGGCCTTCTCGGCCAGCGGCAGCATCAGCTTGCCGAACTCGTTGTTCTGCCACACGACGGCAATGCGCTCGCGCTTGAGCGTCAGCAGGTGCCGCACGCATTCGTTCACCTCGTCCACGTAGGTGGCGGTGGTGGTGTAGAAGTACGGGTTCGGGGCGAGGCGCAGCAGGTGCGAGCCCGTGTAGACGCCGAAGAGCGGCACCTTGCGCTCGGCCACCAGCGGCAGCACCGCCGCCACGCCCGGCGTGCTGGCGAGGCCGGTGAGGGCCACCACCTTGTCGCGCTCGATCAGCGTGTGCACGTTTTCCACCGTGCGGCGCGGGTCGTACCCGTCATCGAGCTGCACGAGCTGCACCGGCCGGCCGTTGATGCCGCCCTTGCGGTTGAGCTGCGCCAGCGCGAGGTTCTGGCCCTCGACGATGGGCACGAGCGCGGGTGCGACGGGCCCGGACAGCGGCAGGCTCTGCCCGATCAGGATGGGCCCGGCCTGGGCGGGGGCAGGTGTGGCGAAGGCGAAACGCGCGCCCGCGAGCGCGGCGGCGCCGGCCAGCAGGCCGCGCCGGTTCAAGGTGTGGTTCATGGAAAAGGAAGTCCCCGGGGTTTTTATGTGCAGATCTCCGGACACCGTCGAGGGTGCCGACCCGGGAAATCTACCCCAAAGGACCTCATTTGTGCACGCGTGTGCAAATAAACGACGCGCCCGGCCTGCGGTACCCTTGGGCGTTCCCGGAGAGTTCCCCCATGAAAACCCATAACATCGAAATCCAGCGGTTCAAGGCCATCTCGCACAGCAATGGCCTGATCAATGCCCAGGTCGACGCGCTCGTGCTGCCGTTGAAACCCACGGAAGACCGCACCCCCACCAGCTGGCTCAGCATGACCGAGGAGAACGCCCGCGTGCTGATGGCGCTGCTCAAGCAGCAGTTCGCCGAGATCGACAAGACCAAGCCGCGCAGCCGCCGCTCATGAACGCGGACGACGATCTCGAGTACGTCGGCTTCTGGGCCCGCGTGGGCGCGGCGCTGATCGACACCGCGCTGATGCTGGTGATCGTGATCCCGTTGCTGCACTGGTTTTACGGCGAGGCGTACTGGGACCCCGGCCGCAGCGGCTGGCTCGCCGGTCCGGCCGACCTGCTCGTGAGCTGGGTGTTCCCGGCCGTCGCGACCGTGCTCTTCTGGCTGTACCGCGCGGCCACGCCGGGCAAGATGGCCATCCGCGCGCGTGTGGTGGACGCCCGCACGGGGCAGCCGCCGTCCTTCAACCAGTCGGTGCTGCGCTACCTCGGGTACTTCGTGTCGACGTTCCCGCTGTGCCTGGGCTTGATCTGGGTGGGCTTCGACGCCCGCAAGCAGGGCTGGCACGACAAGATCGCCGGCACGGTGGTCGTGCGATCGAAACGCGGCGGCGTGGCGCCGGTGCGCTTCGACGGGCAATGAGCCGTCATCCCGGCGTTCGCCCACTGCTGTCCGGGGAAACTCCAGGCCTCACCAAATAGCTCGTCATCCCGGCGAACGCCGGGATCCACTGCGGTCGCTGCACGCCGTCGCGTGAACTCGCAGCGCCCGCATTTGCTTGCTTCTCCTGGCGAGCGCCGGACGCGCAGTGGGCCCCGGCGTTCGCCGGGGTGACGGTGTTTTTGGTTTCGTTGTCGATCTCGTCTGCACGCACCGATCGAGTCGTTTTCGCTCTGCTCGGGCCAGATCCCACTGTTCATCGGCCTCGTGGCCAGCGTGCCGATTTTTCCCCGGACAGCAATGGGCGCACGCCGGGATCCACTGCCGCTGCGGCACGCTGTTCGACCGGTGGGCCCCGGCGTCGCCGGGGTGACCGGGGGCTACTTCGCCGCCCAGGTGTCCTTGAGCGTCGTGGTGCGGTTGAACACCAGCTTGCCCGGCTGGCTGTCGTGCCGGTCGGCCACGAAATAGCCGTGGCGTTCGAACTGGAACTTGTCGTCACCCTTCGCCGAGGCGAGGGGTGACTCCACGACGGCCTGCACCACCTTCTTGCTGTCGGGGTTCAGCACCGTCAGGAAGTCGGTGCCACCGGCGTCCGGCTGCGGCACGGTGAACAGGCGGTCGAACAGGCGCACCTCGGCCGGTACGCCCGTGGCCACGCTGACCCAGGTGATCACGCCCTTGACCTTGACCGCGTCGGCGCCCGGCGTGCCGCTCTTGGTGTCGGGCACGACGGTGGCCAGCACGGCGGTGATGCGGCCGTCGGCGTCCTTCTCGCAGCCGGTGCACTCGATCACGTAGCCGTACTTCAGGCGCGACTTGTTGCCCGGGTACAGGCGGTGGTAGCCCTTCACGGGCACTTCGAGGAAGTCCTCGCGCTCGATCCAGACCTCGTTCGTCAGCACGAAGTCGCGGTGGCCGCGGTCCGGGTGCGCCGGGTGCACGGGGGCGTGCGCCGGCTCCTGGTGCGATTCGCTGCCGAACACCTCGGCGAAGTTGGTGAGCTTGAGCTTGACGGGGTCGAGCACGGCGCTGGCGCGCGGGGCCTTGGCATCGAGGTCGTCGCGCAGCGCGATCTCGAGCGAGCTGTACTCGAGCCAGCCGCCGGCCTTGCTGACGCCGCTGCGTTCGGCCAGCAGCTGCAGGCTCTCGGGCGTGTAGCCGCGGCGGCGCAGGCCCACGATGGTGGGCAGGCGCGGGTCGTCCCAGCCGTCCACGTGGCCGTCGGTCACGAGCTGGCGCAGCTTGCGCTTGCTGGTGACGATGTACGTGAGGTTCAGCCGCGCGAACTCGTACTGGTGCGGACGCGGCTGCGACAGCAGGCCGAGCGTGCAGAGGTGCTCCAGAACCCAGTCGTAGAACGGGCGCTGGTCCTCGAACTCGAGCGTGCAGATGCTGTGGGTGATGTTCTCGAGCGCGTCCTCGATGGGGTGCGCGTACGAGTACATCGGGTAGATGCACCAGGTGTCGCCCGTGTTGTGGTGCGTGGCGCGGCGGATGCGGTAGATGGCCGGGTCGCGCAGGTTGATGTTCGGGCTCGCCATGTCGATCTTCGCGCGCAGCACCATCGAGCCGTCGGCGTGCTTGCCGTCGCGCATCTCGCGGAAGCGCGCGAGGTTCTCGTCGGGTGTGCGGCCGCGGAACGGGCTGTCGACGCCGGGGTGGCCGAAGTCGCCGCGGTTCGCACGCATTTCGTCGGCCGTCTGCTCGTCCACGTAGGCGAGGCCCGCGCCGATCAGCGCCTCGGCGCTGCGGTACATGAAGTCGAAGTAGTTGCTGGCGTGGTACAGGTTGTCGTCACCGAAGCTGTGCCAGTCGAAACCGAGCCACTGCACCGAGTCGCGGATGGAGTCGACGTACTCCTGCTCTTCCTTCTCCGGGTTCGTGTCGTCGAAGCGGAGGTGGCAGGCGCCGCCGTACTCGCGGGCGAGGCCGAAGTTCAGGCAGATGCTCTTGGCGTGGCCGATGTGCAGGTAGCCGTTCGGCTCGGGCGGGAACCGCGTGCGGATGCGGGCCGGGTCGGGCTGGCCGGCGGCATGGTGGGCGGCGTCTCCGGGGCTGCCTCCGAAGCGGCGCGTGGCATAGGTCCCCTGGGCCAGGTCGCGTTCGATGATCTGCCGCAGGAAGTTGCTGGGCTTGTGGTCCGCGCCGGAGGGGGGGCTGCTCTTGTCGTCGCTCATGAAGTGCGCTGGTGATTCAAGGGGGGAGGGACCGTCTCGGACCCATGAAAAACCATTGTAGACGCGGCCCCCCGCCCGGGGTCAGAACGACCAGGTGGCCGCCGCGTAGCCGATGTGGTTGACGGGGCTCGCCGCCATCACCGACCCGGCCGGGCCGCCCAGGCGGCGCACGCCCACGTCCACGCGCAGCCGGTCGCCCTGCCACCCGAGCGCGGCCGTGGTCGTGTGGCTGCGGTCGGACGGCAGCCACAGGTGGTCGAGCGACGGCTCCCACCCTTCGTGGGTCCACGACAGCCGCACGAAGACACTGCGCCGGCGCAGGTTCTGCAGCGCCGAGGCCTGGGTGAAGAGCCCGCGCACCGACCGCGGGTCGGCCCATTCGGCGTCCGACGGCGCGCTGCCGTCGTACCACACCTCGCCGATCACGCCGACCTTGTTCTCGCCGGTCCAGGTGAAACCGGCCAGGGCCTGCGGCACGTGGACGCGGCCGTTGACCTCGTGGGCGTACCGCACCGACGCGTGGACCTCCGTGGCGTCGTTGGCGACCCACGACACCGCCGTGCCGAGGCTCGGGCCGGTGTCCTCGCCCTGGCGCGCGTAGGCGTGCCAGTCCGCGGCGCCGACGCGCCGCCAGGCCCGCGCGGCGAAGGCGTGTTCCTTCGACGACGATGTGGGGTCCACGGCCACCAGCGACCAGGCTTCGTCGGCGCCGAACCATTCCGCCTGGAGCACCGCCTTGCCCTGCAGCAGCACCGGCAGCAGCGTGCGCCGCCGCTCCTGCTGCACCACGTCGTTCGGACGGAAGCCGTAGCCCACGTCCCACGAGACGATGCGGCGGCCTGCGGCGAACGACCAGCCCGCGGCCTCGCCCGCGGCGTACAGCTCGTTGACCCGGGACAGGTCGGTGTCGCCGGCATGTTGGCTCCAGCCGTGGGCGAGCGTGCCGGAGGCCGTGACGGCGCGCCACCGGCCGCGCAGCTCGGCCTCCGCCGTGGCGTTGCGGCCGGTGGTCTGGTCGTCGACCCGCAGCCGGACCTGGCCGCCGGCCTCGACGTCCGCGTGGGCGGCCGAGGCCGCGAGCAGCGAGGCGGCGATCAGCGTCTTCGCGCCGTTCATTCGAGACTCGGGTTGCGCGCGAGGTACATCGGGTTCAGCCACGCCTCGGGCACCGACCGCGCCTTGCGCGACAGGTACTGCACGCGTGTCTCGCGGCCGTTGGCGAGCTGGTCCGTCAGCACCATCCCGGTCATCGCCGTGGGGGCGTCCGGCCGGTCCATCACGAAGCGCGCCTGCTTGGCGAGCTTCTCGGACTGCACGTAGAGGTCCGCGCGCAGCGGCTCGTGCCGCGCCGCGCCGACCCACAGGCCGATGCGCTGGTACGTGACGCCCTTGCGTGCCGCGGTGAGCACGAGGTGGATGCAGGCCACCTCGCCGCACCGTTCCTCACCCACGACCTCGGCCGTGTAGTCGTCGGACCAGCGCATCGTCGCGACGTCCCCGGTCGAGGCGTCGCCCAGCAGCTTCTGCGTGGGCGTGATGCGCAGCGGCCGCTGGCTCGACGGCATCAGCAGCCAGAAGTCATCCCCGAGCATCAGCACCTTCTGGCCCCGTTCGGCCGGACTCTGCATCAGCACGAGCGAACGGTGGCCCGACTGCGAGAACGTGGTGTAGCGCCGCTGCTTGTCCGGCGAGCCGTCGGACTTCGTCGTGTCGATCTGCACCTCGACCTGCATGTCGTCGCCCGCGATGCGGTAGCGGTCGGCGGCCTTCAGCAAGGCGGTGGCGTCGGCGGCGTTCGCGTGCCACGCGCACAGCGCGAGGCCCGCGGCCGCGAGGGCGCGGAGGAGGGATGTCATGGGGGGCTCCCGGGTCAGGTGTGGGCGAGGGCGGCCACGAGCGGCCGGTTCACGGTGCGGCGGGCGATCCAGGCGGAGGCGAGCATCGCCAGCACCACCATCGCGACGGCCACCGCGGCGTACAGGCCCGCGTCGATGGACACGACGAGCGGGTAGCCGGTGGAGCGTCCCGGGGGCGGGGGCATCTGCACGGGCACGAGGTACAGGAAGACCGAGATGCCGGCCGCGACCGCGGCGCCGATCAGCGCGCCGCAGCCGCCGAGCACGAGGCCCTCGAGCGAGAGCGAGCGCAGCAGCTGCGACGGCATCGTGCCGAGCGTGCGCAGCGTGCCGATCTCCCGCGTGCGCTCGACGATGGACGCGGCCATCGCGTTCGCGACGACGAACACCACGATCACGCCGATGATGGCGCCGAGCGCACCGAAGATGATGTTGTAGAGCGCCCGCACCGACTTGTACATCGCGGCCTGGTCCAGCCAGGTCTGCACCGTGAGCTTCGGGAACGCGGCGGCCAGGCGGGCCTGTGCGCCGGGGGTGTCCGCCATGCGGTTCAGGTACACGCCCAGCGTCGAGACCCGTTCGGTGACCAGCAGCCGCTGCGCGGTGGCGATGTCGGTCATCACCGCGCGCTTGTCGATCTCGGGCGTGCCGGTGGCGAAGATGCCCTTCACGCGCACGTCGATGGCGTTGAGCGCACCTTCGGTGGTGCTCGCGAGCATCGTCAGGCTCGTGCCCGGCTCCGCCTTCAGGCTTTTCGCCAGCGCCTCGCCCAGCATCACCTCGGCCTCCTTCGTGCCCGACGACAGCACGTCACCGGCCACCACCTTCAGGAACGGGCCCTTGACGGCGAACTCGCTGTCGGGGTCGATGCCGGAGGCGAGCATCACGGTCGACTTGTCGCCGTTGCTGATGAGGCCGCTGAACGTGATGCGCGGCAGCACGAAGCGCACGGCGGGGTCGGCGCGCAGCTGCTGCCCGAGGGCCACGGGATCGTCGAGGCCGTGCTGCAGCGGTGTGTCCTCGTCCTGCTCGAACTGGGCGGGGTGGCCGAGGATCAGGTGGCCCGACAGCCGCGCCGACATCTGCGCGAGCGATTCGTACGTGGACAGCGCGAAGCCGCCCGCGACCAGGATGGCCGCGGTGCCGAGCGCGGCCACCGACACGGTCACGAGCGAACGCCGCCGGTTGCGCAGCGTGTTGCGCACCGCGAAGTCGAACCAGCGCCAGGGGGTGCCGAGGCTCATTGCAGCCTCCCGTCGCGCAGGGCCAGCACGCGGTCGCAGCGGTCGGTGAGGCGGCTGTCGTGTGTGGCGATCACGAAGGCCGCGCCCTCGGCGTGGCCGCGTTCGCGCATCAGGTCGAGCACCTGCGTGGCGGTGACCGAGTCGAGGCTCGCGGTGGGTTCGTCGGCGATCACGAGGCGGGGTCGCTTGACGAGCGCCCGCGCGATGGCGGCGCGCTGCCGCTGGCCGCCCGACAGCGCATCCGGACGGTGGCCGGCATGGTCCTGCAGGCCCACGGCCTCCAGCTGCGCGGCCACGCGGGCGCGGCGTTCCTTCGCGCCCACGCCTGCGAGGAACAGCGGGTAGTCGACGTTTTCGGCGACCGTCATCACCGGCACGAGGTTGAAGCTCTGGAACACGAAGCCGAGCGCGTCGCGGCGCAGCCGCGTGCGTTCGGCCTCGTCGCCCTTCCGCACCTCGACGCCGCCGAGGTGCACGGTGCCTTCGTCGGGCGTGTCGATCAGCCCGCACAGGTTGAGGAGGGTGCTCTTGCCGCTGCCCGACGGGCCGGTCAGCGCAAGCAGTTCGCCGGCGCGCACGGCGAGGTCGACACCACGCAGCGCCGGCACCACGTGGCGGTCGAGGCGGTACGTCTTCGTGACGCCGCGCAGTTCGACGACCGCGCTCACGGGATGCTCCGGGCGGATTGTTCGGCCTGCTTCTCGGCCACCCGCGCCACCGCCTCGCGGAACCCCGCCGGCGCCGTCGCGAAGGCGGGGTGGGCCCGCACCTCGTCGAGCAGCTTGCGGCCGCGTGCGCCGCGGTTCATCAGCGCCGGCACGGCCAGGAAAGTGTTGGCCGCGGTGAACTTCACGAGCAGCGCGGGTGGTGTGCCGTTGAGCCGCTCGGTGTCGTGGACCGGGGTCAGCATCGACAGCGCCTTGTCGAGCGCGGCCATGCCGTCCTCGGCGTGCCCGATCTTGCGCCACGGCAGCATCGTGGTGCGGGCGCGCATCGCCTCCAGCGCACCGCCGTAGGCGACGGGCACCGGGTTCGCCGGCTCGGCCTTCTGCAGCGCGGCGAACGCGGCGGCGGCGTGGTCGAGCGCGCCGTTGTCTCCGGCGGACGCGGCGCGGAAGGCCTGGCTCGCGGGCTGGAACTCGGCGTCGGTCAGGGCGTGCGCGGCGCCGTGCATCAGGCACAGGCCGATCGCAGCGAGGGAGATCGTGCGGAGGATCGTCATGTCGGGCTCCTTGCGGTAGGTGGATGGGGACGACACCGTCAGGCTAGGGACCCGGCGCCGGCAAGGCACCGCGTTTGCGACGGGTCGCGTGCCCGCGTCGCCAAGCGCCGCCGCAGGGGCGCGGATGGCACCTGTGACACTTCTCACGGGAGGAGCGAGCCCGTGTGGCCGAAGTCACTTGCCTATCCCGCGCCTGGAGGGGGCGGGGCCCTGGGCGGTCCGGGTCCGCGCGGGAACAATGGCGCCATGACCCGCTCGCCTTTCGAAGATTCACGGTTCCAGCACAGCAGCGTGCCGGGCTGGCAGCCCACCGCCCCCGACGTCGCCGGGGCCGGTGTGCCGGCGCCGTCGTACCCGCCGGGTCCGCAACGTCCCGCCCGTGCGCCGCAGCGCCGCTCGCTCACCGACGAGGCCCATGTGTGGCTCGCGCGGCTCCCGCCGCGGTTCCAGCCGTATGCCACCGCGCGCCGTCATCCGCACATCGTGAACCGCATGGCGGAACTGTGGGGCCAGCCCCCAGCGCTGTCGGCATATTTTGCCGAGCTGCTGTTGAGCGGCCGCGAAGACCGGCAAGGTTTTTCCTTCGACGTGCTCACCGAACTGTTCGACCTGCAGTCGCAGGCCCAGAACCCCAAGGCGCACTGACCGGTTGATGTAACAGGCGGAATCCTTCGCCTGCTTCTGTCCACCAACCCGGGCGGCCAGTCGTTCACCTTTCATGGCCGCTTCCAGGCGTTGCCGTGAAGGAGCAGAAGATGTTCGAACGCAAGTCCCCCGTGATCGTCGCGCTGGCTCTGGCCGGCGCCCTGTTCGCCGGTACGGCCCATGCCGGCCGGGTGAACTGGTCCGTCAACATCAACGTGCCGGGCCCGGTGTACGCCGAGCCGGTGTACTACGCCCCGCCCGCGCCGGTCTACTACGCCCCGCCACCGCCGGTGTACTACGCGCCTCCGCCGCCGGTGTACTACCGTCCGCGCCCGGTGGTGGTCTACCCGCCGGCCGTGGTGTATCGCCCGGGCGCCGCCATCGTGGGCGGTTCGTGGGAACGCCACCGTGGGCATGGCCACGGCCACGACCACTGGCGTGGTGATCGCCACGACCGCGGCGGCCACTACGGGCAAGGCGGCCGCGGCGGCGGCTGGTGAATCACATCCCCTTGAAGAGGTGGCTGTAGAGGCGGCTCACCGGCAGCTTGTCGGTGTGGCCGCGCAGGCTCAGCGTGAGCTTGCCGCTCTCGTCGCGCGTGGCCGTGGCGATGGCGTCCGCCCGCACCACGGTGCCGCGGTGCACCTGCCAGAAGCGCTGCAGGTCGAGTTGCGGGAGCAGCTCGCGCAGTGACGTGCGGATCAGGTGTTCGCGTTCGGTGGTGACGAGCCGCACGTACTTGTCCGCCGCCTCGAAATAGATCACGTCGTCCACGCGCACCATGTGGATCGCGTTGCCGGCGCTCGCCTGGATCACGGTCAGGCGCGTCGCCGCGGCCGGCGCCACACCGCCGAGCAGCTGGCGAAGCTGGTCGAGCGTGTCCGACGCGCCGCCCCGCCGTTTCGCCAGGCCTTCCTTCAGCCGCGTGCAGGTCAGGGCCAGGCGGTCCGCCCGCACGGGTTTCAGCACGTAGTCCACCGCGGCGAGGTCGAAGGCCCGCAGCGCGTACTCGTCGTAGGCTGTCACGAACACGAGGAGCGGCAGCGGCGTGCCGTCCGGCCATTCCTCCGCCAGCTCCTGGGCCGCCTCGATGCCGGTCTGTCCCGGCATGCGCACGTCGAGGAACAGCACGTCGGGCCGGTGCTGGAGGGCCAGGGCCACGGCCGCGGGGCCGTTGGGCGCGATGCCGGCCACCGCCAGCTCGGGCCATTGCCCGCGCAGCTCGGCCTGCAGGCTGGCGGCGAGCAGGGGTTCGTCCTCGGCGATCAGGGCGGTGGCGTTCATCGTGCGGTCTCCAGCGGAAGGCGGACGGAGGCGAGGGTGCCGCCGCCGGAATCGGCGGCGGCGGCCAGGGTCAGCGAGGCCTGCGCGCCGTGGCGGGTGCTCAGGCGTTTGCGCACCTGTTCGAGCCCGAACTGCGTGCCCTGGGCGGACGACGTGGCGTCGAGGCCCACGCCCGTGTCGCGCACGTCGATCACGAGGTGCTGCCCGTCGCGGCGCGCGTGCACCGAGATGCGGCCACCGGCGATGTGCGGCTCCAGGCCGTGCTTGATCGCGTTTTCCACCAGCGGCTGCAGCAGCAGCGTGGGCACCATCGTGCCGGCCAGGTCGCCGGGCAGGTCGAGTTCGGTGGCCAGGCGGTCGCCCATGCGGATCTTCATCAGCGCGAGGTAGTCGGCGGTGCGCTCGAACTCGGTGGACAGCGGGTGCTGCACCGTGCGCGAGGCCGACAAGGTCGAGCGCAGGAACGCGATCAGGTGGTCGAGCATCTCCTGCGCGCGGTTCGGGTCGGCCGAGATCAGCGCCCGCAGGTTCGCGAGCGTGTTGAACAGCATGTGCGGTTCGAGCTGGGACTGCAGCAGCATCAGCTGTGTCTCGGCGGCTTCCCGCCGCGTGGTGGCGATGACTTCGGCGTAGTGTTTTGCGCGGCCCGTGGCCCAGAAGAAGTACGCGACGACCCCGCCGATGGTGCCGAAGTAGAGCAGGTGGCCCAGCATCTCGCGGGTGCTGTGGTGGTGCAGAACGCTCATGCGGTCCAGGCCGGTGAGCAGGTCCCCGATCACGCTGCCGACGAGGTTGCCCACCGTCACGCCGAAGGCGGGCAGGGCGATGGCCCGCCAGCCCTTCGGCCAGCCGCTGTCGGGGTCGCGCTTGATCGCGAAGCGGCCGAAGTCGATCAGGGCCCAGCTGACGATGCCGATGGACTGGGCGTAGATGAACTGGCTGATGAAGGTCTTGCCGGCGTCCGACACCGCGAGGCACGCCGCGATGAGCGTGTTGATGCACAACACGATCAGGAAGTGGCGCAGGATGTGGCGGGGCGAGGCGTCGGTGCTCATGGGGACTCGGGTGGTGCCGGGGTGGGCGCTCAGGCGGTCGGCTGCAGTCTACCGATGCGCGAGGGCACCGCGCGCCACATCGCGATGCCGCGGCGCAGGAAGATGCCGCTGAACGCGCCGTAGGCCAGGGCCACGGCCGGGGCGAAGGCCGGGTCGCCGGTGATCGCCGCGTGGGTGGCCATCGCCGCGCCCACTGCGAACTTGAGCGCGAAGATCGCCATGAACAGCATCAGGGGCACCCAGCTGCCCGGCACGGCGATCCGCTGGTGGTGCGCATCCCACTCGATGCCGCGGGGCCAGCCGGACAGGTGGGTCGCGGCGACGGCCACCACGGCCCCCATGAACCAGGCCATCACGTTGTCGGCCGAGGGCACGAACGTGCTGACCACCGCGCGGAACGACAGCACGAGCATGACCAGCGGCAGCACGGTGGCGAGCCGCAGGCTCACGAGGCGGTCGCGGGCCTGCATCAGGCCGAAGGCGAGCAGCCCGGTCAGCAGGAACCAGACCCACGCGGGGGCCTGGGAGACGATCTGGGTGGAGGTGGCGTGCATGATGTGGGCTCCTTGCAACGGTGACGCGATGGACGCATGTTCTGCCCCGGCCGGCGGACGCGCGACGGGAACGCGACGGGCTGCACGGGCACGGCGCGAAACGCCGTCGGGCGGGTGTGAACGATGCCCGCCCAACCCCGAAGGAGGGAATGGCACGGAGGGGAGGGGGCGTCTATAGTCGGCGGCCAACCCGGAGAGTTCCTGCATGTTTCGCCGTCGTCCCGCTGCCCGTTCCCTGACCTTCTCGTTGGCCCCCGTGGCGCTCGGGTGTGCCGCGGTGCTGTTGTCGGCCTGCGGGTCGAGCCCGATGCCGAAGATGCCGCCGCTGGTGCCCTCGCGCCCGGCGCAAGCTGCCACGCCGGCCAGCGCCCCCGTGGCGCCGGCAACCTCCGCCCCCGTGGCGTCCGCCCCGGCCGCGGCGGCTTCAGCCGCCGTGAGCCCGCTGGAGAACCCCGCCGTGGCGGCCCGTTTCCCGGATCCCGCCGTCACGTTCTCGCTGCCCTCGCTGCAGGACGGCCGCACCGGCTTCACCACCGCGGCCGAACTAGACGCCAAGCTGCGCGCGCTCGCCGCCACCCAGCCCGCGGCCCCGTCCGAGAACCCCACCAGCATCACGCTCGTGCCACTCGGCAACTCGCAGGACAGCACGCCGCTGCAGGCGCTGCTGTTCACGCGCCACCCGTCGCCGTCCGCCGCCGTCATCGTGCGGGGCGGCCGGCCCACGGTGCTGCTCGTGGGCCAGCAGCACGGCGACGAACCCGCGGGCGCCGAGGCGCTGCTGGCCGTGGCCGACGAACTGGCCACGGGCAGCCTGCAGGGCCTGCTCGACCGCATCAACGTGGTGATCCTGCCCCGGGCCAACCCCGACGGCGCCGGCCGCAACCAGGCCGTCACCACCCTCGGCACCGACCTCGACACCGACCACCTGCTGCTCACCACGCCCGAGGCGAAGGCCATCGCGAAGCTGGCCCGCGACTACCGGCCGCTGGTGGTGGTGGACGCGCACGAGTACCCGCTCGACGCCTCGTACACCACGCGCTTCGGCGGCGCCCAGCGGGCCGACGTTCAGCTGCAGTACGCCGCCACGGCCCGCCTGCCCGAGTTCATCTCGAAGGCGTCCGAGGAGTGGTTCCGCCAGCCGGTGCTGGCGGCCCTGAAGGAAGGCGGCTACACGAGCGAATGGGTGCACCGCCCGGGCGAAGGCCAGCGGCTCGCGATGGGCTCGCCGCGCCCCGACAGCGCCCGCAACGTGAACGGCCTGCGCAACGCCGTCAGCTTCGTCGTCGAATCGCGCGGCGGCAACCTGGGCCGGGTGCACCTCCAGCGCCGCGTGGCGAGCCAGGTGGCCGTCATCTCCGACATGCTGCGCACCAGCGCCCAGCGGGCCGACGACCTCGTCAAGCTGCGCAAGTACGTCGACGCCTCGGTGCGCGCCGACCTGTGCAACAGCCAGATGGTGATCGACCCGCGCCCGTCGGCCACCGAACACACGCTGGCGCTGCTCGATCCCGCCACCGGCGCCGACAAGTCCGTCTCCGTGAACTGGGATTCGTCGCTGGTGCTGCGCGACGGCAAGCAGCGCAGCCGCCCCTGTGGCTACTGGCTGGCTGCCGACCAGTCCGACGCCGTGGGCCGCCTGCGTGCGCTGGGCCTGCGTGTGGAGCAGCTGAGCGAAGCCTTCGACATGCAGGCCGACGCCAACGCGGGCACGCCCGTGGCCGGAGAGCGCGAGTTCATCGAGTTCGCGGCGCCGGCCGGCAGCTACTACGTGCCGCTGAGCCAGCCCTGGGGCAACCTCGTGGTCGCGGCCCTCGAGGCCGATGCCGCGCAGGGATTCCTGGCGGCCAAGGTGGTCACGGCGCCGAACAAGCTGCGGAAGGTGGCGGTCGTTCCCAAGGTTCGCCGGACCCTCGTGCCCTGAGTTCATCAAATTGCCATGAGGCTCCGCTACGGTGGCGCCCATGGAAAAGACCGATGACGCGCTGCTGCAGCGCATGCACCACGACCTGATCGACAGCTTCGACGAGGAACTGGAACTGGAGCTGGACGACCGCGCGCTCGAGTCGTACGCCGGCGAAGGCGGCGCGTTCGACGAGGAACACAAGGCGAACCGCCGCCTGTACTTCCGCGAGCTGTTCCGCCTGCAGGGCGAACTGGTCAAGCTCCAGGACTGGGTGGTGTCGAGCCGCCACAAGGTCGTGATCCTCTTCGAGGGCCGCGACGCCGCGGGCAAGGGCGGGGTCATCAAGCGCATCACGCAGCGGCTGAACCCGCGTGTGTGCCGCGTGGCCGCGCTGCCCGCGCCCAACGACCGCGAACGCACGCAGTGGTACTTCCAGCGCTACGTGTCGCACCTGCCCGCCGCCGGCGAGATGGTGCTGTTCGACCGCAGCTGGTACAACCGCGCCGGCGTCGAGCGCGTGATGGGCTTCTGCACCGACGAGCAGTACGAGGAGTTCTTCCGCTCGGTGCCCGAGTTCGAGCGCATGCTGGTGCGTTCGGGCATCCAGGTCATCAAGTACTGGTTCTCCATCTCCGACGAGGAACAGCATTCGCGCTTCCTCGGCCGCATCCAGGACCCGCTCAAGCAGTGGAAGCTGAGCCCGATGGACCTGGAGTCGCGCCGCCGCTGGGAGGACTACACGAAGGCCAAGGAAGTGATGCTGGAGCGCACCCACATCCCCGAGGCCCCGTGGTGGGTGGTGCAGGCCGTGGACAAGAAGAAGGCCCGCCTCAACTGCATCCACCACCTGCTGGGCCAGATGCCGTACGAGGCCACCGAGCACCCGGCCATCGAACTGCCGAACCGGGAGCGTCACGAGGACTACCAACGCCAGCCGGTGCCCCAGGACATCATCGTGCCGGAGATCTACTGAGGCGTTGCCGCACCGCCTGTCTGTGACAGGCGTTTGGGTGGTGGAAACGAAGGGGGTCGGGGTGTGCGCCGCGGGATGATGGTGCTCATTCCATCGGCGGCGAACCGCCCCCCACGAGGTGACACGTGCCCATCCCGCCTTCCGGCCCCCTGCAGGTGAAGCTCGGCGAACTCGCACATGCCGGCGTGGGTGTGCCGGGGCGGCGGCTGGTGCAGCATCCGGTCCGGGGCTGGGTGGCCGAGGCCGAGCGGGCCTGGCGCATCGGATCGCTGCCGCTGTGGGTTTCCTTCCTGCTGCCGCTCGGGGTGCTTGTCGGTTTGCTCGTGCCGCGCCACGTGGGGGTGGATGTGAATGTGGCCGCGCCGGCCGCCGTGGGGCCGCCGGTGCAGGCATCGGCGCCGGGGCTTCCGGCTGCACCGTTGCCTCCGGTGGCCGCGCCGCCACCTGTTCCTCCTGCCGAACCCGCCTGGCCTGTCGCGGCTGCGCTGCCGGCCCCGGTGGCCAGTCCGTCGCGCAGGCCGGTGCGTCCGGCGTCCGCCTCACCGCGGCGAACCGCCGCGGCCCCCGCGCCGGCCGGGCCGGTGGCGCCCGCGGTGTTCAACGACGTCTTGCCCGCCGAACCGACGCCGCGTGCGCGCGACGTGCTCGTGGCCATCCAGGACGGCCAGACCATCGTGGCCTCCGGTCCGCGCGGGCTGCCCGTGCCGTACCGCGTGGGCGACCTGCTGCCGTCGGGCGCGCGGCTGCTGCGGGTCGACACGCGGGCCGGTGAAGCCCAGACCGACCGCGGCGTGATCCGCCTGGAGTGAACCCGTGAAGTTCCACCTCGACCTCGACGAGCGAAACGTGCCCGCAAACACGCCCGCACACGCGCCCGCACACGGCCCCGCATCGCCACCCGCACCCGTCCCCGCCGATCCGTCCGGGGCAGGCGATGGCCGTCGCGCCCTGGTCCTCGGCCGGCCGGGGCGGCAGCGGCGCGAGCCGGTGGACGTGCCGGTGCTGCAGCAGGCCGTCGCGGTCCCGGCGGGTGCACCTCGGCCGGGGTGGTTCACGGTGGACGCGGCCGGGTCGAACACGCTCGTGGTGCCGGCGGGGGCCCGCGTCCGGGGTGACTGCTGCGCCGAGAGCGTCCACGTCCATGGCGAGGTGCTCGGGCGCGTGCGGGCCACCGGCGGGCTGCTGCTCGTGGGGCCGGGCGCGCGGGTGCGGGGGGGTGTCGAGGGGCATGGGCCGGTCGTGGTCGCGGGCCTCGTCCAGGCCTCGCGCGGGGCCGACGCGGTGGTGGCCCACGGGCGCCTCGACCTCGCGTGTTCGGCGCGTGTCGTGGGGGCGGTGTGCCACGAGGTGGTGGCGATCTACGAAGGCGCGCGCGTCACGGGTGTGCTGCGGGGGCTCGACCGCCGGCGCCACCGCCGGTGAACCTCCGAGACGGTTGCGTCCTGTGACGTGGTTCCCTCCGGACGCTGGTAGGCTCCCGGCCGGGGCGCGCACACGGGCGGGGAGGCCGGTGGCGCAAGACCTGTGGCCCCGGATGACACCGTGCGAACGGTTCATGGTCGAAACATCGTCGGAGAACCTTGGCATGAACCCCATTCGCAAGCGCCACGCGCTGGCCGGGCTGCAGGCGCTGACCTGCCTCGTGATGACCGCCTGCGGCGGTGGCGGCAGCAGCAGCACGGAGGCACCGCTCGCCACCGCGCCCGCCGCGTCCACGCCCACGCCGGCCGCCCCCGCGGCATCCGTTCCCGTGACCCCGTCGCCGCCCGCCCAGGTGCCTTCGCCGCCCGCGGTGGGCCTGAGCCCCGCGTGCAGCACGTTCTACGGCACGGGCTTCGCCCTGGTGAGCAGCCGCACCGCCGCGGCCCCCGCGGCGCTCGCAAAACCGGCGAAGGGCGTGGCGGTCACCGAACCCGCGTTCAAGACCTGCCTCGTGCGCACCACCGACCACGCGGCCGACGGCACGTCCGGCTTCGCCCGCAACGATTACTCCCGCCGGCAGGCGTTCAACGCCGACAGCACCCGGCAGATCATCGCCGCCGAGGACGGCTTCTGGCACCTGTACGACGCGAACACGCACCAGCGCCTCGGCGTGCTGCCGGGCCTGGCCGGAGACGCCGAGCCCCACTGGCATCCCACGAACCCGAACCTGCTGTACCGGCTGCCGATGCTCGGCATCGGCATGACCCTGCACGAACTGAACGTCGCCACGAACACCACGCGGGTGGTCGGCGACTTCGGCGCCCGCCTGAAGGCCCGCTGGCCCACGTCGGAGTCGGCCTGGACGCGTGCCGAGGGTTCACCGTCGAAGGACGGACGCTACTGGTGTCTCCTCGCCGTGGGCCCGAACGCCACGTCCCTCGGCGTGTTCACCTGGGACCGTGACACCGACACCATCACCGGCATGCGCGACCTGGGCTCGGAGCAGCCCGACCACGTGAGCATGTCGCCGAGCGGGGGCCACTGCGTGGTGTCGAGCGACGGCCCGATGGGGGTCACCGCATTCACGCGCGATTTCACCAGCAGCCGCCCGCTGCAGAAGAACTCCAACCACTCGGACATCGCCCTCGACGCCAACGGCGACGACGTGTACGTCGCCATCGACTACGGCACGAACGACGGCGACCTCTTCATGATCAACCTGCGCACCGGCGTTCGCACGGTGCTGTTCCCCACGTACATCGCCGGCTCGGCCACCGCGCTGCACGTCTCCGGCAAGGCCTTCGACAAACCGGGCTGGGCGGTGGTCAGCACCTACGCCGAAGGCGGCACGCTCGCGTGGCTGCATGGCAAGGTGATGGCCGTGCAGCTCAAGGCCGACCCCGTCGTGTACACCCTCGCCCACCACCGTTCGACCCGCGAGAGCTACTGGACCTCGCCGGTCGCCAGCGTGAACCGCGACTTCACGCGCGTGGTGTTCAATTCGAACTGGGGCGTGAAGAGCCAGACGGACGTGGATGCGTACGTGGTGGAGATCCCGGCCGGGGTGCTGAAGCCCTGAACCTCAGCGCGGTGACGGCTCCGTCATCCCGCGCCGCAGGTAACTCGCCAGCACGGCCTGGCGGAACGGCTTCTCGAAGATGCCCACGGAGAACTGCTCCGCGAACGGGATCAGCGACCCTTCGGTCTCGGCGCCGGTGTGCAAGGCGCCGGTGGTGATGGCGATGGGCGCCGAAGGCTGCCGGGCGCGGATCTGCCGGATGGCCGCCTCGGCGGTGCCGGCGCCCAGCAGCCAGTCGATCACGTAGGCCTGGAACGGGCGGCGCGCGAGCGACGCCGACAGGTCCGCGGACGTCTTGTGCGTCTGCACCACCATGCCTTCGCCTTCCAGCGCCATCGCCACGACGGCCGCGGCGTTGTCGTCGTCTTCCAGCAGCGCCACGCGGGGGCGCGGCGCGCTCGCGAGGCGCAGCGAGGCGATGCTGTGGCGCACCTGGCCGCGCACCTCGGGCGCCGTGCCCACGTGCACGTGCCACTGCTCGCCGATGCGCACCGCCACCAGGTCGCAGACGTCGTCGTCGGCCAGCAACGGGCCCGGCTGCAGCTGCCCCGACGCGGGCAGGCCGGGCAGGTGCAGCCGCGCCGGTTCGGCCGTGGCGCCGGCGGTGCCCCGGTCGGCGTGGCCGGGGGCCAGCCCCCGCAGCGTGTCGATGTCCGTGGCGAAGTGATCGGCGATCACTTTCAGCTCCGGCAGCGAGAACGACGACTCGCCCTTGAACTTGCGGAACACGCTGGTCTTCGCGAGGCCCAGCAGGCCGGCGACCTCAGCCGTCTGCTTGTGGCGTGGCACGCCGCGCGACAGCAGGAAGGCCTTCAGCGCCGGGTAGGGGCCGTCGTCGAGGGAGGTGGCATCCGGGTTCGAGCCGGCGAGGTCGGGATCGTCGTTCATGGCGGGAAGAAGCAACGGGACGGCGCGATTATAGGAATGATTGCAAAAGAAATGCAAAAAGCGTCCGTGAATGGGCAAATGGTTGCGTTTTGTATCTGACGCACGGATTTGATTGCGAAACGATTGCGCGTGCATCAGAATCGCATCGAACGGGCGAATTGCAGTTCTGATTTGTCCCTTGTCGTTCCACCGTTGTCATCCCGGAGAACCCATGGAATCCCTTCAGAACAGCCTCCACGCCGCCTGTGTCGTCGACCAGAAGGACCTCAACGAAACCGTCGTCGGCGCCGTCGCGGCGGTCGCCCGCCACAGCATCCACGACTGCGCCGAGCTTTTCGGCATCACGGTGCGCCTCGCGCAGCGTTTCGCCGCGATGGCCCTGCAGGGCGAAGACCGCCACAGCGCCGTCGATCCGCTCGCGGACCTGGCCACCACCCCCGCGGCCCTGTGGCGCGTGCACATGACCCTCGACGACGTCGCCCAGATGCAGCGAGGCCGTGCCGCCGCGATGCCGCCGCACCTCGAGCGCTACCGGCCGCTGCTGAAGGGCCTGAACGAACAGGTGGTGCTCATGCTGCTGCGGTACGCCACGCAGCCGCGGCTCGCGGCGCTGATGAGCGGCCTCGGCAGCCGCGAGGTGATGGAGGCCATGTCGTCGGCCGGGTGCAGCACGCTGGTGCAGTCGGCCGGCCACCTCGCCCATCCGCTCGTGTCGCTCACGCTGAACGAGGTGTACCTCGACCGGGTGTTCTCCACGCTGAGCGGCCTGCCGGTCGACCCCACCATGCGCTCGCTGGTGGCCCGCACGCTGTGCCGCTGGGAAGACTGCGTCGAGATCAGCGAGGCCCTCGACCGCGAACTCGCCGCGCCGCGCCCGGTGCGCGTCACGAAGATCGGCCGCCCCACCGCGGTGTTCCTGCCGCCGGGCGAGGCCGACACCATCCGCCAGCTGATCGCCCACGGCGTCAGCACGAAGGCCATCCTCCAGTTCACCCGGTCGGAGGTCAACTCGGCGCAGGTGCGCCGCCTGCGCAAGGCGAGCGACGACCAGCGGCCCGAGCCGCCGGACGACGACGCCGTCGATCCGGCGCTGCCGCGCACCCACGACAGCAACGCCGCGGTGTGGGGCAGCGCGGTGCGGCGCCTGCTCGTCACGTCCATCTTCGCGCACCAGCGGGTGCTCGTGTCGCTGGGCCTGCCACCCCACGCGGCCTTCGTCGAGGCCTACGAGTTCTATGCCACGCACCACCGCGACCCGGCCAATCCGCTGTCGCTGTCGCGCCTCATCAGCGCCGTCTTCACGCCGCTCCAGGACGGGTTGGTGCACCTGGGCCATTGCAGTGAATGCAACACCATGCACCTCTCCCACGACGGCCACCACAACGGCATCGAATGCCCGGTGTGCGCGTTGGCGAAGTTCAACAAGCTGGGCCGGCCGTCGTCGTTTCGCGCCGGCAGCTGGGGCAGTGTTCCCCGGGCCCGTTCCGGCGAGGCGCTTATGGCGTGAGTCGCGAGGGGGGTCTGACGGGGAGGCGGCTCGAAGATGCCTTCATGCTGAATTTCCTCAAACGCGCCACCGCACCCCGAACGCGTGGCGGCCCCAGCCCGGCTCGCACCTCCCTCGAGGCGTACCTCACCGCGGCGCCCGCCCAGGTCGACACCCCCCGCTACCCGCCGGCCGACCCCGGTCTGCCGGTGGTGTCCGCCGCCGCGGTAATGGCCTCCCAGCGCGACCTCGTCGAACGCCTGCGAGCCACCTGCGGCTTCGACGACGCAGGGTTCCGCACCCACGTCCTCGCGCCCGTCGAGGCGGTCGCACGCCACGTCCTGCTGCTGCCCGCCTCGTCCCACGAGCATTTCGCGGGGCCGGGCGGGCTGTTCCGGCTCTGCCTCGAGATGGCCCTGTTCTGCCGGCAGGCCGCGCAGTCCCGCATGGTCGAACCCATGGCGCCGGCCGAGGTGCGCCGGGCGGCCGAGCCCCGCTGGCGGCATGGGTGCCTGCTGGCCGGGCTGCTGTGCGAGATCCCCCGCACGCTCTCGTCCCTGGCCGTCACCGACGAGGCCGGCCGCGAGTGGCCTGCCTGCCTGGGCGGGCTCGATGCGTGGCTCGAACGCGTGCAGGCCGACCGCTGCCACGTCGTCTGGCGAGAGGGCACGGACCCGGTTGGCGCCGAGACGGCTGGCGTCCTCGGCGACCTCGTCCCGAAGGCCACGCTCGCCTGGTTGAACGAAGCTGCGCCGTCCGTGGTGCCATCGGTGTTCCGCACGGCGCTCGGCCAGGCCTCGCCCGATGGCGATGAACTCGCCCGTGTGGTGCTGGCCACCCGAGCGAGGGTGCTCGCGGTCGATTCGGTCACGCGGCGCTCGCGCTACGGGCGCCTGCGCATCGGCCATCACCTCGAACTGCACCTGGTCGACGCCCTGCGCCACCGCGTGGCCACGCAGCAGTGGGCGTGCGGGCAGGCCCCGCTGTGGTTCGGCCTCGACGGCCTGTTCATCGAATGGCCCGCGGCGGCGGACGCCGTGCGCCACGACGTGATCCGCAACGGCGTGCGAGGTGTGCCGCTCAGTGCGTTCACGCTGGCCGAGGTGCTCGGACAGGCCGGTTTCCTCGAGGCGTCCGCGCCGGGTCTGTGGTTCTGGCGCATCCATCCCGGCGCCGAGGCGGAACGAACGGCGGTGAAGGTCGCCGATCCCCGGGCCCTCCTGGGCCATGTCGACGCGCCGCGGCTCGGTCGCCACCTCGCCCGACCCGCCGAGGTCGATGCGCCGGCCACGGTTCCCGCTCCGTCCTCGGCCGCTCCGGGTGAACCACCCGCCGCAGACCTCGCGTCCGACGAAGCCGCCCTGGCCGACGTTTGGCGCCGGTGCCTCGAGGGCGGCCGCACCGACCTCATCGGCTGGCTGCCCGGCCAGCGGCTCGCGCTGTCGCAGGAGCTGCTGTCCCTCTCCGGGCACGACGTGGCCGCGGCGGCGGCCGTCCTCGAACGCCGCCGCTGGCTCGGGCGCGGTGATTGGCCGTCTCCTACGGCGCGGGCGGGTTTGCTGGTGTTCGATGGTGCGGTCAAGCCCGGCCTGGTGCTCAACGATGCGGGTGTCGCCCAACTGGGCCTGGCACCTCGTGCCGCGTGATCCCCGCGCGCATCTTCAACGCCTTCCGGCCGGTGCACGAGGTACGGGCCGCCGCCGCGTGGTGCCTCGCGGCGTGCCATGGCGTGGCGCTCCCGGTGCTGCTGGGCGTCGACGGCCGGGTGGGCGGGGCGATCTTCTCCGTCGCCGCCGCGATGGCGCTCTGGCGCGGGGGCCAGGCCCGCGCCCTGTGGCGCTTCAAGCTGGGGCTCGCGGGCAGCCGCATCGTCGAACTGCCGTGCGACCGGTTCGATCGCGTGCGCGAGGCGCTCGATGGCCGCCTGTGGCTGGGCTGGGGCTTTCGCTGGACGCCCGAACACACCCAGCTGTGCCACGACCTGTCGAAGCGTTCGCTGCACGAGGTGTATCCGCCGCGCTGGGTGTTGCGGCTGCATGGCCGGCGGCACGATCCCCAGGAGGCCAAGGGCCTCGGCTGGGTGCAGGGCCTCGCCCCCGAACGCGACGTCGTCGTGCCGATGGCCGCGCTCGAGGGGCACACCGCGGTGCTGGCCGTCACCGGCGCCCTCAAGACCGTGCTGGCGCGCCTGCTCGTGTACCAGCTGGCCAGCCGCGGCGACACCGTGTTCGTGCTGGACCCGAAGGGCGACAAGGGCCTGGAGCAGGTCTGCCGCGACGTGACGGCCCGCCTGGGCGAGCCCTCGCGCTTCGCGCGGTTCCACGCGGCCTTCCCGTCGCAGAGCTTCCGCTTCGACGCACTCGCCACCTGGGACCGCGAGACCCAGGTGGCGTCGCGCATCCGCCTGCTCATGGGCGGCACGCCCGACGATCCGTTCAACGCGTTCATCTGGGCCACGGTCACCGACATCGTGCGGGCCATGAAACGGCTCGGGCGCCGGGTGACGCTGCAGTCGCTGCTCGACACCGTGCGATCGCAGGACACGGCCGAGGCGCTCGCCGAAGAGGTGCTGCAGGCCTGGTTCGCGCAAGCGGATGCCGTTGCGGTGGTGCCGGCGCCCGCGGCGCGGAAGCCTCCACCCCGCGGGGGCCCGTTCGCCAACCCGCGGCTTGCCCAGTGGGTGCACCGGTTCCGCACCGAGGTGCCGCCGCACCAGCGGCCGGCCGACATCACGGGCCTCCTCGCGGCCCTCGAAGCCGACCGCGGCTGGTTCGCGAAGATGGTGGTGGGGCTCACGCCGGTCCTCATGCGCCTGACCGCGGGCGACCTCGGGCCGCTGCTGTCGCCCGACCACACGGACCTGGCCGACCCGCGCCCGATCCACACCACACGCCAGCTGATCGAGGGCCGGCGGGTGGTGTACTTCGGGCTCGATGCCCTGTCCGACACCTCCGTGGCCGAAGGCCTGGCGGCCCTGTTCCTGTCCGA
>Ga0247823_10000542_pt1 | contig 31617 bp, 29 predicted proteins | sample 13C_PalmiticAcid_2_FD_192426 | JGI IMG/M metagenome (GOLD analysis project Ga0247823, IMG submission 192426) | Soil microbial communities from agricultural site in Penn Yan, New York, United States - 13C_PalmiticAcid_Day30 | ecosystem: Environmental > Terrestrial > Soil > Agricultural land...
ATTGTGGTTGTATTTCCTGCAACATCGGTAATCCCGGTTGTGCCAGCAAACGCGCCAGGTGATACAACACTACCGGACTGCGCTGGTAAGATGGTGAAATGATGTACGGCTTTTTTACCGGATCGCGGCGCTGCATCATTTTTACAATCAGCTGTGCGGTGGCGGTATCGGCGGCAGTCCAGGGTAAACCAAACGTTTGCACCAGCAATAGCGCATTGGCCTGCACACAAATGTCAAACTCGGGTTTCATGCGGCGGCCAAACCAGGTAGTATAGGCTCCGTACTTCTGGTAAACCCTGGGTGTGCTGCGGATGTTCATCCGTTGGCCATTGGCATAGGCATCCATTTTCTCTTTCAGCGGTTGCACTTCCGGCCCTTCTTCGCCAGCGGCGAGGTATACCATGGCAGTCACATCCAGGTCATCCGGCACTTTGAAGCGTCCGTGTTTCGACAGGATCGGGTCATTGGGAAAATAAGCCTGCGGCTGCGCCAGCCAGAAATTATAGGTAATGCCATTGCGATACGCCTCAAAAGAAGCCCGGGCATCCTTAATGATACTATCAGCCAATGCCAGCTCCGGTGCAGTGAGCCGGGCGCGAATGCCGTTCAGGGTATAGGCCGTGATGGCGGTAAAAAACACATTGTTATCCTCCCGCAACTTATTGCGCATTTCATACTGCCGCTGACAATGTATAGCACCTTTCGGATAAAACCCATCCCCCCTGCTCTGCTGGCTTCGGATGGCTTGTAAAGCAGTATACACCTCACTGTTTTGGGCATGGAGGGGACGGACAGGCATGAGCAATGCCGTGCCACAAAGGGCAGCAATCATCAATAAACGGGACATAAAAACTGGCTGGTGGTTCGGGATTATCCGTTAAAAATAAGCATTATTGGTGGAGGGAAGTAATTAGTCGATAGTCGTGAGAGGAGGAGGCTAGCTGTTAGCGGTTAGCTGCTAGCTTTTAGCCGGGGAGAGGGATTGTGGAAGTGTTTTTTGACGTGCTTGCGGATGGCTTTTGTTCTGAGCAGATCTCCAAAGGAGTCCCTTGGACCTGCGTGCTCGTATCTTCCCGCACCCCGCATAGGCGGGACTTTCAGCCTGCGGGACAGGTCCAAGGGACTCCACTGGAGATGACGGTACGTATAAATCATAAATCTCAAATCATACATCAGAAATCATACATCATACATCCTCCCCCGCTTTTGTATTTTGCAGTCCAATCCCCCATTATGTCATCAACAGCAACTCCGCAGCAAAGTACAGCACACCGGCTCAAAGCCATCATCAGTGGTTCGGTGGGCAACCTGGTAGAGTGGTACGACTGGTATGCCTACTCGGCTTTTGCCCTGTATTTTGCGCCGGTGTTTTTTCCGGATAGCAATCCGACTGCACAACTGTTGAATACTGCGGGCATTTTCGCGGTGGGGTTTCTCATGCGGCCTATTGGCGGATGGTTGTTTGGCAGCATTGCCGATAAAACAGGCCGCAAAGCGGCGATGACCTTATCGGTGTTGCTCATGTCGTTTGGGTCATTGCTGATTGCCATCACGCCATCGTATGCCAGTATCGGTATCGCTGCGCCAGCCTTGCTTTTGCTGGCCCGGTTGCTGCAAGGATTGAGTGTGGGCGGAGAATACGGCACGGCAGCTACTTACCTGAGTGAGATTGCAGAATCACGGCTGCGGGGTTTTTATTCCAGCTTTCAGTATGTCACATTAATCGGCGGACAGCTCATCGCCCTCGGCATTCAATTGCTGATGCAAAAATGGCTGCTCACCCCCGATCAGCTGCAGGCCTGGGGTTGGCGGGTACCGTTTGTTATTGGGGCTATGTTATCGTTGGTAGCGCTGTACCTCCGCAGCAATATGGAAGAAACCACAGCTTTCACCGAAATGAAAGCCCGCCATCCACGACAGAATGGTACGCTCAAAGCATTGCTGCAACATCCTAAAGCAGTGATCACAGTAGTGGGACTTACCCTGGGTGGCACCCTGGCTTTTTATACCTACACCACCTATATGCAGAAGTTCCTGGTCAATACCGTACACCTCACGAAGGACCAGAGCACCCTGCTCACGTTTGTATCGCTGTTGATTTATGCCTGCTTGCAACCATTGTTTGGTCTGCTGTCGGATAGAATTGGCCGCCGGCCCTTGCTCATTGGTTTTGGAGTACTGGGATCTTTGTGTACCGTTCCACTGCTCACCCAACTCAGTCATGCCTCCAGCTCCTGGACGGCTTTCGGACTCATGATGTGTGCCCTGCTCATTGTAAGTGGGTATACTTCCATCAATGCAGTGGTGAAAGCCGAACTCTTTCCTGCAGGCATCCGGGCGCTGGGCGTGGGACTTCCTTATGCATTAACGGTTGCTATTTTTGGCGGTACAGCCGAATATCTGGCGTTGTGGTTTAAAAACGCGGGCGTAGAACATTATTTCTACTGGTATGTCACTGCCTGCATTTTTATTTCGCTGCTGGTATACCTGTTCATGCGCGATACCAAAACGACATCGCTGATGGACAAAGAGGAACAAGCAAACGGGTAACTTATTTCATCCATTCCCGGCTCAATAAAATATTAAGGGATTTCCAGCCGCCTACATGGTCGGACACAATTTTGAGGATCGCTACAAAAGGAACAAACAGGATCATACCCGATACGCCCCAAACCACACCTCCGGCAATGATAGCGACCAGTGTAGCCCAGGTACTCACATTGAGTTGCTCGCCCACCACCCTCGGAAAAATCACGTTGGCTTCGAGATATTGCACCACTCCAAAAATGGCGATCACCCCAATCGGGTACCAGATGGACCCGGTAGACAACCAGACCACCGAAATAGGTAGCAACGCACTCACAATAATACCAGCATACGGAATGATGGTCATGATGGCGCAAAGCATCCCAAACATGAACGCATGCTCTACTCCCAGCGCCCAAAGGCCCAATGCATTGAGTACTCCCACAATCAGGTATACCCAAACCATGCCTTTGATATAGCGGTGATACGTGTGAATAGTCTGGTTCAGGATGGTGTGTAAACCCTCGTGGTGCTCCTCCGGCACGGCCATGATCAATGCGCGCACAAAAGCTTTGCGGTGGTACAGAAACAAAGCACTATAGACCGGCACGAGGAAAAAGACAAATAACATATTGGCCGTAGCCGTTATCGTACTCTGGAAAATACTGCCCAGGTTATCGGCCAGTTTTTGCAGCCAGTTGAAATGCGCCAGCACATCCTCGCCAAACCGCTGCCTGGCCCAGGCTTGCACCTGCAGCCAGATGCCTTTTAGTTTCATCATCACCTCGGGGGCATCTTCGCGGAAAGCACCCAGCTCCCATACCAGCAGACCAATCAGTGCCGCCAGCAGCAAGCCTACCAGCAACAAACACATACCTATGGCGATGGATTTGGGTATCCCCTTCCCCTCCAGCCATTTGCAGCTGGGATACAATACAATCGCGATGAGCAGGCCCAAAAAAAGGGGCACAAACAAAGTGTGCCCCAGGTATAATATAATGCCGCCAAACAATACCAGTTGCAGGTATCGTACAGTAGTGCGGAGATGGGTCGATGACGTTGGCATAAACAAAACCCGTGTTTATATATTAAAAATACAAAACATGGGCCATTTTTCCCGCGACCGGTTTAGCGGGTGGCCGCAATCAGCAATGGAATGCTCAGATCGCGCATCAGGCGGTCGGCCATGCTTTGTTTGATCCACCGGCTGAGCGTACCACGCTGGTAAGCACCCAGCACCACCAGCGGATGATGGCGGGTAATCGTCAACGCATTCAGTATTTCTTCTTCAGCATCCCCTTTGAGGTTGGTGTATTCAGGCACCGGCCACGACAGTTCCAGCCATTCGTGCAGCAGTTCATGATCGGGACCTTCTTCGCTTTCGTTGCTTACCGACAATACTTCGGCAGGCAAGGCGCCAATGGCAGCAGAAAAATTCTTGGCATCACGCAGGGCTTGTACCGCAGCGGCCCGGCCATCGTTGAGGAACACCAGTCTTTCAATCGGTTGATACGAAGGCGGCGCCAGCAGCACAGGACAAGGCACCTGGTCGAGCAGGTTGCGCAACAGGCGGGCGGGCACTTCTTCCTCATGGTGGGAAAATTTTTCGGTAAAGTCCATCACCAGCAGATCGGCATACAGGCTTTCGCGCAGAATTTCTTCGAGGATCAAACCTTTGCGGATGCGGGTGATAAACTTCAGCCCATGCTCCTGCGCTATGGCTTCAAACGCAGCTACTGCTGCCTTTCGGGTGGCTGCATCTTTTTCGTCCAGCACTTTCCGGGCGGTGTCAAAATTGTCGCCCTCCGCTACAATGAGGTGGTAGATGTTATAGCTCTGGTAAGTAAAATCTTCGGGAAACACTCCCACGAGCAATGCATCCTGCCCCTTGGCCAATGCAGCAGCATACCGGCAGGCACTTTCAGAAAAACGGAGTCCATCGAGTACAACAACAATCTTTTTCATCGTTTTTCTTTTAAAGTTATCGATCCCTTCCCATATAGCCCATGAGCCAGCCCATATTTAAACCTGACTTATATCAAAAAAGCCACCCGTTAAGGTGGCTTTCCTGAAATATGAGCTCCGTTTATCCTACCGCATCCAGGTCTGGCCGCAGTCCGCTGCTGAAATAGGCATTGACCAATCCATACAAAATGGAAAACAGGCCGATGACCACGATGGAAGTAGTTAACCCCCAAACATCTGAATACAACAGCAGGAACAGGAACATCCCTGCAATAGACACGGCAAAACGAACGAGGATATTGACAGTGTTGCGTTTAGCCCCCATCAGCAGGGTGTAGCCGTAAATGAATTGCAAAAAGGCAATGAATACAATGCCGTAGCTAAAATAGGTACGGAACTGATCCAGGCTGGTGACCATAAGCAGGAACACTACCCCTGCTACCAGTTCTACAATAGCTTCGATCATGAGCCACTGGTTAGGCAAAGCTTCTTTACGGTTGGCGTTGAGAAAAGCGAAGGTGAGCAGGCTGGCAACGATATTGAGTACACCAAAAGATTTGATCAGTTGTTCCGGCATACCGGTGTTCACCACGATGGCGTAAATACCCCACAACAAAGCCAGGGAAGCTTCAATGAGCATCAGGTTAACCTGCCTTACAGCAGGCTTAGAAATTACGGTTTCTAACATCACTGTAAATTTTAAATATTATCAATCAAAGACCAGGCCAGACAGGGATTTGTACTACCCTGTGGCGCACTATAAAGTTACCCCTTTTTGAGGCAGAAGCATTGTTAAAAATGACCTGGCGGTAAAGAAAACAGATGAACCGGAAACGGCAAAAAACAAGTGATTGCGAATCAATCCCTTCCGGCTACAAACTCGAGCAGCGCATCGCGGTAACTGCTCCCAAGTGGCACTTGCGCCTTTTCGAGATTGATCAGGTTTCCTTCAATGGATTGTATAGCATCGAGCGCTACGATATAGGATTTATGCACCCGGAAAAACAAACCGGCGGGTAATTGCTCTTCCATGCCCTTCATGGTTTGGTGTACCACGTAGGTATGGGTGGCGGTGTAGATTTTGAGGTAATCTTTCATGCCTTCGATGAACCGTACATCGGCATAATTGAGCTTCACCAGGCGGCCATCGGCTTTGATGAAAAAGTAATCCTTTTCGGCTTTATCGGCTGCTGGCGCTGCGGCAGGTGTGGCGCTGCCGACCATGGGCATGACGGGCGCGGCTGCGGGGGCTGCGGTCCAGTCGGCCAGGGCGTGACGGCCTATTTGTTGCAGGCGTTTACCGGCCTTGGTCACGGCTTTCGAAAAACGATCGAAGGGAATGGGCTTGAGCAGGTAATCAGCTACATCCAGCTCATACCCGTCCATCGCATATTCGGTATAAGCAGTGGTCAAAATCACTACCGGCGGATCTTTAAGCGAGCGCAAAAAGCTGAGGCCGTTGATCACCGGCATGTTGATATCGAGGAACAGCAGGTCAATGGTATGTTTGTGCAGGGCTTCAAACGCCTCCATGGCATTGTTGCAACGCTGTACCAGCTCCAGTTGCGGAATAGCGGCAATATGCGCGGCTATCACTTCCTGGGCCAGGGGTTCGTCATCTACGATGATGCAGGCAATTCTTTGTACCGGATGGGCAGACATACACTGAGGATACTTTCTGTTATGGTATTCCTGACCATAAATGTAATGTTATCTCCGTAAAACCGGTGCAGATTCTGCTCATATTCTTCCAGTTCGGCCAGCAGCTCATCGGGGAAAGCCTGCGGGGCTATGAACTCGGCATTCAGCTCGCCTTCGGCAATCATTACAATCACCTGTAACGTAGCAATTTCGGGCCTGCGGCAAAACAGTTCGGCCAGGTTCACCAGTGTCAGTGGCGCTATCGTGTAATCGCAGGCATCGCCCTGGGTTTCGAGTTCTACATCGGGCCCATCCTGCAGCCCCAGCGTGGTAAACCGCACCAGCGATTGCAGCGCCTGCAACTCTTCGGCCAGGGGCAGCTCCCCTTCCCTGCCCCGGTACAGGCGAAACCGCAACAGGTCAGAAAACGTGATCACCGCTTCGGGTGCAGCGGTAGATTTTTGCAGGGTCAGCGCTTTGAGTTGGTTAAGGGATTGCAACAAAAACTCGGGACTCACCTGGGTTTTAAGCGTATCCAGCGCTACCTGCTGGATGGCCATTTGCTCCTGCTCCTGTTCTATTTTGGTGCGGCGCATTTCGTTGCGCTCCATGAAATAGAGCATCACCGAAAACAGCAGGAAGTTGAACAGGTACGTTTGCAGTTCCATTCCATACCGCATGCCCAGCGAGTGGGCCGGATCGGGTTTGAAAGAAGGTACATAATTGCCCAGGTAGCTGTACACCACCATACTCACCAGCGGAATGATGACCATCGAAGCCACCAGCACCAGCCAAAAGGTTTTGACATGGTTGCGCTTAAACAGGTAGGGAATAAAATACAGGCAGTGCAGGTAAAAGAAACCGGCAATCACAATATTGCTGAGGATAAACTCTTCGAACACCACCTGGAGACTCAGGTGATCGTATTTGGGAATGAGGGTGCTTACTATGAGTACAAACAACCAATACCCCACATGCCACATCCACCGGCCGTGGTGAAAATACACCCACCGGTTTTTACGGTCTATTTCCTGCTGTACGTATGTTATCATGGCTATGCTGTGGTTTACAGGTTGATGGTCAGCAATACATTAAACTCCTTATCGCTTTCCGAAATGCGGAGATGGTGCCTGCGCGGATACAAAATTTCGAGGCGGCGCCGTACGTTGCGGATACCGATGCCGCCGTTGTATTCGTCGAGCGCCGTTTTCTCCCCTTCATACACCGGTGGTTTGCTGTTGTTGAGTTCAAACTTGATGTAGTCGGACTTGATATCGATGAGCAGTTCTACCCACGATTCTGCTACACCGGACTGCACGCCGTGCTTGAATGCATTCTCCACAAAATTGATGAGCAGCAGCGGCGCTATTTTACGTTTTCCGGGATCGCCCACCACTTTAAAATCGATTTTGCAGCGACCTGCTTTGTGGCGCAGCTGCTCCAGTGCCAGGTAACTCTGCATAAAGGCAATCTCCGACACCAGGTACACTTCCTCGGCCCGGCAGTCGAACAGCATGTATTGCATCAGCTCCTTGAGTCGGTCGATCACTTTCGGTGCTTCGTCCGACTGCACCATGCTCAACGCATAAATATTATTGAGGGTATTGAACAGAAAATGCGGGTTGATCTGCGATTTCAGGAAATTCATTTCCAGCGCAATTTTTTCGGCCTTGAACCGCTCCAGCCGGCGTATTTCCTGCTGGTGTTCATACATATCAATGAAGTAGTAAAACGACATGAAGAAGACAAACCAGATCACCGCCTGGCCATAATACCGCATCCAGAGGCCGGCCCAGTCAAACCCCTTGGTTTCGCCCACTGCCGGGTAAAACACCAGCAGCAATTTAAGCAGCGCCGCCTTGAGGGTGAACCAAAGCAGGATATTACCGGCAAAAGCAGCCGTGAACACCCACCAGCGTTTCTGGTTACCAGCCAATGGCAGCACCAGCAGCAAAAAGCTGTAACACATCCCAAACAAAGCCACCAGTACCAATCCCAGTTCTTTGGCTACATATAAAGGCGGCAGCGACTGGAGCATATTATTGGCCTCCATGTACCGGTAACTGGTTACGAAGCTGAAAGCACACAATAGCCAGAAGATGACATGCAGCCAGATCCGGCGTTTGCCGAAACTTACCTTCAGTTGTTTTTGTATGGCCAGGGCCGCATTACTCATAAGATGGGTTGATTTCCAGTATCCAAATCTATATTTCCCGGCTCATTTTTTCGCCTGCAATTCGCTCCGGAAGCGCATTTTTCGACGAACGGGCTGTTTTCTTCGACAAGTGTTGCAGGGCCGATTGTCGATTTCTGGCAGGCATTGGTCTAATAGCGCCTCCTGCCCCAAAAAACCCGGCGTACGTTTGTATCAGAAACGGAAACAACCGGAAAAACAAAAACCTATAAAACCTTAAATCATGAAAAAAACAACCACCACCCTCGCCGCCGTTATCACTGTAGCCGCCGCCTGGATCCTGACCATTGCCGCCAACCAGCACACTGCCAGCAACCATGAAAACCTGAACAGCTTTAACCAGGGTTCTGAACAACTGATCGGTTTCTCACTGCCCAACAGCAACACCGGTAATGCCAATATCACCATCACCGACGACAGCGGCGAAAAAGTAAGCGACCAGCCCTTCTTTGGTAAAAGCGTATATGTGCCTACCAATAAACTGAAAGAAGGCGTATACAGCTACATCGTAACCAACGGCAAACAGATCATCAAAGGAGCTTTCTCTATCCGCTAAACGCCCCTCTGACCAAGATCACCAATTAAGCTGAGCAAAACAACAACTGTTATGAAAAACCTACTTACATCCTTTGTCATCGGCGGGCTCGCAGCAGCAGTTTGGATGGCCGCCATCCTGGGTACCGGCATCACTTTCCAGGCACCCAAGCATGTGGTGAGCCTCAACCAGCGCACCGGCAACCTCATCAGCCTCTCGCTGATCGAAGGCAATGGTAACGCTACTGCCAAAGCCGACAATGGACAGGATAATGACCAGGGCGATGCATCACCCCTTTTCAGCAAAGAAGTGCTGATGCCTGAAACCGGTGTAAGGGAAAATGTATACCGTTCTATACTGCTGAACGGCCGGCAGATTGCCAATAGCGTATTTGCTATCCATTAAGGCGCTATGCCCCGCACTGGGACTATGTGCAAAAGGAGGATTCTGATATGAAAAGTGTATGGAGCATCGCGCTCATTATTGCGGCCCTGGTGGCCCTTGCAGGAGTAATCCTGACCCGCGCCTGCGGTTGGATACCCCTGCCTGACGGATTGGTACTGCTCAGCACCATCCTGCTGCTGGCCCTCATAGCCTGGCAGTTCAAGCGCCCCGGCAGCAATGCCTTGTAAATCCTAGAATTTCACCCCCAGCGTCAGGAAAAAGCTCCTGCCATCGCCGGGAATAATGCCCGGACCCGGATAACCGGCTGCCCTGCGGGTAAAGTAAGCCACATTCGCGACATTGTTGACAGAAGCTTCGGCAATCAGCCAGCGCCACTGGTAACCTGCCGACAGATCGATGAGCCTGTAAGCCGGAATCAAACCGTTCACGGCACTGTACCCACCATCTTCGGCATTGGTTGCATCGGCATACTGCGCGCTCAGGTAACTGAACTGTGCCGCTACTTTCAGCGACCGGTACGCCGCCTGCAATCCTGTTTTCCAGTTCACAGTCGGCACATACTCTACCTGCTTGCCTTCAATGCCCTTGATCGCACTTTTGGTGTACTGCGAATGCGTGAGTGAAAGATTGGAAAACGCATTCAGGTTCCAGGTTTCGGGGATGGAAGGGAACAAACGCAGCACCTGCAGTTCCAGCAACGATTCCATGCCTGCAATCTGCGCCACACCCACATTGCCCCGCTTGCGGATCACCTGGGTTACATTTTTCACGGTGTAATATTCGCCAATACGGTTGCCGTAATACAGGTAAAAACCGTTGATGTCATAACTCAGTACTTTGCCCAGCTGGCCGCGGAAACCAAAATCGGCGCTCCAACCCCGTTCGTCCGCAATATTGGAATCGATCTCAAACGAAGGGTTCACCACCCGGATATCGCTGAAGGTGATGGACCGGTAATTCTGACTCAGGTTGGCATACCATTCCAGCTTTCTGCCGGCCTTGTAACTGAAGCCAATACCGCCCAGCACAAACGCCCGGGGCAATTCTTTATGTTCATTCACCAGTTTATCGCTCACAATGCTGTCGCGCAGATCGTATACCCGGTCGTGGTAATAACCGTTAGATCGGGTGAGGATGTATTCGGCGCGCAGGCCCGGTGTTACTGAAAATTTATCAGTGAGCTGGAAAATATGTTCTGCAAACGCTGCCACATTCACATTCGGAAAGTTGTAGGAAGAGATGAGGTTATTGGCCTCATCGTGAAACGTAAAATCGGCATCGCTGCCTTTGCTGCCCCAGCCCTGTTTATTGGTACTGTAACCATTGTACACCCTGATGCCCGTGAGCAACACCTGCTGCTGTCCCAGCCATTGGTAGCGGTGCAGCAAGCGGCTTTCGAGTGTGGCATTGGTGAAGGTGCCGGTGAGCAGGTCGCGCGGGCCGCCATTGTCTACCTGGCTGGGGCGGTTGGGCCTGAAGCCGAGTGCCTCGCGGCTGGCCATGAGTCCAAACACTTTGGTTTCCAAACGGGTACGGTCACTGATGCGGTAATCCCAGTCCAGGCTCAGCAGGTTCCAGTTCACTTTAAACCAGTTGCGGGCCCGGTTGCTCTGCAGCGGATCGGTGGCAAACATGCGGTCATCCAGGCCACCGGGCTGCTGCGCCAGGTAAGTCAGGAAGGTATATTGCAGCCCTATGCGGTGGCGGTCGCTGACCTGGTAATGCACATCAGCATAGGCGTTGAGTGCTTCGTAACCGCTGTTGGGCCGCCAGCCATTGCCCCGTTTGTATTGCACATAAGCCAGGTAGCTGGTTTTACCCACGGTACCGCTTACACTATTAAAACTGTTGAAGAAACCCCAGGAGCCTACTGTCTGCCGGCTTTCTACCGAAATTTTGCGATCGGTTACCGGCTGTTTCATCTCAAAATTGAGGAGACCGCCGAATTGGGTACCAAACTGCAGGCTCGCCGCTCCCTTGATCACCTGTATTTTGCGCAGGGCTTCGGTGGGCGGGGTATAATAACTTTCGGGGTAGCCCAGGGCATCGGCGCTGATATCGTACCCATTTTGCCGCACGTTGAAATTGGCCGTCCGGTTGGGATCGAGGCCGCGGCCGCCAATGCTGAGTTGCAGACCCGAACCATCGTTTTCAAATATATTGAGGCCCGCCACTTTGCCAAATACCTGGCGGGTGTTGTTCGTTGCTTTGTTGACGGTGAGCAATTCGGTATTGATCACCTCTGTTTTTTTGCCCGCAGCCAGCTTCATGCCATCCACATTGTACATGTGGCTGAAATTGCCTTCCTGCTTTTCGGCTACTTCCACTTCTTTCAGTTCGCGGCGCAGTTTGTGGAGCTGCACATCCACCGCTGTTTCGCCCTGGCCCACTTTTACAGTTTTATGCACGGTAGAAAAACCTGGAGCCGTAATGCGCAGCTGGTGGTTGCCCGGCTCCATACCCGTTACCCGGAAAGTGCCATTGGCGGCCACAGGCACTTTTTCGTTGTTGCAATACACCCTGATCGCTGTAGCATCACAATCGTTGCACAGCACACGTCCGCCAATGCTTTGGGCACCGGCCTGCAATCCCATCAATCCGGCAATGGCCGGCAGGTATATTTTCTTATAATCCATAAATCTGTTCTCCAAAAGGCAAAATCCATTGTTTATGACCAAACGCATCCTGCACACGGGCAAGATCGGTTTCGGGGTCGATGAGCAGGCGACTGCGCCTGCCGTTGAGGCTTACATACACCTGGGCATACACTGCAGGATCTTTCATACCCTGCTGCAAATACACCTGGCGCAGCAGCTGGGCATACTGCAACATGAAATCGGGCTGGGTAGCCATCATTTTTTCCTGGTTGCGGGTCAGGAACTGTTCGTTGTTGGCCACCACGGTTTCGCCGGTGGCTTTATCTTTTACGATGAATTGGGCATACCCTGTTTTTTCCATCAGCATCACCCGCCAGCTGAAGCGGTACCCTTCCTCTGTCCAGAACAGCTCATCGCTGGTGCACAGGTACCGGAAGGGAAACAAAGCCTGGAATCCAAAAAACAGGATCAGCGCAGTGGTCAATATTTTTTGTTGTGCCGGCGCAAAAGTCCAGACACTTTGGTCTTTGGCGATAGTCCATCGCGGCATCCGTGCAGAGCATTGTTGTAACCAGCGGTCCATCGTAGCCGAATCCAGAAATACCAGGCTGCTCACAATCATAATGTAGGGAAACATACCGATGGGAAACAACACCGAGGTCATGACATGGAACGCCACTACAGCGAAATACGCATAAGGCCGGGTACGGCGGTTGAGCAGGAAAAAAGGAATGGTGAGGTCATACACCGCACCAAACCAGCTGAAGAAATACGCTACCCACACCTCACTCAACAACGGACCTATCAGGGGCATATCGTTGCGGGCGGGCAGCCAGATACGCAGGGGCATGGCATCGAACAGCCAATCGCTGTTGAGTTTAGCCAGGCCTGCGTAGCAATACACAATACCCAGCATGAGCCGGATGCTGCCTACGGTAAACAAAGGCAACTGCCGTTTCAGCAACTGCGGTTTGCGCCAGGCATCTACCGAAAAATTGCAGTGCGCCGGCAGCAGCGTCATGAGCAGCAATACGAGGCTGGTAAAATAGTAATGGTTGAGGTAATTGGTTTTGTCCATCAGCTCGATGTAGGTGAAACTGAGGAACAACACCACGGAGGCCACCCGGTACCAAAGCCCGATGGCAAACAGGAACGCGGCCAGGCCGCAAATGGCAAACAACAGGTACGTGTACTGCCCTACCGGCTGCACCCAATCGAAACCATAATAATGAAAAAAGAAACGCGGCTGAATGTACAATTCATCGATCCAGCCTTTGAGCCAGAAGCGCAACACCGAACCCAGCAGCATGAAACCGAACACCAGTCTAAAAACAGCTAAGGAAGCCGAATAGACCGGCTTCCTTAATGCTGTTAAAGCGGATGTGGCTACAGAAAGCCGTTCTTGTTGACTATCGCTCATGTATGTTGATTAGTCGCCATCATTATCTACATATGTAATGGAGATACCCATGGCCGAAACCATATCTACTTTGATCAGCGGCACTACTTCCTGCATTTGCTGGTAGGCCTGCAGCACCTTGGGACGGCTAACCATGAATTCGAGTTTGAGGTCGGCATCCAATCCGTGTACGGCCTGGGCTGCTTCGTTCATTTCTTTCACGATCACATCTGCGATGAGGGTGCCGGAATTATCCTTGTTGCCCAGTGTAACCATGTATTGGTACATGCTGGGACCAGAAGTGGTATTGCTGAAGCTTTCGCCCTTGAATACTTTGATCATGGCGGCCATACCAATATCTGCCATGCCGCGGCTGTTCTGAGGACTGTAATAACATTCCATCAGCTCGGGTTTGGAGAAACCGGTCATGGCACCTACGGGCAAACCAATTTTGCCGGAGCGCAGGAAACGCTCGTAGTACAGCACATAACTGTTCACCAGTTTGGAGGTAGAACTGCTCACATCTGTACCGGTAGCGTTTACAAAGGTATTGCGGTAATCACCGTTCCATTGTTGCTGCACACCGCCCAGCAGGGTTACCAGCCTGTCGGCCAGTGCGGTGAGGTAGCTGCCGCGGTTCACGGCACCAGCCATCACAGAATAGTTATCGATAATCACCTGGTCGGTAGAGGCCAGGCCATTGATCAGGTAATCGATGGCTGCAAACCCCTGCTCATCGCCGGAGCCAATGCTGGCCAGGTTATAACTGCTGGTGCTGATGTTGTTCTGGATCTTGGAAGGCGTGCAGGGATGCGTGTTGACAAACTGCAACAACGATACCCCTTCGGCAGGGCCCAGTTCAAACATGGCTACTTTTTGCCAGCTTTGGTAAGCCGTCAGCCATTTTTCACGGGCAGTTGCCAATGTGGTGGCATTGGGTTGCATCGCAAAAGCCTTGATGGCGGTTTGCATCGCTACCACTGCATTCATCTCTTCTGCATAAGCAGGGATAATGTAATTGTCGGCATAATTGGTGAGCATGGCTTTGCGGTCATACCCGCTGGTGCTGCCTTTATCGTCTGTCTTATCCTTCTGGCAGGCCACCAGCATACCACCGGCCAGTAAAACCGTTACTGCTGCGCCTTTGAACCACTGAAATGTTTTCATACAATCCCCTTTATAATGGTAAAAAGCGGCTTTTTGCAAAGCCGCTTGTAAATGTCCGAAAATATCGATTAGTGGTTAACTACCACTTCTTTGTTGATACCAAAAGCATTGGCGATCACGTCTCTTACCGCGTCGATATCGGCGTTGGTCAGATCCCAGAAACCGTTGGGTTTGCTCATCAGCTGGCTCAGCAGCTGGTTAGACTGGGTAGCGCTGATTTTGGCGCTGTAAGCATAACGCAGAGCGTATACAAAACCGGTACCTTCTGACAGGCTGTGGAATTTAGCACCGTTGGTGGTAGCTGTTTTGGTTTTGTTCAGGTAGCTTACCGCGATAACAGCGATGGCTTTTTCCACGTTGGTGCGGATGTAGGCAATCTGGTTGGTGCGGGTACCATTGTCGTTGTTCACGATAGCGGCACGGCCTACCAGGAAGGCACGGTAAATGTCGGAACCGTTTACACCACCTTCGGCAGTGGTTACCTGGCGCACGTAGCTACCCAGGTATGTTTCCAGGTATTTACCGGCATTGGCTGCATCTGGCTTGGGGTAATACTCGTTTTGGGTCAGGTAGCCATAAGCTTCATCCCAATGGTGCTCGAGTTGCGTATAGTTTTTACCGGTAACGATGGCTTTGTTATCAGCATTCTGTTTTTCGCTGCCCAGGTAAATATTGCAGATCTGGTCCATCATCATGGCGCCCATCAGACCTTTCTGGATAAACTGACCGTATTCGAAACCTTTGGCATCAACCAGGTATTTGGTATCGAGCAGACCGGCAGTACCAGCGCTCGCAGTCTGGCCATGAGCTGTACTGGTGGTAGCCAGGGCATCCATCCAGGTTTTAAACTGGTTTTTCTCTGCATCAGAAGCAGTTACGTCAAATGACTGCGCTGTTTTAGAAATGATGTTTTTGTCAGAAGTATTGAGGCTGGCATTGGAGAAAGCGCTGTTCTTGTTTTCGAACATATCTTTCATTTTTTGCGCATCTACGTTGGCGGTTACACCGGTTTTCATATAGGCATCCAGCTCTTTCAGCATGGCTACGCGGGTAGCCTGGCCGCTGAAATCAACAGAAGAATTGTTGTCGGCACCTTTGAAAGTGGTCAGGTAGTTGGTAGTGGTTGTCAGGCTGTTGTAGCTGATCTTGAGCTGCGGAGTGTTGTTATTTTCTCCGTTATCATCCTTGTTACAGCTAAACAGGGCAACAGCCATTACGGCGCCTAAGTAGAGTCCTTTTTTCATATACTTTTTAGAATTGACCGCAAAAATATGGCAGTTCGTCGCAGAACGCTTTACATATTCCGGAAATTTCCTAATGTGTTTTCGCCGCACCCAACCTCTGGAAACCTGACTAGTGTCATTGTTTAAGATGACAGATGTTCCTTACTTTTGCCTGAAGTGAAAAGACTGGTTGCTTACATATTATTACTGGCCCTGTTCCTGCCTGCGCTGCGCAAAGCGGAGGTGATGGCCAGTTTTTACAGCAACCGGAACTACATTGAACAAAATCTCTGCGAAAACCGCGAAGAGCCCGAGAAGCAGTGCCACGGCTGTTGCTACCTGGCCAAGCAGTTGAAAAAAACAGAAGAAGGCAGCGACAAAGCTTCCAAGAACTCAGACAAACCAGGCAGCCGCGAAGAGCGCTCCCTGTCCCCTTACCTCCTCCACGACCTTGCCTTCCGGTTTGAACCGGTGGCCGGTCTCCTTGCTCATACCGGTGCTTACCTGGCCTTTTTGCCCGAAGCCCCTGTATTTGCCCATTTCCACCCTCCGGGCATGACGGTATAATGACAGTTCCCGATTGTGAAAACAATTCCTGTTTCCGGTGTTTTTTCCGGAAATAATCCTGTGCAATACACCTGTTTTGCAACAGTTGTCTGAACAACCCTGCCTGTGATGCCCTGCATCATGGAGTATGGTGATCTATTATTATACCCTCCAAACCCGTATTACTCATGAAACAACTCTTATCTATATCCGCTATCATCCTGGCCCTGTTTGCTACTTCCTGCAAAAAAGAAAAAGATCCCGTTCCCTCTGCTACCACCAGCTCGCTCACGCTTAAGTTTGAGCACAACTGGGGCAGCGATGGTTTCCGTTTTGGCCAGCAATATGTAACCACCAGTCTCGATACCGTGACGCCGACCCTGCTCCGCTATTATATTTCGAACATCAAGATCACCAAAACAGACGGTTCCGTATGGGCCGAGCCGGAAAGTTACCACCTGGTAGATTATGTAAATGCCGTGAACGGTGTGGTTACGTTTACCATTCCCAATGTGCCTGCCGGTGATTATGCTTCGCTGTCGTACCTGGTTGGGGTAGACAGTGTGCGCAACTACTCCGGCGCCCAAACCGGTGCACTGGACCCTGCCAACAATATGTTCTGGACCTGGAACACGGGTTATATCTTCTTCAAATTTGAAGGCAATACCCCCCAGGCCAATGCAGGCAAATGCGCTTACCATATCGGTGGTTTCACCGCTCCGTTTATAGGCAGCCGCAGCTACAGCACCAACCTGAATGGCGATCTCATCAAAGCCACGCCTACCAGCATACCGCAGGTACACCTGGCCCTGGATGTGTCTAAACTGTTCTCCGGCGCCCATGCCTGGGATATTGATGCCAGCAACAGCACCGTGCACATGCCCAGCGCCAACTCGGTGATCCTGGCCGATAACATGCAGACCATGTTTTCATTTGAACACATTCACAACTAAACCAGGCAACCGTGATCAGATTTCTTTTAACCGGTGCCTGCCTGGTAGCAGGACTGGCGGCTCATGCCTGTAATGCGTGCGGAGGAGCCAGCGGAGGCACTTTTTCGGGCATCCTGCCGCAACAGCAAAACCATTTTGTGGGTATCCGGTATGCCCAGAAACGCCTGAGCAATGATGGTTTGCAATTTGAAACCGCTACGCCAGCCGAGCACCACCAGTACAACAGCCTGGATGTGTATGGCCGGTTTTATGTGTGGCCCAAAGTGCAGATCCTGGCTTATGTTCCTTATGGCATCCATACTATGGAAGTAGCGGGCAGCCCTACCGAAACCATCAGCAGCATTGGCGACATGACGGTGCTGGCCAATTATAATATCGTGAATACCGCAGCCAGTGAACATGCTTTTAAGCACAACTGGTTTGCCGGAGGCGGGATAAAACTGGCCACAGGCAAATACCAGCAGCGCAACAGCAGCCGCATTATGCTGGCGCCGGGTTTCCAGGTGGGTACTGGCGCTTACAGTTTTATTGCCAACACCATTTATACGGTGCGGTATAAAAATGTAGGTTTCAATGCCAATGCCCAATACAAAGTAAATGGCACCAACGAGCTGGATTACCGTTTTGGCAACCAGTTCAATGCTTCGGCGCTGTTTTTTTACTGGAAAAATATTGGTCAAACCGTGCTGCTGCCCAATGCGGGCGTAAGTGCCGAAACCATGCAAACCGATACCCAGTATGACCGCGATGTGGAAAATACCGGCGGACAAAACCTGTTTGCCACGGCCGGTGCAGACCTTTACTGGAAAAAATTCGGGCTGGGCGGCTATTACCAATACCCCATCAGTACCTTTACCAACAACCTCAATCTCCGCAATACCGGACAATGGGGCGTAAACCTGATGATGCTTTTTTAATTGTTTATCCTTTAAAAACCACCCATATGCTGCTGCAACCCCTGTACTGGCAAATCCTGAGTACGTTGCTGGTATTATTCACAGGTTACCACCTGTACCTGCTGGGCAAAAACACGCTGCGTTTGTACAAGCACAGCCCTTTTTACCGGCACAGACCCTAAGTTTTTGTTAAGGCTGCCTTCAGGGCAGCCTTTTTTTATGTCGTGCGCTATTAATTATTTAAATTCATGCGTCCGGAAAATACCATTCCGGTTTGTTATCATTAAACACACGCCCATGAAAACACTCTCTACCCTTTCGGTGCTGCTGCTGACTGGCAGCCTGGCGCAGGCACAACTCGTGATCAACAGTGCGAACTTCAACAGTGCGGTTTCTAACCAGGCCCTGATTAACCTGACCTCGAATATCAACGCTCCTGCTACCGGTGCCAACAAAACCTGGGATTACCATTCCGCGCCGCAATCGGGCCAGGCTACAGAAGTATACAGCCCCAACAATACCAGCTATTTCCCCAACTCCAACTGCAAGCAGGATGTGGTGATGCCCCTGAGCGTACTCAACATTCCTGCTACGCTTTTTGAAACCGCTTCTTCTGCCGGTTTTTCTTATGATGGCATGCATATAGACAGGCTGTCGATTTCACTGGAGCCATACACCGGCGATCCCAACGATTCGCTGATTGTACTGGACCAGGACGCTATGACCAATGGTGACAACTGGAAAATCAAGACACCCGTTAACTTCAATACTTCCAGCACCCGTAATTATGATATGGTGCTCAAGTTTAAAATCACCCTGATCGGATTTGGTCTCAACAACGCCGATATGGAATACCGCATTTATTCTGAAGAAAAAGATACGGTATCCGGCTGGGGCAATGTGATCCTGCCTGTAAACGGCAGCAATCCCAGCATTCCTTACCAGGCCCTGCTGGTGCAACGTGCCAACACCCAAACCGATAGTTTCTTCGTGAACGGTGTGCCTGCTCCTTCTTCCCTGCTCGGCCCCTTTAACCTGACCCAGGGACAAACCTACAAAAGCTACAGCAGCTACCTGTTTGGTCCTTCCTACAAAGAGCTGGCTTATGTGAACCACGGTGCTGATGACAACTATGCTGCGATTGAAGAAGCGCATGTAGATGGCAGCGGTATCATTTCGGGTCTGCGCCCGGTAGATGTGGCGACTTCTTTTGCCCTGTATCCTAACCCTGCTGTGGGCAATACCCTCACCCTCGAAACCGCACAGCATGCCTGCACCGGTGCTACCCTCACCGATTTCAGCGGAAGGGCTATCACCAGTTTCCAGCTGAATGGCAAAGACAGCAAACATACCCTGCAACTGCCTGCTGGTCTGGCTGCCGGTATATACCTGCTGCAACTGACCGACAATGGTACCCCGCTGGGCACCCGCAGTTTTGTTAAACCTTAATTTTACTTGCTTTTTATACTTACGGCGGCCTTAACAGGGCCGCCGTTTTTTTATCCTAACCTGCGATGCAGAACGTATTAGCACCTGACAGGACCTGCGGACCTGGCAGGTGCGGAACAAGCCACGTCATCGTGGGATACCTTTTCCCTAGATCCCAACGCTCCTCCCTGCGCCTTTGCGAGAAACAAAATAATGAGACATCTGCCCGTTTCTTATAGTATTTTTACGATACGTGAATCCAAAATCCAACGAAATCTGTTTATGATGTATAAGTTTCTACCCGGTATGATACTGGCTGCGGCCCTTGCATTGCCTGCTGCTGCCCAGCAAAAGGACAACAAAGCCCGCCTTTCGCCACAAACCCGCCTGTACCTGCAGGATGCTGCCCAGCTCAAAAACGGCGAGCTGCTCCCCAATTACCTGTACCGCAACGGCCCCAACGGCCAGCAATATATCAGCGCCATCATTAAAGTAAAACCTTCGGTAGATGCCAAAGCCATAGAGACCATGGGTGTAAAAACCGGCACCAAGGCCGGTAATATCTGGACGGTATCTATCCCCGTGAACCAGGTGCGCGCCTTTACCGAACTGCCGGGCATCGAATACATCCAGCTGGACGAACCAGCCACCAGCCATATGGACTCGGTGCGCAAGGTAACCAGGGTCGATTCTGTGCACGCCGGCATTAACCTGCCCATGCCCTACAACGGTCAAAACGTGGTGGTGGGTGTGATCGACGCAGGTTTTGACTACACCAGTCCTTCCCTGTTTGATACTACAGGCCAGGGGTTTCGGGTAAAACGTATCTGGGAACAGAAAAAATCAGGCACTCCTCCAACCGCTTTCAACTACGGTAACGAACTGACCGATTCTACCGCCATGTGGGCACAAGGTACCGATCTGGCCTCAGGCACACACGGTGCGCACGTAACCGGCATTGTATCCGGATCGGGTGTAGGCGGCGCGGCTACCAGTGCTGCTTACCGCGGCATGGCATACAAAAGCGACCTCGTACTGGTGGGCATCACGCCAGATGCTTACCAATGGTACAATACCGGCATCGGCGATATGATCGATGGCATGAACTACATCTATACCTATGCCGCATCGGTAGGTAAACCCGCGGTGGTGAACCTTAGCTGGGGTAGCCCTGCCGGACCACATGACGGCACCTCACTGTATAGCCAGGCCTGCGATGCGCTTACCGGTCCCGGCCGCATCTTTGTATGCTCCGGCGGTAACAATGGCGACAATAACATTCACGTACAAAAAAGCTTTACCGCTACCGACAGCACCGTACATACCTTCCTCAACATTGCCACTGCACCCGATGGTAAAAAAACCTGGGTAGACATCTGGGGCGATACCGCCAAAACTTTTTGTGTGGAAGTACGCCTGTTTAACGGCAACACCGTGGTGGACAGTACCGGCTTCATTTGCCTCGATAATAACCTGTACAACCAATACCTCGTAGGCTCCAACGGCGATACCTGCTTTGTAGACTTTGTAACCAGCAGCTCCGAATTCAACGACAAACCCCGGGCGTTCCTGCGTTTCAACAGCCGGGTAGCCGATGCTATCTGCATCAGCATCAAGGGGCACGATGGTAAGATCAATATGTGGAACAGTTATGTGTACGAAACGGCCGGCTACTACGGCTCCTTTACCAATGGCGGCAAAGCCTGGGCAGTAAACGGCAATACCGATATGACGGTGAGTGATATCAGCTGTACCCGCTCGGCTATTGCGGTAGGCGCCTACACTTCCAAAGCAAGCTTTACCAACCTCGCGGGTAGCAATGTGAACTACAGTGGTTACAGCGCCCGTGGTACCCTGGCGCCGTTTTCGAGCAAAGGCCCTACTGTTGACGGCCGCATTAAACCCGATATTGCAGGCCCTGGTCTGGTAGTAGCATCGGCGGTAAACAGTTATGATACTTCTGCTGCCCCTGGCGGCTCCGATGCAGATGTGCTGGTGAGCAGCTACACCAAACCCGGCACAGGTCGTGATTATTACTATGCTATGTTCATGGGCACCTCCATGTCGGGCCCGGCTGTTGCTGGTATTGTAGCCATGATGTTGCAGGTAAAACCAGATCTGACACCAGAAATGGCACTTGATATCATCCGCACCACTGCCATTAAAGATAACTTTACGACCCAACTGCCACAGGGCCCCAATAACCGCTGGGGAAGCGGCAAAATCAATGGTTACGGCGCTATCCGCAAACTGGTGCAAATCACCGGCGTTACCACCATCGCCAGCCACAAACTCGATTGCAATATTTTCCCCAATCCCAGCAATGGTTCATTCATCCTCGACTATATGGGCAAACAAGGCCCGGTAACCATCGAGGTGTTTGATGCTGCCGGACGCATCATGCTCAGCGAATCCTGGCAGGCCAATAACGGCACCAACCGCAGGCAATATGATATGCCCAAAGCGGCCAGCGGTGTTTATTTTGCCCGCATCACTGCCGGTGAAGCGTTCAATATTACCCGCATGGTGATTCAATAAACCTTCCTGATCTCTTTTGAAAGCCCCTGGTGACAGGGGCTTTTTTTATACCCCATCTGAAAAATAGTTGCACGGGATTGATTAATTCGTCTACTTTTGCATTCGTCAGATGATACGATGAAACAAGCCGATCACACCATTACCCGCAAAAGCCTGGCCGACGAGGTGGCCGACCGACTCCGTAAATTGATTACGTCGGGCGACTACAACGTGGGCGATAAACTGCCCACCGAGCCGCGGCTCATGGAGCAGTTTGGCGTGGGCCGATCCTCCATCCGGGAGGCGGTGCGCATCCTGGCCAATGCAGGCATTGTGCGGGTACAGCAAGGCATGGGCACTTTTGTGGCCTCGCTCACCGGATCGGCCGATCTCCTTTCGGGTCAGCTGCAACGGGCCCGTTTTGAGGATGTGAACGAAGTGCGGTTGTTACTTGAGGAAAAGATCGTAGAGAAAGCAGTGCGCCTCCGTACCGAAGCAGACATTGCCCAGATGCGTAAATTTGTGACCTTGCGCCAAACCTACGCCCAGGCCGGCGACCTCGAAAACTGCATACAGGCCGATATCGATTTCCACACTGCCATTGCCGAAGCAGCGCAAAACCCCATTATGACCGAACTGTACCAGCTGGTGGCCAAACACGTTAAAGTCTCGTTTCTGCAACGGCACAAAGATGTATCGGCCTTTACACTGTCGCAGGAGCTGCACGAAAACTTACTGCAAGCCATCATTGACCAGGATTACCAACAGGCCCTGACGCTGGCGCAAAACATTGCCCGGGAAAAGAAATAAAATTTTTGCCTATAATCATCAGATGATATGACCAATACAGACACACAAGAAGAAATCCTGGTAGCAGAAACCACGGCACCGGATGTAGCCACCTCTGCCGAGGTGACCCAGAAAGTAGCCCAGCAAACGGTGTACTCCATCCTGCTGGCGCTTAGTTTTACGCACCTGTTGAATGATACGCTGCAATCATTGATCCCGGCTATTTACCCGGTGGTGAAAGATTCACTGAAGCTCAACTTTTCACAGGTGGGCATGATTACGCTTACCTTCCAGCTGGCGGCTTCGCTGCTCCAACCACTGGTGGGCATTTACACCGATAAACGCCCGCAACCCTATTCCCTGGCCATTGGTATGGGCTTTACCTTGCTGGGATTGATTTCCTTATCGATGGCGCATAGTTTTCCGATGGTGCTGGTATCTGTAGCGCTGGTGGGCATTGGTTCTTCCATTTTCCACCCCGAGGCTTCGCGCCTGGCGCATATGGCAGCGGGTGGCAAACATGGGATGGCCCAATCGCTGTTCCAGGTAGGCGGTAATGCAGGCAGCTCGCTGGGCCCCTTGCTGGCAGCGGCCATCATTGTACCGTTTGGGCAAGCCAATATCGTCTGGTTTTCCATTGCAGCCCTTGTCGCTATTGTGGTGATGATCAACATTGGCAAATGGTACAAAGTGCAACGCGCCCAGCAACCAGCCAAAAAGAAATCAGCAGCCGCAGCAGCGCCACAGCAAGGCAACGGCCTCTCTCCGGCCCGTGTAGTGTTTTCGCTGACCATCCTGCTGGTGCTCATTTTCTCGAAGTACTTCTACATGGCCAGCATGACCAGCTACTATACGTTTTACCTGATGGAGAAATTCCACGTATCGGTAATCTCAGCGCAGGTGCACCTGTTTGTGTTCCTGTTCTCTGTAGCGCTGGGCACTTTCATTGGCGGACCGCTGGGCGATCGCATTGGCCGCAAATACGTGATCTGGATTTCCATCCTGGGTGTGGCACCGTTCTCTATGCTGTTGCCGCACGTTAACCTGTTCTGGACCGGCGTACTGAGCGTGTTCATCGGCGTGATCCTGTCCTCCGCTTTCTCTGCCATCCTGGTATATGCCCAGGAGCTGATACCCGGCAAAGTGGGCATGGTAGCTGGATTGTTCTTCGGTTTCGCTTTTGGTATGGCTGGCATCGGCTCGGCCCTGCTGGGTAAACTGGCGGATATGACGAGCATCAACTACGTTTACCAGGTCTGCGCCTATCTGCCCTTCATTGGTTTGTTGACGGCGTTTTTGCCTGATTTAAAGAAGAAGAAAAAATAGTTTCGGGAGAGGTGAGAAGTGAATCTGCGTTATGTATCTGGAGAAGCTTCTTCGGTCAATGGTGAATAGTCAATTGTCAATTGTTCTTTCGTCAGAGGTGAAAGGTTAGAGGTGAGACGGCGTTGAGTATAAAAATTCCGCTGCGTCTTTGTGCCGCTGCGAGCTTCTCCGGTCAATGGTCAATTGTGAATAGTCAATTGTTCCTTCGTGAGACGTCAGAGGTGAAAGAGCCTGTCCCGCCTCATGCGGGATGAGACGGCGTGATGTGTGAGAGATTTCGCTGCGTCTTTGTGCTCCCGCATGGGCGGGACTTGCAGCGCTGCGAGCCAACCTTCTCGCGCTGGACTTTGCGCCCTTTATCCGAAGGACTCCTTTGGAGCGGTTTCCCCTTGCGCCATTGCGAGCCTTTCACAAAAGTATCATTCATAAAAAGAAAATCCCGGAGAGATAACCTCCGGGATTTTTTCTATTTACCTCAAAGCCGTTCCTATCTCGCGATATCAATTTTCACGGCCTTAGTCTTCAGTTTTTCAGCGCGCACGAGTTGCAGCATCTCTTTTACTTTACTACTGTTCACCGCAGCGTAGGAAATATGATCGCCTACGTTAATCATACCCAGTTCGCTCTTTTCGAGTTTACCTTTTTGCAGCAGCCAGCCTACGATGTCTACTTTGTTTACTTTTTCTTTTTTGCCGGCACCAATGTACACGGTGGTCCATTCTGGTGCTGCGGGCAGTTCCAGTGTGTCGGGCAGTTCCATGGCTTCGGGTTCGCTGCTAATGTAGGGCGGCACCGTTTCTTTGGGCGACATGATCAGGTAGGCGGTTCCTTCGGCATTCATCCGGGCAGTACGGCCATTGCGGTGGATGAACGATTGTTCATTCACGGGCAACTGGTAATGCACCACGTGGCGAACCTGCGAAATATCGAGTCCGCGTGCAGCCAGATCGGTCGTTACCAGGATCAGGTTGCTGCCGTTGCGGAACTTGATGAGGGCGCGCTCCCGCTCTTCCTGCTCCAGTTTGCCATGGTAGAGGTCGTGCGTTACTTTATATCTTTTCAGGAAAGTACTGATGCGTTCGAGGGCTTCGCGATGGTTGCAGAAAACAATAGTTGCTTCATTACCTATTACACCTAACAACGAAAGCAGGGTTTCGGTTTTGTCTGGTCCGTCGGCGGCTACGGTTTTTACTTCCAGTCCGGAAGGCACCGCATCTTCAGCCAGGTAGTTGAGTTTTTGTACCTGCTTCAGGCCTGTAAAAGAAGGGATTTCCTTCAGTTCGGTGGCCGAAGTCAGCATCCTTTTTTTGAGATTGGGCAGGCGGGTGATGATGTATTTCATCTCGGGCTCAAAGCCAAACTCCAGTGATTTATCGAACTCATCGAGCACCAGCATGCGGATGGATACGGGATCGAGGCTGCCTTTTTCGAGGTGATCGGTGATGCGGCCAGGTGTACCAATCAGCACAGCAGGAGGATGCTGCAGGCTGTTTTTTTCGGTTTTAAAATCGTGGCCTCCGTAAAAGCAATTCACTTTATAGCCGGTGCTCATTTCGCGGAAAACCGTTTCGATTTGCAGGGCCAGTTCGCGCGTGGGCGCCAGGATAAGGGTTTGCACACCGGTTTGGTTAGGATCGAGCTGCAGGAGTACCGGCAGCAGGAAGGCCAGGGTTTTGCCCGACCCGGTGGGCGAAAGCAACATGAGGTCGCCGGGTTGCTGAAAAGCAGCCAGGGCAGCAGTTTGCATGGGATTGAGCGCTTCGATTTTCAGTTGTTCGAGCGCCTTTTTGATAATAGTAGCTTGTTGCGACATGGCGCAAAGGTAGTGCTAAACCGGCAGTCGGACACTATGGCTCAAAACAGCGTACCCTGGCGACCCGCACTTTCGAGTTCGAGCAGGCGTTGCTTGCGCCACAAACCGCCACCATAACCGGTGAGTTTGCCACTTTCGCCAATCACGCGGTGACAGGGAATGAGGATGGCAATGCGGTTCATGCCATTGGCCTGCGCTACAGCCCGGATGGCCGGCAGGTTCTGAAGCGCGATGGCCTGCTGCTTGTAAGAACGGGTGGTACCGAAAGGAATGCGCAGCAACTCATCCCACACCTGTTGCTGAAAAGGCGTACCCGGCGCTTCGAGCGGGATGGTGAACTCCTGTAGGGTTCCTGCAAAATAAGCATCCAGTTCTGCTTGCAATTTTGCTATCAACGGATGCTCCCCATCCTGCACCTCGGCTTGGTAATGGCGGGTCAAGGCTTTGTATTCGGAAGCCAGGATGGGCCGGTCGGTAAACTCGAGCAGGCACAGTTTGTCATTGGCCACCAGGGCGATCATGATGCCCAGCGGCGTTTGCACGGTAGATTGTATGAGGCAGGCAGAATGGTCGTTGCTCATTTTTTTAGCAAAATTAAACCCTGAAAGTACGGGGATCAACCGGAACGGCCAAAATATCGGGTAAATAAAGGTGCTGCGCGAAAGGCTTCCTGCTGATTTCGCAGGGTCTGGTGCGAAAGGTTTCCCGCAGATCTCGCAGAATCCTCCGCGAGTACTAAAACCGCAGAATGCGCAGAAACGATCATCAACATAACTTTGCGCCTTATTTATTTCGCTGCGAACCTTGCCCTTTGCGGCTTTGCGAGAAACTCCCACCAAGGATAATCCAAAATAGTTGTTAAGGCAATCGTTGCGCCAGGTACAGGTAGGCACTGAAACCGTGGTGCAGGAATACATTGTCGGCTTTTTCGGGATAAATGGCATAATAAGTGCTATCGGGCCTCAGCACCACAATATTGCCGGTGCGCACATAATCATTGCTTTCAACATAAACCGGGGCTTCATAACCGTTGATATTCTTGCGTACATAACCCGATACCATTTTGCCCAAATAACGCTGGTATTTGCGCTGAGCTTTCAGGGCAGGTTTGCGCAACTGGTTGTACACGTGCCGCATGGCGAGGTTGGCCGGAAATTTTTGCTTTTTGATCATCGATTTAGCATTCACAAAAGGATTGGTGGTACTAAAATCGTTGAGGGTTTGAATAGACATCGGGGTTTCGGGCACCCAGTCGGCTGCGCTCACCACATTGCAGGCCCAACCACCGTAGTTTTCGGTTTCGTAATCGTAGGCATAAAACAGGTTGCCGGGCTTGGGACCCGCGCTGCAATAGGTTTTGAACTGTATATCGGCAGGCAGTTTGCCTTTCATCTGCAAATGACGCAGGTAAGAATTGAGCAGGTAAGCCAACGCCCCGCCCTGGCTATGGCCGGCAATGATGATATCGCGGGTACCCAGCTGGTACAGCGAGTCGATCCGGGGCAGAATATCTTTAGAAAGGTAAGCCATGCCTATGAGCCAGCCTACATGCACTGCTGCTCGGGGATTGGAAGCCAGTTCATAATCGAACATCCCGTTGCCATCAAGCCGGATGCTGCCGGTGGCGGGTACCATGGCTGCATAAAAATTGGCCAGCCAGCTCACGGTGTTGGCGGTGGTTCCCCGCAGGTTAATCACCGGCGGATGACTCACATCGCGGCTGGTCCAGAGATCCCAGCGGTTGTCGAGCCCTATCACGGGTGAACGGTACACCAGTTTATACACTTCGGAACGGGGAATAGCGCCAAAAAATGCGCTATCGGCCTGCCTGGCAGTAATTTTTATCATTTCAATATACTCCTCCTTGTCAAAACCCGGTTTCAGGTGCCGCGCAGCAGCAGGGAGTGTGGCCAGGAAAAGCAGCAGAACAGCCAGCGATGCTATTTTTTTCATGCAGGAAGCGTTTTGGTATGTGGTTACACCAAGATAGGCATTCCCAGTGTATGCTGCGCTTTTGTATTATACTTCATCAAATGCGGGTGGGTACTGTACCGTTCCCGCTACCCCCTCCAGCGCACCAGGTTGCAGGGCCAACACCATAAAAGCAGCATCCGGCACATCAAACGGAGGTCTGATATGCCAACGACTGGCAGGTTCAAATCCAAAGCGCGGATAATAATGCTGATGCCCCAATACAACAACTGAGAGATGCCCTGCCTCAGCAGCCAGGCGCAACCCTTCGCGCACCAATGCCGAGCCTATACCCTTTCCCTGCCACTCCGGCAATACCGCCATTGGAGCCAATGCCAGACTGGGTTGTTCAAGACCATCCTCCTGCACAATGGAGATACGGCTAAACAGGATATGCCCCACCAGACTGCCACCGACTTCGGCCACCAGCGACAAACCCGGGATAAATGCAGCTCCCTTGCGAAGCACATCTACCAGTATGGCCTCATCGGGCCGGCCAAAAGCCTGTTCGTTGACTAAAAAAATACCCGGACCATCCTCAGGACGTTCCGGGCGTATCTGAATATGCATAAGCACAATTTACTGAAATCTATTGGGCCTTGCGGCGGTAAGTATAATCGGAGAGCTTGGACTGGGCATCGAAGAAAATCACCAGCTGCGTATTATCCGATGTATATTCCCACTGCTCCTTGGTCTGGTCTATCATGATGTGTGAAGGCAGCCCCAGGCGTTTTTCCATTTCAGCAGGAGTGGTGTATCCTTTCTTGAGCAGATCAGTGGTCTCTGGGGCGATGGCTACCCCTGTTTTATCGTTGAAACGCGCATAGTAGGAGTATTTTTTAACCGCCATTCCTGCATTGAGGTCAAAAGTCACGACCAATCGTTTATCGTCTTTTCCTTCCCTTACGTCAAACATCCATTCTTCCGACCCATTGCGGATCACGAGTCGCTGCGGCATACCCAGGCGTTCCTGTACCGATTGCCGGTCTTTCAATGTGCTGGCCTTCTTCACATCTTCGTAAGCCAGACCAGAGGTTTTCACACTTTTGCTGTTGTAATAGGCATCCGTCAGCACATGTTTGTCGTTGAAACCGAGGGTCCACTGTTCTTCTCCTACCCGGAATTCCAGGTAGGCATTACCGGGTGTAATGCTTTCGGAACTGGCTTGTCCCAGACGGGTGTTGGCCTCTTTGAGCGTGGCTTTGGACGCCATCAGCTGCTCTATCGTACCAAGATCGGGCAGCCGGATTTTGGCTTGCTGCGCCATTGCCCATCCGGGCGCCAGCGTCAGCAGCAGGAGTAGTTTTTTCATAAGGGAGCGTTTAATACATCTTAAACGCAGGTCTTCCCCGCTTAGTATCTGCCGCTTAATGCAGGGTAAAAATGGTGAACACCGACAGCCCCAGCAACAACACTCCAAACAGTGCAATATTAATAGCCAGGATCACTGTCGATTTCAGGAAAGATGTACCCCAGGTTTCACCATACATTTTGCGGTGGCCGCGGTAAAAATAGTAGAGTACCCAGGCTATGAACAAGCCATAAATTGCACTGCCCATGCCCACACCGGCCTGGGTATTGAGCGGGGTGATGAAATAATCGAACAGGCGCAGCAGGATGCTCACACACATATGTCCCAGCAGAATGAACGAAAAATAGTGCAGGGTAAAAATGCCATGATCGAAATACAACCAGCGTTTTTTGCCATGCCAGAGCCAGATCACAAAAGCAAACAGGGGCAGGTACAAAAACAGGGCTTTGGGAAGATTGTGCCCGAATGCGGCGAGGAATTTTTCGGCCAGCTGCTCGCTGGGATACTGTACCAGGTCGATCTGTTTATGAGCAGTCCAACGCTCCAATGCGCCATCGCGCTCCGACGCAGGCAAACGCTGCTGGGCAGAATCATACGCCTCATAAGAACGCAGTGCAGAAGGAAAACGGATTTGCAGTTCGGGCCGTATCGTATCCATTACTGACGGAGCATGATGCTCCGCAGCAGGACCATGACCATTGCCTCTTATAGAAGGTTCGGGCATCAGGTGCGGCACAAAAAAAGCAACGAAACTGATGAAAATGTACAACCTCACCGGTGGCAGAAAAGCCATACGCCGGCCGGCCAGGTACTCTTTGGTGAGCAGGGCGGGTCTTGTAAACAGGTATTTGATGGTGCGCCAGAAACTGCCATCGTAATGGGTAAAGTCTTCCACGAAATGCCTGACCAGGTGGCCAAACGATTGCCGGGTTTCAACATTTTCCTGGCCGCAATTCGTGCAGAACCTTACTTCTACACTATGGCCACAATTCTGGCAGGTATTATCTTTCCGCAAATGATGCGAACTCATATGGTTGGTGTTATTGATAAATATCCAATAAGCTGTCAACCTCTAAGAAATGAAAAAATATGATGAATATTGCTTATTTCTGGCAATCGTTCCATTAATTTTTGCGGACTACCGGGTGCCGTAAAATGGTGCGCAATCTTTCCGGTGCTGTTTTGAACGGATCAGACAGGTAAATTTCGTGGTGCTGCCCCACCATCGTGTAACCACCGGCCAGTATAAAAGCTTCCATCAGCGCCAGGCTTTCGGGTTCATTGGCATAAGGACCGGTATGCAGCATTTGCACGGCCGTGCCTTCATCAAACAGTTCAAACTTTACTTCCCGGGCCAGCGGACGTTTCTTTTTGGTTTCCACATCGTTCACTGCCCTGGCATGCTGTGCTTCTGTTGCAAAATCGGGCATGCGGATCATCAGTTTCCAATGCCATTCCTCCCGCGGTGTTTCCAGCGGCGGCTGGTTGCCCTCTACCCACCATAACCCTTCGAGCTTGGGCACGCCAAAATCCATTCCCGCATCCTTGCACTGCTTTTTGATGCCATAGGCCACCGGGTACAATGCTTCCACACTGGAGCTGAATGCTTCGCTCTCGGGGGCACCTTTACCAGTGATAGTAAGGAACTGGCCTGCCGCCAGGTTCACAACTTCGGGATGGGGCTTCGCTTTATAATAGTAGCCCGGCATTTTGGTGAGATCGAGTTTTTCCATGTTTGCCCTTTTTGTTTTTTTGGTTAACCCTGTAAAACAACAATGCCTCCATGACAACAGTGTGTCAGGAGGCATTACCTGTTTTTATTGAAATGTATTTATTGTTCCCATATACCATTGGATTGGGTAAGGATCACCGGCACACCATCGGTTACAATAATGGTATGTTCATGCTGTGCTACAAAACTACCGTCCTTTGACACCAGCGTCCAGCCATCGCCGGAATCGTGGGCATGGTTGGTGCGGGTAGAGATAAACGTTTCAATCGCTACTACCATATCCTTGCGGAAACGGTCGAAATTGAACCGGTCGTAAAAGCAGGGAATCTCATGCGGAGCTTCATGCAGACTGCGGCCTACGCCATGGCCCACCAGGTTTTTGATCACCTTGAAGCCCGAGCGTTTGGCTTCCTGCTCGATGAGGCGGCCTATTTCTGCAATCTTCACCCCGCCGCGGATGTTGTGAATGGCTTTGTGCAGGATATCGCGCGAGGCATTCACCAGTTTCTGATGGCCACGGGTATCTTGTCCCAACACAAACGAACCGCCGTTATCGGCCCAATAGCCGTTCAGTTCTGCCGATACATCCACATTCACCAGGTCACCTTCTTTCAGTATAGTACGGGCAGAGGGCATGCCGTGAGCGATTTCGTGGTTCACGCTGATGCAGGTCCAGCCGGGA
>Ga0247823_10000543_pt1 | contig 31615 bp, 29 predicted proteins | sample 13C_PalmiticAcid_2_FD_192426 | JGI IMG/M metagenome (GOLD analysis project Ga0247823, IMG submission 192426) | Soil microbial communities from agricultural site in Penn Yan, New York, United States - 13C_PalmiticAcid_Day30 | ecosystem: Environmental > Terrestrial > Soil > Agricultural land...
AGGAGATGGCACATGACAGCCCCCCAAAAGATGAGCTTCAACGATCTGGAGAACTGGCTCAACCAGAACCGCGTGACCGAAGTCGAGTGCCTGGTGCCCGACCTGACCGGCGTGGCGCGCGGCAAGATCCTGCCGCGTGAGAAGTTCACCGAGGACCGGGGCATGCGACTGCCTCAGGGCATCGTGGCCATGGGGGTGACGGGGGAGTTTCCGGCCAGCGGGCCGTACTACGACGTGATCGAGCCGACCGACCGCGACATGCAGCTGCGCCCGGACCCGACCACCGCGCGCATCGTGCCCTGGGCCACCGACCCGACGGCGCAGGTGATCCATGACTGCTTCGACCACGCCGGCAAGCTGGTGCCGTTCGCGCCGCGCAGCGTGCTGCGCCACGTGTGCGACCTGTTCGACGCCGAGGGCCTGGACCCGGTGGTCGCGCCCGAGCTGGAGTTCTACCTGACCGCGCGCAACACCGACCCGAACACGCTGCTCAAGGCCCCCATCGGGCGCAGCGGCCGCGCCGAGACCTCGCGCCAGTCGTACAGCATCGACGCGGTCAACGAGTTCGACCCGCTGTTCGAGGAGATCTACGACTACTGCGACAAGATGAAGCTCAACGTGGACACGCTGATCCACGAGGCCGGCGCGGGGCAGATGGAGATCAACTTCTTCCACGCCCACCCGCTGGGCCTGGCCGACGAGGTGTTCTTCTTCAAGCGCACGGTGCGCGAGTCGGCGCTGCGGCACGACATGTACGCCACCTTCATGGCCAAGCCGATCGCGGGCGAGCCCGGCTCGGCCATGCACGTGCACCAGAGCATCCTGAACAAGGCCACCGGCAAGAACATCTTCAGCAACGACGACGGCACGCCCTCCGAGGCCTTCTACCACTACATCGGCGGCCTGCAGCGCTACATCCCGGCGGCCATGGTGCTGGTGGCGCCCTACGTGAACAGCTACCGCCGCCTCTCGCGCCACACCGCCGCGCCGATCAACATCGAGTGGGGCCACGACAACCGCACGGTGGGCATTCGCTCGCCGATCTCCAGCCCCGAGGCGCGGCGCGTGGAGAACCGCGTGATCGGCGCCGACGCCAACCCGTACGTGGCGATGGCCATGACGCTGGCCTGCGGCTACCTGGGCCTGAAGAACAAGATCAAGCCCAAGCCCGAGATGAAGGGCGACGCCTACCTCTCGCCCTACTCGCTGCCGCGCAGCCTGGGCGAGGCGCTGGACTGGCTGCGCCGCGAGACCGACCTGCACGACGTGCTGGGCAAGGAATTCATCACCATCTACACCGAGATCAAGGAGCTGGAGTTCGACGAGTTCATGAAGGTGATCTCGCCCTGGGAACGCGAACACCTGTTGCTGCACGTCTGAGTTTGAAAGAAGAGCCCCGCATGAACACCTCCACCCTCATCGCCCCACCCGCGCTGGTCCGCCGCGCCGAGCAGCAGGACACCAAGGCCATCCAGGCGCTGGACAGCGCGCACTTCATCCACCCCTTCACCGACCACGGCGACCTGGCCACGCGCGGCTCGCGCGTGATCACGCGCGCCGACAACATCTACATCTGGGATTCCGAGGGCGCGAAGATCCTCGACGCCATGAGCGGCCTTTGGTGCGTCAACGCCGGCTACGGCCGCAAGGAGCTGGCCGATGCCGGTTACCAGCAGACCATGACGCTGCCGTTCTACAACGCCTTCTTCCAGACCACCAACGTGCCGGCGGTGCAGCTGGCGACCAAGCTGGCGCAGCTCGCGCCGCAGGTGGGCGGGCGCAAGTTCGAGCACGTGTTCTTCAGCTCCAGCGGCAGCGAGAGCAACGACACCAACGTGCGCATGGTGCGCCGCTACTGGGACCTGCTGGGCCAGCCGCAGCGCAAGGTCATCATCAGCCGCCACAACGCGTATCACGGCAGCACCATGGCGGGTGCCTCGCTCGGGGGCATGAGCGGCATGCACGCCCAGGGCGACCTGCCGATCCCCGACATCGTGCACATCGAGCAGCCGCACTTCTTCGAGAACGCCAACCCCGGCGAGAACGAGGCCGACTTCGGCCTGCGCGCGGCGCGCTGGCTGGAGGAGAAGATCCTCTCCATCGGCGCCGACAAGGTGGCGGCCTTCATTGCCGAGCCGGTGCAGGGCGCGGGGGGCGTGATCATCCCACCAGAGACCTACTGGCCGGAGGTCCAGCGCATCGTGGACAAGCACGGCATCCTGCTGATCTCCGACGAGGTGATCTGCGCCTTCGGCCGCCTGGGCCACTGGTTCGCCTACGAGAAGTTCGGCATCCGGCCCGACCTGGTGACCTTCGCCAAGGGCGTGACCAGCGGCTACATCCCGCTGGGCGGCGTGATGGTGGGCGACCGCGTGGCCAAGGTGCTGATCGAGAAGGGTGGCGAGTTCAACCACGGCTACACCTACAGCGGCCACCCCGTGGCCTGCGCGGTGGCGCTGGCCAACATCGAGCTGATGGAGCGCGAGAAGCTGGTCGAGCGCGTGAGGGACGACACCGGCCCCTACCTGGCCGAGCGCTTCGAGGCGCTGGAGGACCACCCGCTGGTGGGCGCGGCCCAGACCTGTGGCTTCGTCGCCGGCCTGGTGCTGGTGAAGGACAAGGCCAAGAAGCAGATGTTCGACGAGGCCCTGGGCGTGGGCATGCGCTGCCGCGCGCACTGCTTCAGGAACGGCCTGATCATGCGCGCCGTGGGCGACCGCATGATCATCGCGCCGCCGCTGGTGATGACGCGCGCCCAGGTCGACGAGATGATGGACCTCATCCACCGCTGCCTGGATGCGACCCTGGAAGAGTTGCGCGCCGAGGGCTTGCTGGCCTGACCAGGGCCCGTCCGCACCTGGAAAAGTCGTGTGAACAGGCCCTAGAATGTTTTCCGGATATTCCACCAGCCCTGTGCCTGGTGGCGCTGTCCGGCGCTGGGTCTGAATATTGCTAGCACGTTCAGCCATGTCGGCCCCGCCCGGTTGAGTTCTTTCGGTCAATTACCTCCCTGGAGTGAGCAACACCATGAAAAAGCAAGTCCTGGTTCTGGCGATGTCGGCGATCCTGCTGGCCGCCTGTGGCAAGAAAGAGGAGCCCGTGGCCGCGCCTGCGGCACCGGCGCCTGTGGCGGCCGCCCCCGCCGCACCGGCCGGCCCGGTGCTGGACGATGAAAAGGTCGTCAACGTCTACAACTGGCCCGACTACATCACCGAGTCCCTGATCGCCGACTTCGAGAAGGAATACGGCGTCAAGGTGAACTACGACACCTTCGAGAACAACGAAGCGCTGCACGCCAAGCTGGTGGCCGGCAACTCGGGCTACGACATCGTGGTGCCCACCGCCGACTTCGGCAAGCGCCAGATCGAGGGCGGCCTGTACCAGCCCATCGACAAGAGCAAGCTCAAGAACTACGGCAACCTTGACCCCGACTTCATGAGCAAGATCGCTGGCGTGGACCCCGAGAACAAGTACCTGGTGCCCTGGGCCTGGGGCTTCACCACCGTGGGCATCAACAAGCAGAAGGTCGAGAAGGCGCTGGGCGGCATGCCCATGCCCGAGAACGCCTGGGACCTGGTCTTCAAGCCCGAGTACTCCAGCAAGCTCAAGTCCTGCGGCATCGCCTACCTGGACTCGCCCAGCGAGATCCTGCCGGTCGCGCTGCACTACGTCGGCAAGCCGGCCTACAGCGAGAACCCGGAAGACTTCAAGCTCGCGGGTGAGATGCTCAAGAAGGTGCGCAAGGACGTGCGCCTGTTCTCCAGCACCATGATCGACGACATCGCTGGCGGCAAGGCCTGCGCCTTCATCGGCTGGTCCGGCGACATCAACATCGCCGCCGGCCGCGTGAAGGAAACCGGTGGCAAGGACGAGATCGTGCCGCTGCTGCCCACCGGCGGTGGCCGCGTGTTCATCGACACCATGGCCATCCCCAAGGACGCCAAGCACGTGAACAACGCGCACGCCTTCATCGACTTCTACCTGCGCGCGACCAACGCCGCGGCCATGGCCAACGAGATGAACTACCCCACCGGCAACAAGGCCGCGCTGGCCGACATCAAGGACGAGGTGAAGAACAACAACACCATCTTCCTGGGTCCGGAAGACACGGCGCGCCTGATCCCCACCGGTGGCTTCTCCAACGACTCCCTGGGCGTGGTCAACGAAACCTACAACGCCTTCAAACGCGGCAAGTAAGCACCACCGTTCCCTTACTCAGGTAGAAGGGCCGCTCATCCTCCCCGGTTGAGCGGCTCTTTTTTTGTTGGTCCAGCGAAGAAGAAACGGACATCCACATGGCAGACACAACGGGTTTTCTGGTGACCGAGAAACTGGTCAAACGCTTCGATGAAGCGGTCGCGGTCGACGAGGTGTCGCTATCGATCGGCAAGGGCGAGATCTTCGCGCTGCTGGGCAGCTCGGGCTGTGGCAAGTCCACCCTGCTGCGCATGCTCGCGGGCTTCGAGAAGCCCACCTCCGGGCGCATCCTGCTCGGCGGCCAGGACGTGGCGGCCATGCCGCCCTACGATCGCCCGGTCAACATGATGTTCCAGTCCTACGCGCTGTTCCCGCACCTGGACATCTGGGAGAACGTGGCCTTCGGCCTCAAGCGCGAAGGTCTGCCCAAGGCCGAGATCCAGCAGCGCACCGACGAGATGCTGGCCCTGGTGCAGCTCACGCCGTATGCCAAGCGCAAGCCGCACCAGCTCTCGGGTGGCCAGCAGCAGCGCGTCGCGCTGGCGCGCAGCCTGGCCAAGCGGCCCAAGATGCTGCTGCTCGACGAGCCGCTGGGCGCGCTGGACAAGAAGCTGCGCGAGCAGACGCAGTTCGAGCTGGTCAACATCATCGAGAAGGTGGGCGTGACGGTGGTGATGGTCACGCACGACCAGGAAGAGGCCATGACCATGGCCAGCCGCATCGCCATCATGAGCAAGGGCCGCGTGCTGCAGGTGGGCACGCCCGAAGAGATCTACGAGCACCCGAGCAACCGCTTCGTGGCTGACTTCATCGGCAACGTCAACCTGTTCGAGGGCCGGCTCAGCGTGGACGAGACCGACCGCTGCGCGGCCACCACCGGCATCGGGGAAATCCACGTCGGCCATGGCGTGAGCGGCACGCTCAACATGCCGGTGGCGATCGCGGTGCGGCCCGAGAAGATCGAGATCGGCAAGCGACGACCGGACGGCGCCGGCCCCAACCTGTTCACCGGCAAGGTCAAGGAGATCGCCTACTTCGGCTCCTACAACACCTACATCGTGCTGGCCACCGACGGCAGCAAGGTCAAGATCACCGAGGCCAACACCTCGCGCCACGACCTCTCCGACATCACCTGGGAAGACGACGTGTACTTCTGGTGGGACGACCGCGCCGGCGTGGTCTTGCGCGATTGACCCCCTGCGCCGCTTCGCGGCTTCCCCCTGAGAGGGGGACGGCGCGAGAGGCCCGGCGAAGCCGGTTCCTCCGCACCCCTGGACAGCGTGTTTGGTTCGCTTACTTTTGCAGGAACTTCGTATGGCCTCAATACCCCTTCCCGGCAAGCGCTTCGTGATCGGCGTGCCGTATGGCTGGCTGATCCTGTTCTTCTTCCTGCCCTTCCTGATCCTGCTGTACATCAGCTTCGTGGACATGAGCGGCGACATCAGCCCGTTCAAGCCCATCTGGGACCCGGTGAGCGGCATCCTGAGCCTGAAGTACGAGAACTACCTCTCGATCTTCCGCACCGAAGAGGGCGCGCCGCTGTTCCGCACGCTCTACATCGACGCCTACCTGCGCTCGATCTGGTACGCGCTGTGCACCGCCATCCTGTGCCTGATCATCGGCTACCCCTTCGCGTACTTCATCGCGCGCTCGCCCGCCAGCGTGCGCCCGGCGCTGCTGCTGATGGTGATGCTGCCGTTCTGGACCTCGTTCCTGCTGCGCGTCTACGCCTGGAAGGGCATCCTGGCCGACCAGGGCGTGCTCAACCGGCTCCTGATGTCGATCGGTCTGACCAGCGAGCCCATCCCCATGCTGTACACCAACGTCTCGATGCTGATCGGCATGACTTACGTGTACCTGCCGTTCATGATCCTGCCGCTCTACGCCAACCTGGTGAAGATGGACTTCCGCCTGCTGGAGGCCGCCTACGACCTGGGCACCTCACCGTTCAAGGCCTTCTGGCTGATCACGGTGCCGCTGTCCAAGGCCGGCATCGTGGCCGGCTTCATGCTGGTGTTCATCCCCTGCGTGGGCGAGTTCGTGATCCCCTCGCTGCTGGGCGGTCCGGAGAATCTCATGATCGGGCGCGTGGTGTGGGACGAGATGTTCACCGCCAACGACTGGCCGCGCGCGACCGCGCTGGCCGTGGTGATGATCGCGCTGATCGTGATCCCGCTGGCGCTGTACTACCACTACAGCAGCGATCCCGCCGAGAAAAGATGACCCCCTGCGCCGCTTCGCGGCTTCCCCCTGCAAGGGGGACGGTGCGTGTGGCCCGGCAAAGCCGGTTCCACCGCACCCCTGGATGGGCGACCCCTGCGTGCATGCATTTCTGTTGAAGGAAGAATGGTCATGAAACAAGTCCTTGAAAAACACTTCGGCAAGTTCTGGCTGGCGCTGGTGTTCGCCTTTCTCTACCTGCCGCTGGTCTTCATGATCGTGTTCTCGTTCAACAGCACGCGGCAGGACGCGCGCTTCACCGGCTTCTCGCTGCGCTGGTACGAGGCGCTCACGCGCGACACCAAGATCGTCGAAGGTTTCTGGCTCTCGCTCAAGGTGGCGGCCATCACCGGCGTGCTCTCGGCGGTGCTGGCCACCTTCGCGGCGTTCGTGCTGGTGCGCTACCGGCGCTTCCTGGGCCGCACCGTCTTCAGCGGCATGGTGAACGCGCCGCTGGTGATGCCCGAGGTGATCATCGGCCTGTCGCTGCTGCTGCTGGCCGTGGGCGCGCAGAACCTGTTCGGCTGGCCGCAGCGCGGCATGCTCACCATCATCCTGGGCCACACCCTGCTGGGCATGGCCTATGGCGTGGTGGTGATCCAGTCGCGCCTGCTGGAGATGGACCGCTCGATCGAGGACGCCGCCATGGACCTGGGTGCCCGGCCGCACCAGGTGTTCTTCCTGATCACGCTGCCCAACATCTTCCAGGCCCTGCTCGCGGCCTTCCTGCTGGCCTTCACGCTGTCGTTCGACGACGTGGTGATTTCCGAATTCCTCTCCGGCCCGGGCGTGAACACGCTGCCGCAGGTGATCTTCGGTTACGCGCGGCGCGGCATCAACCCGACCATCTACGCGGCGGCCACGCTGCTGATCGTGACGGTGACCATCGTGATCGTGAGCTATGCGATCTGGGTGGCGCGCGCCACGCGGCGGCGCGAGCGGGAAATCGCGGCGGCGCTCAAGGGCTGACGCGGCCCCGCTGCCGATGTCCAAGGCCACCTTCGGGTGGCCTTTTTGTTGGCCGGCCGGCTGAACTTTCATGGGATGCCCCTCACTTGCCTCTGGTCCGTCTTCATCCCAGAGGAAACCATGAACACCGAGGACTACCGGAACCTCATCCGGCGCTTCTGTGAGCAGGAGCGGCTCGACCCCGACGATCTCTTGCGCGATGGCCTGCTCACCGTGGACGGGCGGCGCGTGGCCATCCATTTCGAGCCCGGCATCAGCGCCGATCACATCCTGGTCCGGGCCGAGCTGGGCGAGATCCCGGCCTTCATCCGGCCGCAGTGCCATCGGTCCATGCTCACAGCCAACCATCGGTGGGGACTGGGCGGGACCACGTTCAGCGTGCCGCCGGATTCGGAGGAAGCCGTGCTGACCGCCCGGTTGGCGGTCCATCCCTCCATGGGCGCGCCCGAGCTGCGCCACGCATTCGATGCGCTGGGTGTCTTGTTCAGGCATTGGTCCAACACCGTCGAAGACCTCCACCGCAACCTCTCACAACCCTGAAAAATCCCATGAACAGCAGCTTCCACATCGATCGGTCCGCCGCTCACATTCCCCATGCCATCGATCTCAATGAGGTGGCCTTGGAGGTGCCCCGGAATCTCACGGAGCCCCATAGAGAGGTCTCTCGGGAGGAGGTGGTGTCTCAACTGAGCCACTTGCCGGTCGACAACCCGCCGCGGTCGGGGATTGGCCTGTCGAGCGGTGCGGGGATCGTCCGCCATGAAACCCAGGTCAACCCGCCTGGTGGGTCGAGCGGAGTTCCTGTGGTCATCGCCCAAGCGCGCAGCGATCAGCCGCTTGGCATGCCAGTCCTCACGAACAACCAGTTGTCGGAGCGCCCGCGGGCGCGCAATGACGATTCCTACGAGGATCTCAAGAACAGCTGCCGCGAGTACTGGCAGTGCGTGGAAACGGACGATCGATGCGTTCAAAGAGCGCGCTGTTTGACGTTTCACGGCACATCCCTGGGACTGACCGTGGCCAGCGGCGGCGTGTACGCCGTGGGGCTCGGCGTGGTTTATTGCTGTGCGCTTTTCTGTCTCAGTGGAGGAAACCAGGGCGGCGGGAAAAATCCGTGCTTGCCCAAGACCTTCTCGAAGAGCTGTCTTCCGAGCTGCTGATCGGTTGAAGATGCCGGGTTCGGCCACCTTCGGGTGGTCTTTTTTTGGGTGACGCACTGGATCGTTGCCAGCTCGAAAAAGTGGATACGCAGTTCGTCGCGTTTCGGGCGTAGCATGGGGCCAATCCTTGGCCCAGCAACCCCGGAACCCGCTTCATGACCGACCTTTCCTTCGACGGCCGCGCCTTCATCAACGGCGAGCGCATCGCCGCGCGCGACGGCCAGACCTTTGACTGCATTTCGCCGGTGGACGGCCGTTTGCTCACCGCCGTGGCGCGCTGCGGCGAGGCCGACATCGACGCGGCCGTGGCCGCCGCCCGCGCGGCCTTCGAGGACCGCCGCTGGAGCGGCATGGCGCCCGCGCAGCGCAAGCGCGTGATGATCAAGTTCGCCGAGCAGCTGATCGCCCACGCCGACGAACTGGCGCTGACCGAAACCCTGGACATGGGCAAGCCCGTGAAGTACGCGCGCAGCGTGGACGTGAACAGCGCGGCCAATTGCATTCGCTGGTACGGCGAGGCGGTGGACAAGGTGTACGACGAGATCGCGCCCACGCCCAGCACCGCGCTGGCGCTGATCACGCGCGAGCCGGTGGGTGTGGTGGGGGTGATCGTGCCCTGGAACTATCCCATGATCATGGCGGCCTGGAAGATCGCGCCCGCGCTCGCGGCCGGCAACTCGGTGGTGCTCAAGCCGAGCGAGAAATCGCCCCTCACCGCGCTGCGCCTGGCCGAGCTGGCGCTGGCCGCCGGCATCCCGCCCGGCGTGTTCAACGTGGTGCCCGGTTACGGCGCCGAAGCCGGTAGCCCACTCGCGCTGCACATGGACGTGGACTGCATCGCCTTCACCGGCAGCACGCGCGTGGGCAAGCAGATCCACGTGATGGCCGGGCAGAGCAACCTCAAGCGCGCCTGGACCGAGCTGGGCGGCAAGTCGCCCAACATCGTGTTCGCCGACTGCCCCGACCTCGATAAGGCGGTGGAGGCCGCGGTGGGCAGCATCTTCTTCAACCAGGGCGAGAGCTGCAACGCGCCTTCTCGGCTCTTCGTCGAGGCCTCGATCAAGGAGGCCTTCCTGGAGAAGGCCCTGAAGCTGGTGCCGCAGTACCAGCCGGGCAACCCGCTGGAGAAAAGCACCGTGATGGGCGCGATCGTGGACCGCACGCAGCTCGACACCGTGCTGCGCTACATCGACAGCGGCCAGCAGGAGGGCGCGAAGCTGCTCGCCGGTGGCGCGGCGGTCGAACCGGTGAAGGGCGGTCTGTACGTGCAGCCCACCATCTTCGACGGCGTGACGAACACCATGACCATCGCGCGCGAGGAAATCTTCGGCCCGGTGCTTTCGGTGCTGTCCTTCACCGACGCGGCCGACGTGGTCAAGCAGGCCAACAGCAACATCTACGGCCTGCAGGCGGCGGTGTGGACGCGCGACATCAACAAGGCGCACGGCGTGGCGCGCGCGCTGCGCGCGGGCACGGTGCACGTGAACTCCTATGACGAGGACGACATCACCGTGCCCTTCGGTGGCTTCAAGCAGAGCGGCGTGGGCCGCGACAAGTCGCTGCACGCCTTCGACAAGTACACCGAGACGAAAACCACCTGGATCCGGATCGACAGCCCCCTCTGAGGAGACCTGACATGAACGCACCGCAGAAAGCCGCCAACCTGAACGCTCCGCACACCAACGCCAGCTGGCACGCGCGCCGCCAGGCCGCCACGCCGCGCGGCGTGGGCGTGTTCGGCGACTTCTTCATCGAGCGCGCGAAGAACGCCGAGTTCTGGGACATCGAGGGGCGGCGCTTCATCGATTTCGCCGGCGGCATTGCCGTGCTCAACACCGGCCACGTGCACCCCAAGGTGCAGGCGGCGATCGCCGCGCAGTTGCAGCGCTTCACGCACAGTTGCTACCAGGTGGTGCCCTACACCGAGTACGTGGCGCTGGCCGAGCGCATCAACGCCCTGGTGCCGATCGACGGGCCGGTGAAGACGGCCTTCTTCTCCACCGGTGCCGAGGCGATCGAGAACGCGATGAAGATCGCGCGCTCGGCCACCGGGCGAACCGGCGTCATCGCTTTCGGCGGCGCGTTCCATGGCCGCACCATGTTCTCGGTCGCGCTCACCGGCAAGGTGCAGCCGTACAAGGCCGGCTTTGGCCCGTTCCCGCCCGAGATCTACCACGTGCCCTTTCCGGCCCAGGGCGCCTCGCTCGACGAGACGAAACACGCGATGGAGCAGCTCTTCAAGTGCGACATCGAGCCCTCGCGCGTGGCGGCCATCGTGTTCGAGCCGGTGCAGGGCGAGGGCGGTTTCAACGTGATCCAGAAAGAGGCCGTGCAGTGGCTGCGCGCGCTGTGCGACCAGCACGGCATCCTGCTGGTGGCCGACGAGGTGCAGACCGGCTTCGCGCGCACCGGCCGCATGTTCGCCATGGAGCACTTCGGCGTGAGCCCCGACCTCATGACCATGGCCAAGAGCATGGCCGGGGGCACCACGCTGTCGGCCGTGAGCGGCAAGGCCGCCATCATGGACGGCCCGGCCCCCGGCGGCCTGGGCGGTACCTACGCGGGCAACCCGCTGGCGATCGCGGCCTCGCTCGCGGTGCTCGACGTGATGGAAGAAGAGCAGCTGCCCGCGCGCGCGCAGAAGCTGGGCGACCAGCTCATCGCCCACCTGATCTCGCGGCGCGCCCAGCACAAGACGCGCATGGGCGACGTGCGCGGCCTGGGCGCCATGGTGGCCTGCGAGTTCGTCGACCCGGCCACTGGCGCACCCGATGCCGAGACCACGAAGAAGGTGCAGATGGCGGCCCTGAAGCGCGGCCTGCTGCTGCTCACCTGTGGCGTGTACGGCAACGTGATCCGTTTCCTGTTCCCGCTCACCATCGAGGACAACGTGTTCGCCGAGGGCCTGGTCGCGTTCGATGCCGCGCTGGCCGAGGTGCTCGCTTGAGCCTGGTGGCCACACTGGAGGAACGCGTCGCGGTCCTGCGCGCGCAGGGCGTCCATTCGGTGCTGGCCACCTTCACCGACCTGCTGGGCGCGCCCAAGGGCAAGCTCGTGCCCCTGGAGCGCCTAGCGCAGGCGGTGGAGCAGGGCGCCGGTTTCTCCGGCCCCAGCATCGCGGGCACCGGCCTGCCGCGCATGGGCGCGCGCAGCGAGTACATGGGCCGCGTTCGGCCCGAGAGCCTGCGGCCCTTGCCGTTCATGCCGGGCGTGGCGCACGCGGTGTGCGACGGTTACGCCGGTGGCGAGCCGCTGGACACCTGCCCGCGCCAGGTGCTGCAGCGCCAGGTGGCGCGCCTGAAAGCCGAACGGGGCTGGACGCTGTGGGTCGGCATCGAGCCCGAGTTCTTTCTGCTGCAGCGCGAGGCGCAAGGCCAGTGGCGCGTGGCCGATGGGGAAGACCGGCTCGCCAAACCGTCCTACGACCTGCAGGCCATGGGCCGCAACTTCGGTTTTCTCGACGAGATGCGCCGCACGCTGGAGGCGCTGGGCTTCCAGCTGGAGCAGATCGACCACGAGGACGCGAGCGGGCAGTACGAGATCAACTACCGGCACGACGACGCGCTCGCCGCCGCCGACCGCTACCAGCTCTTCAAGCTCGCCGCGCAGGCGGTGGCGCGGCAGCACGGTCTGGTGTTCTCCACCATGCCCAAGCCGCTGGCGCACGCGCCGGGCAGCGGCCTGCATTTCCACCTGAGCCTGACGGACGAGCAAGGCCGGCCCGTGATGGCCGATCCGGCCGGCGTGCTGGGCCTGAGCGAGACCGGCCAGCGCTTCGCCGCCGGCCTGCTGCACCACGCCGACGCGCTGGCCGCGCTGTGCGCGCCCACGGTCAACAGCTACAAGCGCCTGGCCGCGAGCCGCAGCGCCTCGGGCACCACCTGGTCGCCGGTGTGGAAGGCCCTGGGCGACAACAACCGCACCTGTCTCGTGCGTGGCGTGGCCGGGCGCATGGAATGGCGCCTGCCCGACCCGGCGTGCAACGTCTACGTGGCCATCGCCGCCACGCTGGCCGCCGGCCTCTCGGGCATCGACCAGGCGCTGCCACCGGTGGCGCCCTGCGAGGACGACCTTTACGAGCGCCACGCCATGGGCGATGCCCTGCCCGCGCGCCTGCCGCGCGACCTGCTCGCCGCGCTCGACGCCCTGGCGGCGGACGCGGCCTTGCGCGAGGCCGTCGGCCCCGCCTTCTGCGCGCAGTTCCTGGCGCTCAAGCACGACGAATGGGCGGCCTGGAGCCAGCAGGTGAGCGAGTGGGAGCTGCGGCGCTACGCCGACGCGCCCTAGCCGGCGCGGCCGGTTTCGGGATAATCGCGCCCTTGTGAGCCTGCCCGAACCGACCACCCCCCCCGCCAAGACCTGGACCAAGACCGCCGACCGGCCGCTGCGCAGCTGGTCCAAGTCGCTGGGCATCTGGGTGTTCGCGCATTTCGTGGACGTGCCCGTGCCCTGGCGCGCCGTGCGCCAGACCGACGCCCGGGCCTTGCTGGCGTATGAACACGAGCGCCTCGTGGCCCTGGCGGCTGCTGGGGAGCACGTGCCCCCGGTGCTGGCCTTCGACGGGTTCACGCTCACCACCGGCGACATCGGCGAGACGGTGGACCTGCAGCTGCACCGCCGGCCCGAGGGCGAGCGCCTGCCGCTGATGGTGGCGGCCAGCGCCGACCTCGCGGCCTTCCACGCGCGCGGCCAGTGGCACGGTGGGGCCCAGTTGCGCAACACCACCTGGGACGGCCGGCGCTTCGCGCGGCTGGACTTCGAGGAGCGCCTGCGCCCGGGCATGGCGCTGGTGACCGTGCAGGTCTACGACGTGCTGCAGATGCTGCTCTCGCTGGCGCGCTACCTGCAACCGCTGGGGCCCGGCGCGGTGCTCGCCGTGCTGCAGGCCTATGAGCAGGGCGGCACGGGCGGACCGGCGCTGCGCGCCTTCATCGCCCACCTGCTGCCGCGCTTGCAGCGCGTCTCGCGCATCGCGGCGTGGTCGAAGCGGCTGGACGGCTCGCGGGAGCTGATGCGTTTGCGCACCGTGCTCGAAGGCATGGCGGCGTTTGTGGCGTCGCCTACCTGATCTGCGCGCTGCTTCTGGGCCTCAGGTCTTGTAACCCGGATCGAGTTTGTCCACCTTGCGCAGCAGCGCCGGCCACGCGAGCTGCGCGCCCTGGCCGGCGGTGGCGATGCGCATCACGTCGGCCATGCCGGCGAGGATGCGGGGATCGACCTGCGTGAGTTCACCGCCGCCGGCCAGCGCGTCGATCTGGATGCGGCAGGTGTTCTCGAAGGTGTACATGGACAGGAAGGCATCGGCGATGGTGCGGCCCACGGTGAGCAGGCCGTGGTTGCGCAGCACGAGGTAGTTGGCCTGGCCCAGGTCGGCCTGCAGGCGCGGCTTCTCCTCGGGGCGGAAGGCCACGCCCTCGTAGCCGTGGTACGCCAGCGAGGCCAGCACGAAGGTGCTCTGCTGACTGATGGGCAGGATGCCGGCCTTCTGCGCGCTCACGCCCACGCCCGCGCGCGTGTGGGTGTGCAGCACGCAGCCGGCCTCGGGCCGCGCTTCGTGCACGGCGCTGTGGATCACGAAGCCGGCCGGGTTCACCGGGAAGGGCGAGTCGTGCAGCTTGTTGCAGGCCATGTCGACCTTGACCAGGCTGCTGGCCGTGATCTCGTCGAACATGAGGCCGTAGGGGTTGATGAGGAACTGGTGTTCGCCCCCGCTCACGCTGTCGGGCAGCTTGGCGCTGATGTGGGTGAAGACCAGGTCGCTCCAGCCGTAGGCGGCGACGAGGCGGTAGCAGGCGGCGAGGTCGCAGCGCAGCGCCCATTCTTCGGCGCTGACGACTTCTTTCAGGGAAGGGATGTGCATGCGAAGCGCTCCGTGGGGCAGGACGGCCATGCTATCGCGCGCCCTGCGGGGCCGCTGTCACCTGTGCGTGGGGTGCCTGCGCGATGGGCTGGTGGTGCTAGTCTTCCTTCGGATGTGGCCCTTTGCCATTTCCTCCGTTGCGGTGATTCGTAAACTCAATGTGGGTGTTTTGCCCGCTCGTCGGCGTGATTCGTTCATGTGCGCCGCGGCCTCGCCCGTTGAGGGGATTCACGTCTTCAGGCCCACCGGTGTCAACTGGCAGGTTCGATCGCGTTTGCTCGGTAGAAACTCCGAGGCTGACCTGCCCGAGTTCTTGTGCCGAATCCGATGGATTCGAAACTCGCGACCTCCCATTCTCCTGGCGCGGAGCGGACCTCTCAATCCGTTCAAAGTGATCGCCGGCCTCGCCCTGCGGCGACACAGCGTGCCGGATGTGAACCGGCTCTGCAAAGGGCCCGTCTCCCTCGGGGTTGTAGAGGGTGTAGGTGGTTCCCTCGCCCTCGTGCAGGGCGAGGGGGCGCCCCAGTGCCCGGGCCAGGCACGGCAGCGCGAGCGTGGGCAAGTACCGCCCGGGTTCGGCGTAGAAGTCGGCGACGCTGTTCAGCAGCGCTTGCCGTTGCGATGCGTCGGCCAACCACCTTCCCGCCACCGCCTCGCGATCTTCGACCGTTGCCCCCTCTTCCAGCTGCATCTGCAGCGGCTCAGGGAGGGTGGACAGCAGATCGGCGCCATTCAGCACAGGCACAAACCCCGGGACATGTGCGTTCGCCAGGGACTGCTGGGCCGCTTGCTGCAAGTGGTGATCCACCAGGGCGTGTCCCTCCGCCCTGCGGTCGCCCTCGGTGCTGCCCGCCAAGTCACGGATCGCTCGGCACAACGCGTCTCGACGCATCTGCACACAGGTGCAGGTCCAGCGGTGGTTGTGGACTGCGCCGTCGGCGGCGTGCAGAAGGCAGTCGCCGTCGTCCTTCGTCGGGCAACTGTGGGCGAGCTGCCATGGTCTCCATTTGAGGTTGAGCAGAGGAGCGCGCAGCAGCGTGAGCCCCTGCAGCACGGGGATGGCCCCGGTGGGCAGGTGCGTATGGAGGGCGTTGACAAGCAGGTTCATGGACGTGCGGGAGCTGCCGCCGGTGGCCACCTCCTTGAGTGGGGGGCCCTGATTGCTGAACCAGGGACGGCCCCGCCGAACGTCCTCGCGGAAGAAGAGGGCGAGCAGCAGGGTGCTGACAAGGGCCTCGCTCGATTCATTGAGGGCGCGAACCCCGAAGACTTGCGATGACTCCCTGGCGAACAGCCCGAGGTCCTGGTTCATGTCGCTGAAGTTCGCGCTCAGGATGCTGTTCAGGGCGACCGCCGGGCTCAGACCAATGCTGGTCAGCGTATAGATCGTCATGGAAATCGCCAGCCGCGCGATGTGCTTGCAGGTGTTGCGGCCTCCTTCAAAGTGGAGGCTGCAACTCGGATCAAGCTCCACTTCGGGGAAAATGCGGCGGCTCTGGCTTTGCAGGAGGTCGCGCGCGAAGCTGTAGGCGACCGCACCGAACCAACTCGTCGCCAGCCGCTCGCGTGTGCCCTGATTTTGTTCGGTGTAAATGGTGTAGAGGAGGAGGGCCGTGCAGGCCACAGCGGCCGCACTCCCGATCCACCTTCGATGCGGATGCCATCCCTGGGTGCCTAGGCCCGATCCAAAGGCATAGGTCGTTGTGCCGACGGCGAGGGCATCCAAACCCGAAAACACGTGAACCGCATTCGGTACCGACCGGGTCACCTGGCGGGCGAACAAGGTCGTGGCGAAACCCACCCAGCTGGCACCGTAGGTGGCAACGGCATCGCGCAAGCACGTCCAGGCCGTGATCGCCACGAACTGGCAGTTGCTTATCAACGAGTGAGATACCCCGGCGGGCGGCAGCCCCTCCGACACCAGGGTGATCGGCGCACTGCGGTCGACGTTCAGTTTGCCGTTATTCATGCGCCAACCAGACCTTTTTCCAGGCGATGGCCTGCATGGCCAGGTTTTCCAGCGTCTGAGCGAGTGCTGCGGCCTGCAGGCCCTGCACACGTTCTTCCATGCACAGCAGCAGGTTGCGCTCCGTGTCCGCGCCAAAGCTGGGCGAACCTCCGCCGTACAGGGTCAGGTTCAACTGGAGCAGGGCGAGCAGGGCATCGGCGCTGCGCACCTCGGGCACCGGCCCGAACACGCAGTGGATGAACAAGGCCTCGGGGTCGATAGAGCGGTGGCTCACGAGGCACTCGACGCCGTCCACCTGGAAGGTGGCGCATCGGTAGTCTTTCATGGGCAGATCCAGCCACGCGGTGGCGGGCGCCACGCCCACCAGTTCGCAAGTGGCGTTGATGAGGGGGCCGAAGGCATCGGGGCCTTGTGGGGTTGCAGGAGGAGATTCGAGTTTCATCGCGACGAGGGGTCTGTCGAAGCTGCGGGTGCGCAGCGGGCTTGCGCACGGGTGGCCTGGGTGCGCACTCAGCGCGCCACGGCCGGGCACGAAGGCTTGAGTGCGGGGGCTATCCCGGTGGTTCGCGATGCGGGCCGTTTTTTTGCGCGTCCAGCGCAGGGCGCGCGAAGCGCGCTTCAGCGCGCGGGCTGCGTCAGCCGTTCAAGTTCGCCCAGCCAATGCATCGCGTGTTCGCGGCTGCCGCCGCACATGGTGGCCTGCGGCTGCAGCGAGCCGCACACGGCCGGGCGCTCGGGCCGGCCGAACAGGCGGCAGCGCAATGCGGCATCGAGGTGCGGGCACGGCACGCCCGCCGGCTTGCCATCGGGCAGGCCGGGCAGGGGGCTGCTGATGGACGGCGCGGTGCAGCAGGCGGCGCAGCCGGGCCGGCAGGCCATGGCGGAAGCAGGGGGGCGCATGGGTGGCATTGTCGCGCGCGGGCAGGGCCTTACACTGGTCCATCGCTGGCGCCCCTGGGCGCCCCCGCCTTTCACCGGAACACGTTCATCCCCTCCATGCCCGTGACCACCGCCACCCCCGAGACGCTGGTGTCCCGGCTGAGCCAGTGGCGCCTGTGGGTGTATGCGGCGCTGGCCGTGCTGCTGGGCGCGCTGCTGCTGCAGGCCGGCCACAAGCTCATGACCGAGCTGAGCTACGGCGAGATCGTGGACGCGGTGCGCGCCACGCCGCTCACGGCGCTCGCGCTGTCGGTGCTGGCCACGGCCGCGAGTTATTTCGCGCTCACCTTCTACGACCGCACGGCCCTGGCCTACGCGGGCGCGCGGTTGCCGCAGCGTGTGGTGGCCAAGACGGCGTTCATCGCCTACGCGCTGTCCAACACCATCGGCCTGGGCGTGCTCACGGGCGGCGCGGTGCGCATGCGGCTGTACGGGGCGGCGGGGCTGGAAGCGGGCCTGGTCTCGCGCGCGATCGTGTTCAACGCCTTCGGGTTCGGCATCGGCATCGTGGTGGTGGGCGCGGGCGCGCTGGTGTGGGGCGCGGGCACGGTGCAAGCGGTGTTCGGCACGCCGCCGGGCCTGTTGCGCGGGCTGGCGGTGGCGGTGTTGCTGGCGGCGGGCGCGTTCATCGGGTTCTGCCGGCGCGGGGGCGAGACGGTGTTCCGGGGTGTGGTGCTGCGCCTGCCGAGCGCGTCGCTGGCGCTGCAGCAGTTGTTGATTTCGGCCGTGGACGTGGTGGCCGCCGCGGCCGCTTTGTGGTTTCTGCTGCCGGCCGGGGCCATTGCCTTTCCGGCCTTCGTGGGCTTCTTCGCGCTGGCGATCGCGCTGGGCGTGATCAGCCACGTGCCGGCCGGCCTGGGGGTGTTCGAGGCGGTGATGTTGTTGGCGCTGGGCCACCATGTGCCGGCCGAGGAGCTGGCCGCCGCGCTGGTGATGTTCCGGGTGGTCTACCACCTGCTGCCTCTGGCGTTGGCCGTGGCGATGCTGGCGGGCGCCGAATGGCAGCGCGGCGCGGCCACGCCGGTGGTGAAGGCGGCGGCGAGCCTCTCGCCCTTGTTGTTGTCGGCCTTCACCTGGGTGGTGGGCGTGGTGCTGCTGGTCTCGGGCGTGACGCCGGCCACCGAGGGCGCCACCGAACTGCTCTCGCGCCACATGCCGCTGCCGGTGGTGGAGGCGGCGCACTTCCTGGGCAGCATCGCGGGGCTGGCGCTGCTGTTCGTGGCGCGTGGCATGTTCCTGCGGCTGGACGCGTCGTGGTGGGCCGGGCTGGGCCTGGCCCTGGTGAGCCTGGTGCTGTGCCTGCCCAAGGGCATCGCGGTGTCGGAAGCGGTGCTGCTGCTGGTGCTGGCGGGCGCGCTGGCGCTCTCGCGCAAGCAGTTCAACCGGCGCGCGGCGCTGTTCTCGCAGGCCTTCACCTGGGGTTGGCTGGCCGCGGTGGCGGCGGTGGTGATGGCGGTCACGGCGCTGCTGTTCTTCGTGTACCGCGACGTGGACTATGTGAACCAGGTCTGGTGGCAGTTCGAGTTCGACGGTTACGCGCCGCGTTCGCTGCGCGCCCTGGTGGCGGTGTGCCTGATCACGCTCGCGGTGGCGCTGAGCCGGCTGCTGCGCCGGCCGCAGGCGGTGCTGGTCAAACCCGACAGCGGCGCGCTGGAGCAGGCCGCGCGCATCGTGCGCGCCCAGCCTTCGGCGGGGGCGGGGCTGGTGATGATGGGCGACAAGAGCCTGATGGTGTCGGACACGCAGCGCGCTTTCATCATGTTCGGGCGGCGCGGCCGCTCGTGGGTGGCGCTGTACGACCCGGTGGGGCCGGTGAATGAATGGGCCGAACTGGTGTGGCGCTTCGTGGAGCAGGCGCGCGAATCGGGTGGGCGCGCGGCCTTCTACCAGGTGCGCCCCGAGGGCCTGCCGGTGTACCTGGACGCGGGCCTGCGCGTGCACAAGCTCGGCGAATGCGCGCTGGTGGACCTGCCCACGTTCACCTTGCAGGGCAAGGCGCGCGCGAACCTGCGCCACGGCGTGGCGCGTGCGCAGCGCGATGGCCTGAGCTTCGAGGTGCTGATGCCGGAGCAGGCGGTGGCCGTGTTCAGCCAGCTGCAGTTGATTTCGGACGCCTGGTTGAGCGAGCATCAGACGGCGGAGAAAGCCTTTTCGCTGGGCGCGTTCCGGCGCGACTACGTGCTGCGCCAGCCGGTGGCGGTGGTGCGACACGGCGAACGCATCGTGGCCTTCGCCACGCTGCTGCGCACCGACCAGAAGCTGGAGGCCAGCGTGGACCTGATGCGCCAGCTGCCCGATGCGCCGCGCAGCGCGATGGACTTCCTGTTCGCGCAGGCCATCCTGCATTTCCAGGCGCAGGGTTACCAGCGCTTCAACCTGGGCATGGTGCCGCTATCGGGCATGGCGCAGCACCCGCTGGCGCCCAACTGGCACCGCCTGGGCCGGCTGCTGTTCAACCACGGCGAGAACTTCTACAACTTCCAGGGCCTGCGCGCGTTCAAGGAAAAATTCGACCCGGTCTGGGAGCCGCGCTACTTGGCCTCGCCGGGTGGGTTCGCGCCGTTTTTCATCCTGGCCGACGTGGCCGCGCTGATCGCGGGTGGCCTGCGCAAGGTGATCTCCAAATGAAGACCAGGACCTCGCTCATCGCGGCCTGTCTGCTGGCGGCCCTGGCGTTGCCCGGGGTGGCGCTCGCGCAGGCGAAGGCCGCTGCCACCACCGAAACGCTTTCGCACGGCAACTTCAAGAACCTGTCGCTGTACCGGCCGCTGGGTGAGGCGAAGTCCTTCGTGCTGTTCCTCTCGGGTGAAGGCGGCTGGACGCCCGCGCTGGCCGCCCAGGCGCAGGCCCTGGCCGGGCAGGGCGCGCTGGTGGCCGGCATCCACACGCCGCGCCTGCTGGCCGCGCTGACCAAGGACGGCGGCGACTGCCTGCTGCCCGATGGCGACCTGGAAAACCTCTCGCACTTTCTGCAGGGGTATGCGCGCCTGCCGGCCTACTTCCCGCCGCTGCTGGTGGGCGAGGGGCAGGGCGGTACGCTGGCCTACGCGATGCTCGCGCAGGCACCGGACCAGACCTTCGGCGGCGCGGTCTCGATGGGTTTTTGTCCCACGCTGTCGGTGAAGCGGCCGCTGTGCAAGGGCGAAGGCGTGCACTTCACGCGCCGGGCCGGCAGCTCGGCCCTGACGCTGCTGCCGTCACCGCAACTGCACGCGCCCTGGACGGTGCTGCGCGACAGTGAAGACAAGGCCTGCGCGCTGGCGACGGCACAGGATTTTGTGGCCCAGGTGCGCGGGGCCCAGCTGGTGAACGTGGCCGGCCCGGATGCCACGTCCTCGCTGCTCGATGCGCAGCGACAGCTCAGCCGCGCGCCCGCTGTCGCGGCGCTCCCACCCGACACCGGCGTGGCCGACCTGCCCCTGGTGCCCGTACCCTCCGCTGGCACCTCCGACACCTTTGCCGTGCTGCTTTCGGGCGACGGCGGCTGGGCCGGCATCGACAAGGAGCTGGCCGCGAAGTTCGCGGCGGCGGGCGTGCCGGTGGTGGGGCTGGACTCGCTGCGCTACTTCTGGTCGGCGCGCACGCCCGAGGGTCTGGCCAAGGACCTGGACCGCGTGCTGCGCAGCTTCGCCGTGCAATGGAAGAAGAGCCGGGCGCTGCTGATCGGCTATTCGCAGGGCGCGGACGTGCTGCCCTTCGCGGTGCCGCGCCTGCCCGCGAGCTCGCGTGGGCTGGTGGCGCACACGGTGCTGATCGGGCCGGGCGAGAAAGCGTCGTTCGAGTTCCGTCTGAGCAACTGGGTCAAGCGCGACAGCGGCGGCCTGCCGCTCAAGCCCGAGTTGCAGAAGCTCGCGGCAGCCGACACGCTGTGCGTCTACGGCACCAACGACCGCGACACGGTCTGCCCGCGCGTGCCCACCACACAGGTGACGCCGGTGCCGCTGCCGGGCGACCACCATTTCAACGGCGAGTACCAGAAGCTGGCCGACGAGATCCTGCGGCGCACGCGCTGACTGCCGGGCGCTCGCGGTTCGCGCGGCCAGGCGAACCGTTTCAACCATCGACGCCACTTCGACGGGTTGGATCGCGTGCAGCGAGTCCATCTCGACGCGCCTGTGCGCGTTTTTTTATGACCCTTCAGAAAGTGTGTGCCTTCTTGAACTCGACCTCTCTCCAGAGCTTGCGCATTGAATCGATGTCCCTGGATTTTTCACGCCCGGTTTCTCCTGGCAATGCAGTCCGGGCGCTGGCCGTGGACCACGGCCTCTTTCCCGAGGAATACCCACGGGGCAACGAGCGCTCGCTCGCCACGGTGTTGAATCACCTGGAGCTGACGCTCATGGTGGCACCCGAGCGGTGGCACGCATTGGAGCCGAGTCTGGCGCGGCTGGCGGCAGATTTCCCCGCCCGGGAGCGGGAAATTACGAAGCAGTGGATGGCCGACATGTGGCCGCTGGTCATCCCCTCCACGTTCGATGCAACATCCATGATGGATGTGGACTCTGATTTTTCGATCGGTGGACAGCCGATCGATGGGCTCAGGCCACCCCAGCCGATGGAAGACCTGCGGCGGGCGTGCACCCAGATGCTTGCTCTTCTGGATGGCCTGGACAAGAGCGCCAAGAAGCAGATGCTCGGGCAATGGGTGCGCGAGGTGTGCGGGTCGGGCTTGCCGGCGCATGGGCAAGCCCTGTTGATCGGGGAGTTTGCGCTTCAGGTGCGTGATCTGGAGCCCTCCGAAGTGGCGGAGTCGGCCTGGCGCCTTTGCCTGGATGGATTGGCGGGAATTGCCCAAAGCCTTCCTCGCGATCTGGTGCTGAACGGGCTATTGCAGCAAATCGCAGGCGCTTTCCCGGTGCTTCGGACGGTGCGCTACCCCAACAATCCCATGATCGCCATCGCGGAGTGCTGCCACCGGATGGGCCAGGCGGGATACCCGGGGGTGGTGTCGGCGCTTTACCTGACCGCGGCGTCTCAGATGGCCGTGAGTCTGGAACAGGGCGCGAAGGATTGCTCTCTTGCCTTCGGCAATTTGCTCCGGTACATCAAGCAGGGGATCGAGGCCGGCGATAAGGTACCGATGCAGGTGATCGAGGTGCTCGACCCTGCGGTGGCCGGTTGGACGGAGCGCCATGGTGGCTCGGTGCAGGAGGCGTGGAGGGAGTTTCTCCGCCTGATCCCCGGGGCGGCACGCTGAACAGCGGCCCGTCCAAGCCAGGGCTTAAGGTGCAAAACGCTGCGCGGCCCAGAGCGCCTGATCGACCACGCCCTGCACGCCCTGGCGCGCGGGCTCGGCCAGTTGCCCGCTGGCATCGAAGGCCTCGCCCGCCCGCGCCAGCGCGAACTGGCGCGGGGTTAACCAGCACTGCAAATTCAATAGCAGTGGAGACAGGTGGGACAGGCTTCTCAGGCCACCCAGACCGCCGGGTGAGGCGCTCAGCAGGCCCACCACCTTGCCGGCAAAGGGCTTGAGGCCGTCGCCCCACTGGGGGTCGCCCTTGACGGGGCTGGAGACCCAGTCGATGGTGTTCTTGAGCAGGCCGGTGTAGCTGCCGTTGTACTCGGGTGAGCAGATCACCCACGCCGGGTGGGCATAAAAGATCTCCTTGAGGCGGATCGCGGCGGCCGGCGTGCCGCGCGCTTCCAGGTCGGCGTTGTACATCGGCAGGTCGAAGTCGGCCAGTTCGAGGTGGGTCACCGGGGCGCCGGCGGCGCGAGCGAGGTCGGCCGCGACCTGGGCCAGGCGGCGGTTGTGGGACTGGGCGCGGGTGCTGCCCGCGAAGACGAGAAGGGGAGGGAGGGTGCTCATGACCGGGATTCTGGCACCGCCACCGCGCAGCATTCCTGCGTTCGGGGAGAGGGTGGAAGGGGCAGGAAATCGCCAACGGTGGGACAATCGCAGGTTGCCCGGGCGCACCGGGCCTGCATTTCCCGGAAGAAGCACCATGTTGTACCCACAGGAATTCGATGTCATCGTCGTTGGCGGCGGACACGCCGGCACCGAGGCCGCGCTGGCCGCCGCGCGCATGGGCTGCGCCACGCTGCTGCTCACGCACAACATCGAGACCCTGGGCCAGATGAGCTGCAACCCGTCGATCGGTGGCATCGGCAAGGGGCACCTGGTGAAAGAGGTAGATGCGCTGGGTGGCGCGATGGCGCTGGCCACCGACGAGGGCGGCATCCAGTTCCGCATTCTCAACAGCTCCAAGGGCCCGGCCGTGCGCGCCACGCGCGCCCAGGCCGACCGCGTGCTCTACAAGGCCGCGATCCGCCGCACACTGGAAAACCAGCCCAACCTCTGGCTGTTCCAGCAGGCGGTGGACGACCTGATGGTCGAAGGTGACCGGGTGGTGGGGGCTGTGACGCAAGTGGGCATCCGCTTCCGCGGCCGCACCGTGGTGCTGACGGCGGGCACTTTTCTGGACGGCAAGATCCATGTGGGCCTGAACAACTACGCGGCCGGCCGCGCGGGCGATCCGCCGGCGGTGTCGCTCTCGGCCCGCCTGAAGGAGCTGCAGCTGCCGCAGGGCCGCCTGAAAACCGGCACGCCGCCGCGCCTGGACGGGCGCAGCATCGACTATTCCAAGTGCACCGAGCAGCCGGGCGATGGCGTGCCCGGCGGCATGAATCCGGACCGGCCGGTGCCGGTGTTCAGCTTCATGGGCAGCACGGCGATGCACCCGCAACAGGTGCCGTGCTGGATCACGCACACCAATCAGCGCACGCACGACATCATCCGCTCGGGCTTTGACCGCAGCCCCATGTTCACCGGCAAGATCGAGGGCGTGGGCCCGCGCTACTGCCCGAGCGTGGAAGACAAGATCAACCGCTTCGCCGACAAAGACAGCCACCAGATCTTCCTGGAGCCCGAGGGCCTGACCACGCACGAGGTGTACCCCAACGGCATCTCGACCAGCCTGCCGTTCGACATCCAGTACGCGCTGGTGCGCAGCATGCCGGGGCTGGAGAACGCGCACATCCTGCGTCCGGGCTACGCCATCGAGTACGACTACTTCGACCCGCGCGCGCTCAAGAACAGCTTCGAGACCAAACAGATCCAGGGCCTGTTCTTCGCCGGCCAGATCAACGGCACCACGGGTTACGAGGAGGCGGCGGCGCAAGGCCTGTTCGCCGGGCTCAATGCCGCCCTGCAGTGCCGGGGTGAATCGGCCTGGTTGCCGCGCCGCGACGAGGCCTACCTGGGCGTGCTGGTGGACGACCTCGTCACCCAGGGCGTGACCGAGCCCTACCGCATGTTCACCAGCCGCGCCGAGTTCCGCCTGCAGCTGCGCGAGGACAACGCCGACATGCGCCTGACCGAAGCCGGCCGCCGCCTGGGCCTGGTGGGCGACGCGCAGTGGGACGCCTTCTGCCGCAAGCGCGACGCGGTTTCACGTGAAACAGAGCGCCTGAAGGCGACCTGGGTGAACCCGCGCAACCTGCCGGCGGAAGAAAGCGAGCGGGTGCTGGGCAAGGCGATCGAGCACGAGCACAACCTGTTCGATCTGCTGCGCCGGCCCGGTGTGGCCTACGCGGACCTCGTGGGCATGGACGGCGGCAAGCACGCGGCAACCGAGGTTTCACGTGAAACACTGGCCGAGTTGCTCGAGCCGGTGGTGGAGCAGCTGGAGATCGCCGCCAAGTACTCGGGTTACATCGACCGCCAGAAGAACGAGGTGGAGCGCGCCGCCCACTACGAAGGCCTGAAACTGCCGGCCGACCTGGACTACCTGCAGGTGAAGGCGCTGTCGTTCGAGGCGCGGCAGAAGCTGGCGAAGCACCGGCCCGAGACCCTGGGCCAGGCGTCCCGCATTTCGGGCATCACGCCGGCCAGCATTTCCCTGTTGTTGATTCACCTGAAGAAGGGTGGCTTCAAGGGCTTTGCCACCTTGCCTGCCGACGCCGCCGCATGAGCGATCTGCGCACCACCCTGCAGGCTGGGCTGCAGTCACTTCGGCTCGACCTCGATGCCCGTCAAGTGGACCTGCTGCTGGACTACCTCGGCCTGCTTCAGAAATGGAACAAGGTCTACAACCTCACGGCCGTGCGCGACCCGGCTGAGATGATGACGCACCACCTGCTCGACAGCCTGGCCGCCATCGGCCCGCTGCAACGGCAGACGCAGGGCAGGGCGCTGCAGCTGCTGGACGTGGGTTCGGGCGGCGGGCTGCCCGGCGTGGTCATCGCCATTGCCTGCCCGCAGATCCAGGTGACCTGCGTGGACACGGTGGCCAAGAAGGCGGCCTTCATCCAGCAGGCGGCGGCCACCCTCAAGCTGCCCAACCTGCGGGGCCTGCACGCGCGGGTGGAAAGCCTCAACGCGCTTTCGGGCCAGGGTTACGACGTGGTGTGTTCGCGCGCCTTCGCCTCGCTGGTCGACTTCACCAACTGGTCGCGCGGCGCCCTGGTCGAGGGTGGCCTCTGGATGGCCATGAAAGGCAAACACCCGGCGGATGAACTTGATGCCCTGAACGCCGCCACCCCCGGGGTGGATGTGTTTCACGTGGAACAGCTGCAGGTGCCCGCCCTGGAGGCCGAGCGCTGCATCGTCTGGATGCGCCCGGGCCCCGCCGCTGTTGCCTGAACATCACAGCCGGCGCGTGGCGGGCGCTTAAACTCGACCCTCCACTTCTCGGGGTTCCTCCATGTTCGGCATCGCAGATTACGGCGCTTTCGTAGCCGCCATCGTCCTCTTTTTGCTCATTCCCGGACCCGGGAACCTGGCGCTGATCACTTCCACCAGCAAGGGTGGGGTGAGCGGCGGCCTGGCCGCCACCTTCGGCGTGATCGCGGCGGACCAGGTGCTGATGTGGCTGGCCGTGGCCGGTGTGGCGGCCTTGCTCGCGGCCTACCCGGCGGCCTTCAGCGCGGTGCAGTGGCTGGGCGCGGCTTACCTGGCTTGGCTGGGCTGGAAGATGCTGACCGCCAAACCCGGCGACGCCCCGGTGCTCAACATCCGCCCGCGCCAGTATTTCCAGCAGGCGGCGGTCATCACCCTGCTCAACCCCAAGGCCATCGTGTTCTACATGGCCTTCTTCCCGCTGTTCGTGGACCCGGCCCGCCACCAGGGCCTGATCACCTTCGGCGCCATGGCCGTCACCGTGGCCGTTCTCACCTTCCTCTATGGCCTGGTGGCCGTGCTGCTCACCCACTTCCTGGCCGCGCGCCTGCGCGCCAACCCGGTCATCGGCCGCACGCTGGAGAAGCTGGCGGGGGTCTTCCTCATCGGCTTCGGCATCAAGCTGGCCCTCTCCAAATAAGAAGCAGCACCATGGCAAAAATCTTTTGTGTGGCGAACCAGAAGGGCGGGGTGGGCAAGACCACCACCACCGTCAACCTGGCCGCCGGCCTGGCCAAGGTGGGCCAGCGGGTGCTGATGGTGGACCTGGACCCCCAGGGCAACGCCACCATGGGCTCGGGCGTGGACAAGCGGCAGATGGCGCTGTCGGTGTACGACGTGCTGCTGGAGTCGGCCTCGGTGGCCGAGGCGGCGGTGTATTCGGAGAAGTGCGGTTACCACGTGCTCGGCGCCAACCGCGAGCTGGCCGGGGCCGAGGTCGAGCTGGTGGAGGTGGAGCGGCGCGAGAAGCGCCTGAAGACCGCCTTGGCCGAGGTGGGCGATGCCTACGACTTCGTGCTGATCGACTGCCCGCCCAGCCTGTCCATGCTCACCCTCAACGGCCTGTGCGCGGCGCACGGCGTGATCGTGCCGATGCAGTGCGAGTACTTCGCGCTCGAAGGCCTGACCGATCTGGTCAACACCATCAAGCAGGTGCACGCCAACCTGAACAAGGACCTGGCCATCATCGGCCTGCTGCGCGTGATGTTCGATCCCCGCATCACCTTGCAGCAGCAAGTGAGCGACCAGCTCAAGGCCCACTTCGGCGACAAGGTGTTCGACACCGTGATCCCGCGCAACGTGCGCCTGGCCGAAGCCCCGAGCTACGGCCTGCCCGGCGTGGTGTTCGACCCGGCGGCCCGCGGCAGCCAAGCCTTTGTGGCCTTCGCGCAGGAGATGGTCGCGCGCATCGGCAAGCTCTGAGCGGAGGGTGTTTCACGTGAAACCTCACAACATCCTCATCCTCCCCGGCTGGCAGAACAGCGGCCCCGACCATTGGCAGAGCCGCTGGGAGGCCAGCCACGGCTACCGCCGGGTGGACCAGCACGACTGGATGCGCCCCAAGCGCGGCGACTGGATCGCGCGCCTGGAAGAGGTGCTGCTGGGCTGCGACGAACCCGCCGTGCTGGTGGCGCACAGCCTGGGCTGCCTGCACACGGCGGCCTGGGCCTCGCACTCGAAGAACACCGATCGCGTGAAGGCCGCGCTGCTGGTGGCGCCGGGCGATGCCGAGCGGGAAGAGATGCGCCCCGTGTTGCCCAGCTGGTCACCTATCTCCCTGCAGCGCCTGCCCTTCCCCAGCGTGCTGGTGGGCAGCCGCAACGACCCGTACTGCAGCTTCGAGCGGGCCCAGGCGTTCGCCATGGCCTGGGGCTCGCGCTTCGTCGACCTGGGCGAAGCCGGCCACATCAACGCCGAGTCCGGCCTGGGCGACTGGCCGACCGGCCATGCCGTGCTGGCCGAACTCATGAACCTCTGACAATCGAAAGAAGAAGACCCATGGTCACCAAGAAACCCAAGGGCCTCGGCCGCGGACTCGAAGCCCTGTTGGGCCCCAAGGTGGAAGAGGGCGCCGCCGCGCCGGCCGCCGCCGAGGGCGCGCCCAGCAGCCTGCCCGTGACCGAGCTGGTGGCGGGCATGTACCAGCCGCGCACCCGCATGGACGAGGGGGCGCTGTACGAGCTGGCCGAGTCGATCAAGGTGCAGGGCGTGATGCAGCCCATCCTGGTGCGCCAGCTGGCCGACGGCCCGAACGCCGGCAAGTACGAGATCATCGCGGGCGAACGGCGCTTCCGCGCCTCGAAGCTGGCCGGCCTGGACAGCGTGCCGGTGCTGGTGCGCGACGTGCCCAACGAGTCCGCCGCGGCCATGGCGCTGATCGAGAACATCCAGCGCGAAGACCTCAACCCGCTGGAAGAGGCTCACGGCCTGCAACGCCTGGTGAAAGAGTTTGGACTCACTCACGAGCAAGCGGCCCAGGCCGTGGGGCGCTCGCGCAGCGCCGCGAGCAACCTGCTGCGCCTGCTGCAGCTGGCCGAGCCGGTGCAGACCATGTTGATGGCGGGCGACCTCGACATGGGCCATGCGCGCGCGCTGCTGGCCCTGGACAAGGCACACCAGATCACCGCCGGCAACCAGATCGCGGCCAGGAAGATGTCGGTGCGCGAGGCCGAGGGCCTGGTGAAGAAGCTGGGCGCCGAATTCGCGCTGGCGCCGCAAAAACTCAAGAAAGAGAAATCGCGCGACATCCGCCGGGTGGAAGAAGAGCTGGCCGACCTGCTGACGGCGGACGTCGAGGTCCGGGTCAAGAAGCGCGTGAAGCGCCACGGCCGCTTCGAGGACATGGGCGAGGTGGTGATCCAGTTCGGCTCGCTGGAGGCCCTCAACGGCATCATCGACCGCCTGCGCGGCACCGCTGCCCACTGACGGCCCCGCCTGCGCCGGGAGAAACAGACCTGTTTCTCCCGGCTTTTTCCCGCATTGCAGCACTTGACAGCCGCATAACCTGAGCTGGCCCGGTCTTGCGGCGTTGTGCCTTGCTCTGAAAGTTGCCACTCGACTTGGGCCACCTGAGGAGGTACCCATGTCGCAACGCTTGAATCTGGGGCAGCGGCTGCTGCTCATCAATGCCACGCTCGTCGTGCTGCTGCTGGCCGTCGCGGCCACGGTCTGGGTCATGATGGGCCGGGTGGTGGATGCCGCCGAACGCATCAACGAAACCAACGTGCCTCAGCTGCAGATCATTGCCGAGCTGGAGCTCAACGTCACCCGCACCTCGCTGCAGGTGCGCCACGCGATCCTCTCGCGCAACCCCCAGGAACTCGACGCCACGCTGGCGGACATCGGCGAGAAGAAACGCCTGCTGCTCGACGCGCTCAAAGTGTTCGGCGAGGGCATGATCGACGACGCCGGGCGACAGGCCTTCGCGCCCCTGCCGGCCCTCATGACCGAGTTCTGGCGCATCGGCGAGGCCAACGTGAAGCTCATCCAGGAAGGCAAGAAGGACGAAGCCTTCGCCTACCTGGTGGACCACACCATCCCTGCGCGCAATGCCCTGTTGAAGCCCTTGGCCCAGGAGAAGAAGCGCCAGGGCGAGCGCCTGGCCTACCGCATCGACGAGATCGAGAGCCTCTCGAAGCTCGACCGCAACATCGTGGTGGTCTCCGTGGTGGTCGTTGCCCTGGGGCTGGCCGGGCTGGCGATCTACCTGCGCAAGGTGGTGCGCTCCCTCGGCGCCGACCCCGATGAACTCAAGCGCATCGCCGACGCGGTGGCGTCTGGCGACCTCGGCGTGTCCATGCGGGTGCGCGAGGGCGACACGCACAGCGCCCTGGCCAAGCTGCGCACCATGACCGAACGGCTGGCCACGTCCGTGCACGCCGTGCGGCAGGGCGCCGAGGCCGTCTCCAACGGCAGCGCGGAAATCGCCTCGGGCAACAGCGACCTCTCGCGCCGCACCGAAGGCCAGGCCAGCGCGCTCGAGCAGACCTCGGCATCGATGGAGCAGCTGGGCAGCACCGTGACCCAGAACGCGGACCACGCGCGCACAGCCAACCAGCTCGCGCAGGGCGCCTCCACCGTGGCCCAGCAGGGCGGCGAGGTGGTGAACCAGGTGGTCGACACCATGAAGGGCATCGAGAACAGCTCGCGCAAGATCGCCGACATCATCGCGGTGATCGACGGCATTGCCTTCCAGACCAACATCCTGGCGCTCAACGCGGCGGTGGAAGCCGCGCGCGCCGGTGAGCAGGGCCGGGGCTTCGCGGTGGTGGCCGGCGAGGTGCGCAACCTCGCGCAGCGCTCGGGGCAGGCCGCGAAAGAAATCAAGGACCTGATCGGCGAGAGTGTGGAGCGCGTGGAACGCGGCGTCACCCTGGCCGACAAGGCCGGCACCACCATGCAGGAGGTGGTGGGCAGCATCCGCCGCGTCTCCGACCTGGTGGGCGAGATCAGCAGCGCCAGCGCCGAGCAGAGCGCCGGGGTGTCTCAGGTGGGCGAGGCTGTTCTGCAGATGGACCAGACCACCCAGCAGAACGCCGCGCTGGTCGAGCAGATGTCCGCCTCGGCCACCAGCCTGCGGCAGCAGGCCGAAGACCTGGTCCGGGCGGTGGCGGTGTTCCGCCTGGGCGCGGCGGCCTGAGCCCGGTTGCAGGCTTTCACAGGCGGAGCGGGCACTTCTGAGCACAATGGGGTGGCTGTCCCGCACACCACCCCATTTTTCAGGAGCCTCCCGATGACGATGTCGAACCTCTCCAGCCAACGCGTGTCCCGCCGTCCCCTGCTGGGCGCCCTGGCCACCGGCCTGCTGCTCACGGCCTGCGGCACGCCCGTCACCAACCCGCCGTCCTACACCGTGACCGGCACGGCCCGCTTCGAGGGGACGATCGCCCTGCCGCCCAACGCGGTGCTTGACGTGTCGGTGGCCGACGTCTCCCGCGCCGATGGCGGCTCCGTCACGCTGGCCCACTTCGCCGGCCCCGCCAGCGGCCCGCAGCCGCTGCGCTTCAGCCTGCCGGTGGAGCAGCGGCGGGTGCAGGAGAAGGGCAGCTACTCGGTGCGCGCCGAGATCCTGGTGGATGGCAAGGCCTTGTACGTCACCGACAGCGCCTACCTCGTGCTCGGCCACTCGGGCACGACCCATGCCGACGTGCTGCTGCGCCCGGTCGACACCCGCGCGCAGCCCGCCGCGCCCAGGATCGAGAACGTGCGCTGGGTGCTGGTGTCGCTCGACGGCCAGCCCCTGCCCGCACAGGACCCGGCCAAGGCGCCATACTTCGTCTTGAACAGCGAGGGCCGCCGCGTGACCGGCTCGGGTGGCTGCAACGAACTCATCGGCACCTACACCCTGAACGGCCAGGCCCTGCAGATGCTGCGCGGCCCACGCCGCGAACTGCAGACCTGTGCGGCCGACATGGAGCGCGAACGCGCCTTCATGTTCGCGCTGGCCACCACCGAACAGTGGGCCATGCAAGGCCCGCGCCTGCGCCTGCTGGACCGGCTGGGCGCACAGGTGGCGGTGCTGGAGGCGCGCCCGGCGCCCTGACGCCCACCGATCGACCCCCCCGGGGTACACGCATCGGGGTGCCGGTGCGTCGATTCGTTCCCTGAACAGAGTCCTTCAATGACTCATGACGCGAACTCGTGCGTCATGTGCGTTGTGGTGCGCGCGCCGAAATAGATTG